>Ga0209474_10001064_pt1 | contig 27817 bp, 29 predicted proteins | sample GraSoiAngelo_145_FD_185902 | JGI IMG/M metagenome (GOLD analysis project Ga0209474, IMG submission 185902) | Grasslands soil microbial communities from the Angelo Coastal Reserve, California, USA - 14_1009_05_20cm (SPAdes) (version 2) | ecosystem: Environmental > Terrestrial > Soil > Grasslands...
TCTGCGCTAGAATCGGCGTGCATGGCCGACGTGGATCTTCACATCCGTTGCATGCGCTGCGGCGCCGATATGGAGCTGCGCGATCCCGGTCCCGGGATGCCGTGGACGCCGGATCAATTCTGGGTGTGCAATCGCTGCGGCCGTCATTTCTGGACGACGTATCCGCCGCCGAACCGCGACAAACCAAAAACGACCACAGAGTCCGCGTCGTGACAACCCGCGACAACCCGCGCCACCTGTTTCTCGAAGACGACGACGACCTCGAGGATGAGGACGACGATCTCGACGACGAGGAAGAGGACGAAGACGACGAAGACGACGAGGACGAAGAGACCGAAACGTGGCAGGTCTGGCGGGAGGCGCCGTTCCGCTAAAGTACACGTGTTTCTTGACTTCTGGCACTGAACTGCCTAGACTGGCCCGAATTTCCAGCTCATCCGAGCTGGTTGAGACTCGGCCGGCCCCGCGTCCCGACGGCGTGTAATTTCGCAGGCGCCCGCAACCGGCTGAGTTCCCTCGGGATATTCCTTGGGGGTTCGGAACGGGAGGGGCTTGGGGTATGCCAACCGGGACAATCGCACGATTACTGATTGACAAGGGCTTCGGCTTCATCCGCGACGAAGGCGGAATCGAGCATTTTTTCCACCGCAGCTCGGTTCGCGGCGCGGTGTTCGAGTTGTTGCGAGAAGGCCAGCGCGTCGAGTTCACGCCCGAAGACTCGCAGAAGGGGCCGCGCGCGGGCGACGTTCGGCTGATCGAAGGCTAATAGAGCACTGCGGATTGCGGATTGCGGGCTGCGGATTGATTGTGGATGCGGACTGCGTAGTGCGGATTGATTGCGGAGTTCCGATTGATTGCGGATTCCGCGCCGCATGATGCGACATCCACAATCCGCGTTCCCGGAATGAGTCCGCAATCCGCGATCCGCATTCCTCAATAATTCCGCAACCCGCAATCCGCATTCCGCAATCACTCCGACGCGACCATCCGGGATACAATTTTTCTCGGAAGTGAACGGGGCCCGGTGGCCCTCCCGGTCTTCAAAATCGGTCGCTCCCCGTTTGCGCGGGGAGGCTGGGTTCGACTCCCAGGCGCTTCCGCCAACCTTCGCTCGCCTTCTTCACCGCCGGATCGTCGCGCCGCTGGTGAAGCCCTTCAGCCACGGCGCGCGCTGCAGAATCGCGTCGTTGTAGGCGACGCTGTCGCGTTCGGTCCGTCCGTCCCAGAATTTCTGATAGATGTCGGTCTCGAACAGCACCGCGTCGACGTCCTGCCACACGTCGCGCGCCTGCTCGATCGCGCGGGCGGCGGCGGCCGGATCGGCGCCGAGCACGCGCATGTCGGTCTCGACGAGCACGCCGCGCAGCGCATACGCGGCCTTGGCGTGCTGGAACCACGCGCGCCCTTCCGGAAACGGCGACGGCGAGCACGCGTCCGGCTTCGGCGTCGGCTGGCCGGCGGGATTCTCCCAGTAGAGCAGCGCGTCGGGAAACGCCGCGCGCACCGCCTTCAAATGACAGTCGGCGGTCGGAAACTCCCATTTCGGCACGACGACGCGGCAGAGCGATCGATCGAAATCGGCGGGCAGCTGCACCGCCTCTGAGTCGTCGTCCATCACGAAGCAGACCGGGATGATCGGCGGCACGTGATCGTACAGCTCGCGCAGCAGCCCGTTGAGGAACGCGCCGTCGCACGGGCGCGGCGGATAGAGCGCGTGATACGTACGCTCACCCGGCTTGCACGCGAGGTGCACCGCCATGTGCGTGTAGCCGCGCGGACGGCCATCGGCCCCGGCGCCGGTCGTGTACGCATCGAGGATCTGCCGCCGCTGCGGGGACGTGTAGACGCCGATCGCGGCCGTGAAGATCGCGCCGGCGACGAGGCCGCGCGGCGTCGCGCCGTTGTCGCCGGCGCAGCGAATGTGCGTCGTCGGATCTTCGGGGCATTTGGGCGCGAGCGACGCGACGCGCACGCCGCTCACGTCGCCGGCGATGCGCGCGAGCGTCTCGACGGGAATCGACCGCGGATCGAGCGCGGCGACGAGGACGGCAGCGAGGACGGCGCGGGCCACGTCAGTATTGGACGTCGAGCACGCGCAGGACGGCCTTCGTATCGCTGAGATCCTCGAAGACCGCGTCGGCGCCCGCTTCGCGCAGCGCGTCCACGCCGTGGCTGCCCGTCGCCACGCCAATCGATCGCGCCGAGGAATGTTTCGCGCACGCGATGTCGAGCGGCGTGTCGCCGATCACGACCGCGTCTGTCGCGGCGAACGCGGGCCCGCCGCAGGCCGCGACGGTCGTGACCGCGCGCGGCAGCAGCCCGTTGCGATCCGGCGCATCGTCGCCGAAGGCACCGCATGAGAAGTAGCGCCAGAGATCGAAGTGCTCCAGCTTGATGCGCGCGGCGGCTTCGTAATTGCCGGTGAGGAGCGCGAGGTAGACGTCGGGTCGGCCCCTGAGCTCGTCGAGCAGCGCGCGCACGCCGGGCATCACGCCCTTGCGAGACGATCCCGGCCTTTCGATCTGCCGGACGAGATGCGTGACGTAGACCTCAGGGAAGCGGGCGAGATCGGCGTTGTCTGGCGGGATGCCGTGCGCGGCCGCGGCGTCGGCGAGAAGCGAGGAGTCGGTGCGGCCGGCCATCGGGATGCCGCGGAAGGCGTCGGGGATGCCCATCAGTTCCTCGAACGCGATTGTCATGGCGCGGACGCCGGCGCCGCCCGTGAGCACAAGCGTACCGTCGATGTCGAAGAGGATCAGTGACGCGCGTGGCGCGTCGGCCGCTGCGTTACCCTTCGGAGCGAACGTTGCCGGCGCGTGGTCCCTTGGCCGAGGGCTCTTCGTCGAAGTTGACGCGCTGGCCTTCATTCAGCTGATCGAAGCTCCCCTGCACCGAACTGCGATGAAAGAACCACTCCTGCCCGCCGTCGTCTCGAATGAACCCGAAGCCGCGGTCCCGTACGAGTCGCTTGATGGTGCCACTCGACATCCGAGTCTCCTTGAGCACGCCCGCGTGCCCAGGCTGTGGATATCAAGTTTCGTTCCATTGAGCTTCTTGATGAATCCGCGGGATTCCGGTAGAGGCAGCGAAGCCCAACCGTAGGCGGAGCCGAAACGCATACGGCCGTGTACTGAACAATGGGGGGCGAGAGACTGCAGGACGCGCGAGTCTCCCGCCGACGCACTGCCGACTGCCGACTGCTTCGAGGACTGACGCGTCTACTTCACGTTGACGGTAATCACCTGACACGCGCCGGGCAGTGTGTTGTGCAGGTCGTCGCCGAGCTGCAGCGCGAGCTTGTGCTTGCCGGGCGTCAGCTGGCTGTCGAACACGTCCTTGCCGTCGCCGAAGTGGACCCACGACGGAGTGCCCTTGACGATGTTCTTGCCGGCGGGCAGGCAATTCTGGTCGATGCCGACGTGATAATGCGCGACGCCGGGGCGCGTCTCCTTCGGATCGCCCGGCGGCACCGGCGAGATCTCGATGCCGTCGGCCGCGAACTTCATGTGCACGGGGCTCGTGACGCTGGCGTTGTTCTTCGGCTCGACGAAATGGACGCTGATCTTCTTGGCCTTTGCCGCGCTGCTTTTGGCCGGCTGCTTCGCCTGCGCCGCGGCGAGCGCGCCGAATGCGAGAACCATGACGAGGATCGGCAGCGCGTGCTGCCCTCTGAGCTTCATAGGCGATCTCCTTTCGCGGGGACATTGTAGTGAAGAACGCAAAGAAGGCAAAGGTCGCGAAGCGCGGAGAATGCGCGAAGCGCGGAGAACGCGCGGAGCGCGGAGGACGCGCGGAGCGCGGGCCGCTCGCGACTTTGCGGCTTCGCGTCGCCTCCGCGCCTTCGCGAGCTTTGCCGACTCTGCGTTCTCAAAACCTGTCAAAACCATCGGCGGCGCGGTTTCAGGTTTCCGGTTGCCGCATCGAGCGCGGCGACGGTGCCGCCGAGCGCGCGCGCGAACGCCTCGTCGGCGCCGACCGAGACGACGGCGATGGCTCGGCGCTTCGCGACCGACCGCACCGTGGCGCCGAACGCATGGACGAGATTGCGCGCCATCGCGGCGCTCGCGTGCTCGAGCAGCAGGATCTGCGGATCGTGCGCGATCGCGCGGGCAAGCCGGACGCGCATCGCCGCTGCCGCGTCGAGCTGCGACACCGCCACGGCCCACGTCGGCTCCGGCAGATCGACCTCGCGCGCGAGCGCCTCGGCCCGCGTACGTTCTGCCGCCGGCGGCGGCTCGATCTCGAGCGTGAACGGCATGGCGAGGTTCTGCACCACCGTCATCTGCTCGAGCAGGACCGCGCGGCCGCTGACGATGCCGAACCGATCGACCGCGGCGAGCCACTCGGCGCCGTCCGCGATCGCCGACGTCGGCCGTCCGAACTGCGTCACCTCGCCGGCGTCGGGCAGCGCCGCGCCGGTCGCGAGGTTGACGAAGACTTCCGCCATCGGCGCATCGAACCCGACGAGCGCGACGCGCTGGCCGCCGCCGACGCGCAGCGACGCGATCCGCAGCGGGCGCAGGCCGCCGAACGCCTTCGACACGCCGGCGAACTCGAGGGCCGTCACGACGCGATTCGCGTGTTCACCTCGTCGACGATGCGGGTGGACCGCGTGAGCGCGTCGATCTCGATCTTGCCGGCCGCGACGTTGCACGCGATCGCGCCGTACGCGATCATCGCGTGCACGATCGGCGGCAGGACGCCGGTGTCGACGCTCGCGCCGAGGATCGCCGCCACCATCGTCGCCGCCATGGCGAGCGTCGCGATGCCGAATACGGGCTTGCGCGCCGACGCGAAGCGGCGGTAATAGTCCCCCGCGACGCCGTGCTCGGCCATGGCGTCCTTCACGGCTTTGCCCTTGCCGATGAGATAAAACATCATCATCGAGTGCGCGAGCAGCGTGATCAGCGTCGAGAAGATGCCGAACGAGATATGGCGCGAGACGTCGGCGCCGCGCAGGCCGAGGACCGCGGTCGCGACGAGACCCGTGAAGCCGACGAACACCGCGGTGAGAAGGGCCTGGGCCACGACGAGGGACCGATTATGGCACCGTCGCCGTTCGTCGTGGAATGGCTGGAGCGCCTCGCGCGCGAGCCGGCGCCGCGCGGCGGGCCGCGGCGCGCGCTGGACGTCGCGGCCGGGCGGGGGCGCCACACGATCGCGATCGCGCGCGCCGGCTTTCTCGCCTTCGCCGTCGACATGAGGCTCGACGCGCTGCGCGCCGCCGCCGCCGCGGCGGCCGCCGCGCGCGTCGGCGTGCACTGCTGGTGCGCCGACCTCACGCAGCATCCGCTGCCACCGGCACGGTTCGATCTCGTCGTCGTCGCGCGCTACCTGCAGCGCGACTTGTTCGCCGCGCTGCAGCGCACCGTCGCGCCGGGCGGCGTCGTCGTCTACGAGACCTTCACGACGGCGCAGCGCGCGCTGGGCGTCGGGCCGAAGTCGCCGGACCATCTGCTCGAGCCGGGCGAGCTGCGCGCGCGATTCGACGGATGGAGCGTGCTGGCGTATGAAGAGACGCGCGAGCCGGAAGCCGTCGCGCGGCTGGCTGCGCGGCGTCGGGGCTAGTAGGGCGAGGCTTTCAGCCTCGCCTCTTGGCGACCCTGAAAGGGTCGCCCTACAGCGAGCCCCGAACCCCGACATGATCCGGTTGGCTGCAACGGTTGCGGGGCGAGGCTTTCAGCCTCGCCTCTTGGCGACCCTGAAAGGGTCGCTCTACAGCGAGCCCCGAGCCCCGATACGATCCGGTTTGGCTGCAACGGTTGCAGGGCGAGGCTTTCAGCCTCGCCTCTTGGCCACCTTGAAAGGGTCGCCCTACAGCGAGCCCCGAGCCCCGACATGATCCGGTTGGCTGCAACGGTTGCAGGGCGAGGCTTTCAGCCTCGCCTCTTGGCGACCCTGAAAGCGTCGCCCTACAGCGAGCCCCGAGCCCCGACGCGATCCGGCTAGCCGCGAGCTCCGAGTCGGCGACGCGCAGCGAGCCGGTCGAATTCCGCGCGCGGCAGCGACACGCTTCCCGGATGCGGCGAGCCGTGCGCGAGATCCGCGTGGTAATCCGATCCGCCGGTGACGGCGAGGCCCAGGTTCTCCGCGATCGCGCGATACCGTCCCGTCGCCTCCTCGTCGTGATTGGTGTGATACGCCTCGAGCGCATCGAGGCCCGCCGACGCGAGGCCGGCGATCCACTCGTCGCGCCGGACCAGCCCAGGATGCGCCATCGACGCGACGCCGCCGGCCGCGTGAATCTGCGCGACGACGTCGGAGGGCGGCGCGCCTTCGCGCGCGACGAACGCGGGACGCCCGCGCGCGAGCCACTCGGCGAACGCGTCGTTGGTGCTGGCGACGTGGCCGCCCGCGACGAGCGCGCGCGCGATCCACGGCCGGCCGATCGACGTGCCCGGCTTCGCGAGCGCCGGCCGCAGAATCGCGTCGGCATCGAGCGGCATTCCGAGATCCGCGAGCCGCCGGATCATCATCCCGACGCGATCCACTCGGCGCTGCCGCTGCTCGACGAGAAACCGCAGGAGCGCCGGCGAGTCCGGATCGATGAAGTAGCCGAGGAGGTGAACGTCGACTTCCTCGTGCACCGACGTGATCTCGATGCCGGGGACGAACTCGATGCCTGCACCGGCGCACGCCGCGCGCGCCTCCGCGCAGCCGGCGACGGTATCGTGATCGGTGACGCTCAACACGGTGACGCCCGCCGCGCGCGCGCGCGCGACGAGCTCCGCCGGCGCGCAGCGGCCGTCGGACGCGGTCGTGTGGGTGTGGAGATCGATCATCGCCGGCGCACGGCGCGGCGCCGGCGCGAGGGGCGCGCGATCGCGGCGCCGGCGGCGGCCGGACGGGAGGGGCGCGACGCGCCCTGCCGCTCGCGAAGCGCGCGGTACTCGCGGATCAGGAGATCGAGATGCGCGCGCTCCTCGTCGGCGAACTCGAGGAATACCTGCTTGCCTTCCGAGTCCTCGAAGCGCTCGCCGTACTTCTTGAAGAAATTGTGCGATCCGCGCTCGCACCGGATGCCGATGAGCAGCGCCTGCTCGTCGTCGACGCCGTCGCGCAGCTTCTTCGTGCCCTCGGAGAAGACGCCGCTCGCCGCGCCCTTGAAGAAGAGGAACGTCGGCCGCCCCTCGAGATCCGGATCGCCGGCGACCAGGTCGTGGTAGCGCCGCTCGAGCGTCCCGAGGTGCTCCTTCTCCTCGCCGGCGAGCTTCTCGAACACCGACCGGCCGCGCGGATCCTTGGTGAGCGCCGCCGCGCGCGTGTAGAACTCGAGGCCGCTGCGCTCGGTGGCGATCGCCATCCGCAGCGCGTCGCGCGCGAAGACGAGCTCGGTCGCGGCGCCGGCGAGGGGCGAGGCCTGCGCCCCGGTGCGGCACGCCTCACACGTGCCGTAAATCTGGACCACCGACTGCGCCGCCGCGAAGTTGCGCGCCGCCGCGATCTCCTCCATCAGCGCCTCGACGTCCGAGCTCAGAAACTCCGACGAGGAATGGCACGTGGTGCAAATCAGGTGGAAGTGCCGCGGATGGCGGTACGACGCCTCGTAGCGCGAGCGGCCTTCGCCGAAGTCGACCTTGCGCGCGACGCCCGCCTCCACCATCCACTGCAGCGTGCGGTAGACGGTCGCGCGTCCGATGCCCGAGGCCTCGCGGCGGATGCGCTCGACGAGATCGTCGGCGCTCACGTGGCCTTCCTGGCGCAGGAAGACCTCGACGATCCGATCGCGTTTAGTCGATCGCTTGCCGCCCTGGGGACGGAGAGAGGAAAGATCCGGGAGCGGACGATCCATGTGGTGAATTGGCGACCCGGCGACGTGGTGATTGAATCACCAATTCACCAAATCACCAACTCGCCAATCGCGATCGTCAGTCGACGCTGAAGGACTGGCCGCAGCCGCAGGTGGACGTCGCGTTCGGGTTCTTGATCGTGAAGCCGCCGCCGGTGATCGTGTCGACGAAGTCGACTTCGGCTCCGGCGAGGTAACGGATGCTGATCGGATCGATGAACAGCTTCACGCCGTGCGACTCGAAGATCTGGTCGCCCGCGCCCTGGCCGTTCTCCTCGATCATCAGCCCATATTGAAAGCCGGAGCAGCCGCCGCCCTGGACGAAGACGCGCAGGCCGCTCCCCGCCTTGTTCTCTTCCGCCAGCAGCTCGTTGATTTTGGAGGCGGCGGTCTCCGATACATTGATCATGTCCGCATTATACCAAGAAGCGGTTGGTATACTGCAGGGTCCGCGGCATGCCCTACGTCCCGATCCCCGCACTTTCCCGCGCAAAACTGACGGAACTGGCCGAGACCCGATGGCGGCGCGTGCGGGAGGCGCGGCCCGATCTGGAGCCGGCGCTGGCGCTGCAGAAGCGGCTCCTCGGCCATGTGCTGGACGCCGCGGTCGTCCTCGACGGCGGCCGTCTGCCGCGGCTGTCGCTGCCGGGGAAGTACCTCGCCGCCAAGCTCGGGCGAGGCGTCCCCGCGCTCGCGGGCGAGCCGATACCGCTCCCGGTGGCCGCCCTCGCGCCGCCGCTGCTCCAGTGCTGCGAGGCGCTCTCGGCCGGCGGCGCTGGCGAGGCGGCGGAGCACATCAGGTCTGCGATTGCCGACGGCGCGATCGACGCCGCATCGCTCCTCACCGCATCGTTGCAGCGCGATCAGGCGGCGCTGCGCACGGCGGCGGTGCACCGCGGGCTCTCGCCCGATCTGCTCTGGCTCGTCGCCGAGCTCGCCGTCAGCCCTTTCGTGCACGCGCTGCAGCGCCTGCTCCTCGGCGGCGCGACCGCCGATCTCGACGCGGCGCTCGATCGGTGGGATCGCGGCTACTGCCCCGCATGCGGGTCGTGGCCCGCCGTCGCCGAAGTCGTGCACGGCCATCGCACGCTGCGCTGCTCGTTCTGCGCCGGCGCGTGGGAGCTGACGACCTACGCATGCATCTACTGCGGCGACGCGGGAGAGAAGTTCGTCACCGCCGCGCCGAACGAAGAGCGGAAAGATCGGCGCGTCGAGGTCTGCAGCGCGTGCGGCGGCTACCTGAAGACGATCGATCTGCCGGAGCTGTCCGCGTTCCCGCTGCTGTCGATCTCAGACATCGAGACGACCGATCTCGACGTCGCCGCGATGGAGCACGGCTACCGGCGCCCCGCGCTGAAGGCGTTCGCGAAGAAGATGTAGGGCGGTGTTATCCGCCGATCGCCGCGAGATGCTCGCCCGACTCCTGCTCGATGTCCTTGTGCAGGCTGTTGCCGTGCGCGTCCATCGTCACGATCGCGGGGAAGTCCTCGACCGTCAGGTGCCACATCGCCTCGGGCGTGCCGAACTCGAGCAGCGACACGCCGTCGACTTTCCTGATCGACCGCGCGTAGAACTGCGCGGCGCCGCCGATCGCGTTCAGGTACACCGCGCCGTGCTCCTTCATCGCGGCCAGCGTCTTCGCGCCCATGCCGCCCTTCCCGATCACCGCGCGGACGCCGTAGCGCCGGATGATCTCTCCCTGATACGGCTCCTCACGAATGCTCGTCGTAGGGCCGGCGGCGGTGACGCGCCAGAGGTCGCCATCTTTCGCGACGACGGGACCGCAGTGGTAGAGGACGGAGCCGCGGAGATCGACGGGCGGCTCGTGCTTCATCAGATGCGCGTGCACGGCGTCGCGGCCGGTGAACATCGGCCCCGACACGAGCACGACGTCGCCGACCTTCAGCGATCGCACCGCCTCCGCCGTGAGCGGCGCCTGCAGCCGCACCTCGCGTCCGGTGCGCGTGATGCCGGATTGATCGAGCATCGGGATGATCGGATGCGACGGATCGCGATACAGCCACTTCTCGATCGCGCCGGTGCGCGCGTTCAGCTCGACGCCGAGGCGGCGAAACGCCCAGCAGTCGTACGCGACGGAGACGAAGAAGCTCGCGGGCAGTCGATTGAGCGCGCCGATCTTGCAGCCGATGAGCGTCACCTTGCCGCCGAAGCCCATCGTGCCGATGTCGAGATCGTTCACGGTGCCCATGATCGACGCCTCGAGCTCGGCGAGCCGCGGATCGGGATTGATATCGTCGAGCGTGCGGAAGAGCTGCTCCTTGGCATGTGTGTAGCCGGAGGTGCGATCGCCGCCGATGCAGACGCCGACGGCGCCCGGCGCGCAGCCCTTCCCCTGCGCGTTCCACACCGCGTGGAGGATGCACCTGCGCACGCCGTCGAGATTGCGGTCGGCGCGTCCGAGGTGCGCGAGATCGACCGGCAGCGCATACTGCGCGTTCGTGTTCTCGCAGCCGCCGCCCTTCAGAATCAGCTTGACCTCGATCGCGTCGCGCTCCCATTGATCGAAGTGGACGATCGGGGTGCCGGGTCCAAGGTTGTCGCCCGAGTTCTTGCCGGTGATCGAATCGACGGAGTTCGGCCGCAGCTTGCCGCGCCGCGTCGCCTCCGCGATCGCCTCGCGAATCTGCCGCCGCATCTCGATCTGGTTCGCGCCGACCGGCGCGTGCACCTCGAAGGTCGGCATGCCGGTGTCCTGGCAGATGGCGCCTTCGTTGTCGACGGCAAGGTCGATGTTCTGCGCGATGATGGTCAGCGCCTGCGACGAGCGCGTCCCCTCCGGCTCGGCCGTCATCGCGGTGCTCATCGCGGCGCGCACGTCGGGCGGCAGATCCGTCGACGTCCTGACGATGAGGTCGAGCACGCTGTCGAAGAACGTGGGCGGCATAGCGGGCAGTATACTGAACCCGAGTCGGTCGGCAGTCGGCAGTCAAATCGGATGTAGGGCGACTCTTTCAGGGTCGCCTGGCGAGGCTGAAAGCCTCGCGCTGCACACAAGGTGTTTCGCACCGAACGCGATCCGCTCGGCGATCTGCAGGTGCCCGCGCGCGCGTACTACGGCGTGCAGACGGCGCGCGCCGTCCAGAACTTCCCGATCAGCGGACTGCGCGCGGCGCCGGATCTCGTCACCGCCACGATCCTGATCAAGAAGGCGGCGGCGCAGGCGAACGCCTCGCTCGGACGGCTCGACCGCGCGGTGGCCGACGCGATCGTCGCCGCCGCCGACGAGATCCTCGGCGGCGCGCTGCGCGATCAATTCGTCGTCGACGTGTATCAGGCGGGCGCCGGCACGTCGCACAACATGAACGCGAACGAGGTGCTCGCCAACCGCGCCGGCGAGATCCTCGGCGAGCCGCTCGGCAGCTACAAAAAGGTCCATCCGAACGATCACGTCAACATGGGACAGTCGACCAACGACGTGTTCCCGACGGCGACGCGGCTCGCGCTGCTGCTGGGCGCCGCGCCGCTCGCCGCGGCGGCGCATGCGCTGGCCGAGAGCCTCGCGCGCAAGGCCGATGCGTTCGCGGGCGTGCTGAAGACGGGCCGCACGCACCTGCAGGACGCGGTGCCGATGACGCTCGGTCAGGAGTTCAGCGGCTACGCCGCGTGCGTGCGCCGCGGCGCCGAAGACGTCGTCTCGGCCGCCGGGCAATTGGAGGAGCTGAACATCGGCGCGACCGCCGTCGGCACGAGCCTCAATGCCGGCGACGACTACCGCCGCCTCGTCGTCGACAACCTGGCGCGCTCCACGCGGCTCACGCTTCGTCCGGCGACGAACCTCTTTCGCGTGACGCAGAGCATGGGCGACGTGCTCGCGTATTCGAGCGCGATGCGGCGCCTCGCGGTCGAAGTCGGCAAGGTGGCGAGCGATCTGCGGCTCCTCAGCATGGGGCCGCGCGCGGGCCTGGCGGAGATCGCGCTCCCCGCCGTGCAACCGGGATCGTCGATCATGCCGGGCAAAGTGAATCCGTCAGTGCCCGAGATGATGAACCAGGTGTGCTTCCAGGTGATGGGCTGCGACGCAACCGTCGCGATCGCGTGCGAGGCGGGCCAGCTCGAGTTGAACGTGATGATGCCCGTGATCGCGTGGAACGCCGTGCACGCGTCCACCATCATGCGGAACGCGATGGAGACGTTCCGCACGCGGTGCGTCGACGGTATCGCCGCCGACGAGCGCCGCGCGCGCGAATTGCTCGAGCGCAGCACCGCCGCGGCAACGGCGCTCAGCCCGTACATCGGATACGCGGCCACGGCGGAGATCGCGAAGGAAGCGGTGAAGACCGGCAGGACGATCCGCGAGCTCGTCCTCGAGCGCGGCCTGCTGGACGCGAAGCAGCTTGACGAGATCCTCTCGGTCGATGCGATGACGCGCGGCGGAATCGTCGGCGCGGAGACAGGCCGGGCGGGTCAGGCGGGCCAGGTGGGCCAGGCAGGTCCGGCGGGTCAAGCCGGTCGGACGCGTAAGTGATTAGGACGCTTCTTCTTTGTGCCTTTGTGTCTTGCCCTCCTGGCCCGCCCGGCCTGCCCGGCCTGCCCGGCCCGCCCGGCCGGCTCCACGCCCAGAGTCCACGCGCGCAAAGCAAAGGCCGGTTGTTTCAGCCGCAGGACCTCGGGCTGCTCGAGGCGCCGGATCGCGATCAGTGGCAGAAGCCGGATCAGATCATGGACGCGCTCGGCGTCGCTGAGGGGTCGAGAGTCGCCGAGCTCGGCGCGGCGGGCGGCTGGTTCACGCTGCGGCTGGCGCGGCGCGTGGGACCGAACGGCCTCGTCTACGCCGAGGACATCCAGCCGGCGATGCTCGAAGCGATCGATCGCCGGATGCAGAACGAGAATCTCGCGAACGTGAAGACCGTGCTCGGCACGCCGAGCGACCCGCGTCTGCCCGAAGGCCTCGACGCGGTCCTCATCGCCGATGCGTTTCAGGAAATGGACGTGCCGGAGGAGCCGACGCTGATCGTCACGCTGCTCGGGAACGTGGCGCGATCGCTCAAGCCGCAGGGGCGTCTGGGCGTCGTGGACTGGACGCCCGGCAACGGCGGCCCCGGTCCAGCGGCCAACCAGCGCGTCAAGCCCGAGGCCGTGATCGCGGCCGCGCGCTCGGCAGGCCTGCAGCTCGTCGGACGCGAGGAGTACCCGCCGTTCGTCTACATGCTGGTGTTCGGGAGAAGATAAGAACGCAAAGGGGGCAAAGCTCGCGAAGGCGCAGAGCAGCTCTGCGTCTCCGCGGTCTTTGCTTACTTTGCGTTCTTAATTCGCCACAGCCCCGGCATCACGCTCGCCGCGACGAAGAGCTTTACCACATCAGCCACGATGAACGGATAGAAGCCGGCCGCGAGCGCCGCCGAGAGGCCGCGCGCCGGCTGCGTCCCCGCGGCGAGCCACAGCACGCCGCCCGCAAAGACGATCGCAAGCCCGCACGCCATCGCGAGCACGAACGTCGCGTACCGCCGATCGAAACCGCGCTCCGCGAGCCAGCCGGCGGCGAACGCCGCGAGCGGGTAGCTCATGAGGTACCCTCCGGTCGGACCGGCCAGCCGCAGGACGCCCTGCGGCAGCATCGGCGACGCGGCGAACACCGGAAGCCCGGCGATCCCAAGCATGAGATACAGAATCTGGCTCGCGGAGCCGCGGCGCGAGCCGAGCGCCGCCGCCCCGACGAGCACGACCATCGGCTGGAACGTGAACGGCACCGGCGTGAACGGCAGCGGGATGCTGATCTGCGCCGCGGCCGCGGTGAGCGCCGCCACCAGCAGCACGGCTCCCACCTCTTCCACGGCGCGCCACCGCGCATCGGCCCGGGCTGCCATCGCGTCGAAGAATGTGGGATACATGAACGCGGATCTTAACGTATGCGTACGGCGCTGACAATTGCCGGCAGCGATCCGAGCGGCGGCGCCGGCATCCAGGCGGACCTGAAAACATTCGCCGCGTTCGGCGTGTACGGCGCGAGCGCGATCACGGCGATCACCGTGCAGAGCACGAAGGGCGTCGACGGCGTCGCGCCGCTCTCGGCCGATCTCGTCACGGCGCAGATCGAAGCGCTCGCGGGCGATCTCGACATCGCCGCGACCAAGATCGGCATGCTCGCGACGAGCGCCATCGTCGAGGCGGTTGCCGCGGCGATCGAAGAGCTCGACCTTCCGCTCGTCGTCCTCGATCCGGTCCTCGTCTCGTCGAGCGGCTCTCGCCTGCTCGACGACGACGGCGTTGCGGCGCTGCGCGAGGCGTTGATTCCGCTCGCGCGCGTCGTCACGCCGAACATCCCCGAAGCCGAAGCGCTGAGCGGCGTGCGCATCACGACGCCGGCCGACACGCGCGCCGCGGCGCGGCGCATCCAGGAGATGGGCGCCGCGGCCGTGATCATCACCGGCGGGCACGGCGCGGCGGCGATGGCCGACGGGGGCACGGTCGAGGATCTCGTGCTCGACGGCGATACGTTCGTCGAGTATCGGGTCGCGCGGGTCGACAGCCCGCACACGCACGGCACCGGCTGCACGTTTGCGTCAGCGGTCGCCGCGGGGCTCGCGCTCGGTCATTCGCTGGCCGACGCGGCCGCGCGCGCGCAGCGGTACGTCGCGGGGGCGATCGCGCACGCGCCGGGCATCGGCCACGGGCGCGGCCCGCTCGATCATTTCTGGGAGTCGCGCTCGCGTGCGTTGTAGGGCGAGGCGTTCAGCTTCGCCGCGGCGACCCTGAAAGGGTCGCCCTACATCGGCGTTGTAGGGCGAGGCGTTCAGCCTCGCCGGCGCGACGCTGCAAAGGGTCGCTCGACATCGGTGGCGACCCTGAAAGGGTCGCCCTACATCGGTATACTGGACGTGTGACTCCGCTGTTCGCGATCGGCGCGGCGCCGCTCGAGGTGGACCGTATCGCGGCAACGCTCGCGGACGCGGCGTCGGACTCCGCGGACTCGGACGGCGCCGTCGTGACGTTTCTCGGCCTCGTGCGCAACCACAACATGGGTCGGCGCGTCCATTATCTGGAGTACGAGGCGGCGGCGCGCTGGCCCGACGCGCGGCTGGCGCTCCATCACCGCGTCGGCCGTCTCGAAATCGGCGAGGCGAGCATCGCCATCGTCGTGCGGTCGCCGCACCGCGGCAACGCCTACGCGGCCTGCCGCTACGCGATCGAGCGGGTGAAGCAGATCGCGCCGGTCTGGAAGCGCGAGTTTTTCGACGGCGGCGACGTCTGGGTCGAGGGCGCAACGGCCAACCCGGACGACGAGGGGGCGCGGGCGGAAGCGGAGCGGCTCGCATGCGCGTAACGGTGCGGCTGTTCGCACGGCTGCGCGACATCACGGGCGCCGCCGAGCTCGCGCGCGACACGGCGCCAGGTGCGACCATCGGAGAAATCTGGCGCGATCTCGCGCGCGAGTTTCCCGAGCTGACCGGCTACGAGCGGTCGATCTCGACCGCCGTCAACGCCGACTACGCGCGCATGGACACACGGGTCGCCGAGGGCGACGAAATCGCGTTCCTGCCGCCTGTATCTGGGGGATGACGACGATCAACGCAGAACACGCAGGACACGCAGACAAATACTGTCTGCGGACTCCGCGAGCTCTGCGTTCGACGTCGTGACGATATGTTCGACAAACTCGCGTCGGAAGAACAGCGGTACGAGCAGCTGATGGCCCGCCTCGGCACGTCCGAAGTGCAGAGCGACGCCGCGGAGTACCGGAAGCACGCCAAGGCGCTGGCCGACGTCGAGCCGCTCGTCGAAAAGTACCGCGAGTACAAGAGCGTCGCGGCCGACATCTCGGGCGCCGAGGAGCTCGCCGGGTCCAGCGACGCGGACATGCGCGATCTCGCGAAACAGGAGCTCAAGGCGCTGGTCGCGCGCCGTGACGCGCTCGTCGCCGAGCTGAAGGTGCTCCTCATCCCGAAGGACCCGAACGACGAGAAGAACGTCGTCCTCGAGATCCGCGCCGGCACCGGCGGCGACGAAGCGGCGCTCTTCGCATCGGATCTGTTCCGCATGTACAGCAAGTTCGCCGAACGCAACGGCTGGCGGCTCGAGGTGATGTCGACGAGCGACACCGGCGTCGGCGGGCTGAAGGAAGTGATCGCGACCATCGAGGGGCGCGGCGTCTACAGCAAGCTGAAATACGAGAGCGGCGTCCACCGCGTGCAGCGCGTGCCGGCGACCGAGGCAAGCGGCCGCGTCCACACGTCGACCATCACCGTCGCGGTGCTGCCGGAGGCCGAGGACGTCGACGTCCAGATCAACGAGAAAGATCTCCGCATCGACACGTTCTGCTCGAGCGGGCCCGGCGGCCAGAGCGTGAACACGACGTATTCCGCCGTCCGCATCACGCACATCCCCACCGGCGTCGTCGTCTCGCAGCAGGACGAGAAGTCGCAGATCAAGAACCGCGCGAAGGCGATGAAGGTGCTGCGCTCGCGCCTCTACGAGATGGAGCTGCGGAAGCAGCAGGAGGCGATCGCGAAAGATCGCCGCAGCCAGGTGGGCACCGGCGAGCGCTCCGAGAAGATCCGCACCTACAACTTCAAGGACAACCGCATCACGGATCACCGCGTGAACTTCACGACGCACCGGCTCGCGGACGTGCTCAACGGCGATCTCGCCGAGCTGCTCGACAACGTGATCACCCACTATCAATCCGAGAAGCTGAAGGACGCTTCGGCGGTCTCGTGAGCATTCATCGACGCGTGAGCGCCGCGCGGCAGCGGCTGCTCGATGCCGGCATCTCGCACACCGAATCGGAGCTCGGTGCGCGGCTGCTCGCGCAGCACGTCCTCGGCTGGACGACCGAGCGCTTCCTGACCGACGCGCAGTCGGCGGAGCCCGACGGCTTCGGGGCGCGGTACGACTCGCTCGTCGCGCGGCGCGCCACCCGCGAGCCGCTCGCCTACATCGTCGGCGCGCGCGAGTTCTGGGGCCTCGATTTCGAGGTCTCGCCGGCCGTGCTGATTCCACGCCCGTCCACCGAGCTCATCGTCGAAGCGGTGCTCGATCGCTTTCCCGATCGCGATGCCGCGCTGAAGATCGCCGACGTCTGCACCGGGTGCGGATGCGTGGCCGTCGCGATCGCGCACGAGTGGCGGCGCGCGTCAGTCGCCGCGACCGACATCTCGACCGAAGCGCTCGATGTCGCGCAGCGGAACGCCCGGCGGCACGGCGTCTGGGAGCGCGTCGTCTTCCACGAGACGGATCTGCTGGACGGCGTGGACGGCCCGTTCGACGCGATCGTCGCGAACCCGCCGTACGTCGTCGATTGCGCGGCGGCGGCGCTGCAGCCGGAGGTCCGCGATCACGAGCCGGCTGTCGCGCTTTTCGGCGGCGTGGACGGCCTGTCGCTCGTCACGCGCCTCGTCGCCGACGCGCCGCGGCGCCTGCGGAGCGGCGGCTCGCTCATTTTCGAGTTCGGGTTCGGCCAGGACGTCGAGATCGAGGATCTGCTCGCGGCGTCGCCCGATCTCGAGCTCGTCGATGTACGCCGCGATCTCGACGGCATCGCCCGCACGGCCGTCGCGCGGAAGAAGTAGAATCGCGCGCGTGGCCGACTGCCTCTTCTGCAAGATCATCGAGCGACAGATCCCGGCGTCGATCGTCTACGAAGACGATCGCGTGCTCGCGTTCAACGATATCAATCCGCAGGCGCCGACGCACGTCCTCGTCGTGCCGAAGCGGCACATCGCATCACTCGACGAACTGTCGCAGGGCGACGATGAGATTGTGGGCGAGGTCGTGCGCCGCGCCGCCGCGATCGCGAAGGAGCGCGGCATCACCGCCGGGTATCGCACCGTGTTCAACACGAACCGCGACGCAGGCCAGACGGTGTTTCACATCCACCTGCATCTTCTAGGCGGCCGGAGTCTGCACTGGCCGCCCGGATAATTTGGAATTAGGAATTTGGAATTTGGAATTTGGAATGCGTGATCACGGCGTGACAACGAATTCCAAATTCTAAATTCCAAATTCTTCATTACCGCGACGGCGCCCGCTCAGAATCCGCGCGGGCGGATCCAGAAGCTCTCTTCCCACGTCCCGCCGCCCGGCACGGTCTGCAGTTCCTTGTAGATACCCTTCTGCGCGAGGTTCGTCGCGTCGGTGATGCCGGCCATCGGCTCGACGCAGACGAAGCTGCTGCCCTTCGGCGACCAGACGACGACGGCGCGGTAGTTCGGGCCGACGACGATGTCGAGGCGCTCGGAGGCGCCGGCAATCGTCGTCGTGGCGCGTCCCTGCGCGTCGCGCACGAGATCGCCGAACACGTCGTCCAGGTTGTAGCTCGCGAGCGGCGCCGCCGACGCCTTCGGCAGGAAGCGTTCGATCGGTTCGGTCTCGCCGCTCGGAATCTTCTCCGGCGTCAGCAGCCAGTGCGTGCGCGCGGCGACGGCGACGGTCCATTGGTCGCGCGGCGAGTCGGCGAGCTGAAAGTACGGGTGGAAGCCGATCGCGATTGGCATCGCCTCGTCGCTCTGGTTGAGGATCTTCGTCCGCACCTCGAGCGCGCCGTCCTGCAGCCGGTGGGTCATCTCGATCGTGTGCGCGAAGGGCCACTGCTTCATCCACGCCGGCTGGCGGAAGAACTCGAGCCGGCTCGTCGTCCACGCCGCGTTCGAGTCCGCCTTCACCTCGACGACCCGCCAGTGCGTGTTCGTCGTCAAGAATCCGTGGATCGGGATCGCGCCGCGCACGTTTCCGAGCGCCATGTCGAAGGCGTACCTGTTCCCGTTTGCGTAGAACGCCTGCTCGTCGAGCCGGTTCGCCCAGGGCCCGAGGAACGGAATCCCGCTCATCGCCGGACGCGCCTTGAATTCCTCGACCGACGCGAACGGCCAGCGCAGCACGTCGCGGCCCTTCACCTTGAACTCGAACGCCATGTTGCCGACCGACGTGACGATCGACACGATCGTGTCGGTGCGGCTGTCCTGCAGGCGCACGACGTCCCCCGCCTGGCGCGCGGAGTACTCGGCGGCGGCGGGCGCCGGCACGGAGATCGTGATCGCCAGGGCGAGAGCTGCACAGATCTTCATGCCGCGCAGGCTATCACGGCGAGCCGCGGGACGGCGGGTTCGGCCTGAAGGAGTCGGGGGAGATGCTAACCGCCGGCCTCGGCCGGCCGTCGAAGATGGAGTGCGACGGAACTTCAGCCGGCCTATATCCGTTTTCTACATAGTATGCGGATGACGCTCACCGCGACGCTCGTCCTGCAGGCGATCGCCCGCGGCCACCGCTTCGGCTTCGAGATCGTCGACGTCACCGGCGGCGCGACCGGCACCGTCTACCCGGCGCTGCGGCGCCTCGAGCATGCCGGCTACGTCCGATCCGAGTGGGAGCGCCTGCAGGTGGCCTCGCGCGACGGCCGGCCGCAGCGCCGCTACTACGAGATCACCGCGGCCGGCGCGCGCGCGCTCGACGGCGCGCTCGAGCCGATGCGCGCGCTCCACGCGGTGCACCGTCTCGCGCCCAGGGGCGCGAAGTGAACCTCATGCTCTTCGTGCGCCGCATGCTGCACGTCGTCTCGGTGCTCGTCCCCCGCTGGCGCCGCCGCGACTGGGTGCGCGAGTGGAACGCGGAGCTCGACGACGTCCCGTCGCGCCCGGGTCTCGAGCCGCTCGATCGCGGCGTCGGCATGGTCGCCGATGCGATGTATCTCAGGAGTCACGCGATGTATCTCGACCTGTGGTGGGGGGACGTGCGGTTCGCGTGGCGCAACGCCGTCCGGCGGCCCGGCTTCACGCTGCTCGTCACGCTGACGCTCGCGCTCGGCCTCGGCGTCAACAGCGCCGTCTTCGCGCTCGTGGACGCCGTGCTGCTGCGGCCGCTGCCGTACCGCGATCCGTCGCGCCTCGTCTTCCTCTGGCACACGCTGCCGCAGCAGAACATGTTCGAAGTCGAGGCGACGCCGTTCGACTACACGGCGTGGCGCGACGGCATCAGAAGCCTGTCGGACGTCGCGATGACGACGTTCGGCTCGTTCACGCTGACGGGCGGCACGGCGGAGCCCGAGCGTGTGCGCGGCGCGCGCATGACCGCCTCGATGATGCCGGCGCTCGGCATCGCGCCCGCGATGGGCCGCGCGTTCGCGCCGTCCGAGGATCTGGACGACGTGCCGTGCGTCGCGATCCTGAGCGACGGCCTGTGGCGCCGCCGCTTCGGCGCCGATCCGTCGATTCTCGGCCGCGCAGTCGAAATCGACGGCCGCCTCTGGACCGTCGTCGGCGTCATGCCGCGCGGCGCGATGCTGCCGGGCGCGCCGGCGGAGGGGACCGAGGTGTGGCTGCCGATGCGGTTGTCGCCCGCGGAGCGCGCGAGCGAGATCAACCACAGCTACGCGATGGTCGGACGCCTCGCGCCGGGCGTGACGTTCGCGCAGGCGGCGGCCGAGCTCGAGACGTTTGCCGCGCGGATGGCGAGAGAGCGGCCGTCGCACGCACGCATTGGCGCGCGTCTGGTCTCGGTCGAGGAGCGGACCGTTCGGGGCATGCGGCCCGCCCTGCTCGTGGCCGTCGCGAGCGTCGCGCTGCTGCTGCTCGTCGCGGCGGCGAACGCGTCGACACTCCTGATGGCGCGCGCGGCCAACCGCCGCCACGAGCTCGCCGTGCGCGCGGCGCTCGGCGCAACCCGCGCGCGCCTGCTCTCGCTGTCGATCGCCGAATCGGTGCTCTTCGCCTCGATCGGCGGCCTTGCCGGCCTGGTGCTCGGCGGCTGGACGCTGCGCGGCCTCGTGCCGCTCTTCGCCGCGTCGCTGCCGGCCTCGCTTGCGATCGACGTGGACGCCCGGGCGGCGCTCTTCACCGCCGGCCTCGCGATCGCGATCGGCGTGCTGTTCGGCGCCGTCGCCGCGTATCGTCCGGGCCACCGCATCGTGGAGTCGCTGGCCGGCACGACGAGGTCGACGGCCTCGGCGTCGACGGGCCGCACACGCAACGCGCTCGTCGTCGCGCAGGTCGCGCTCGCCGTCGTCCTGCTGTCCGCCGCCGGCCTGATGCTGAACACGTTCGGCCGGCTGTCGCGCGTGAATCCCGGGTTCGCGGCCGATCACGTGCTGACCTTCCGCGTCGCGCTGCTGGGCGAACGCTACGCGGCGGCGCCGCCGCGCGTCGGCTTCGTCTCGGACGTGCTCGCCCGCATGTCCGCCGTACCGGGCGTGCGATCCGCGGCCGTCACCTCCGTCGTGCCGTTCGGCGGCGTGCGCAACGCGACGGTCGTCGAGGTCGAAGGGCGGCAGGAGGCGGCGGGCTCGCGGTCGATCATCGACCAGCGCTACATCTCGCCCGGATACTTCGAGACGATGAAGATTCCGCTCGTCAGCGGGCGCATGCTGACCGACGCCGACGACGCCCGATCCGAGCGCGTGACGATGATCAATCGGACGATGGCGCGGCAGTACTTTCCGAACCAGAACCCCGTGGGGCTGCGCCTCCGCGTCACGGCGGGCTTCAACTCGGGCTACTGGATCCGCATCGTCGGCGTCGCCGACGACGTGCGGCACATCGCGCTCACGCGCGATGCGGTGGCCGAGATGTATCACCCGATCGCGCAGACGGCCGTTCCGAACTTCACCGTCGCGATCAGAACGGCGGGCGATCCCGCGTTCGTCGTTCCGGCGGCGCGCGCCGTCGTGCGCGCGATCGATTCGACGCTTCCGCTCTACGACGTTCGCACGATGGAGGAGCGGATCGCGGACTCCTTCTCGCAGACGCGCGCGACGATGCTGCTGCTGCTCGTCACCTCGGCGCTCGCGGCGGCGCTCGCGGCGGTGGCCATCTACGGCGCCATCTGGTATTCGGTCGCGCAGCGGACGCAGGAGATCGGGATCCGCGTGGCGCTCGGCGCGTCACGCGCGTCGCTGTTCCGCGGTGTGATCTCGAGCGCGCTCACGCTCGCCGCGGCCGGCGCCGCGCTCGGCGCCGCCGGCGCCATGGCCGGCGGGTCGCTGCTCCGCAGCTTTCTCTTCGAGACGCAGACGACCGATCCCGGAACGTATGCAGCGGTGTTCGGCGGCGTGCTCGCGATGACCGCCGCGGCGAGCGTCGTGCCCGCAATCCGCGCGATGCGGGTCGATCCGCTGACGGCGCTGCGGACCACGTGAGACGCGAAATTAAGAATTAGGAATTGAGAATTAAGAATTCGTAGCACGCGTGGACACGAATTCTTAATTCCTAAATTCTTTAATTCTTAATTAGTAAGTAACTCCCCCTCCGTCCGGCGCGATCGAGCATGAAGTCCACGGCGCGGTAGCCGCGATCGAAGTACGTCGTGAAGATCGCGCGCGTGCAGATGCGCCAGGCGAGCGCCAGCTCCGGGTTGCGGGCGAGCATGTCGGTGAAGCCGGTCGGGATGTGCACCAGCAGGCGGCGCGCCTCGAGCGAGAGATCGACGTCGACCGACTCGAGCCAGTCGCCGCTCGCCGCCATGCGGTTCACCGCCACCGCGTCCGCCAGCTCGCTCGCGCGGACCACGAACGGCCCGCGCCGCGCGATCCGCCGCTCGACATGCGGCTTGCGCACCCACCACTCGGCGACGAAGCGGTCCGTGGGATTGCCGCGGTGCAGCGGGCTCGACGACTCGCCGTAGACGTTCTCCTCGTACTCCTCGACGACGACGCCGAGCTTCGCGAAGTTCAGGTGCGCGTTCATCGCCTGCATCGGATCGTAGGTCCACTCGACGAGGTCGAGCCCCATCGCGAGCGTCCGCTCGCGCTGCAGCAGCTTCAGCTCGCGCCCGACGCCGGCGCTCCGGAACTCGTCGACGACGCCGAGCATGTGCGACCACTGCGTCGGCTTCCCCTCGCGGATGGCCGGGAGCGAATACACGAAGCCGATCATCCGGTCGGCCGGCGCCGACTCCAGTCCGTCGAACGCGCCGATCAGAATCCCGCCGCGCCTGACGGTGACGGTGAGGATCGGCGTCGGCACGACCTCGTCGTAGCCAGGGCCCCAGATCGCGCGCTCCAGCTCGACGACGCGCGAGAACTCCCCGAGCGTCGTGAGATCGCGGTAGGTGATGGGCATCGGGGCGCGAAGTCCTCGAAGCAAACGGGTAGGGCGAGGCTTTCAGCCTCGCCTGGCGACCCTGAAAGGGTCGCCCTACGTCTAAGTTTTGCCACGGCTCTTACGCGAGCGCCAAGAGCGGCGGCAAATCGCGCAGCGATCGTATCACCGGGACGCCGAGCGCCTCGGCGCGCGCCGCCGGCGCGCCGCTCCGATGCAGCAGGACGCCGCGCATGCCCGCGCGCATCGCGCCCTCGACGTCGTGCCGCAGGCTGTCGCCGACCATCACGGCCTCCGCCGGCGCGACGTCCACCAGCTGCAGCGCGGCCGAGAAGATGCTCGGGTGCGGCTTCATGAAGCCGTGCTCCGACGACGAGACGGTCGCCGTGATGAGCCCCTGCAGCTCGAAGTGCGACTGGAACGACGCGAGGCAGCGGTGCGAGTTGGAAATCAGCCCGATGCGCAGGCCCGCCGACGCCAGCTCCCGCAGAACCCCGGGCACGTCGTCGTAGAGCTCGAAGTGATGGCAGGCGGCCCACTCGCGGTAGATCTCCTGCGCGCACGCGTGGAGGTTCGGCCCCGCGCCGCCCATGCCTTCGATGATCCGCCGCGTGTAGACGACGAAGAGCTCGTCGGAGTAGCGGGTGTCCTCAGGCCCCTCGAGCAGCGACGCCGCGGCCGCTGTCGCGTCGGCGAACCGCGCCGGATCGACCGCGATGTCGTAGCGCGCGCAGAACCGCTGATATCCCTCGGCGAGAAACGTCGGGCCCGGATGAATCAGCGTGAAGTCGACGTCGAAGAAGACCGCCGCAATCCGCATCCGCAATCCGCAATCCGCAATCCTCAATCCTGATACGGCCCCGCGATGACGACGGTTGCGCGATCGACGTCGAGGATCCGCCGCGCCGCCGCGTTCGCCTCGTCGAGCGTCACCGAGCCGAGGAGCGCCGGCAGGCGCGCGTCGTAGTCGAGGCCGAGGTCGAAGAACTCCGCGATCTGCAGGAAGTTCGCGATCGCGGCGTTGGTCTCGAGCGCGCGCGGAATCGATCCGACGAGGAACCGCCGCGAGTCGTCCAGCTCTTTCTGCGTGATCCCGTCGGCGACGATCGCGGCGACCTCGCGGTCGATCGACGCCACCGCGCGATCGACGTTCGCCGGGCTGACACCCGCGCGGATCGCGAGCGGCCCGTCGACAACGTTCGCGTCGAGCGCGCTCGAAGCGTAGTACGCCATCCCCTGACGCTCGCGGATGCTGTCGCCGAGCCGGCCGCCGATCGAGTACTGGCCGAACACGTTGTTCATCAGCCAGCACGCGTAGTAATCGGGATCGCGGCGGCGCGCGGCGACGAAGCCGTACGCGATGTCCGCCTGCGACTTGTTCATCATCGGCAGGACGAGGCGGCGCCGCGCCGAGGCGCGCACCGGCAATGGCAGCGCGAGCGGCGGCGGCGGCGGCTTGCGCCAGCCGCCGAACACGCGCGCGACGAGGTCGCGCGTGCGCTCCGGCTCGACGTCGCCGACGACGACCGCCGTGAGCTCGCTCGGCGCGAAGCGCTCCGCGTGCTGCCGCAGCAGTTCCTCTCGCGCCAGGCTCTCGACGAGCTCGATCGAGCCTTTCGTCCGCCGTCCGTACGGGTGCTCATCGGGATAGAGCAGCGCCATCAGCGCTTCGTTCGCGCGGACCGCGGGGTTGTCCCCGTCCTGGCGAATCGCGGTGACGACTTCGCCCTTCCGCGTCGCGATCTCGGCGTCGGGCAGCGACGGCGCCGCGAGGATGTCGGCGACGAGCGCCAGCACCGGCTCGAAGTCGTCGGCGAGGCACGTGCAGACGAGCGAGAAGAGATGACGGGTGACGGCGATCGTGAGCGTGATGCCGCGGCTGTCGAGCTCCTCGGCGATGTCGGCGGCCGACTGCGCCGCCGTGCCGCGGTCGATGACGCGAGAGAGCAGCCACGTCAGTCCGGCCCGGCCGGGCGGATCGAACGCGGAGCCGGCGCGTACGGCCAGGTTCATGGCCACGGCCGGCGTCGTGGACGTCCGCTTCGCGAGCAGGACGACGCCGTTGTCGAGGACCGTGCGCGACGGCTCGAGGCCCCGGCGTGCCGGAGCGCTCTGCACGACCGCGTCTGACATCCGACCGCTCGATGACATCCCCAACTCTCCTGCCGCCGGCTACGCGGCCGGAAGGGGGTCGAACCAGCCGATCGTCCGGTTCGACTGCGCGAAGACGCGGCGCGCGGCGCCGGCGACGGCGTCCGCGCTCACCGCGGCGATGCGCGCCGGCGCGTCGACGAACAGGTCGACGCTGCCGATCGTCTCGAAGTAGCCGAGCTGATGCGCGATGTTCGTCACGCTGTCGGTGTCGAACACCATCCGCGCGCGCAGCTGCGCCTTCGCCTTCTTCAGCTCGGCCTCGGTGATGCCGTCGTGGGACGCGCGATCCAGCTCCTCAACGAGCGCCGCTTCGACGGCGGCGAGCGGCGTCCGCTCGGTGGCGGTCGCGGAGATCGTGTAGAGGAACGGATCTTCGGTCGGCAAGAGCGATCCGTAGACGGCCGACGCGAGGCCGCGCTCGACGAGCGCGCGGTACAGCCGCGCGCTGCGCTGCGGCGGCGGCACGCGGAAGCTGGACCAGAGGTTCAACCCCTTCGCGCCGGTGAGCACGGCGTCGAGGATCAGCAGCGGATAGAAATCGGCGTCGGTCGCCGACGGTGCGTGATAGCCGACCTTGAGGTACGCCGTCGTGCCTTCCTTGCAGATGACGAGGCGCCGTTCGCCGGTCTGCTCCGGCTCCGGCGTCCGCGCGCGCGCCGGCGCCGTGCCGGTCGTGATGGCGCCGAAATGCCGCTCGACGCGCGCGAGCGCAGCGTCGGTGTCCACGTCGCCGACGATGACCAGCGTCGCGTTGTTCGGCACGTAATAGCGGCGGTAGTAGCCGTACAGGTCGTCGCGCGTCATCGTCTTCAGATCGGAGAGCCAGCCGATCGTCGGGTGGCGGTAGGTGTGCGCCTTGAACGCCGTCGCGGTCAGCTCCTGGTCGAGCAGCTGATCGGGATCGTTCTCGCCGCCCTGCAGCTCCGAGATGATCACGGTGCGCTCCGACTCGACGTCGTCGGGGTGATAGAGGCAGCGCGCCATGCGCTCGGACTCGATGAACAGCATGCGATCGAGCGCGTCGCGCGTCGCCGTCTCGAGGTACGTCGTCTGATCGATCCACGTGTAGCCGTTCCAGCTGCCGCCGTACTCCTCGATGATGCCCTTCACCTGATCGCGCGGGATGTTCTCGGTGCCCTTGAAGTTCATGTGCTCGCACCAGTGCGACACGCCGGTCAGGCCCGGGCGCTCGTCCTTCGATCCGACGCGATACCAGCACCAGACCGACGCGAGCGGCGCGGTGTGTTCCTCCTGGATGAGCACGGTGAGGCCGTTGTCGAGGGTCGTCCGACGCATCCAAACATTATAGAATCGGTGGATACCCATGCCTGAGTGGAAAGACACGGTCAACCTGCCGCGCACCGACTTCCCGATGAAGGCGAACCTGCCCACGAGCGAGCCCGAGACGCTCGCGCGCTGGAAGGCCATCGACCTCTACGGGAAGATTCGCGCGCGACGCGCAGGTGCGCCGAAGTTCGTCCTCCACGACGGACCGCCGTACGCGAACGGCAATATCCACATGGGGACCGCGCTCAACAAGATCCTCAAGGAGATCGTCGTCAAGTCGCGATCGATGGCCGGCTTCGACGCGCCGTACGTCGTCGGCTACGACTGCCACGGCCTGCCGATCGAGCTGAGAGTCGACCGCGAGCTCGGGCCGAAGAAGCGCGAGATGTCGGCCGCGGAGTTCTGCCGCGCGTGCCGATCGTACGCCGAGCGCTTCGTCGGCGTCATGAGCGAGCAGTTCCAGCGCCTCGGGATCCTCGCGACGTGGGACGCGCCGTATCTGACGATGAACTTCAAGTACCAGGCGGCGATCGCGCGCGCGCTGGGCAAGTTCGTCGAGCAGCGGCTCGTCTACAAGGGCAAGAAGCCGGTGCACTGGTGCATCCACTGCCGCACCGCGCTCGCCGAGGCCGAAGTCGAGTACGAGAACCACACGTCGCCGTCGATCTACGTCGAGTTCCCGCTCGCGCCGGAGAGCGCGTCGGAGCTCGGGCGGCGCGTGCCGGCGCTCGCCGGCCGGAGCGTCTCGGTCCTCATCTGGACGACGACGCCGTGGACGATTCCGTCGAATCTGGCGATCGCGTTTCATCCGGAGTTCGACTACGCGGCGTACGACGTCGACGGCCGCGCGGTGATCGTCGCCGAAGCGCTCGCGTCGAACGTCGCGGCCGCGACGGGCAAGACGTTTGGCCAGGCCGTCGCCCGCATGAAGGGCGAGGAGCTGGAGCACATCCGCTTTCAGCATCCGCTCTACGCGCGGACCTCGCTCGGCGTGCTCGGCAGCTACGTGACGCTCGACGCCGGCACCGGCGCCGTGCACACCGCGCCGGGCCACGGCGCCGACGACTTCCAGACCGGCATGAAATACGGCCTGGAGATCTACGCGCCGATCGGGCCGGCGGGGCATTTCTTCGACAACGTCGAGCTGTTTGGCGGCCAGCGCGTCTTCGACGCGAACCCGAACGTCGTCGACGCGCTGAAGGCGCGCGGGCGGCTGTGGCACCGCGAGTCGTTCTCGCACCAGTACCCGCACTGCTGGCGCTGCCACAACCCGGTGATCTTCCTGGCGACGTCGCAGTGGTTCATCGACCTCGATACGGTGAAGCTGCCGAGCGGCAAGACGCTGCGTCAGGCCGCGCTCGACGCGATCGATCGCGACGTCAGCTGGGTGCCGGCGTGGGGGCACGACCGCATGTACAACATGGTCGCGCACCGCCCCGACTGGTGCATCTCGCGGCAGCGCGTGTGGGGCGTGCCGATCCCGGCGGTCGACTGCACGGCGTGCGGCGAAGCGATCATCACGCCAGCGCTCGTGAACAAGGCCGCGAGCGTGTTCGAGCGCTACGGCGCCGACTCGTGGTACGAGCGGCCGACGGAGGACTTC
>Ga0209474_10001065_pt1 | contig 27811 bp, 32 predicted proteins | sample GraSoiAngelo_145_FD_185902 | JGI IMG/M metagenome (GOLD analysis project Ga0209474, IMG submission 185902) | Grasslands soil microbial communities from the Angelo Coastal Reserve, California, USA - 14_1009_05_20cm (SPAdes) (version 2) | ecosystem: Environmental > Terrestrial > Soil > Grasslands...
ACGGCCAGCCGGCCTTCGGCTACTACCTGCGCTCGCAGCCTCGGGGCATGATGGTGCTCACCTTGAGCGGCAGCAAGGTCGACGAGATCACCTTCTTCGCCGACCCCGCGCTGCCCGGCCGCTTCGGTCTTCCCGAACACATCTAGCCCACAAGGATGGGTGAGACATGAAATGGAAGCCGCCGTTCAGGGGTCACTCCAGAACACTGGCCCATGCGAGTGTCTGCCGTAGCACCCGCGCCTGTCTGCCACCTGGCGCTCTAGCGGGTGGCAGACAGACGGGTGTGAGGAAGTAAGCGACTAGAAGCCGCTCAAGAGACCTACGCACTGACCGGTCGTGTTGTGGCCTACGATGTTGAACTCGCCGGGGATGGCCCCTCCGGTCAAGCGCGGGCCGAGGTTCTCGCAGTTGAGGTTTTTCCCGATCGTGTTGACAACGACGCTGACCGCGGCGTTGCCGTCGTCCTCCGGGTCGGTCGCCGTGATGTTCGTCAGCGTCAGGTTGCCGCCGATGTGGCTGAACAGCACTCCGAGCCATTCGGGCATGACGTCGCTGACCGTGAAGTTGCCTCCGACCGTGTTGTTCTTCAAGGCCCAGGGGATCTGGCCGCCCCCTCCGGTCAGCGTGACGTTCCCGTTGACCGTGATCCCGTTCAGCAGAATGGTGTCCGCATTGGTGGCGGTGACATTTCCGTTGATGGTGATGACGGAGTGGCCGTCCTCCTCCACGGTGCACGGGTGTGCCGCGTGAGGGACGTAGCCGAACGGCTGGCAGCCCAGGCCGAGCAGCGAGCCTGCGCCCGCGGTGACGTTGTGTCCGATCGTGACGGTAGACGGCGCGCTCTGCGCGTCGAAGAATGCTCCGTCGGCAACGTTCAGGTTGCCGACGACGTTGATCACGGCATCAGGCACTACGTCGCAAAAGCCCGTGACCGTGATGCTGGCGTAGTTCCCCGACGGGATGTCACCACCAGCGCACGTATACGGTGAGGTGCCGGACGGAGCTGCGCTAGCAACTCCTGTGATGCCGAGCAACGCCACCACCATGGCCGCGCCGAACGGGATACGAAATCTCATACTTCCCCCTTCGTCTGTTGTAAATGTCGAGCCGCCGCAGGTGGAGGCTCCAAAGACAGAGTTGGTGATTCTCCCACTTTCGGGCGAGAGTCAACAACACGCCAGGGGTCATTCCGGAACACTGGCCCAGGCGAGCCTGCGTCTGGGGCCGGCGGAGGGCTTCGCTTATGCCCTCGTGGCGACCGAGTAGAGGCGCCACTCGCCCGGCACGCCCTTGAGCTCGTGCAGGCCGCGGTCCTCGAACTCGAGCCCCGAGCCTGCGACGAGGTCCTTGACGGTGCTCGAGACGAGCACCTCGCCGGGGCCGGCCTCGGCGGCCACGCGCGCGCCGATCGAGACGGCGATTCCCGTCACCTTGCCGTCGAGGAGCTCGCACTCGCCCGTATGGAGGCCGGCGCGGATCTCGAGGCCGAGCTCGGCCACGGCCTCGCGTGCTGCGCATGCGCACCGAATGGCCCGCGCGGGACCGTCGAAGCGGGCAAAGAACCCGTCGCCCGCGGTGTCGAGCTCGACCCCGCGGAAGCGGGCAAGCTGGCCGCGGATCTGCCCATGGTGCTGTTCGAGCAGCTCTCGCCAGCCTCTGTCCCCGAGCTCCGCCGCCTTCGCTGTCGAGCCGACGAGGTCGGTGAAGAGCACCGTCGCCAGGACGCTCTCGGGCTCGACCTCCTCGTCCGCATCGGCCGCGGTGCAGACCGGGACGAGAAAGCGCTCGAGCTCGTCGCAGAGCCGCCCGAGATCGGCGCCTGCGGGAAGATGGTCGACTCCCGCCAGCTCGACGGCTCGGGCGGCGGGAATCCGTTCCGCGAGGTAACGAGAGGCCTCGACCGGCACGACGCGGTCGCTGTCGCCGTGGATCACGAGGGTCGGCACGCGAATCGCCGGCAGCACCGGCCGGACGTCGATCTCGGCGTTCATGCGGTTGAGCGCGATCATCATCGAGGGGCTGACGCAGTGCCGGTAATAGTCGACATTCTCCGCAGGCCCCTCGCCGAAGCGCCGGGTGAACAGGTCGACCGCCTTGTCCCTCGGCCCGAACAACTCGAGGTCCGCCTCGAGCAAGCCGCGGTAGGCCTCCGCCGTCCAACCCCAGGGATAATCGGGTGCCCACATGGCCCGCGCATAGCCGCCCCAGAGAACGAGCGCAGCGGTCCGCTCCGGGTACGTGGCCGCGAAGAGAACGCTCATGGGAACGCCCTCCTCGAGCCCGATGATCGCGGCTCGCTTCGAGCCTGCGGCATCCATGACCCCCCGCAGGTCGTCCATCCGCGTCTCGAGCGACGGAACGCCGTCCACCGGGTCGGACATCCCGGTGCCCCGCTTGTCGAAGACGATGAGACGCGCGAACGACGCCAGCCGGCGGCGGAGGTCGCCGTGCCGCGGCGTCTCCCAACCGAGCTCCACGTGCGAGACATAACCGGGCACGAAGACGACGTCGAACGGACCGTCGCCCGCGACCTGGTAGGCGATGTTGACGTCGCCGCTCCGGGCGTACCACGTCTCCGGAACGTCCATCTAACCGAAGTCTCCGCTACTCGGCCAGCGCCCGCAAGTCGGCTCCCGGGCCGCCACGCCCACTCGCACGCTCGCGAAACGACGGTGACGACTCAGGGGTCATTCCGGAACACTGGCCCATGCGAGCGTCAGTGATCTCCGAGCCGCCTAGACCGCAACCAGGAAGCCAAGCGCCACAGAACGCTCGCGTAAACGGCCCTCTCCTCATGCCACTGCCCGCTGGCTACCTCTGCCCAAGCAAGGAGCGCGACGGCAGCGCTCGACATCTCGGTCCGTGACCGCGTGATCACCGAGGAAGCCGCCGTCTTTGTATCGCGGGCGACGCGAGTGTTCAGCTGGAAGGAGTCAGGAGAAATCGCCTACGAGCAAGCAGCCGAAGCGCGAGCGACGATAGACGCCGGGCAAGTGATCAAACTCGAATTGCTGTAGGTACCTCCAGCCCCAGCTCGGGGACATTCCCGAACAAGGACGCTGGAACCTGGGCGGCGGACGTAGGATCGACGAAACCGTCCAGAGGAGGAATCGATGGCAGTCGCCTACATCCAGGAGTTCGCGATCGGGGATCGCTCCACCACGAACTATGACTTCGTCGCCCAGCAGATCGGTCAGGGACCCTTCGACGGGCTGATCGCGCATACGGCCGGTTTCGACGACGAGGCGGGCGTGTTCCGGATCTTCGACGTGTGGGAGACGCGGGAGCAGGCCGACCGGTTCCTCGCCGAGCATGTGCAGCCACTCGTCGAGCAGGGCCCGGGTGCCTTCCCCAATCCGGACGCCTTCACAATGCCCAGCAGAGACGGCTTCTACGAGCTCCACGACGTGGTTGGTGGATAAAGAGAGGTAGCTGCGCGGTCAGCTGCGGCGCCGGCGGGAGCCGCGGCCACGTCGCTGTGTGCGCCGGAGCGTGTCGAGCTCCGCGAGGGCCGCGCCCGCGCCGCGTGCGACCGTCGTCAGCGGCTCCGGGTCGCGGCTGACAGGGAGGCCCGTCTCGCCGCCTAAGAGCTCGGGGAACCCCGGCAGCAGCGTGCTCCCGCCGACCAGCGTGACGCCGCGGTCGGCGATGTCCGAGGCGAGCTGGGCCGGCGTCTGCTCGAGCAGCTCCTTGAGCGCCGAGACGATCCGGTTGAGGGGCCGCTCGAGCGCCTGCCGGACCTCGTCCTCGCCAAGCGTGATGCGGGCGAGCATCCCGGTCGACATGTAGCGGCCGGCGACCTCGGTCTCCGGGGCCGCGGCGTGCCCCGCGAGCGCGCTCCCGATCTCGAGCTTCACCCGCTCGGCCTGCTCGTGACCGACGAGCAGCCGGTGCTGGTCCTGGACGAAGCGGACGACCGCGTCGTCGAGGTCGTAGCCGCCCACCGGCAGCGAGGTCGAGACGACGATCCCGCCTAGCGCGATCACCGCCATCTCGCTCGTGCCGCCGCCGACGTCCACCACGAGCGACGCGACCGCGTCCTCCACCGGCAGCTCGGCGCCGATCGCGCCCGCCATCGCCTCCTCGATCAGGTGCGCCTCGCGCGCGCCCGCCGCCAGCGTCGCCTCGACGACGGCATCTCGCTCGACCTGCGTCAGGCCGCTCGGGACACAGACGATCACCGCTCGGCGGAGCCCGCTGCCGCCGACCCGGCGGACGAAGTGGCCCAGCATCTGCTCGGTGGTCTCGAAGTCCGCGATCACGCCGTGGCGCAGGGGTCGGGTGGCGACGATCGTCGCCGGCGTGCGGCCGAGCATCTGTCGCGCCTTCTCGCCGACGGCGTAGACCTGTCCGGTCTGCTGGTCCATGGCCACGACGGACGGCTCGAAGAGGACGATGCCCTCGCCGCGGCGGAAGACGACGGTGTTCGCCGTCCCGAGGTCGACGGCCAGATCGGTACCGGAGACGAGCGTGGGCAATCTCATGCGTGTTCCTTCGCCGCATCGACCTCGCGGCACAGGGCGCGGCCGCAGCGGACGGGAAACCGTAGCCGCCTCTCGAGTCCCGCCGAGACCGAGGGGGCAAACGTGCCCAGGCCGCTCTACTCGTTGTGGCCGAAGCCGAGGTTGAGGAGTGTCCTCGCGTCGCCGTAGATATTCGGCGAGTCGAGGACGACCGCGATCAGCGTCCGGCCGTGTCTTGTGGCAGACGCGACGAGGCACCAGCCAGATGCGGACGTGTAGCCCGTCTTGACGCCGTTCGCGCCGCGGTACGCGTGCAGCAGGAAGTTGTTATTGAGGTAGATCTTCGAGTTCGTCGGCCGCGACCACCGCACCTGGATTCGCTTCGTCCCTACGAGCCGGCCGAAGCGCCGGTTCCGGAGGGCGTAGCGCGTGAGGGCGGCGAGGTCCCACGCCGTCGAGTAGTTGCCCTGGTCGATCACGCCGCTCGGGCTCCGGAAGTGCGAATCGCGGAGCCCCAGGCTTCGGGCCTCAGCGTTCATCTGGCGCAGGAACGCGCGAATCGACCCTGCGGAGGAGATGGCGAGCTGCGCCGCGTCGTCGTTGCCGGAGTAGAGGAGCAACGAGTAGAAGAGCTTCCACGCCTTGACGCGCTCGCCGGGGCGGAGGCCCTCCTTCACCAGGGGAACGGTCGTCACCCTCTTGTCGACGGTGACCGTGCTGTCCCACGGCACCTCGCGCAGCGCGAGGGTCGCGGTCATGATCTTCGTCAGCGACGCGATCTTCCGCCGCTCGTGGGCGCGCTTCGCCCATAGGACGCGGCCGGTTTGCGCGTCGACGACGATCGCGGCGGGTGCATGGACGCGAACGTCCACTCTCCCTTCCAGGAGCGGCGCTCCGGTCAGGAGCGGGAGTGGCCGTGCCGCAATGGAGTGCGACAGGGTCGGTGTGACCGGCGTTGTTGCCGGATGCCGTGCGGCGGCAGGATGGTGCGGTCCGGTCGCGGACCGCCGCCCGAGCCAGATGCCCGCGCCGGCGGCGAGCAGAACGACGAGGGCGAACAGCGCGACCCTCCCGGCCCGGTAGCGGCGCCTCCGGCGCCGCGGTGCGACCGGCGTCAGAACGTCCAACGACACGGTCCGATGCTAACGAGGTGGGCGGCGGGCCTCCGGGGCGCCGCTCCTAGAATGGCCGCCGTGCGCACGACGGCAGAGCTGCGGGAGGGGTTCCAGGCGTTCTTCGAGGAGAAGGGCCACCTGCGGCGGCCGTCCGCGTCGCTGATCCCGCGCGCCGACGACCGCTCGACGCTCTACACGAGCGCCGGCATGCAGCCGCAGATGCCGTACTTCCTCGGTCACGAGGCGCCGCCGGCCCTGCTGACGACGACCTGCCAGAAGTGCTTCCGCACCCCCGACATCGACGAGGTCGGGCTCGACACGTTCCACCTCACGTTCTTCGAGATGCTCGGGAACTTCTCGTTCGGCCAGTACTTCAAGGAGGGCGCGATCGAGTACGCGACCGAGTTCATTCAGCAGCGCCTGAAGCTCGACTGGGACCGTGTCTGGATCAGCGTCCACGCGGGCGACCCCGGTCTGAAGCTCGGCCCCGACGAGGAGGCGATCGGCCTCTGGGAGCGGATCGGCATGCCGTCGGAGCGGATCGTGCCGCTGCCGTCCTCCGAGAACTTCTGGTCGGTCGGCGGCCCGGGGCCATGCGGCCCGGACTCGGAGATGTACTGGGACTGGGGCGAGGAGGTCGGTTGCGGCACGGAGGACTGCCAGCCGGGGTGCACTCGCTGCGAGCGCTTCCTCGAGTTCGGGAACCTCGTCTTCATGTCGTACGAGCTCCATCCCGACGGCACGCTGACCGATCTCCCGAGCAAGAACATCGACACCGGCTGGGGGCTCGAGCGCGTCGCCCGCGTCGTGCAGGACGTGGCGTCGGTCTACGACACCGACGGCTACCAGCTGATCATGAAGTGGGTCGCGGAGCAGTCCGGCGTCGCGTACGGCTCGTCCCAGGACGCGACGAAGGCCCACCGTGTCCTCGCCGATCACGGGCGCGGGATGACGTTCATCGCCGCCGAGGGGGTGGCGCCGTCGAACGAGGGGCGCGGCTACGTCCTGCGCCGGATCGTCCGCCGCGCCGCGCAGCACGGGCTGCGGATCGGGATGAAGCCTCCGTTCCTGCCCGGGCTCGCGGATGTCGTGATCGAGCAGATGGGGCCGGCGTATCCCGAACTCGTCGAGCATCGCGAGGAGATCCACCGCGGGCTCGCCGCCGAGGAGACGCGCTTCGGCGAGACGCTCGAGCGAGGCATGGCGATCTTCGAGGAGGCGGCCGCGAAGGGCGAGATCACCGGGGAGGACGCCTTCGAGCTGCAGACGACGTACGGCTTCCCTCGCGAGCTCACGGAGGAGCTCGCGCGGGAGCGCGGCCTCGCGGTGAACGAGGAGGAGTACGAGCGGCTGATGGAGCAGCACCGGGCGGTGTCGAGGCAGGGTGGAGCCGCGCGCTACGAGCCGCGGTTCAGCGGCGCCCCCCGCACGGAGTTCGTCGGCTACGAGCAGGTCGACGTGCGGACTGCAATCACCGCATACGCCGACCTCGGCGACGGCTACTTCCAGGTCAAGCTCGCCGAGTCGCCGTTCTATGCGGAGGGAGGCGGCCAGGTCACCGACGCCGGCTGGATCGAGAAGGACGACGGCTCGCGCGCCGACCTCGTCGACGCACTGCGGCTCGTGGACGACCAGGAGCTCGTCTTTCAGGGTGATGGCTTCGGGGAAGGCGACCGCGTCCGCGCCGTCGTGCCGTGGGCCGTCCGCTATCCGACGATGGCGAACCACACGGCGACCCACCTCCTCCACAAGGTGCTGCAGGAGGTACTCGGCGACCACGTCCGTCAGGCCGGGTCCGCCGTCCGGCCCGACAAGCTCCGGTTCGACTTCACGCATCCTGCGCCGCTCACGCCCGAGGAACGCGCGGAGGTGGAGCGGCGGGTCAACGAGCGGGTCTTCGCGAACCTGCCTGTGCGGGTCTTCGAGACGCCGCTGTCCGAGGCGCGCAACCTCGGCGCGACGATGCTGTTCGGGGAGAAGTACGGCGACGTCGTGCGCGTCGTCGACGTCGACGGCTGGTCGGTCGAGCTCTGCGGCGGCACGCACGTGCGGTCGACTGCCGAGATCGGGCCGTTCGCGGTCCTCTCCGAGAGCTCGGTCGGGGCCGGCTCGCGGCGGATCGAGGCGTTGACCGCCGGCGAGGCGTTCGCCCTTTTGCACGAGCGGGCACGAGAGGCGGATGCGCTGCGCGGCGAGCTCGACCGGGCACGGAAGGAGGCTAAGCAGCCGCAGCAGGCCGAGCAGGCGGAAATCGTCTCGCAGGACAAGGAGGGCGACGTCCTCCTGGTCGAGGTGAAGAGCCTCAAGGGCGGCCCCCTGCGGGACTTCTCGGATCGAATCCGCCAGCAGGAGAAGGCGGACGGCGCGATCGTGGCGTCGCGCGACGACGGGCGCGTGTTTCTCGTCGTCAACTTCGACCAGTCGCTCGTGGCGCGCGGGCTCGACGCCGTGCAGGTCGTGCGTGCGCTCGGCAAGCACATCGGCGGCGGCGGAGGGGGCAAGCCGACGCTCGCGGAGGCCGGCGGGAAGAACCCCGACGGCATTGCAGACGCACTCGCTGCCGCGAAGGAGCTCGTCGCCCCATAAAGATGTCGCAGTGAAGGTGATGGCACTGGACTACGGCTCCGCGCGCACCGGAGTCGCCGTCTCCGATCCGACGGGCACGCTCGCGCGGCCGGTCGGAGTCGTCGAGCAGGCCGGTGCCGAGCGCGGGCTCGCCGAGCTGGCCCGGCTCGTGCGCGCCGAGGACGTGGAGTGCGTCGTCGTCGGCCTGCCGCTGACCATGGGCGGCACGCGCGGCGAGCAGGTGCTCGAGACCGAGGGCTTCGTCGAGGCGCTGCGCGGCGTTCTCGACGTCCCCGTCGAGCTGTTCGACGAGCGGTTCACGACGGACCTCGCGCAGCGGACTGGCGGCACGGCGCCGGAGGACGCGCTCGCCGCCGCACATCTCCTCTCGACGTATCTCGAGTGGTGCGCAGCGCGCTCGTAGGAGCCTGCGCCATGCTGGTCGCGGCGTTGGCCGCGGGCTGCGGCGGCGGGTCGGGCGACGCAGCTCCGCCGACGACGACGATCCGGCAGCTGCGGCAGTTCCGGATCGTCTTCCCGGAGGGGTTCACGCGGGCGCAGATGGCGCTACGCGTAGAGGCCGTGGCCAAGATCGCCCAGAAAGAGTCGAACCGGAAGGTGAAGGTCTCGCGGGAGACTTACCTCGCGGCGACCGCAAAGCCTCGCGTCGTCGCCGGCTTCGGCGCCAGGAAGCTGCCGCTCGAGGGCTTCCTCTTCCCGGACACGTACGACTTCGACCGCAAGTCGACGTCGGCGCAGCTCATGGGCGAGCAGCTCGCGGAGTTCGCTTCCAAGTGGAGCTCGCTCGATCTCTCGTACGCGCGGAGCAAGAACCTCACGCCGTACGACGTGCTCACGATCGCTTCGATGGTCGAAGGCGAGGCGCAGGTGCCGAAGGAGCGGCCCCTGGTTGCCGCGGTCATCTACAACCGGCTCCACAGCCACATGTCGCTTGGCATCGACGCCACGCTCCGCTACGGGCTGCACATCCCGCCGACCCAGTCGCTCACGCAATCGGAGCTGCACAACCCGACGCCGTACAACACGCGGCTGCACGACGGCCTGCCGCCGACGCCGATCGACAACCCGGGTCTCGCGTCGCTCGAGGCGGCCGCCCATCCCGCGCGGGTCGACTACCTCTACTTCGTGCGCAAGCCGGACCACAAGCACCGTCCTCGGTCGCGCCCGTAGCCTCCGGCTACGAACGCTCCCTGCGTCCTTGGCCCCCTCGGTTTTCGCGCGCCCGGAAGCGAACGAGCCCACGCCCGTGACCACCGAGGTCGTGCTGCTCGGCCATCCGGTCGCGCACTCGCTCTCGCCCCGGATGCAGAACGCTGCCTTCGCAGCGGCCGGGCTCGACTGGGACTACATGGCGCGTGACGTCCTGCCGGAGGAGCTCGAAGCGGCGGTGCGCGCAGCCGAGTACGCGAACGTCACCGCGCCGTACAAGCTGGATGTGGCGCGGATCCTGGGCAGCGACCTGCCGTCGGTGAACACGATCGCGCGCGGGCGCGGCTGGTCGACGGACGCCGCGATCCTCGAGCACGTAACAGGCTGGTACAAGCCGGCGATCGTCGGGGACGGCGGGGCGGCGGCGGCCTTTCGGCACGCCCTGCCGGAGGCGCGTGTCTTCTCCCGGCGCGACGAGTGGCCGCCGGACGTCCGCGACGCCGACCTCGTGATCCACGCGACGCCGGTGCGGGACGAGGTGCTGTTCGAGCTGGAGCCCGGGCAGACGCTGATCGACCTCCCATACCCGCGGACGGCGACTGCGGAGGCGGCGGCCGCCACGGGAGCGCGTGTCCTCGACGGGCTCGAGGTGCTCGTCGCCCAGGGCGCCGCGAGCTTCGAGCTCTGGACGGAGCTGCCGGCGCCGGTCGACGCGATGCGAAGCGCAGTCGGCTTGACGTGAGCCGGTGCAGGGCATAGAAGAAGCACGATGCGCCGCTGCCGAGCATGCGGGGGAGGAGTGCAGGACGATTTCCGGTTCTGCCCGCACTGCGGCAAGTCGCAGCGGACGAAGATCGTCGAGTACTTCCGTGGCCATCCGGACGTGGGCGATGGCGGCCTCCGCGTCTCCGTCTACCTGACGGAGCCGAGGCATGCGCGCCTCAGCGTCTGGCGCGGGGACGAGGCGCAGGCCGCGATCTCGCTCGACCCTCGCGAATCGGGGCGGCTGGGCCGCTTCCTCCTCTCGGCCGGGCCGCAGCGCCAGCGGAGCCTCGTCTCGCGGGTGCTCTCCCGCCTTTAGACAACTACGCTCTCGGCCATGACGCTCGAGCTCGCGACCGCGGGAGAGTCGCACGGGCCGGCGCTCGTAGCGATCGTCTCGGGACTGCCCGCAGGGCTCGTCCTCGACAAGGACGCGATCGATTCCGATCTCCGCCGCCGCCAGCAGGGATATGGCCGCTCGCCGCGGCAGCAGATCGAGACTGACGAGGTCGAGGTGCTCGCGGGCCTCCGCCACGGGCGCACGCTCGGCACCCCGCTCGCGCTCGTCGTCCGCAACCGCGACCACAAGAACTGGACCTGGGGGATGAGCCCGTGGCCGCCCGACGGCGAGCCCGAGGGGAAGGGGACGAAGCCGGTCACGCTCCCGCGGCCGGGTCACGCGGATCTCGCAGGCGCACAGAAGCACGGCCTCGCCGACGTCCGCGACGCGCTCGAGCGGGCGTCGGCGCGGCACACCGCGGTCTACGTCGCCGCCGGCGCCGTGGCCAAGGCCCTCCTCGGGGAGATCGGGATCGAGGTGGCGGGGCAGGCGCTGCCGGAGGCGGGGGCCGATCCCGCCGCGGTCGACGAGGCGCGGCAGGATCGCGACACGCTCGGCGGCCGCGTCGAGGTGCGGGCGCGGGGCGTTCCGCCAGGTCTCGGCTCCTATGTGCGGCGCGAGGACCGGCTCGACGCGCGGCTCGCGGCGGCGGTGCTGGGGATTCAGGCGGTGAAAGGCGTCGAGATCGGCGACGGCTTCGCGCTCGCCGGGCTGCGCGGCTCCGAGGCGCACGACGAGATCGTCCGCGACGAGCGCGGCCTTCACCGCGAGACGAACCGCGCCGGCGGGATCGAGGGCGGTGTCTCGAACGGCGAGGAGATCGTCGTGCGCGCAGCGATGAAGCCACTGCCGACGCTGATGCGTCCGCTCCGCTCCGTCGACCTCGACACCGGCGAGGCGGCGGATGCCCTCGTCGAGCGAAGCGATGTCTCGGCGGTCGAGGCGCTCGCGGTCGTGGCGGAGGCGGCGGTCGCGTGGGAGCTCGCCTGTGCGGCACGCGAGAAGTTCGGCGGCGACGCGCTCGGCGACTTCGTCGGCGCCTGGCGCGCGTATCTGGAGCGGGTCGATTGGACGGCGCGCTAGACAGGCACGTCGTCCTCGTCGGCTTCATGGGGGCGGGGAAGACGATGGTCGGCGGACATGTCGCGCGCCAGCTCGGTCGGCCGTTCGTCGACGTCGACGAGGCGATCGCCGCTGGGCACGGCCCCATCGCCGAGCTGTTCGCGGAGCAGGGCGAGGCCGCATTCCGCGAGGTCGAGGCGCGCTTCGTGCGCGAGGCGCTCGCACGGCCGGAGCCTACGGTGATTGCGGTCGGCGGTGGCGCCGTTGAGACGCCCGGTCTCCTGCACGACGACCGCGCGACTGTCGTCCATCTCCCCGTCGACGTCGAGGCGGCGTGGCAGCGGGCGCAGAGCAGCGACCGGCCGCTCGCACAGGACGAGGCCGAGTTCCGCCGCCGCTTCGAGCTCCGCGCGCCGCTTTACGTCGCGGTGGCCGACGCGACCGCACGCGATGCAGACGACGTTGTCCTCGCCGCAGCCGGGGTCCACGTCGAGCGCGGCGCCCTGCAGCGGCTCGGCGGGCTCGTTCCCGGTGACGGGAAGACCGCACTCGTCTCGGATCCGCAGGTCGCTGGTATCCATGGCATGGACGCGCAGCTTGCGCTCGGCTCGCGCCTGACCGAGACGCATGAGCTGCTGCCGGGGGAGGAGGCGAAGAGCCTCGCGGCCGTCGACCGGCTGTGGCAGGAGCTGCGACTCGACCGGACCGGGACGATCGTCGCGTTCGGCGGGGGCTGTACGACCGATGCGGCCGGCTTCGTGGCCGCGACGTATCTCCGCGGCATCGCCTGGACGCCCGTGCCGACGAGCCTCGTCGCCCAGGTCGACGCGGCGATCGGCGGCAAGACGGCGATCGACCTGCCGCAGGGCAAGAATCTCGTGGGCGCCTTCCACTGGCCGGCCCGGACGATCGTCGACCCTGCGCTGCTCGAGACGCTCCCCGAGCCGCAGCGCCTTGAGGGCATGGCGGAGGTGGTGAAGGCGGGCCTCCTCGCGGGTGAGCCCTTCTGGGTGCTGCCGGACGACGAGCTGGTTCGCCGCTCGATCGCATACAAAGCGGCGGTCTGCTTGCGGGATCCCTACGAGCAGGGCGAGCGGGCCGTCCTCAACCTCGGCCACACGTTCGCTCACGCGCTCGAAGCGGCGGCCGGCTACGAGGGCGTGACGCACGGGAGGGCCGTCGCGCTCGGCCTGCTGGCCGCACTCCGGCTCTCCGGGCAGGACACTGGCGTCGTCGAGGACGTGCTGAAGCCGGAGCCTGTCCGCGTCGACCGTGAGCGCGCCTGGCAGGCGATGCAGCGCGACAAGAAAACACGCGAAGGCGAGATCCGACTCGTCTTCTTCAACCTCGACGGCCGCCCGGAATGGGACGTCCGGGTCTCGGAAAGGGACATGCGGCGCGAACTCGATAGGTTGATCGCGTGAGGGTGCTCGTCCTGAACGGGGTCAACCTCGACGTCGTCGGGCGCCGCGACCCGAGCCTGTACGGCGGGATCACGATCGCTGAGCTCGAGAGCCGCATCTATGGCTGGGCGCGGGAGCTCGAGCTGACGGTGCAGTGCCGCCAGACGAACGACGAGGGCGAGTTCGTCAAGTGGTGCCACGACGCGTACGACACGGTCGACGGGATCGTCGTCAATCCGGCCGCCTGGACGCACTACGCGTGGGCGATCCACGACGCGCTCGAGCCGCTCACGATCCCGATCGTCGAGGTGCATCTCTCGAACGTCGACGAGCGTGAGGAGTGGCGGCGCAATTCGGTGGTCTCCGACCTGGTCGCCGCACGCTTCATCGGCCACGGGCCCGACGGCTACAAGATGGCGCTCGAGCATCTGAAGGAGGTCGGCGGGTGAGCGAGCGGATCGAACGGCTGCGGGAGCTGCTCGAGGAGCCGCTCCTGATCACGAACCCCGTCAACGTCCTCTACCTCACCGGGCTCGACAGCTCGAACGTCGCGTTGCTCGTCGAGCCGGAGCGGGTGCGGCTCTTCACCGACTTCCGCTACATCGAGGCGGCGCAGGCCGTCGACGGTGTCGAGGCGGTGCAGACGAAGCGTTCCCTGATCGGTTGGCTCGGTGAACACCTCTCGGGCCGGGTCGGCTTCGAGGCGAACGTGCTCCCGTGGTCGTTCGCCGAGCAGCTGCGCGCGGGCGGGCTCGAGCTCGTGCCGCGCAAGGGTCTCGTCGAGCAGCTGCGTGCCGTCAAGGACGAGGGCGAGCTCGAGGCGTTCCGGCGCGCGTGCGCGATCACCGACCGCATGTTCGAGCGGCTCGTGAGCGAGGTGCCGTTCGTCGGCCGACACGAGCGTGACGTCGCCTGGGACATCACGAGGCTCTACCACGAGGAGGGGGCGGACGAGCCGGCCTTCGAGGCGATTGTCGGCTCCGGCCCAACAGGGGCGCGACCGCACGCCCGCGCCGGCGACCGCGTCATCGAGGCGGGCGAGCTCGTCGTGATCGACACCGGCTGCCGCGCCGGAGGCTACGTCTCCGACTACACGCGGACGATCGCCACCGGCGAGCTCGACGGCGAGATGCACGAGGCGTACGAGGTCGTCCTCGCGGCGCAGCAGGCCGGGCTCGACGCGATCCGGGCTGGCGTGACGGGGAAGGAGGCGGACGCCGCCGCCCGCCGCATCGTCGAGGAGAGCCCGTTTGCGGGCACGTTCGGGCACGGGCTCGGCCACGGCCTCGGGCTCGACGTCCACGAGTCGCCGCGGCTCTCGACCGAAAGCCCCGACACGCTCGCCGCCGGCAACGTCGCCACCGTCGAGCCGGGCGTCTACCTCGCCGGCCGCTTCGGGATCCGGATCGAGGACGACGTGATCGTGACGGCGGGCGGGATCGAGAACGCCGTCCGCGTCACGAAGGAGCTCGTCACGGTCTCGTAGCTACCATCGTCCGCCGTGGCCGAGACGGTCGACACGAACAGCTTCAAGAACGGGATGCACATCGAGCTCGACGGCAAAGTGTGGCGGATCGTCGAGTTCCAGCACGTGAAGCCCGGTAAGGGCGGCGCGTTCGTCCGGACGAAGCTCAAGAGCCTGGAGGCGGGCGCCGTCGTCGACCGCACATTCCGCGCCGGGGAGAAGTTCCCGCGCGTGCACACCGAGACGAAGAACGTCCAGTACCTCTACGACGACGGTTCCGACGTGCACTTCATGGACTCGGAGAACTACGAGCAGTTCGCCGTCCCGCGCGCCGACCTCGAGGACGAGCTGCCGTTCATGCAGCCGAACGCGACGGTGCAGGTGCTCGCCGTCAACGGGAAGCCGTCGGGCGTACAGATGCCGGCGTCGGTGGAGCTGACGGTCGTCGAGACCGAGCCCGGCGTGAAGGGCGACACGGTTTCGAACGTGACGAAGCCCGCGACGCTCGAGACGGGCGGCGTGGTCCAGGTGCCGCTCTTCGTCAACGTCGGCGACCGCCTCAAGGTCGACCCGCGCGAGAAGCGCTACATCTCCCGCGCCTAGCCGGCGTCGGGCCTCGCGGTAGGCTCCGCGCGTGCCGTCGCTCGCCGACACGACGATCCGCCTGCTCGGCCAGGAGCCGCTCGCGGGACGCGTTCCCGTGGCGGAGCAGCTCCGGCTTGCCGAGATCCTCGACAAGGCGGGATTTGCGTACCTCGAGGTCTCGGGCGGCGGGTGCTTCGACGCTGCCGTCAAGCGCGGGGTCGAGAGCCCCTGGGAGCGGATCCGCGCCCTCAAGGCGCGCGTCAAGACGCCGCTCGGCCTCGCGCTGCGCGGCCGCTTCCTCGTCGGCTCCCGTCCCGTCGACGCCGATTTCGCCCGGCGTTTCGTCGCGACGGCGGCGGAGAACGGAATCGACGTCTTCCGGCTCCATGACCCGCTCAACGACGTCTCGAACCTGCGCGAGGCGGCGGAGGCGATCGTCGCGGCCGAGCGCGACTTCGAGGCCGGGCTCGTCTACAGCCCTGGGCGCACCGGCGAGATCGAGACGCTGATCGAGCGGGCGCGGATGCTGCCCGAGCTCGGCGCGGTGCGCGTCCTCCTCCACGACCCGACCGGCTCGCTGCAGCCGCACACGGCGGAGCAGCTCGTGCGCGCCCTCGCCGAAGCGAGCGGCCTACCCGTCGGGATCTACGTGCAGGGAGCCGGCGGCAGCGCTCTCGCCGCCGCCTTGGCTGCCGCCCGCGCGGGCGCCCAGGTCATCGCCTGCGCGATCTATCCGCTCGCGCTGACCCTCCACCGCGTCTCGGGCGAGGCGCTTGCGGAGGCGCTCAGCGGCATCGGCCTCGACCCGGGCGTCGACGTCGACCTCCTCTGGCAGGCGACGGACCTCGTCGACGAGCACATCGGCGACGAGCTCGTGACGCCGCTCGTGCCGCGCATAGCGGTGCTCGCAGCGCGCCACGACGTGCCGGCGAGCGTCGTCGCCGGGATCGACCACTCGCTGCAGGCGGAGGGCTCCCACGATCGGCTCGACGAGGTGCTCGAGGAGCTCGACCGGATCCGCGAGGAGACGGGCTGGCCGCCGCTCGCCTCGCCGATCGGCCAGGTGCTGGCCTCGCAGGCGATCATCAACGTCCTCTCGGCGAGCCGCTACCTCGTCGTCGTCGACGAGCTGCGCAGCCTCGTCTCCGGCGCCTTCGGCACGCCGCCGGCGCCGATCGACCCCGCCCTCGAGCGGGTCGTCCAGCTCACCGCCGACCCGGAGAGCGAGGAGGACGTCACGCCGCCGCTCGACGAGGTGCGCGAGCGCGCGGGGGACGTCGCGACAAGTGAGGAGGAGCTGCTTCTGCTCGGCCTCTTCGGCGAGGACGCGGAGCGGCTGCTGCGCGGAATCCGCAGCCGCGGCCGGCGCGACGACGACCTCGCGGGGATGGGCGAGAGCCGCACCCAGCGCATCCAGGACATCGTGCGGATCGTCCAGGAGTCTGGGATCGGCGAGGTGACCATCGAGGAAGACGGGATGCGGATCTCGGTTCGCTCGACCCCTGACCTTCCAGCCGCCGTGTCGGGCGAGGCGCCGCTCGCGGTGCGCGAGCCGGGAGAAACGGCTCCCGCCTCGGTCAGCGGCACCCTCGTCCGCGTCGAGTCGCCGATGGTCGGCACCTTCTACCGGGCGCCGCAGCCGGGAGCGCCCCCGTTTGTCGAGGTCGGCGACGTCGTCGGGCCAGGGCAGACCCTCTGCATCCTCGAGGCGATGAAGCTCATGAACGAGGTCAAGGCGGACGTCGAGGGAGTCGTGCGCGCCGTCCACGCCGAGAACGCGACGCCGGTGGAGTTCGGGCAGCTCCTGTTCGAGCTCGAGCCCCTCGTCGGCCGGCCGACACTCTAGTCGAGCTCAGTCGAGCCAACCGCCGTAGGCCACGTAGCGCCGCGGCGGAAAGCGGGAGTACGCCTCGTTCTGCGGCGTTCCCGGCTCGATGCCCGCGCCGTACTTGAGCGCCGTATCGTTGACGGTGTACTCGCTCTCGCCCTCTTTGCCCTGGCGTTCCCCATCCGGGCCGATCTCCGTGTGGCGCTCACGCGCTCCGACACCGAAGACGACGCACCCCTCGGGCCCGCCGACGATCGTGTGCTCGGCGAAGGGGGGACAGTGGACGAAGTCCCACCGCCGCAGCGCCCGTTCCTGGCCCTCGATGATCAGCGTCGCCGTGCCCGAGAGGACCACGAAGTTCTCCTGGTCGCTCTCCCAGTGGTACATCGACATGGGCTGGCCCGGCCCGAGCACGTCGATCCCGATCCCGATCTGGTCGAAGATCGTGTCCCCGCCGAAGTTCGTCGACCGGCCGAGCCCTCGGACTCGCGCCAGCGGACCTCCTCTGCTTTGACGACGAACCAGCCGTCGCCCTTGTAGACGAGTCCGTGCTCGGTCTCCTCGAGCTGCGCCTCGGGGACGTCCATGGCCGGACCATAGACTCTGCCCGTGTTCAACCGTGTCCTCGTAGCGAACCGCGGCGAGATCGCCGTCCGCGTGATCCGGGCGCTGCACGAGCTCGGCGTCGAGGCGGTCGCGGTGCACTCGACGGCGGACGAGCAGGCGCTCCACGTGCGGCTCGCCGACAACTCGGTCCGGATCGGGCCTGCGCCCGCCGCCGAGAGCTACCTCAGCATCCCCGCTCTCATAGCCGCCGCCGAGACGACCGGTTGCGAGGCCGTCCATCCCGGCTACGGCTTCCTCTCCGAGAACGCCGGCTTCGTCCGCGCCTGCGAGGAGAACGACCTCGTGTTCATCGGTCCACCCGCAGAGGTGATGGAGCGGATGGGGGACAAGGCGCGCGCCAAGGCCGAGATGCACGCCGCCGGCGTTCCGCTGGTTCCCGGCACCAACGTAGTCGCCGGGCCGGAGGACGCGCTTGCCGCCGCCGAGGAGCTCGGGTTCCCGGTGCTGCTGAAGGCTGCGGCCGGCGGCGGCGGCAAGGGCATGCGAATCGTGACCGAGCCGGGCACCCTTCACGACGCCTACGAGCGCGCCGCGGCCGAGGCGCACGCCGCCTTTGGGGACGGCTCGCTGTACGTCGAGAAGGTGATCGCGCCGGCCCGCCACGTCGAGATCCAGGTGCTCTGCGACCACCACGGCAACGTCCTCACCTGCGGCGAGCGCGAGTGCTCGGTCCAGCGCCGCCACCAGAAGCTGATCGAGGAGTCGCCTTCACCGGCGCTCGACGACGAGCAGCGCGAGGCGATGGAGGCCGCCGCCGAGCGCGCCTGCCGGCACATCGGCTACCGCAACGCCGGCACGTTCGAGTTCCTCGTCGGGCCGGACGGCTCGTTCGCCTTCATCGAGCTGAACGCACGCCTCCAGGTCGAGCATCCGGTCACCGAGCTCGTCACCGGGCTCGACCTCGTCCGCGAGCAGGTCCGGATCGCAGCGGGCGAGCCGCTAGGGCACGGCGGCCGCGCGGGACCCCGCAACGGCCACGCGATCGAGCTGCGGATCAACGCCGAGGACCCGGCACGCGGCTTCGCTCCGGCGCCCGGGCGCATCGAGCGGTTCCGGCCGCCGCTCGGGCCCGGCATCCGCGTCGACACGTTCGTCGAAGATGGGACGACGATCACGCCGTATTACGACTCCCTGATCGCGAAACTGATCATCGTCGACGCGAGCCGCCGCCTGGCGATCGAGCGAGCCCGGCGGGCGCTGCGCGAGCTCGAGCTCCAAGGCGTCCCCACGACGCGCGAGGTTCTGGCCGAGATCCTCGACAGCGACGAGTTCCGCAGCGGTGAGTACTCGACGTCGTTCCTCGAGGAGGCCAGGGCGCGGCTGCCGGCGCTGGCGGGGTCGTGAGCCGGGTGCTCGTGCAGGAGAGCGGCGGCTCCGTCCGCGTGGGCGAGGCCGCGCTGACGGAGATCGTGCGGCGCGCCGTCTCCTCGGTCGACGGAGCGCGGCTGTGCAAGGGACGCCGGCGGCTCGGCGTCGAGCTACGGGACGGCCGCGCCCGCGCCGAGCTGCAGCTCGCCATCGCGTACGGGCGTGTGCTCCCCGAGGTGTCGGCCGCCGTGCAGGAGCGGGTCGCTGACGCCCTCGCCTGCATGTGCGACGTCGAGGTCGAGGCGGTCGACGTGACCGTGGAGGAGCTCGAGCGTGCGCGATAGCGGCATCAGTCGCCGCGAGGCTCGTCGAGCCGCCGTTTTCATGCTCTTCCAGTGGGACGTCACCGGCCGGCCGCTCGGGTCGCTGTACGAAGGCGAGGTCGATGACTACACGCGGGAGCTCGCGGAGGCCGTGACCGAGCATGCTCCGGAGTTGGACGCACGGATCACCGCCGCCTCCGACGACTGGACCGCGGATCGCCTCGGCGCGGTCGAGCGCAACGTCCTCCGTGTGGCGCTCGAGGAGCTCGACGAAGGAGAGGTGCCGCTCGAGGTCGTCCTCGACGAAGCGGTGACGCTTGCGAAGCGCTATGCATCCGAGGATGCTGCGAGGCTGGTGAACGGGATCCTCGGGAGGCTCGTGCGGGAGCGGGAGCAAACGACGTGAGCAGCGACGAGTCGCTGACGCGGGCGGAGGAGCTGCTGGCGCGGGTCGAGGCGGTGCGCGCGGAGCTCGAGCAGCTCTCGGAGGGAGAGGGCGGATCGCCCGAGCGGGCGATCGAGCTGCTCGGCGAGCTGTCGGAGCTCGCGAAGGCCGTCGAGGAGGAGCTCACCCGCGCGCAGCGGGCGGCGGAGGCAGGTGGCTGAGCTGCACAGTCCTGAGGAGCTGAAGGCGCTCGTCGAGGACGCGCTCGAGCGGCTCGACCTCTGGCCCGAGCTCCACGGCCAGGCGACATCGGTGCGCTACGCGCTCGAGGTCGGCGGCAAGCGGGTACGCCCCGTGATAGCGCTGGCCGTCGGGGAGGCTCTCGGCGCGCCGGCGGGACAGGTCATGCCGGCCGCCCTGGCCGTCGAGCTCGTCCACACGTTCTCCCTCGTCCACGACGACCTGCCTGCGATGGACGACGACGAGGAACGGCGTGGCCATGCCTCGACCTGGAAGAAGTTCGGGGAAGGCGTCGGCGTCCTTGCGGGCGACGCGCTGCTTGCCGAGGCCTTCCGGCTCACGGCGCGCTACGAGTCGTCGGCCGTCGCGCGCGAGCTGGCCGAGGCGACGCTCGGGATGATCGGCGGGCAATACCTCGACACGATGGTCGACGGCTACGACCTCGCCGCGGTGCACCGGCTGAAGACGGGACGGCTCTTCTACGCGTCCGTGACGATGGCGCTCTGGGCGGCCGAGCTGCGTGAGGAGGAGCAGGCGCCGTGGCGGGGGTTCGCGGAGGAGCTCGGTCTCCTCTTCCAGATCGTCGACGACATCCTCGACGAGGACGGGTACGTACGCGAGCACGGGATGGAGGGAGCGCGCCGCTTCGTCGACGAGGCCGCGGAGCGCGCGCGCGCGAGGCTGACCGAGGTCGACGCGGACACGACCGTCCTCCGCGACGTCGTCGACGGTCTCGCAGTGCGCACGGCTTGAAGAAGCGGCTCGACGTCCTCCTCGTCGAACGCGGGCTGGCCGAATCGCGGGCGCAGGCGCAGGCGTTCGTGCTTGCGGGGCTAGTGCCGGGTTTCGAGAAGCCGGGCCAGCAGGTGGAGGAGGACGCCGCGCTCGTGGTCGAGAGCCCGCCGCCGTACGTCTCGCGCGGCGGCGAGAAGCTCGCGCACGGGCTCGACGGGCTCGGCGTCGATCCCGCCGGCCTCGACTGCGTCGACGTCGGCGCCTCGACCGGCGGCTTCACCGACGTGCTCCTCCAGCGGGGAGCGGCCCGGGTGATCGCGCTCGACGTCGGCTACGGCCAGCTCCACCCACGCCTTCGCGCGGACCCGCGCGTGACGGTGCTCGAACGGACGAACGCGCGCACGCTCACGGAGCTCCCGTTCGAGCCGCAGCTCGCGGTCTGTGACGTCTCCTTCATCTCGGTGCGACTCGCGCTCCCGCCGGTGCTCCGGCTCTGCGCGCCGGAGTGGCAGGCGGTCGTGCTCGTGAAGCCGCAGTTCGAAGCGGGCCGTGCAGACGTGGGCAAGGGAGGGGTCGTGCGCGATCCCGCGGTGCGTGGGCGCGCCGTCCGTGAGGTGGCGGAGGCGGCGCTGTCGTGGGGGGCGAGCGTCCGCGGCGTCGTAGACTCGGGGCTCCCGGGCCCGAAGGGGAACCGGGAGATCTTCCTCCATCTCATCCACACCGAGCAGCCGACGCTTCCCGATGACCTCGACGAGCGGATCGACCACGCACTCGCCGGTTGAGACGGCGGCGGTCGTCGCACACGGCCGCATCGACGTGGCCGATGCCGTCGAGCTGGTGCGGGCGGTGGCGGAGCGAGCGGGCGTCGAGCTCGTGGACGAGCCCGAGCGCGCGCAGCTCGCGATCGCCGTAGGCGGCGACGGGACGATCCTCCGCACGCTCGCGCGGCTGCTCGGGACGGGCGTCCCGGTGATCGGCATCAACTTCGGGCGTGTCGGCTTCCTCGCCTCGATTGCGCCGGAACGGCTCGAGGGCGATCTCGCGCGCGTCTTCGCCGGCGAGTACCGGACGATCGAGCAGCCGACGCTGGAGGCCCAGCTCGACGGCAACACGTTCGTGGCCGTCAACGACGTCGTGGCCACGAGCTCCACACTCGGGCGGATGATCGAGCTCGGGTGGGCGATCGCCGGCGAGGATCTCGGCACCGTGTCGTGCGACGGGATGATCTGCTCGACGCCGTCGGGCTCTACGGCGTACAACCTCTCGAACGGCGGCCCGGTTCTCGTCCGTGGGCTCGACGCGATGGCGATTACGTTCATCGCCCCGCACTCGCTCGACGCGCGACCGCTGGTCGTGCCGCGCGGTGCCGAGCTGACGGTACGGAACGCCACGCCGGACGTGGGCGCCGCCGTCCTCGCCGACGGGCACCGCAGCGGCAACCTCGCGCCGGAGCGGGCGCTGTCGATCCGGCTGGGCGAGCAGCGGAGCCTGCTCGCGACGCTGCCGGAGACGACCTTCTTCGGCCGCTATCGCGAGACATTCACCTCGTAGCGCCGGACACGTCCGAAAGTGCGAATGGGCGGCGTCGGGCGGCGGGTCTACGATCGCTGCGTGCTTCGCCGGCTCCGCATCGAGAACCTCGTCCTCATCCGCGAAGCCGAGCTCGAGCTCGCGCCCGGGCTGAATGCGATCACTGGGGAGACCGGGGCCGGCAAGACGATCCTCGCCCAGGCGCTCGGCCTCCTACTCGGCGCGAAAGGCGACGACTCGTACGTGGGGGCGGCCGGCGACGAGGCGTACGTCGAGGCGGAGCTCGATCTGCCGGAGGAGCTCGAGGAGCTCGACGAGCTGCGGCCGGAGGACGAGGACGCGCTCGTCGTCTCACGCCGCGTCTTCGCGGACGGCCGTACGCGCGCCTACGCCTGGGGCCGCGCCGCCGCGCGGGAGGACGTCGCCGGGGCCGTCGAGCGCGTGGTCGCGATGTCCGGCCAGTTCGAGCAGCGGCGGCTCGCGCGCCCGGCATACCAGCTCGAGGTGCTCGACCGCTTCTGCGGCGAGGAGCAGCTCGCCCGCCGGGCCGCAGCGCGGACGGCGTGGCGCGACCTGCAGGCCGCGCGGCGCCGGCACGACGACCTGACTGCGAACGCGGCGCTCGCCGAGGCGCGGCTTGCCGAGCTTCGGGCGCTTGTCGAGGACACGGACGGCATGGAGCCCGGGGAGGAGGACGCACTGCGGGCCGAGCGCGAGCGGCACCGTCACGTCGCCGAGCTCGCCTCCGGAGCGGCCGCGGCCGCCGCGGCGCTCGCCCCGGACGAGGGCGAAGGAGCCACCGGCCTCGTCGCGCTCGCCGAGCGCTCGGTCGCGCCCCTCGAGCGGCTCGCTCCGGAGCTGCAACGTGCCGGCGACGAGCTGCGCGACGTCGAGCTCCGCCTGCGCGAGACGGCCTCCGACCTCCACTCCTTCCTCGCTTCGCTCGAAGCAGAGCCGGGCCGGCTCGAAGAGCTCGAGGCCGAACTCGACCGGATCGCTGAGGCGAAGCGCCGCTTCCGGTGCGCGACATACGACGCGCTGCTCGCGCGGCGCGAGGAGGCGCGGGCCGAACTCGCTGCCATCGAAGACGGGTCGGACCCGGCCGAAGTCGCGGCGCGCGAGCTCGCTGAGGGCGAGGAGCGAGTCCGCGCGCTCGCGCTCGAGCTGCGGGCCGAGCGGAACGCCGCGGCGCCCGCGTTCGCCGACGCCGTCGCGGCCGAGCTCCGCGGAGTCGGCATGGGCGAGGGCGAGTTCGTCTGCGAGGTGCGCGAGCGCGACGAGCCCGGGTCGACGGGCGCAGACGAGGCCGTCTTCCTCGTCCGGCCCAATGCGGGGCTCCCCTTCGCTCCGGTGGCGGAGACCGCCTCGGGCGGCGAGCTGTCGAGGATCGCGCTCGCGATCGCCGCCGTCGCCGGCGGTGACACTCTCGTGTTCGACGAGATCGACGCCGGCATCGGCGGCGAGACGGCGCACGCCGTCGGTGGGTTGCTCCGGCGGCTCGCCGAGCACGCTCAGGTCGTGACGATCACGCACCTGCCGCAGATCGCCGCGCTCGCCGACCGCCACTTCCGGGTCGAGAAGACGCCAGGCGATCCGACGCACACGCGGATCGAGCAGCTCGGCGACGACGAGCGGAAGGCCGAGCTCGAGCGGATGCTCGGCGGACAGGAGTTTCTTGCCGCGGTACGCGGCTAGCCGCGTCTTGCCGGCGACCGTCGACGAGGTGTGGGCGGTGCTTGCCGAGCCGGCGCGCTGGCCCGAATGGTGGCCCGGCCTGACGGGAGCAGAACCGACCGTGCGGCGAGCGCTCGCTCCCGGCGCGCTCTGGCAGCTCGAGGGCACGGACCGGCCGAGCTTCTTCCGCCGTCCACAGCTGGGCGGATCGCTGCTCGTCCTCGAGGTCGTGCCGTGCGAACACATTGCCTTCCAGCTGAGCGGTGAGCATGCCGAGGTCGACCTCGACCTCGAACCGGCCGAGGACAGCGAGACGAATGTGACACTCGGTGTCGAGGCCCCACGCTTCGGCGGCATCGGGCGGACGTTCCCGTCGCAGGCGCTTGCCCGCCTCGCCGCCCTCGTCCGGCAGCCGGCGGAATAGGCTCCGACCGCAATGGGTGCTACCCTGAAATCCCGTGAGCGCACGGGCCCCGAAGTACGTCTTAGAAACCCAGGTGGCCCGGAATCACACTATTCATGCGGCAGCGAGCCGCTGCGGCTTGCCCCGGTAACCACACAGGTAACCCCGTGCCGCCGAGTAGTGGCGAGCGTGACCTTTGCTACGGTCGGGAGCAGATCCAGAGAGCCGATAGCTGCCGGTCACACCTCGCGCTGCGAGGCCCGGCAGAGACCCGGCGGAACCAAGACCCGGCCAATGCGAGCCGGTGAGGGCCGTCGAGCGGCAGGCGCCCATCCCGTCCAAGGGTCGCCCGAGGAGCCAACCAGGGGGCGCAGGACAGAACTCCGTACATGGAGGGCTGTTTTGTCGGCGATCAACATCACGCTCGACGGTCTCGAAGAGACCGTCAGGGCACTCGTTCGGGAAGAGATCAAACGGCTCAAGGTTGAGGCCGAACACGAGCTTCTCGACATCGATGGCTGCGTGGCCTACACAGGCTGGACGAAGCAGACCATTTACGACCTCCGTTCAGACGGCGTCCTGAAGCGCCGGGGGATGAGGGGCGGCAAGGTCTTGCATATCGCTTCATGTGCGTCGCGGCTCTGCCGGACGCATCGTCGCGCTTCCATCTTCGTCGACTTCAACGACGTAGCGTCCGGGGTCTGCGCCGCTCGTGAAGCGTTTTAGACCTTTCGGGCGTTGCGAGATGATCGCGTGGGTGTCGGTGCGGGTCTCGATCACGTAACCCTCTTCGACCTTTTGGTCAAGGAACGCGTCGAGACCTTCCCTGCGCGTGCCTAGGGGATCGATCTCACCCACAAGCGCGAGTATCGCAAGTCAGGGCCGCTCGCCTGGGCCAGTGTTCCGGAATGACCCCTGACATTGTCCGGAACGACACTGACAGGCGGCGCAACGTTGTCCCCTGGACCACGGCACACGCGATACAGGACGAGCGGGCGGCTCGCTTTGTGAGCCGCCCGCAGGCCGAAGGCTCGTGCTTGATCTGTTACCCGGTCGGCGGGTGCGTCCCCCAGTCGGGCGAGTTCGCACCGGGGGCGTTCGTAACCTGTGTCAAGCCGGTCCCGTCCACGTTGACGGTGTAGACCTCCCCGTCGACGTCATTGTGGAAGGACCTCACGAACGCGATCTTCGTCCCGTTGGGGGACCACGTTGGTGAGTTGCAACCCTTCGCGTTGGGATCGGCGTTCGCCCCGCCGCACGCCGATGCTGGCTGGACGTTGATCTCGTGCAGACCGGTGCCATCGGCGTGGACGACCCAGATCGAGCTGTGCACGTCGGGCGTCACGTGACGGGAGAAGACGATCTCATTTCCCTGCGGCGACCAGCTGCCGAACGAACTCAGCCCGAAGTCCGCAGGAGTGATCTGCTTCAGCCCGGTCCCGTTCGTGTTGACCACGAACAGTGCGTCGAGCGTCGCCCTCAGGAAGACCATCCGGTTGCCGTCGGGGGACGAGTCGCCCGGAATATCGTCGCCGCCGGGTGCCGAAGTGATCCGGACGAGTCCGCCGCCGTCGGATGACCTGATCGAGTAGATCCCGTTCAGCGAGTCGTCATTTAGACCGAAGCCCTCGCACGCCAGACGGGAACCGTCGCGCGACCACAACCAGCACGGCAGGAAGAAATCCGCGGGATCCGGGTTGGGGACGACCCGATAGCTGCCGTCATCGGGATTCCAAATACGGGCCGAGTCGCTCAGGCCGCCGGGACCGCCGCAGGTCGCAATCCGGGTGCCGTCAGGCGACCAGGACGGGCACTCGGCGGTATCTGTTGGTGCCTCGACAAGCCGCTGACCGGTACCGTCCGGGTTGACCACGTAGAGCTGCGTATCGTCAAGTGCAGGATTGAAGCGCGCGAACGCGATCTGGCCGTTCGCCTGCCGTGGGGCAGCCCCCGCCGGAAGCGCTGCAATCGCCACGAGCGCAAGCGCAAGCACGGCAACTAAACCGATTCGTTTGCCAAAGAGAAACTTCATCACGCCTCCCTCTCCCCGAGGTTGCACTCGGGTGCCAAAGACACTGGACGCCTGACGATGATCCCCCCGCACCAGTCGAGAGTCAACCGCGGCGCGAAGAAAGAAGCCGCTCAGTTACCCCAGCGCAAGCTGCCCGACTGGTTGGTAGCCTCGTCGACGCCGTCCCGCCCCGGAAAGGAAGCTGATGTTCACCCACCGGCTGCACCTTGCGGACGGCTCCGACGTAGGCGAGGCGACTCACCCGGACAGAGTCAAGGTCGGCGAGGAGCTTTTCTTCGGCGGCGGCCGACGCTTCCGCGTGCTCGACGTCGTCTTGTTCGAGGAGGAGGATGACTCAGGGTTGGTCGACCTGTTGCAGGTCGAGGCGGCGTACGCGTTTTACCACCGGTGAACACTGGCCGGGTAGCTTTAGCCGTTCTCGGGTACGCGACCCCCATGGCTATAGCTGTCATCGTCCCTGAGGACGAGAAGTACGCCGCGCTGGTGCGGCATGCGGCGGAGAATGACCTCCTGATCGTTGACCTCCAGCACCTCGTGCGGGCGCTCCGCCACGATGTCGCCAACGCGGAGGCTGCGACCAAGCTCGCTCAAGAAGCTACCGAGCGGCTGCGCGAGGAACGTAGGCAGGGCATCGCTGACATCCGCGAACTGCTGAAGCGCTTCGAATCGCCTTCTGCTTGACCATCACGCCCGTCGGATTGCTGCAGGTTGAGGTCGCCTAGAGACGGGAGCCAGCATCGGAGCGGCCCGTGATCAACCTAACGTCTCGACTCCCCGCCGTTCTCTGACTTTGGCCTGCGACCCCGGCGAGCCTGCTGCCTGCCAGCCTGCACTAGCCGTTTGACCTCGCTGTCATCGGGGTGGGCATCCACAACGATCACGCCCTTGCGTGCGTCGCTGTACTTCACGGTGATCGTCACTGCGTCACGGTTGTTGTCGATTTCCTTGCCGGACAGGTCGCTCACGAAGATGGTTTTCCGAGCCAACTCCCGCTCCTTTCGATGAGTGGAGCGAGCCTACCTCGGAGTACTCCACAACTTCCACGCTTTCCACAGCCACTTGCGCTGGAGCACCGCAGGTCATATGGATAGAGACCCCCTTCGCAAACGCCGACCCGGTTCGCCGGGTTCCGGCAGATACCTTGCGGCCTTCGGGTCACAAGAGAGAGGATCGTCGGAGAGCCGCCTCTGAGCGGCTCTCCCTTTTGTAGGGCCAGGTCTCCAGGGGATTACCAGGAACCTACTGTCTTAGCGTCCGGGCGCTTCCTCGTCCCGTTCGCCGAGGACGACGAGTCGCCGTTCGTGGGTTGCTGCAGGTCGAGGTGGCGTAGTCGGTGCCCCGCGAAGGGGTATCTGAGCGGCGAGGTAGTGCACTCTGGGGGTTAGGGGTCGAAGTCCTCTGTCTGCTTGACCCAGTCGCTGAGCGCGTCCGCGAGCCGACGCACATCTCTCGGTTGGATCGGGTTCATGTGGGCGACGATGTTGCGCGTCACCTCGGCGCTCTGTACCAACTCGGGGAACCACGTCGGACGTGGGAACATCGGCTTCTTGAAGACCTTTCTGCCCTTCTCGCTCTCAACGATGTTCACTAGCTCGCCGAGCGTCAGGTAAAAGACGGGTCGAGCCTTGCGGGACGTGTGTGCGCGGTTCAGCGCCTCGGCCTTGCGAACGACCTCCACCGTCTTCCGAAGATCTCGGGGGACGAGCTTCTCGGTGTCCCACCAGTCCGAGCCGTATGCCTTGGTCAGATGACCGTCGACGAACTCGCGGATCGAGTTCTCAAAGACGTACAGGATC
>Ga0209474_10001066_pt1 | contig 27784 bp, 28 predicted proteins | sample GraSoiAngelo_145_FD_185902 | JGI IMG/M metagenome (GOLD analysis project Ga0209474, IMG submission 185902) | Grasslands soil microbial communities from the Angelo Coastal Reserve, California, USA - 14_1009_05_20cm (SPAdes) (version 2) | ecosystem: Environmental > Terrestrial > Soil > Grasslands...
ATTGCCGTAGCGCCTGGGGATCGGGGATGTGTAGGGGCACCTCGACCGGCGCCTTGCCCGGCGGCGTCGCCGTCGACGGCGCGGCCTCCAGCGTGCGGACGTCGACTGCCGAGTGGGGCTCGATGGACTGCGCCGGCGGGAGTACGACCCGTTCCTCGGCTTGGAGAGCATTCGGAGCGCCGAAGAGGGTGGCGGCCCAGACGCCAAGAGCGATCAGGGCCGCATATCGGAGAGTCAGTCGTTGAAGCCGAGCACTCGTCGTCATGGTGACCGCCCATCTCGATCGGTGCGACCGTTGAACACCTGGCGCGAAGACGCCAACGTCACGGTGCAACTCGGACGCCGCGCGCGAACGCGCGTAGATCACGTGTTCGACCCGGCACTCACTGAAAGCGCTTGCGCGAAGCCTGCAAACACCCACAAACATCGTGCGAGTCGGGGATCAGTCGGCGATCCCCTAAAGTTCTCTGCGCGTCGACGCGCTCATGGACTCACCAATGCCGCGCACCCGGAAGTACGCTGCGGAGGTCTGGAATCGAGATGAATCGATATCTCTTGCGTCTCACGCGTGACCGGATGGAAGCGCCGATGCGCCAGCGCGCGTCGCTGCCAGCCACGAACCGCGTTCTCTATATGCTGAACGGGCAGCTCTCGATCACGGCGAGCGGCTTGCACGCCAGGTTGAGCGCCAGCGAGGCCTGGCATGGCGCGGGCGCCTGCTCCGCCGTGAGCGGGGCGGACGGGGCGACGGTGCTCCGCTACGAGCTGACCGCGGGGGCGCCGCCGGTGACGGCGCCGGGCGTGACCTCGACCGTCTTGCTCGAGCACGACATCGAGCTCGATTCCGCCGGGCATTACCTGATGCGCTGCGATCGGGTCGAGTTCGATCTCGGGGGCGAGGCGCTACCGCACCGTCACCGCGGCGGCGGGATTCGCTGCCTGCTCGCCGGCGCACTCGAGCTTCGGGTGGAAGGGGAGCCGGACCGCACGATCACGCCCGGCCAGGCATGGTTCGAGAGCGGCCGCGAGCCGGTGTACGCGAGGGCATCCTCGGGCGAGACGACCAGCTTCGTCCGCTGCTCGATCCTTCCCTCGGAGACCCGTGGCCGGAGCTCGATCGTGTACGTCGATCCGAAGGATGCGGCCAGCCGGCCGCGGCGCTACACGGTGCTCGTCGACGAGCCGATCGAGCTGCCCTGAGACGGCCGGGCCGCCGAGAGTGCTCGCGTCACGTCCGATTCCTGGGCTGGCGGAGCAGGGCCAGCTGCTCCGGCGTCAGCACCGAGCGGATCTCGACCGCCAGCGCCGCCATGTCCTGCAAGAGCTGCCGGCGCAGCGCGCCGATCGTGTCGAGTTGCGGCTGAAGCTCAGCGACGGTCACGGGGCCGGTGGAGGTGAGCTGGTCGAGGAGCTGCTGCTCCGCCTGCCGGAGTTGCTGGAAGCGCGGCTGGCTCGCCGCCCGCCGGCTCGTGAGCAATACGCGGACGCGCGCGTCCTGGTCGGCGGTCAGGTTCGCGGCCTGCAGCAGCGCTGGCAGCAGCATCGTGGCGTCGCGCGGAGGCGGCGGCGCGGGAGGCCGGCCGGCCGGACCGCCGATGCCGAGCTGGGCAGCGGCGGCTCCGGCACAGACCACGACCAGCGCCGCGGCAGCAGTGAGACGTCGGATCATGGGCTCCTCCTTCCCATCGGCTGCATCAGCTGGCGCATCTCGGCCTGGAGCGCGCGCATCCGGTCCTTGACGTACATGGCGCGGGCCAGCTGGTCGGCGGTCAGCACCCGGCGCACGTCGAGCGCGGCTCGCGCGCTTTCCTGGAGGAGCTGATCGCGCAGCTGGCTGACCCGCGCCACGGCGGCGCTGACGTCGGTGCTCGCGCCGGTGGCGAAGAGCTGATCCGCCAGGTCGTCTTCGGCGCGTCGCAGCTGATCCAGGAGCGCACGCATGGCGGCCTGGCGGGCCGCCACGATCGCCCGCACGCGCGCCTCCTGCTCGGGCGTCAGGTTCGCGCTCTGCAGCAGCATGGGCACGAGCATCGCGTCGGGCGGCGGCGGCCCGCCCGGGGCGCCCGGCATCGGCGGGCCGCCGGCTGGATGCGGCGGCGCCTGGGCGACGACGACCGACGGGGCCGCGAGGGCGGCCAGGAGCAGGAGCATCATCACCATGATCGGGCTCGGTGGTCGTCGCATGCTGATCTCCTCGTTGCTTGTTGCCGCGCTAACGCGCGTCACCGGCATCGGCGGTCAGCCACGCCGCCGCGCCACACGGCATGGCCAGGGAGCCCCAGCCGCACGGCTCCTCGGCGTCGGCCGGCGGCGCGGTGTCGAGAACGTGGTCGTAGCCTCGGGCCGCAAACAGCGCGCCGGAAATCGCCTGCAGGAAGGCTCGCGAGTCACCGGTGCTGGACGGAACGGGCACCGGCGCGCGAGCGCGCACGCCGATGCCGAAAGCGATCAGGACGGCCGCCGCCGCCACCGCGATCGCGGGCGCCCAGCGGCGATACCGTCGCGGGGCCGCCGGCAACGCGACGCCGGCGTCGGCGCGCAACGCCGCGGCGATCAGGCCCAGGTCGCCCTCGACCACGGTCAGGCGCCTCCGGCAGTCGCCGCACATCGCGACATGGGCCCGGAGGCTCGGCGGTGCGTCGTCGGTCGCCACCGCGATCAGCTGCTGCCTCGACAGGCACTCGCTCGTTCTCATGACCGCCTCGCGGACAGGGACGAACGACGACCCGTCACGTTGACACGGGGTCGGCCGGATCGCGCTCACCGTGCCGGAGCGCCCGTCGCAGCGCCTCGATCGCGCGGAACAGGTGCTGCTTGACGGTGTTCTCCGAGATCCCCAGCAACGTCGCCGTCTCCAGGGTCGACAGGCCCTCGATCTGCCGGAGCGTGAGCACCTCGCGCTGTCGTCGCGGGAGCCTGTCGAACGCCGCCCTGATCCGCCGCAGCGTCTGCTCGCCGATCGCGACCCGGTCGGGCAGCGGAGCCCGGGCCGCCAGGGGCATCGAATCGAGCGACCGGGTGCGCCAGCGCCAGCGCGGCCACCACCCGGCCCGGTGTCGATCACGCACGCGATTGACGGCGACGCGCGTGAGCCACGAGCCCCAGTCGGCAACCACGCCGTCGCCGTGATGGCGGTGGAGCTCGAGGAACGCCTCCTGGGTCACCTCTTCGGCCTCGTGCGGATCGCGCAGCAGGAGCCGGCACAGCCGCAGCACGCGCTGATAGTGCGCCTCGACCAGCGCTTCGTAGGTCGAGTGGTCGGGAGGACGACCGGGGTCGGCCGGCATGCAAGGCTCCTCGCGTTTGGACGAACGAGCCGCCGGTTCGTTGACAGGGCCGGCCGGCCGCGTCGGCCGCGGCTCGGTCAACCGGGTCACCGCTCGTTCGTCCGTGCCGCAGGGGCTCGGTTCCTCGCCATCGCCTCGAAAGGAGTCACGTATGAAGACCACCGCGGCTGCCGACGAGTTCCTCGAGCTGCAGGCGCGCGAGCTCATGATCTACGTGGACGAGCTCGTTCGCCGTCACATCGTCACCCGCCTCGACAGTACCGCGTTCGAAACCCTGAGTCGTCAGGACGCGGTCACCCTCGAGGCGCTCGGGACGCAGGGCCCGATGCTGGTCAAGGACGTCGCCGGGCTGGTCCAGCTGCCGCTCAGCACGGTCTCGAGCGCCGTCAGCCGGCTCTGCGCCCGCCGGCTCGTGCGGCGGCAGACGCTGGCGACCGACCGTCGAAACGTCCAGCTCGAACTGACGTCGACCGGGGCCAAGGTCCACGCGGCCATGCTCGGGGCCGGGCTGCGGAGCGCGCGGACCGTCCTCGACGCGCTGGGGCCCGCCGAGCGCTCGACGCTGCTCGCGATCCTCCAGAAGGCGATGACCGCCGAGCGCCCGGACTGCTAGCCGCGCGGGATCCGGCCGATCCCCGGCAGCCGGCCCAGGAAATTGCCGCTGACGCCGCCGTCGACGACGAGGTCGTGGCCATTGACGTAGCGGGCGTCGGGGCTCAGCAGGAAGGCGATGACGTCGGCCATGTCCTCGGGCGTGGCGACACGCCCGAGCGGCACCAGCGCGTCGCGTTCGGCCGCGATGGCCGCGTCCGCGTACACCTTCTCGGTCATGCCGGTGCGGACCATGCCCGGCGAGACGCTGTTGACGCGGATGCCGTCGCGGCCGAACTCCTGGGCGAGCACCTGCACGAGCATGATGACCGCGGCCTTGCTGGGGCCATAGGCGCCGAGGTTGGCGTGGGCGTTGGAGCCGGACATGGAGCCGGTGGCGACGATGGCGCCGCGCGAGGCCTGCAGCGCCGGATGCGCGGCCTTGGCCAAGAGCCACGTCGCCCGCGTGTTCACCGCGAACAGATAGTCCCAGTCGGCGACCGAGTACTGCGCGAGCGGCCCGGGGCGATTGACGCCCGCGTTGCTCACGAGCGCGTCGAGGCCGCCGAAGCGCTCGACCGCCGCGGCGACGACCTTGCCGGGCGCGTCCGCGGTGCCGAGGTCGCCGTGGAGCGGCAACACCTCGGCGCCGGCCTTCTGCAGCTCCTCGACGACGCGGTCGAGGCCGGAGGCGGCCCCGATGTCGACCGCGGCGATCTTCGCGCCGCCCCGCGCTTGCGCGTCGCGCGCCAGCCTCAGACATGTCGCCCGTCCGATTCCGCTTGCCGCTCCCGTCACCAGCGCACGCATAGGCACCTCCGAAGCCGGAAGGTCACGTGAGAGCGATCTCCTCGAGATAGCGCAGGACGCCGGCGTGGATCAGCTCCCGCCGAGGCGCGGCGGCCAGCGTGTTGGCCGCGGTCGTCTCGCGCGCCTGCGGCAGTCGGGCAGCCAGCGCCGCCTCGCCGCGGTGCAGCGCGCGGGCGAGGCGATACGCGACGTCGTCGGCCAGCGTGGAACGCGCGAGGATCAGGCTCCAGGACCCGACCGACGTCAGCGGCGCGCCGAGGCCCGGATAGGCGCCGGCCGGGACCGTGAGCGTCTTCAGGAACGCGTGCTTCACGATCCCGGCCGCGCCGGGCACGAGGAAGCGCGCGCCGGCCGGGCCACCGGCGACGGCGGTGAACCCGGGCCAGCCGATGCCGCCGCCCCACAGCGCCGCCGCGCGGCCGTCGAGCACCATGGCCGGACCGTCGCCGGCCCGGTCCAGGAAGATGGGCGTGAAGTCGCGCGTCTGATCGAGGCCCAGACCATCGAGCACGTAGCGCGCGAGGATCACCAGGCCGGAGCCGCGCGCGCCGAAGACGACCGGCCGGCCGCGCAGGTCGTCGATCGCGCGCGCCGGCGCGTCGGCGCGCACGACGAACATGCCCGGCGTCGAGTACATCGCGGCGAGGATCTTCAGCGTCGCCGGCGGCCGGCCGACCCCGCTCAGCGCCTCGTGGGCGACCTCGCCCTGCACGAGGGCGAGGTCGAGGGCGCCCGCCTCGAGCAGCGGGACGTTCTCGGTGCTGCCCTTGGTGTTGCGGGTCGTGACGGCGAGCGCCGGATCGACCTCGTTCAGGGTCGCCGCCACCGCGTCGCCGTAGACCGGGAAGCCGCCGCCGGGCGTGGCGGTGCCGAGGACGACGCTCATTTCTTCGCCGCCCGCGCGATGGCCGCGATCTTGTCGGCGAAGTTCACCTGGCTGTCGTCCTCGGGCGCGTAGCCGATCTTCCGGCGCGCGCTGGCCAGGCTCCAGAACCGGTGCGTGTTGCCGCTGATGCCGTAGACGATCAGGAACGGGATGCCGTTCTCGTCGGCGATGTCGGCTGTCTCCACCATCTTGATCGCCTGCTGCGTCTGGTCGCGCGCGGAGAGATAGGCGCCGAGCGCACGGTGCATCGTGGGCAGGTCGCCCGGCTTGACGTGGTCGATGTCGTCGTCGCGGGGACCGCCGATCCGCCACTGCACGACCTCCAGCTGGCGCCCGTCCACCTTGCCGGTGGCGAAGACGAAGCCGAGGAGCTCGTAGGAGGCCTTCGACCAGCCGTACCAGTTGTCCGAGCGCGGCGGCATCTCGGGCGTCACCATGTCCACCCGGCCGTCCCACACCAGCCGCTCGTAGTAGTCGGCGGCGTGATTGGAGCTGCAGACGACGACGCGCCGCACGCCTTCCTCCAGCGCGACGCGATAGACGTTGTAGGCGAGCGCCACGTTGGCGTGCTCGGCCACGAACTTCGCGTCGCTGTTGTCCTGCCAGCTGTCGGCCGTCATGCCGGGGGCGCGCACGAAGCCGCAGTGGATGACCGCGTCGGCGCCGCGGAAGTGCTGACGATACGCGTTGCGGTCGGGCACCGTGAGGTCGGAGAGGATCAGCCGCGGCACCGGCGTGCCGTCGCGGGCGGTGTTCTTGATGTCGATGGGCACGAGGTCCCAGCGCGCGTCGAGCGCCTTGAACATGCGCTGGGCGACGTAGCCGGCCGCTCCGGTCAGGACCACGCGGCGCCGGGCCATCACTTGGCCTCCACGACCCGGTGGCGCTGGACGCCGAGCCCGGTGATGCCCATCTCGACGAGATCGCCCGGCTGCAGATACTGCGGCGGCTTGAGGCCGTGGCCGACGCCGGCCGGCGTGCCGGTGGAGATCACGTCGCCGGGCCGCAGCGACATGAAGCGGCTGACGTAGGCCACCAGCGTCGCGACCCTGAAGATCATCTTGGCGGTGGTGCCTTGCTGGCGGCGGTTGCCGTTGACCCTGGTCCACAGCTCGAGCGCCTGCGGATCGCCGACCTCGTCGGCGGTCACCAGCCACGGCCCGGTGGGGCCGAACGTGTCGGCGCTCTTGCCCTTGGTGGTGGTGCCGCCGTGCTCCATCTGGAACGCGCGCTCGGAGACGTCGTTGACGATGCAGTAGCCGGCGACGTGGCTCAGCGCTCGGGCCTCCTCCACGTAGCGCGCCTCGCGCCCGATGACGGCGGCCAGCTCGACCTCGTAGTCGAGCTTGAACCCGCCGCGCGGTCGCACGATGACGTCGTCGGGTCCGCAGACGGCGCTCGGCGCCTTGATGAAGAGCGTCGGCTCCTTGGGCAGCGCCATGCCGACCTCGGCCGCGTGATCGGTGTAGTTGAGGCCGATGCAGACCATCTTGCCGATGCCGGCCAGCGGGCAGCCGAGACGCGGCCGCCCGCGCACGACCGGCAGGCGGGCGACGTTGGCGCCGCCCAGCCGCTTGAGCGCGGCCGGCGCGAGCCCCGCCGGCGTGATGTCCTTCACCACGCGTGAGAGGTCGCGCAGCGTGCCCTCGGCGTCGACGAGACCGGGCTTTTCCTGTCCGGGGCGGCCGTAACGGACGAGCTTCATCGGGTGGCTCCTTCGGGCGTCGCGGGCGGGCACGCCGCGTCGATGAGGGTGGGATCGATCGTCGCCTCGGCCGGCTGCCAGGCGGGGTCGAGCGCGCGCATGGCCTCGCGCAGATCGCGCGAGGCCAGCAGGAGGGCGCGGCCGGCGCGGCGCAGCAGGGTGACCTGGGCCTCCGGCAGCGCGAACGACGTCGGGAAATTCTCCAGGCACTCGCGCAGGCGGGCGTCGGCGACGGCGTCGAAGGACAGCTCGATGGCGTGGTAGTCCACGGCCGGCAGCACGCCGTCGAGCCGGGCCTCGCGGCAGGTCTTCTGGATCTCCCGCTCGCACGACGCGCGGGAGCGCGCGTCCTGCGTCTGCTGCCCGAAGAAATCGCGGATCAGCTGCACCGTATCGAACGAGTAGTTGTCCATCGGGCCCGAGGCGACGAAGCCGAGGACGTCGACGAGGCCGGGCGCTGCCGCTCGCCGGTCCCACGCCTTGCGGGGCCGGGTCTTGGCGTTGGCGGTGATGACCACGACGTGGCGCACGGGCTCGCCGAGCCGGGCCAGCACGCTCCACTCGGTATCGCCGGTGCTCAGCGCGACGTAGGGGCCGCGCAGGCCGATGTTGTCGGCAAGGCCGCCGTCGAGCAGGTGCACGAAGCGGCGGTCCTGCCGGGGCTCCTGATAGGACCAGAGATCGCGCGCCCGGGTGGAGCGGGCCAGGGGGTTGCGGGGGTCCAGCCCGCTGTCCAGCCACTCCGGCCGCTGGTAGCCGCAGCCGTCGGCGGCGAAGTTCCGCACCGTGAGCGGGCTGAGCAGGCCCGGAAACGCCGACGACGCGGCGACGCCGCTTGCCACCGTGGTCCTGGTGAGATCGGAGCAGAGCAGATCGAACTGCTCCTGGGTGAACTCGAAGCGGCGTCCCAGCGTCATGTCGGTGGCGTTGAGGATGACGAACGGCTTGCGGCCGGCGCTCACCAGATCGCCGAACGTCTTCCGCGCGAAGACGGTCTCGTCGTAGAGCTCGACGGCGAGATGGATGCGGTCGAAGTCCGGCCGGAGCAGGCGGAGCCAGTTCCACGGCGCCAGCGCCCGCGCCAGCAGGCCCCGCTCGATGTTGCGGTAGAGAAAGGCCTTGGGGAAATCGTCGAAGAAGGTCTCGCGGAACAGCGCGTAGTAGGCCGCGGTGAAGCTGCCGCCGGAGACCGCGGAGATGACGTCGACGTCCTGCAGCAGGGCCCGCCGGCCGGCGCCGTACGTCACCTCGCGCAGGCCTTCCATCACGCCGAACGAGAAGGCGGCGGCCCGGGTGCCGCCGCCCGAGAAGGCGAGGATGACGAAGAGGTCGTCGCCGTTGTCGCGGTCGGCCGTGAGATTCGCATACCGATACCCGACGGCGGGGTCCTGGCGGTCCAGCTTGGCGTTGACCGCCGGCGTGGCGCAGGCGGCCAGCGCCGTCATCACCGCCGCGACGACGAGGAGCCGCCCGCGGCGACGCACTCAGGCCTTCTTGTCGAAGCGGACGTGCAGCGGCGCGTTGACGTCGGTGTCGCTCACGTCGAGCGTCTGCCAGAGCGGGACGTAGTTGTCGGGACCGCGCAGGCGGAAGCGATGGACGCCCTCGCTCACCTGCAGGATGCGGGGCTCGCCGGTCGGCACGAGGTTGTGACCGTAACCGACGCCGTCCACCAGGACCTCGCGGCGGTCGGGAAAGTCGACGATGACGAATTCCATGCTCGGTGGCCGGACGTCACTCCCCGCGGAAGCGAGGCGTGCGCTTCTCCAGCATCGCGCGGCGCCCTTCGCCGGCGTCGGCGCTCTGGCGCGCGCGCAGCGCGGCGGCGTCGAGGTCGTCGTGGGCGACGGGCAGCCGGGCGGCCACGGCGCGCAGGACGACCTGCTTCATGCCGGCCAGCGCGAGCGGCGCGTTGGCGGCGATCGTGCGGGCCAGCGCGGCCGCGGCCGCCTCGACCTCGGCAGCGGCCACCACCTGATGCACCATGCCGATCTCGTACGCGCGGCGTCCGTCGACGGGCCGGCCGGTGAAGAGCAGGTGGCGCGTCTGCGCGGGACCGATGATCTCCAGCAGCTTCTGACCGAGCGGAAAGGGCACGATCATGCCGATCCGCGCCAGCGGCATGCCGATGCGCGCGGTCTCGGCCATCACGCGCAGGTCGCAGTGCAGCGCCAGCTCGCAGCCGCCGGCGATGGCGTCGCCGTGCACGACGGCGATGGTGGGATGGCGCGAGCGCTCGACCCGCTGGAGCACGGCCACCACGTCGCCCTCCGGGTCGCGGGCGCCGCCGCGCGCCTCCATCTCCTTGAGGTCCATGCCCGCGCAGAACGCCGGCCCGGCGCCGCGCACCACCACGACGCGCACGTCGCCCCGCGTCTCCAGGTCGTCGAAGGCCGCCCGCAGGCCGGTGAGCATGGCACCGTTCATGGCGTTGCGCTGGGCGGGCCGGTTCAGGGTGACGGTGGCGATGGAGTCGGCGACGGCGGTGAGGATCTCGTCGGACATGGCGGCGATGGTATCATCCCGGCCCATGACGGCGTTTCCCGGCTTCACGCTGCCGGACGAGCTGCGCCTGCTGCGCGAGCAGGTGCGGCGCTTCGTTCGCGAGGAGATCATCCCGCTCGAGCAGACGCTCGATCCCGACGCGCCGGGCCTTCCCGACGAGGACTACGAGCGCCTGGCCGCCAGGACCCGGGCGGCCGGCCTGTGGGCGCTCGGCGCGCCGGAGGAGCACGGCGGCGGTGGGCTCGACACGTTCAGCATGTCGGTCGTGCTCGAGGAGATGGCGCAGCACCGGATGGGCCTCTACAACGTGGGCTGCGGCGTCTTCGGCCGCTATCCGCCGCCGGCGATCTGGGCGGGCACCAAGGAGCAGATCACGAAGTACGCGGAGCCGACGGTGCGCGAGGGCTGGCGGACGTTCTTCGCCATCACCGAGCCGTCGGGCGGCTCCGACCCGGCCGGCGCCATCCAGACGCGCGCCGAGCGGCGCGGCGACCGCTGGGTGCTCAACGGCCGCAAGGTCTTCATCTCCAACGCTCACCACGCCCGCTGGGGCCTCGTGTGGGCGCGCACCGGCAAGGACAGGGGCCGCGCCGGCATCTCGTGCTTCATCGTCGAGCCCGGCACGCGGGGGTTCACCGCGAAGAATATCCGCACGATCCGGACCGCGGCGATCCCGAACGACGTCACCCTGGAGGACGTCGAGCTGCCGGCGGACGCCCTCGTCGGCGCCGAGGGACAGGGGCTCGACCTCGCCTTCGACCTGCTCGTGAAGAATCGCTTCCCGTACTCGGCGACGAATCTCGGGGTGGCGGTGGCCGCCCATCGCATGGCGATCGCGCATGCCAAGCAGCGCTCGACGTTCGGGGTCCCGCTCAGCCAGCGCCAGGCCATTCAATGGATGCTGGCCGACGCCGAGGTCGAGATCCGCGCCTGCCGCTGGCTCATCTGGGAGGGCGCCTGGAAGGCCGACCGCGGCGAGGACGCCCGTGTCGAGGCCTCGATCGCCAAGCTCTACTCGAGCGAGGTGCTCGGGCGCGTCATCGACGCGGCCGTGCAGATCCACGGCGGCTACGGCGTGTCGAAGGAGTTTCCGCTGGAGCGCTGGTACCGCGAGGCCCGGGTGCGGCGCATCGGCGAGGGCCCGTCGGAGGTGCACCGCATGGTCATCGCCCGCCAGCTCTTCCGCTGATGCTGCCGCTCGAGGGCGTCCGCGTCGTCGAGCTCGCGCAGAACCTCGCGGGGCCGATGGCCGCGGAGATCCTCGCCCACATGGGCGCCGACGTCATCAAGGTCGAGCGCCCCGAGGGCGACGACGCCCGCCGCTGGGGCCCGCCCTTCCACCAGGGCGTGTCGCCGGGCTTCCTCGCGGTCAACGCCAACAAGCGCTCGATCACCGTCGATCTCAAGGACCGCGCGGCCGTGGCGCCGCTGGTCGAGCTGATCGGCGAGGCCGACGTGCTGGTGCAGAACCTCAAGCCGGGGTCGCTGGAGGCGCTGGACCTCGGCGCCGGGGCGCTGACCGCCCGCTATCCGCAGCTGATCTACTGCTCGGTGTGGGCGTTCGGGCGGACCGGACCGCTGAGGCTCAAGCCGGGCTACGAGCCGATGGTGCAGGCCTTCTCCGGGCTGATGACGATGAACGGCGACGAGAACGGTCCACCCACGCGCATCGGCACCTCGATCCTCGACTACGGCAGCGGCATGTGGGCGGCGATGGGCGTGCTGGGCGCGCTCGTGCGCCGCGCCCGGACGGGGCGCGGCGGCGTCGTCGAGACGTCGCTGTTCGAGACGGGCCTGGCCTGGCTCAAGGGCCACTACGCCAGCTTCCGCGCCTCCGGAAGCGTCCCCGAGCGCCATCGCACGGGCAGCAACCGCGTCGTGCCGTTCCAGGCGTTCGAGACCAAGACCGGCCCGCTGATCGTCGCCGCCGGCAACGACCGGCTCTTCGCGAAGCTGGCCGCCGTGCTCGGCCATCCCGCATGGGCGAAGGATCCGCGCTTCGCGACCAACGCCGCCCGCGTCGAGCACAAGGACGCGCTGCTGCCGGCGATCGAGGCGATCTTCCTCGCGCGCAGCAAGGGCGAGTGGATCGACCTGCTGGAGGCCGAGGGCGTGCCGTGCGCGGTGATCAACAGCCTGCCGGACGCCGTCGCGCATCCGCAGGCCGTCGCCCTCGACATGATCCAGCCGGTGCCCGGCGACGACTTCTCGCTCGTCGCCCTGCCGCTGTCCTTCGACGGCGCCCGCCCGCGAATTCGCCGGGCGCCGCCCGGGCTCGGCGAGCATGACGGCGACGTGAGGAAAAGTTCCGGCCGCTGGCCGGAAGGCTCATAGCGGTTTCGAGGGGCGCCACGGCTTTGCCGGGGTGCCCCGAGCGTCGGGGGCTTGGGGGCCATGCCGGGACCCCCATGTGAATCAGTCGGCCATGTCGGGGCCCCCCATTTCAATCGGGCTCCAGCCCCAGCGCGGCGCGCAGCGCGGAGCGGCGTAGCACCGACTCCGACCACATGCGGCCGCCGGTGAGGCCGCCGTCCACGACGAGGGCGTGGCCGTTCACGAACGTCGACTCGTCGCTGGCCAGCCACAACGCGGCGTGCGCGATGTCCTCCGGCATGCCCGAGCGCCGGATCGGCTGCAGGTTCTCCAGCACGCCCTTCATCTGGCGGATCGTCTCCTCGTAGCGCTCGGGTGGCAGGCCGAGACCCCTGGGAAAGATCGGGGTGGCGATGCCGCCCGGGCAGATGCAGTTCACGCGCACCCCGTGCTCGCCCAGCTCCATGGCCACCGTGCGCGTGAGATGGATCACCGCGGCCTTCGCCGCGCTGTAGACGTGTGGACCGTAGCCGGTGCGCAGGCCGGCCACGCTGGCCGTGCTGATGATCGAGCCGCCGCCCTGGCGCTTCATGACCGGCGCCGCGTGCTTCATGCCGAGGAACACGCCGCGCAGGAGGACGCCGAGCGTCTCGTCGAACCCGGCGACGGGAACGTCCTCGATCTTGCCGCCCACGCCGGCGTAGCCCGCGTTGTTGAAGATGCAGTCGAGCCGGCCGAAGCGCGCGACGGTCTCGGCGACGGCGCCGGCGACGTCGGGCTCGCGGCTGACGTCGGCGCGCACGTGGGCGGCGCCGGCGCCGAGCTCGGCCGCCAGGCGCCGGCCGCCGTCGGCGTCGATGTCGGCGATGACGACGGACGCGCCCTCGGCGACGAACAGGCGCACGGTCGCCTCGCCGATGCCGCTGGCGCCGCCCGTGACGAGCGCCACTTTCTTCGTGAGCCGGTTCATGGCCGGCGCCTCAGCGGCCGGCGGCGAGCGGCGCGCCGCCCCAGCGCTCGAGCATCGCGAACTCGTGGACCGCCTTGCGCTTGAGCTTCGTCAGCGGCTTCACGGGACGACCGAGCGGCATGACGGCGGCGACCGCGACGTGGGACGGGATGCCGAGCAGCGCCTGGATCTTGGGCTCCTCGGCGATGGCCAGCGTCGTGATGGTGCCGCCGAACCCTTCCTCGCGGGCGGCCAGCAGCACGTTCCAGGCGAACGGATAGATCGACGCGCCGCTGATGACGCCGACGCGCTCGAGCTCGGAGTCGGTGGAGGCCACGACCTTGAGGTCGACGCAGATCACCAGCACGACGGCGGCCTTCAGGACCGCCTCGGTCAGCCGGGCCGGCGGCGTGGTGCGCTCGATGGTGGCGGCGTCCACCCGCGGCGGGTCGATCGTGTTCCAGGGGTTCTCGCCGTTCTGGGCCTGCGCCGCGTACCGCTTGGCGGCCGGGACGTTGAGCGCGGCGAGCGCCTCGCGGGTGGCCCGGTCGCGCACGACGACGACGCGCCAGCCCTGACGGTTGCCGCCGCTCGGCGCGAACCGGGCGCGGTCGAGGATGCGGTAGAGCGTCGCGTCGGGCAGCGGATCGCTGGTGAAGTCGCGCGCCGAGAACGTGGTGCGCAGGACGTCGTCGAGCTCCATGGGCTCCTCCTCTGAGCGGGCCGGCTCATCCTATATCACGGCGGCGGCCCCGAGGGCGGGCGGCAGGGACCCTTTATTGACTAAACTATTTACCTCCTGTAACGTTGTCGCGCATGCTTCCGCGTCGCCGCAACGCCTCCCGTCCCATCAGCCGCGACGCCGAGCGCCTGCTCGAGCTGCTCAACACGCTGGGCGGCACCACCTTCCGCCAGCTGCTCTGGCAGAAGTCGTCGCCGCTCGACCTGACCTACGCCCAGTCGCAGGTGCTCTTCTACGTCGACGAGCATCCCGGCTGCCACATGGGCGACGTGGCCAAGGCGTTCTCGGTTACCCTGCCGGCGGTGACCCACATCGTCGACCGCCTGGAGGAAAAGCAGTTCGTGCAGCGGGCCGCCGACGTCGCCGACCGGCGGGCCTACGTGCTGGAGCTGACGCGGCGGGGCGTCGAGATCGCCCGCGACCTCAAGGCGGCGCGCATGGAAGGCCTCGAGCGCGTGGTTGGCCGCATGACGCCCGCGCTGCGCGGCCAGGCCGTCGAAGGGCTGGAGGCGCTGGTCGAGGCCGCGCTGGCCGGACCCCGGCGGGGCCGCCGATGATTTCGCGCGCTCGCCGCCGCCTCGCGCTGCTGGCGCTGGCCGCGCTGCCGCTGGCGGCGTGCTCGGACCGCGCGTCCGGGCAGGGCCGGCAGCCGGCCCGCCCGGCGGTGCCGGTGACGGTGAGCGAGGTCGCCCAGCGCGACGTGCCGGTGCAGCTGACCGCGATCGGCACCGTGCAGGCGTACACCAGCGTCGTGGTGAAGTCGCTCGTCAACGGCCAGGTCGAGCGGGTGCACTTCAAGGAAGGCGACGACGTCCGCCAGGGCCAGGTGCTGTTCACGCTCGACCAGCGGCCGTTCGAGGCCACCCTGCGCCAGGCCGAGGCCAACGTCGGCCGCGACCGCGCGGCGCTGAGCCAGGCCGAGGCGGCGCTCAAGCAGCGCCAGGCCGAGGTGCAGCAGGCCGAGGCCAATCTCGCCCGCGACGTCGCCCAGATGGACAACGCGCGTGTCCAGGAGAAGCGCTACCGCGAGCTGCTGGATCGCGAGCTGATCGCCCGCGAGCAGTACGACCAGATCCGCACGAACATGGCGACGTTCGAGGCGACCGTGCGCGCCGACCAGGCGGCCATCGAGAACGCGCGGGCCGCCGCCAATGCCGCCCAGGCCACCGTCGAGAACGCCCGCGCGGTGATCCGCGCCGACGAGGCGGTGGTGGACAGCGCGCGCGTGCAGCTCTCCTACACGGTGATCCGGGTTCCGATGGACGGCCGCACCGGCAACGCCACCGCGTTCGTGGGCACCGTCGTGAAGGCCAACGACGACAACGGGATCGTCACGATCAACCAGGTGCACCCGGTCTACGTGTCGTTCGCGTTGCCCCAGCAGTTCCTGGGCGACATCAAGAAGTACGGCGCCGAGCGGCGGCTGCCGGTCCGGGCGGCGCCGTCGCAGCAGAAGCAGGCGCCGACGCGGGGCGAGGTTCGTCAACAACACCGTCGACACGACCACCGGGACCATCCAGCTCAAGGCCACCTTCGCCAACACCGACAACCTGCTGTGGCCCGGCCAGTACGCCGACGTCACGCTGACGCTCACCACCGAGCCCAACGCCCTGGTCGTGCCCGCGCAGGCGGTGCAGACGGGACAGAACGGGACCTACGTCTTCGTCGTCAAGGCGGACTCCACGGTGGAGTCGCGGCCGGTCGAGGTCGCCCGCCGGCTGGCCAGCGAGATGGTGATCGGCAAGGGGCTCAAGCCCGGGGAGCGCGTCGTCACCGACGGCCAGCTCCGGCTGGTGCCGGGAGCGAAGGTGGACGTCAAGAAGCCGGCATGAGCACCGACCTCTTCATCCGCCGTCCGGTCCTCACCACGCTGTTGATGGCGGCGATCCTCCTGTTCGGCATCATGGGCTTCCGGCTGCTGCCGGTGAGCGACCTGCCCAACGTCGACTTCCCGACCATCCAGGTCCAGGCCGCGCTGCCCGGCGCCAGTCCGGAGACGATGGCCTCGGCGGTCGCCACGCCGATGGAGAAGCAGTTCCTGACGATCGCCGGCATCGACTCGATGACGTCCACGAGCGCGCTGGGACTCACGGCCATCACGATCCAGTTCTCGCTCGATCGGAGCATCGATGGAGCCGCCCAGGACGTGCAGGCGGCCCTCACGCGGGCCGCGCCCCTGCTGCCGCCCGGCATGCCGACGCCGCCGACCTACCAGAAGGTCAACCCGGCGGATCAGCCCGTGCTGTACCTGGCGCTGAGCTCGCCCACGCTGCCGCTCTACCAGGTGGACGACTACGCCCAGACGCTGCTCGCCCAGCGGATCTCGACGATCAACGGCGTGGCCCAAGTGCAGGTGTTCGGCTCGCAGAAGTACGCCGTGCGCGTGCAGGTCGATCCGCGCGCGCTCGCCACCCGCGGCATTGGCATCGACGAGGTCGAGCAGGCGGTGGCCGCCGCCAACGTCAACCTGCCCACCGGCACGCTGTACGGCGCCCACCAGGCGGTGACGCTGCAGGCCACCGGGCAGCTCAACGACGCCGAGGCCTACCGGCCCGTCATCGTCGCGTATCGCAACGGCTCGCCGGTGCGACTGGAGGAGCTGGGCCGCATCATCAACAGCGTCCAGACCGACAAGGTCGCCTCGTGGTACCGCGACGAGCGCGCGGTGATCCTGGCCATCCAGCGCCAGCCCGGCACCAACACCGTCGAGATCGTGGACAACATCCGCGCGCTGCTGCCGACCTTCCGCCAGGCGCTGCCGGCGTCGCTGAACCTGGTCACGCTCTACGACCGCTCGGTCGCCATCCGCGACTCCGTCCACGACGTCGAGATGACGCTGCTGCTGGCCATCGGGCTGGTGGTGCTGGTGATCTTCCTCTTCCTGCGCAATCTGTCGGCGACCCTGATCCCGAGCCTGGCGGTGCCGCTGTCGATCGTCGGCACCTTCGCCGTCATGTACGTGCTCGGCTACACGCTCGACATCATCTCGCTCATGGCGCTCACGCTGTGCGTCGGCTTCGTCGTCGACGACGCCGTCGTGATGCTCGAGAACATCGTGCGCCACATGGAAGAGGGCATGCCGCGCATGGAGGCGGCCCTGACCGGCGCCCGCGAGATCGGCTTCACCATCATGTCGATGACGCTCTCGCTGGCCGCCGTCTTCATCCCGGTGCTGTTCATGGGCGGCGTGGTGGGGCGCCTGCTGCACGAGTTCGCGGTGACCATCGGCGTGGCGGTGCTGGTGTCCGGCTTCGTGTCGCTCACGCTCACGCCGATGGCGTGCAGCCGCTTCCTGCAGCCGCCGGGCCACTCGCACGGCCGGCTGTACGCCATGTCCGAGCGGGTCTTCGACGGGATGCTGGGCGCCTACGACGCCACGCTGAAGTGGACGCTGCGCCACCGGCGCACCACGATGGTGACGCTGCTGGCGACGATCGTGGTCACCGGCGCGCTGTTCTACACGATCCGCAAGGGCTTCATCCCCAACGAGGACACCGGGCAGTTCTTCGGCTTCACCGAGGCGGCCCAGGACATCTCGTTCGACGCCATGCGGGAGCACCAGCAGGCGGTGGCCAAGGTCCTGCTCGACGACCCGTACGTCGACTCCTTCATGTCGTCGATCGGGGCCAGCAACATCAATGTGGTGCCCAACACCGGCCGCGTGTTCGTCCGGCTCAAGCCGCGCGCCCAGCGGCCGGACGTGGAGGCGGTGATCGCGCAGCTGCGGCCCAAGCTGGCGCGGGTGCCCGGCATCAACGTGTATCTGCAAAATCTGCCGACGATCCGCATCGGCGGCAACCTGACCAAGGCCGTCTACCAGTACACGCTCCAGGACACCGATCTCAACGAGCTGTACCAGTGGGCGCCGGTGATGTTCCAGAAGATCCGCGAGCTGCCCGGCGTGATCGACGCCAACACCGATCTGCAGATCTCCACCCCGCAGCTCACGGTGCAGATCGACCGCGACCGGGCCTCGGCGCTGGGGGTGACGCCGGCCCAGATCGAGAATGCCCTCTACAGCGCCTACGGCTCCAAGCAGGTGTCGACGATCTACACGCCGTCGAACCAGTACTGGGTGATCCTCGAGCTGGACCCGCAGCACCAGCGGGACGCCACCGCGCTGTCGATGCTCTACATCCGCTCGGGGACCGGCAAGCTGGTGCCGATCGACGCGGTGGCGAAGCTCACGCCGACGGTGGGGCCGCTGACGATCACCCACCTGGGCCAGCTGCCGTCGGTCACCATCTCGTTCAACCTGAAGCCCGGCGTCTCGCTGAGCGAGGCGGTGGCCCAGGTCGAGCGCATGCAGCGCGAGCTGCGGGTGCCGGCCACGCTCAACACGTCGTTCCAGGGCACCGCCCAGGCGTTCCAGGCCTCGCTCAAGGGGCAGGGCGTCCTGTTGCTGGTGACCGTCATCATCATCTACATCGTGCTCGGCATCCTCTACGAGAGCTTCGTGCATCCGCTGACGATCCTGTCCGGCCTGCCGGCGGCGGCGGCCGGCGCGCTGCTGACGCTCGTGCTGTTCGGCTCCGAGCTGAACGTGTACGGCTTCGTCGGGATCATCATGCTGGTCGGCATCGTGAAGAAGAACGCCATCATGATGATCGACTTCGCGCTGGAAGCCGAGCGCGGCGGCATGCCGCCGGCCGAGGCGATCTATCGCGGCTGCCTGCTGCGGTTCCGGCCGATCATGATGACCACCATGGCCGCGCTGCTGGGCACCCTGCCCATCGCGCTCGGCATCGGCGCCGGCGCCGACGCGCGCCGCTCGCTCGGCCTGGCCGTGGTCGGCGGCCTCGTCGTCTCCCAGCTGCTGACGCTCTACATCACGCCGGTCCTCTATATCTACATGGACTCGCTGCGCGAGTTCCGGCCGCGCCTGTGGCGGGCCCGGCCGGTGCCCGCCCGCAGCGTCGGCGCCGCCGCCCACCGCGAAGGGTGCTGAGAGGCAGGGCCGAGGAGCGCCCCGGCTTTGCCGGGGCGCTGCCGAGCATTCGGGAGGTGTGGGGGGCCATGTCGGGCCCCCCCACTCCATGACCAAGCCGGCGGTCAGCCTGGTGGCGGTGGCCGGGCGCCGGCGCGCCACGCTCGAGCTCGGTCAGCGCCTCGAGCAAGAGGGCTTCGCGGGCATCTATGGCCCGAGCCCGGGCGACGGCCTCGCGCTCTGCGAGGCGCTCGCGCTGGCGACGCGCGCGATCCCGCTCGGCACGAGCATCGCCAACATCTACACCCGCCATCCATTCGAGTACTCGCAGACGGCGGCGGTCGTCCACGAGCTGTCGGGCGGGCGCTTCCGCTTCGGCGTCGGCGTGAGCCACGGACCGACGCATCGGCGCCTCGGGTTGCAGGTCGGCAAGCCGCTGGAGGACGTCCGCAAGTTCGTGGCCGACGTGCGCGCCGCCGCGCCCCAGGTCGGGGCGCTGCCGCCGATCGTGCTGGCGACGCTCCGCCGTCGGATGGTCGAGCTGGCCGGCGAGATCGCCGACGGCTGCGTGTGGGCCAACGGCGCCCGCTCGCACATGGCGCGCTCGCTCGCGCACCTGCCGGAGAGCGCCCGGGCGAACCCCGACTTCTTCATCGGCGACATGGTCCCGACCTGCATCGACCCCGACCGCGCCGCGGCCGCCGCCGTCAACCGTCGCACGCTCACCTCGTACGTGAAGCTGCCGAACTACCAGAACTACTGGATCGAGGCGGGCTACGAGCAGGAGATGCTCGCCATCCGCGCCGCCATCGCCCGCGGCGACGACGCGCGCATCCCCGAGCTGATGTCGGATCGCTGGCTGAGCGACGTCACGCTGTTCGGCCCCGCCAAGGACGTCCGCGAGGGCGTCGAGGCCTGGCGCGCGGCCGGCGTGCGGACGGTCATCGTGGTGCCGTCGTCGACGCGCGGTGGCCAGCTGAAGGCGTTCGAGGAGCTGATCGCCGCGTTTGAGTAATGAGATGGGGGGCCTCGAACGGGCCCCCCAAGCCGCCATGGTGGTTCGGGCCGCCCCGGCTCCGCCGGGGCGGCCCTCGTCATGCGGCTAGCCGAGGACCATGCGCTTGAACGCCTCGGCGTAGCGGAGGCCGCCGCGCTGGCCGTCGCGCAGCGCCCACGATTTCAGGAGCTGATCGACCCACTCGCCCTTGCCGACCTGCGAGCGGTGCGCCTTGAGCGCGCGGCACTTCGTCGCCAGCGAGCCGGCGATGTCCACGAAGGTGTCGGGGGTGAGCGAGCCGCCGATGAACACCTGCTTCACCTTGTGGGGCTGCAGACCTTCGGCCAGCAGCTCCGGAAAGATCGCGCCGGTCTCCGACGACGGAAAGACGGCGTCGAGCGCGGCGTCGGCGACGGCGCGATGGTCGGGGTGGTTGAGGTACTCGTTGCCGTAGTAGCGGACGGTCGGGTCACCGCAGAGGACGACGTCGGGACGCACGCGCCGGACGACGCGCGTGAGGTCGCGCCGCATGGCCAGGGTGGGCTCCAGGGTGCCGTCGGCGTAGCCCAGGAACAGCAGCTCCTTCACGCCGAGGATCCGGGCCGCCGCGCGCGACTCGCGCTCGCGGATGGGAATCAGGTTCTCGTTCGAGGGCGTGTGCTCGTTGACGCCGGCGCCGCCGGTCGTCACCAGGCAGAAGGTGACGTGGCGGCCCTCGCGGGCCCAGCGCGCCACGGTCCCCCCGATCGTGAACTCGTTGTCGTCGGGGTGCGCGGAGATGCAGAGGACGCGGCGCAGCGCGGCCGCGAGGACGTGACCGCCTGGGCGGGCCCGCGCCATCAGCCGCGGGGCAGGGCGGCCGCCGTCTCCTCGAGCGCCGTGCCGAAGCGTCGCAGCAGCTCGTCGAGCTCGCCTTCCGAGATGACGAGCGGCGGGCAGACGGCGACGGTGTCCTGGAGGTTGCGGACGATGAGGCCGTTGGCCTGCGCCCGGGCGACGAAGAGCGCGCCGGCCGTGCCCGGCGGATCGAACGTGCCGCGCCCGGGTTTGTCGGACACCAGCTCGACGCCGGCGACGAGGCCGACGCCCCGCACGTCGCCGACCAGCGGGTGGCCGGCCAGCTTGCGCAGACCGTCCTGCAGCCGCGGCGCCAGCCGCCGGACGTGGCCGACGATGTCGCGCTCGGCGTAGATGTCGAGGCTCTCCAGCGCGACCGCGCACGCGGCCGGATGGCCGGTGTAGGTGTAGCCGTGGGCGAACACGCCGTGCTTCTCGCTCTGGCCGACGCAGGCGCGATAGATCTCCTCGGAGATCACGGTGGCCGACAGCGGCAGGTAGCCGGACGTGATCGCCTTGGCCATCGTCACGATGTCGGGCCGCAGCCCGAACGTCTCGCTGCCGAACATGCGACCGGTGCGCCCGAAGCCGCAGATGACCTCGTCGGCGATGAGCAGCACGTCGTGCTTCTTCAGCACCGCCTGGACCTTCTCGAAGTAGGTGGCCGGCGGCACGATCACGCCACCGGCGCCCATCACCGGCTCGGCGATGAAGGCGGCGACGGTGTCCGGGTCCTCGCGCTGGATCTGGGCGTCGAGGTTCTCGGCCAGGCGGGTGGCGAACTGCTCCTCCGTGTCGCCCGGCTTGGCGTAGCGGTAGAAGTACGGGCAGTCGGTGTGGCGCACCTGCGGGATCGGCAGGTCGAAGTCGCGGTGGGAGGCGGCCAGCCCGGTGAGGCTGGCGGCGACCATCGTCGTGCCGTGGTAGCCGCGCTGGCGCGCGATGATCTTCTTCTTGCGGTGCCGGCCGCGCGCGTTGTTGTAGTACCAGACCAGCTTGACGGCGCTCTCGTTGGCCTCCGAGCCGGAGTTGTTGAAGAAGACCTTCGACATCGGCACCGGCATGAGCTTCACCAGCCGCTCGGCCAGCGTGATGGCGACGTCGTTGGCCTTGCCGCCGAACTGGTGGTAGTACGGCAGCGTGTGCAGCTGGCGCGCAGCCGCCTCGGCCAGCCGCGGCTCGCCGAAGCCGAGCGCGGTGCACCACAGCCCGGCCATCCCCTCCAGGTACTCGCGCCCGGACTCGTCGAAGACGTAGACGCCCTTGCCGCGCGTGATGACGAGCGGGCCCTCGGTCTCGTGGCGTCCGAGGTTCGTGAACGGGTGGAGCTGGTAGGCGATGTCGCGGTCGCGGCTGGTGGTGGTCGTCATGGTCGGGCAGGATAGCGCATTCCGCGGGGGGCGCAATCCTGCCCGACCGGCGGCGAGCTCAGGCGATCAGCACTGCCCCTTCTTGGCGAGGCCCGGAGGACACCGCTCGGCCCGCTCCTCCCGCTCCATCTTCCTCTCCTGGCCCGGTGGGATCTTGTAGTGCTTCGGCGGCACCGCCCGGATCTGCGCGGGAACCGCGGCGACGGCGACCGCCGCGCCGTGGCGGGGCGCGTGGAACCACTGGCCCTGGTGATAGCTGTAGTAGTGCCCGCTGTAGACGAACACGTTGAAGCTGGCGGTCGGCACCGTGTACACCTGCGTGCCCGGAACGAGGACCACCCGGGGCGGCGCGACCAGGACGGGTGGCGCGATGAAGACGGGGGTCGGCTCGACCACGATCTGCGGCGGCGGAGCCACCACGGCGGGCTGGGCGACGACGACTGCTGGCTCGGCGACCACGACTGGCCGAGGCCCAACCGCGCGGACGACGCAGCCACTGGTCATGATCGCGAGCGCAATGACGCCCAGCATCCTTGGGTTCATGGGTTCCTCCCGCGCCGCGTCGTGCACGGGCAATGCCACGCCGTCGGCGCAACAACGAAAGGCACTTCGGCGTGCTCGGCGCGTGCCCGATGTCAGCGTGTCACGCGAAACGTCGCGCGCTTGACGTCTGGTCCAGCCCTTGACCAGGCGCGCGGCGGGGCCTAGGCTCCCGCTTCGAGGAGGCTCGACGATGGGCCGCAGGGGCGTGGTGGCGTCGGTGGCGGTGATCGCGCTGCTGGCGATCGCGAGGGTGCTGATCGGCTCCGCGGCCGTCTCCGACCCGCCGCTCTTCGAGGTCGATCCGTACTGGCCCAAGCCGCTGCCGAACAACTGGCTGATGGGGCAGGCGGCCGGCGTCGCGACCAGGGGTGATCACGTCTGGGTCGTCCAGCGGCCGAAGAGCCTCACCGAGGACGAGCGCGGCGCCACGCTCAATCCGCCGCGCTCGCTCTGCTGTAAGCCGGCGCCGCCGGTGCTCGAGTTCGACGGCAAGGGCAACCTCGTGGCCTCCTGGGGCGGGCCGGGGGCGGGGCATCCGTGGCCGGACAACGAGCACGGCATCCATGTCGACGATCACGACAACGTGTGGGTCGCCGGCAATGGGCCCCGGGACGGCATGATCCTCAAGTTCGCGCGCGACGGGAAGTTCCTGATGAAGATCGGCGAGCCGGGCGTGGTCGGCGACGACAAGGACACGCAGCATCTCAACCGTCCGGCCACCATGGCGGTCGATCCGGCCACGCGTGAGCTGTTCGTGGCCGACGGCTACGGCAACCACCGCGTGATCGTGTTCGACGCCGAGACGGGCGCCTACAAGCGCCACTGGGGCGCCAGCGGGCGGCCGCCCGGCGACAGCGGCGTCAAGCCGTTCGGCAACCCGGTGCACTGCGTGCGACTCTCGCGCGACGGTTTCCTGTACGTGTGCGACCGGACGCACAACCGCATCCAGGTGTTCCGCAAGGACGGCGCCTACGTGAAGGAGTTCTTCGTGGCGCCGGAGACGAAGGGCGGCGGGTCCACCTGGGACGTCGACCTCTCGCCGGACCCGGCCCAGACCTACCTCTACAACGCCGACGGGGAGAACAATCACATCTGGACACTGCTGCGCGAGAGCGGCCGCGTCCTCGGCACCTTCGGCCGCAACGGGCGCCAGGCCGGCCAGTTCCACTGGGTCCACAACATGGCCGTCGATGCCGCCGGCAACATCTACACGACTGAGGTCGACACCGGCAAGCGCACCCAGAAGTTCCTGCTGAGGTCACGCTGATGACTGACGAGCAGAAGCGCATCCGGGCATATCTGCAGGCCCAGGCCGCCAAGCTCTCGCCCGCGCAGATCGTCGACAAGGTGCGCGCGGCGATGACCGAGCTGCGCGCCGCCGCCGTCGCCGTGCCGGCGGCGCGCTTCGCCGAGCGGCCGGCGCCGGAGGAATGGAGCGCCAACGAGGTGATGGCCCACGTCGTCGAGGCCGGCCGGCACTTCGGGGGCGCCGTGGTTCGCCTGCTCGACGGCCAGCCGCCGGGCGCGCCGCGCGACGCGCCCGCCCGCGACACGACGCCGCGGCCGCTGGAGGCGTGGTGGGCGCTGCTCGAGCAGGATCGCGCCGCGGTCTTCGCGCGCGCCGTCGCCGCCGACCCCACCGCCCGGCTCGACGCCACCGTCGAGCATGCGTTCTTCGGGCCGCTCAACTGGCGGGAGACCCTGCTGTTCATGCGGCTGCACGACCTCGATCACGCCGGTCAGATGCAGAAGGTCGCCGGGGCCCTGGCCAAGCCTCGCTGATGCGCGTCGCCATCGGGCTGCGGCTGGAGAGCGACGAGGACTGGCAGAAGGCGACGACCTACGTCGTCGAGGCCGAGCGCCTCGGCGTCGACTTCGTCTGGTCGCACGAGTCCTGGGGGCTCGACGCCGCCACCCCGCTGGCGTTCATGGCGGCGCGCACGTCGCGCATCCGCCTGGGCTCCGGGATCATGCAGGCGGGTACCCGCACGCCGGCGCTGGTGGCGATGACCGCCATGAGCCTGGCGTCGATGTCGAACGGGCGCTTCACCCTCGGCCTCGGCGTGAGCGGCCCGCAGGTCATCGAGGGCTGGCACGGCCTCCGCTTCGATCGTCCGCTGACACGTTTGCGCGAGATCGTCGAGATCGTCCGGCGGGCCACGCGGGGGGAACGCGTGACGTTCAAGGGCCAGGTCTACGAGCTGCCGCGGCCCGGCGGCGAGGGCAAGGCGCTGCGCTCCTCGGCGCGGCCCCGGCCCGACGTCCCGATCTACCTGGCGACGCTGTCGCCGCGCGGCCTCGAGCTGACCGGCGAGATCGCCGACGGCTGGCTCGGCACCTCGTTCATGCCCGACCACGCGCGGATCTTCTTCGAGCACATCGAGGCGGGGGCCCGCCGCGCCGGTCGCTCGCTGGCCCAGCTCGACCTGCAGGCCGGCGGCGCCGTCGCCTTCGGCGACGACGTCGAGCGTCTGGTGGCGGCGCGCAAGCCGGGGCTGGCCTTCACGCTCGGCGCGATGGGCTCGCGCGAGCACAACTTCTACAACGATGCCTTCAAGCGCGCCGGCTATGCCGACGCCGCCACCGAGGTCCAGCGCCTGTGGCTCGACGGCAAGCGCGAGGAGGCGGCCGCCCGGGTGCCGGACGACCTGGCGCGCAAGGCCAACCTGCTCGGCACCGACGCGATGGTGGGCGAGCGGCTGCGCGTCTATCGCGACGCCGGCGTCACCACGCTGCGCGTCGATCCGGCCGGCACCACGCTGGAGGCGCGGCTGGCGACGCTGGAGCGGCTGATGAGCTTGATCCCCGAATCGGCACCTGGAAGCTGAACGTCGCGAAGTCGAAGTTCAGCCCGGGCCCACCGCCCCAGAGTCAGACGCTCAAGATCGAGCCGGCCGGGACGGGCGAGAAGGTCACGTCCGACGCCCGGCCTCACAGGCTGGCGATCGCCTCGATCTCGATGCGGGCGCCGCGCGGGAACTCCTTGACGGCGACCGTGGAGCGCGCCGGCGGCACGTCGCCGACGTGCTTGCGGTAGACGTCGTTCATCCCCGCGAAGTCGGCGAAGTCGACGAGGAACACCGTCGTCTTCACCAGCCTGTCGAGCCCGCTGCCCGACGCCTTCAGGATCGCCGCCAGGTTCCTCAGCACCTGCTCGGTCTGCTCCTGGATCGTCGCGCCGACGACCTCGCCGGCCGGCGAGAGCGGGAGCTGGCCGGAGACGAACACGAAGTCGCCGCAGCGGATGGCCTGCGAGTACGGCGCCCCCTGGAACGGCGCCGGCGCCTCCTCGGTGCGGACGGCGGACTTCGGCGGCATCAGGGCGCCGGATCGATCGGCGTCGGCAGGCCGTGGCGCGCCTCGACGACCTCGGCGGCGTCCAGACACAGGTCCTCGCGGTAGCGCGAGCCGATGACCTGCACGCCCATCGGCAGGCCGCCGGCGCGGCCGGCCGGCACGGCCACGGCCGGCAGGCCGAGCAGGTTGACCGCCACCAGCAGACGCTGGGCACGCGACACCTCGCGCGAGCGCTCGGCGGTGCTCGTGTCGAAGCCCACCTGGAACGGCGGCTCCGTGGAGACGGGACCGACGACCAGCGGGTAGCGCTCGAGAAAGAGCATCCAGTCGCGCACGTGCTTGCTGCGCTCCCCGAGCGCCTTCATGTAGCCCGGGAGGTCGACGTCGGCGGTCCCGGCCAGCGTGAAGTCCAGCGACCTGTTGATGTCCACGCCGCCGTGCTTCCGGATGTAGGGCTGGGTCACGTGCCGCAGCTCGTTGATGACGATCGTCGACCAGCAGGCGGCGACGCCGGCGACGTCGGGCGGCTCCACTTCCTCGACGGCGTAGCCGGCGTCGGCCAGCGCCGCGCCGGCCGCGCGCACCGCCGCGGCCACATCGGGATGGACGCCCTGGCGCGACGGATCGACGGTGAGGGCGACGCGAATCGGTCGGACGACCGGCGGTCCCTCGAGCGGCGCCGGCGCCCACCATGGATCGCGCGGGTCGCGCGTGGACATCGCGGCGAGGCCGAGCCTCACGTCGGCCACGCGGCGGGCGAGCGGGCCCTGGACCGACATGAGCTGCGTGCCGACCGGACGCTCCTCGGCGACCGTCGCGTTGTGGGCGGCGATGCGGCCGAGCGTGGGCCGGATGCCGGCGACGCCGCAGCAGTACGCCGGGTACCGGACCGAGCCGCCCAGGTCGTTGCCGTGACCGAGCGGCGCGATGCCGGCGGCCAGCGCGGCCGCGCAGCCGCCGCTGGAGCCGCCGGGCGTGCGATCGCGATGCCAGGGGTTGAACGTGCGGCCGCGCAGGTCGTTGTCGGTGTGCCAGCGCAGGCTGAAGGCCGGCGTGTTCGTGCGGCCCACGATGACGGCGCCGGCGCGCCGCCAGGCGGCCACCGGCGGGCTGTCGGTCGCGGCGATCACGTCTTTGAAGGCGACGACCCCGTTGGCGGTCGCCTGGCCTTCCTGGTCGACGTTCTCCTTGATGGTGACCGGCACGCCGTGCAGGAGACCGGGCGCCTCGCCGCGGCGCAGGGCCGCGTCGGCGCGGTCGGCGGCCGCCAGCGCCTGCTCGGCCAGCACGACGGTGACCGCGTTGAGCTTCGGATTGACGGTCTCGAGGCGGCTCAGCACGGCCTGCGTCGCCTCGCGGCTCGAGATCTTGCGGGTGCGGATGGCGGCGGCCACGGCCGTCGCGTCCCAGCGCCAGAGCGGTTGATCCATCGCGTGGTCTCCTCGGCGAATCGCTCGGATGCAGGCGATCTTAGCATCGCGGACCAGCCCCGGTGATTCGTCACGGGAATTTGACACGATGGTTTGCCCTGGGGTATGTCCGTTCGAGGAGGACACCCATGAGTCGCCTGCGTAGCCTGGCCGCCGTCGTGGTCGTCGCCGTGGTCGTCGTGGTCGCCGTGCCGGCGCCGACCGTGGCCGAGACCACCCTGCGCGTGGTCATGCACTCCGACCTCAAGATCGTCGACCCGATCTGGACCACCGCCTACATCGTGCGCAACCACGGCTACATGATCTACGACACGCTGTTCGCGATGGACGCCAAGGGCGACATCAAGCCGCAGATGGTCGACAAGTACGAGGTGAGCAAGGACCAGCTGACGTACACGCTCACGCTCCGCGACGGCCTGCTCTGGCACGACGGCAAGCCGGTCACCACCGACGACTGCGTGGCGTCCATCAAGCGATGGGCGGCCAAGGACTCGATGGGCCAGAAGCTGATGACGTTCGTGAAGGACATCCAGATCGTCACTCCCAAGACCTTCAAGATCGTGCTGAACGAGCCGACCGGGCTCGTGCTGGGCGC
>Ga0209474_10001067_pt1 | contig 27773 bp, 20 predicted proteins | sample GraSoiAngelo_145_FD_185902 | JGI IMG/M metagenome (GOLD analysis project Ga0209474, IMG submission 185902) | Grasslands soil microbial communities from the Angelo Coastal Reserve, California, USA - 14_1009_05_20cm (SPAdes) (version 2) | ecosystem: Environmental > Terrestrial > Soil > Grasslands...
GTCGCCGGCGCGCTGTTCGGCCTCAATCGCCTCAAGATGTATCTCGCGGCGAACATCTCGAACCCGCTCGTCGCGCCGTGGCTCGTGGTCGCGGAAGTGCAGACGGGCGCGTGGGTCCGCCGCGGCACGTTTCATTCGCTGTCGCGGGACGCGATCGCGTCGACCGGCCTCGCCGTCTACGGCGTCGACGCCGTGGTCGGCAGCGTCGTCGTCGGCGCCGTCGTCGCGGCGATCGCGGGGGCGGGCACCTACAGCCTGGCGCGCGAGTCGGGCACCGATCGCTGGTTCGCCGATCTCGTGCGGCGCGCGGCGGACCGCTACGTCGAATCGAGCATCATCGCGTGGGAGTTCGCGCGCGGCAAGCTGCGGATGGATCCGGCGTACCGCGCGGTGCTGTCGCCGGATCTGTTGTCCAGCGGGCGCACGCTGGTCGACATCGGCTGCGGGCAGGGCCTGACGCTCGCGCTGCTCGCCGAAGCGCGCCGGTCGTGCGAGGACGGCCGGTGGCCCGACGATCGGCCGCCGCCGCCGCGATTCGATCGCATGATCGGCGTCGAGTCGCGCCGCCGCGTCGCCGCGATCGCGCGCGCCGCGCTCACCGGCGCCGCCGACGTGATCGGCGGCGACGCGCGCGGAATCGATCTCGAGCCGGCGCACGCCGTCCTGCTGTTCGACGTGCTGCATCTGCTGCCGCCTGGCGATCAGGAGACGCTGCTCGCAGCCGTCGCGCGGCGGCTCGATCCCTCCGGCGTCGTGCTGGTGCGCGAAGCCGACGCCGGCGGCGGCTGGCGTTTCGTCGCCGTGCGCCTGGGCAACCGGCTGAAGGCGCTCGTGACGGGCACCGCGAGGCAGCACACGTTCAGCCCCCGCACGCAGGCCGAATGGCGCGCGTGCTTCGCGCGCCTCGGGTTCGAGAGCGAGGTGCGCCCGATGGACGAAGGGACGCCGTTCGCGAACGTGCTCTATCGCCTCACGGCGGCGGACGCCGCTGCACGACCCATCCGATCCGCACTTCCTCGGTGATCGCGCGGCCGGCGCGGTCGTACACGCCGCCGACCCAGACGCCGCATCGCGCCGACGGGCGCGGCGGCGGCGGATCGTCTGCGCCGGCTGGAGCAGGGCCGCAGTAGCGCAGATCGGACCACAGGACGGCGATCCGATCGTCCTCGTCGGGGGCTTCGACGGCGAACGCGAACTCGTGCACCGCGAGGAAATTCGCGACGTCGTCGAGCGAGCGCGACGCACGCACGATCGCCGACTCCGGCGCGAGCGGCCGCGTCAGGTAGCCGATCCGGGATCGGCCGCCGCTCGAAATCGCGGACGCGCGGACTTCGTCGCTCGTGCGCTCGAAGACGTACCAGTCGGTGAGCGATCCCCATCGCGCCTCGATCGCGCTCACCGCGGAGGGATGAAAATCGGCGCGCCGCAGCGCGGCGGAGAGGAGCGCCGCCTTGACGGCCAGGAAGATCGCCGCAGCCGCGACGACGTATCGCGCGGCGGTGTGAAGCCGCACGCGCGCGAGACGAAGGATCAGCAGGCCGCCGGCCGCGATCGCGACGAACCACGGATCGGCCATCGCGACGAGCGGCAGCGACACGCGGCGGCCGGCGATCGGCCACGCGACGGCGATGCGCGCGCCCGACGCGAGATCGAGCGCGATGTGGCTCATCGCGCCGGCGGCTGCGGCGGCGAGGAGCGTCGTGAAGGGCGGCAGCGGCGGACGGTCGTCGCGAGCGCGCCAGCGCCGCACCCCGCGCGCGATCGCCGCAACCAGCGCGGCGGCCAGTAACGCCGTGACCAGCGCGCCGGCGATCGAGTGCGTGCCGAACTGGTGCGCGCGGACGTAGCGATCCCACCCCGCGAACGCGATCGCGCTGTCGACGTCGGGTGACAACGCGCCGAGAATCGCCGCCGCGCCCGCGGCGCGACCGTGCACTTCGTCGCGCGCCGCGGCGACGACCGCGCGGCCGACGACGGCGTGCGTCAGCGGATCCATGTCATGGCTGATGGCTGATGGCTGATGGCTGATGGCTGATGGCTGATGGCAATGGCTGATGGCTGATGGCAATGGCTGATGGCAAAGGGCTGATGGAGCGCAGCCATCAGCCATCAGCCATCAGCCCTGACGGGTTCGTCTGCGCACCCCAGTACCGGTAGAAGTGGTACCAGAACTCGGGATGCGCGCGCACGCGATCGCTCAATTGATCGGCGAAGGCCTGCGCCGCCGCCTGGATCGCCTCGTCGCGCGGCCGATCGCGGTCGACGTGGATCGGCCTGCCGGCGCGGACGATGAACCGCGAGCGGCCGAAGCGCTCCATGAACGCCGGCACGAGCGGCGCGCCGGTGAGAAATCCCATGAGCGCCGGCGTGCGCTGAAAGTACGCGCGGCGTCCGAGGAATTGCACCTCGACGCGGTCGCGCCCGACGTGCCGATCCATCAGGAAAGCGACGATGCTGTTCGCGGCGAGCCGGCGACGGATCTGCAGCGCCGTATCGAGCGACTGCCCCACATGAATCGTGTCGGCGCCGATCCGCTCCCGAATCTCGCGGCGGACGCGGTCGACGGCGGGGTCCGGCTCCGGCAGTGCGACGACGGCGACCGGCAGCTTTGTGACGCGGCGCAGGAAGATGCCGCCCGCCTCCCAATTGCCATAGTGTCCGCTGACGAGAATGATCCCCTTGCCCTTCGCGAGCTCGTTGAAGAAGAGGTCGGCGTCCGCCCGCACGTAGTCGAACAGGCCGTCCACCTCGTCGTCGCGGGCCTCGAGGGCTCGGATGAAATCGATCACGTCGCAGGCATACGCGCCGAGCGTCCGTCGTGCGCGGCGCTCGAGCATCGCCTGCGGCTCGTCGGGAAACACGGCGCGCAGGTTGTCGGCAATCGCCACGCGCGTCTCGTGCATCAGCCGCCAGGCCAGCCACGTGCCGGCGCGGCCGATCGCGTGCGATACGGACGGCGGGAGCGTGGCGACGCCGCGATACGTGGCGCTGAAAATCGTGCCGTTGTTCAGCGCATGGCGCGTCCACCCGCGCGGCACCGCGTCGCGGCGGTCGATGGCGCCCGGGTGGATCGCGACGCGATCAGATCCGTTCGAGGAAGCGATAGTACACCGCCAGAAAACAGGTGCGCGACGTGTCGCGCACGGGCCGCAGCTTGCTCGTCTCGCCGGCGTACACCGCCGTGACGGGCACGCCCGTCGCGCGGCCGCCGCGCCGCAGCACCTTGATCAGCATCTCGGTCTCGATCTCGTAGCCGGTCGACATGAGCTCCAGCCCCCGCAGCGCGTCCACGCGGAACACGCGGTAGCCGCACTGCGTGTCGCGCACCGGCGCGCCGACGAAGCGGGCGAGGATGGCGCTGCCGATGCGGTTCGCATGGTAGCGCGGCGCCGGCGTCCGATCGCGGTCGAACTGCCGCTCGCCGAGCACGACGTCCACGCCGTCGCGCGCGGCGGCCTCGAGCAGCCGACCCGCCTCTTCCGGCCGGTGCTGCATGTCGGCGTCGAGCATCAGCACGTGCGTGAAGCCGCCCTCGAAGACGCGCGCGAGGCCGGTGCGGACCGCAGAGCCCTTGCCGCGATTGACCGCGTGCACGACGACCTCGGCGCCCGCGCCGCGCGCCCGCGCCCCCGTCCCGTCGCTCGACCCGTCGTCGACGACGATGACGCGATCGACGACGCCGCGCACGCCCGCGACGACGGCGCTGATCGATCGCGCCTCGTTGAACGCCGGGATCAGTGCGGCGGTGCGCATGTCACGGAAAAAGGGGTCGTACCCCTTTTTCCCTTTTTCCCACGAGCAGCGCCGGCAGCGTGAAGACCGACGCCGCCGCGAGCGCGATCGTGCTGACCACCGACACGACGCCCATCGACTGGAGCGGCGGATACGAAGAGGTCACGAGCGTGCCGTAGCCGAGCATCGTGATCGCCGCCGCGACGAGGATCACCGGCGCGAGTTCCGCGGTGGCGCGCGTGGCATCGCCGCGCTCCTGATACCGGTGCACCAGGTGCACTCCGTAGTCGACACCGATGCCGACGAAGGTGACGACGGCGAACACGGCGAACAGATCGAGCTCGACGCGCGCGATCGCGAGCGCGCCGGCCGCCCAGATCAGGCCGATCGCCGTCGGCAGCAGCGCGTACGCCGAGAGCCGAACGTCGCGGAACGCCGCGACGACGAGCGCGACGACGATGATCGTGCCGATCGCGAGCCCTTTCAGGAACTGCGGCACGAAGCTGCGGGCGAGCTCGCGGTTCACGAGCGTCAGGCCGGTGAGTGTCTGCGATGGATCGACGCCCTCGACGATCGACTGCACGCGCGCGAGCTGATCCGCCGCGTTTGGAAACACGTACGTGGCGAGCGTCCATCGCGGCCCGTCCCGCGCGACGAAACGGCCGATGATGTCGCCGAGTCCGTGCTCGACGTAGCCGTCGTAGGTGAGCCGCGCCCTCACGTCCAGCAGGCGCGGAAGCCGCGCCGCGAACGGATCGAACGCGCCGGGCGTGAAGTCGCCGGCAACCCGCGCGCGTTCGAGCGAGGCGCGAACCGCATCCACGGAGAGATGCGCGCGCTCTACGGCGCCGGCCGTTCCCGCCTGCGATGCCGTCGAGGGCAGCACGCGCGATGGCGGTTGGAACGCCAGGCCCGGGATCTCCGATGCGAGACGGTCGGCGAGACGCTCGTTGGTCTGGAGCAGCGCGTCGAGGTCGCCGCCCTCGGCGAGCACGACCGCGACGTCCGACGGCAGCCCGAAGGTTGGACCGATCTTCGTCTCGAGCTGCGCGGCCGGCGTCGTCGATCGCAGTCGATCGAGCGTCGGGTTGATGCGGATGCGCGTCGCCGCGACGCCGAGCGCGAGCGTCGCGATCAGACTGCACGCGAGCAGGAGACGCCGCCGCCGGACGATCGTTTCCGCGAACCGCGGCATCAGCAGCACGACGGCGCGGCGCGGCGCGCGCCGCGGCAACAGCGCCGGCACCATGATCAGCGTCAGCACGCCGCACGCCGCCATGCTGTGGCCGAGCAGCCGTCCGAGCTGCTGCAGGCTCGGAAAATCGACGAACACCAGCCCGTAGAACGTCGCCGCCGTCGTCCACATGCCGAGCAGCATGCTGCTCGATGGACCGCCGACGGCGCGCGCGATCGGCACGTTCGCGTCTTCCGCCACGGCGAGCCGGTGCGCGACGTACAGCAGCACCACGCCGTCGACGCCGAGGCCGAACATCATCGCCGCCGCGCCGGTCGCGGCGGCCGACAGCTTCGCGCCCGCGAAGCCCAGCGCGCCGGCGACGACGACGAGCGAGAGCAGCGAAGGCAGCGATCCGACGGTGACGAGCCACAGACTGCGAAACACGATCAAGAGGAGCGGCAGGATGAGCGCGAGCGATCCGACGGTGTTGCCGATGCTCTCGCGCTTGACGACGGCTTCGGTCTCGACGGCGATCCGGTGGCCGCCGGCGAAATCGACGTCGAGCGGCGGCAGCGGCTCCTCGTCGTGGTTCTCGCGCGCCGCGGCCGCCGTGGCGGCCCGCGTCGACGCCGCGATCTGCTGAAGCCGCGCGCCGAGCGCGCGCGAGAAGGCCGCGTCGTACGGCGGCCGCTTCGGGCGCGCGATCAGCAGGCGGCTGCGGCCGTCCTTCGTCAGGTAGCCGTCCGCGCTCACGCCGATCGTGACGGCCGACTGCGCGCCGGCGAGCGCATCTCGCAGCAGGTCGAACAGCCCTGCCGGATCCTGCCGCACGAGCTGCGCGACGTCCTCCGACGGCACGGTGAGCAGATCGCGGCGTGCCGCGACCGCCGCCGGCATGCCGCCGGCGCTCAACCGGCGGAGCGCCTCCTCGAGCGGGCGTCCGCGCAGCAGCAGCAGTTCGTGATCGGCGAGCCATCCGAAATCCCGCGCGCGGTCGACGACGCCGGCATCGACGCGCGCGATCTCGGGCGCGTCGCGGAGCGCCGCGGTCCACGCGCGAACCTCGTCCGCGTAGTCGGAGACGCTGCGGCCCTCGGGCGCGGTGAACACGACGTAGAGCTGATCGAGGCTGCCGAAGCGCGACAGAAACGTACGGAACGCATTGATCACGCGGTTGTCGCGCGGCAAGAGCGACAGCACGTCCGCATCGAACGACAGGCGCCGCGCGCCTTCCGCCGAGAGCGCGACCGAGGCGATCACGATCGCCAGCACGATCGGCCGTCGTCGATGTGCCCAGTCGACGATGCGGGCAACCAGGGACTCCACGTGACGAGATCGTATGTTACATTCACGAACTTACATGAACGTGCTGCTGCTGCGGCCCGTGCCGGCGAACGAACGCTTTGGCCTCGGCCCGTTCTTTCGCATCGAGCCGCTCGGCATGGAGTACATCGCCGCCGCGCTCGAGGCACGCGGGCACCGCGTCGCGCTGGCCGATCTCCGCTTCAGCGGATCGCTCGCCGCCGAGATCCGGCGCGCGCGTCCCGACGTCGTCGGCATCGCGGCGATGCACGCGCTCGAGACCGACGACGTGGCGGCGCTGGCGCGATCCGTGCGCGCGCTCGCGGCCGGGGCGCCGATCGTCGTCGGCGGCCATACGGCGGCAGCGTATCCGGATCCGTTTCTCGTGCCCGAAGTCGCCGCGGTCGTGCTCGACGACGGCGAGCGTGCGTTTCCCGCGGCGTGCGATGCGCTCGATCGGCGCGAGCCGTTGACGACGGTGGCCGGCCTCGCCCTTCGCGATCGCGACGGCGCGTTGGTGCGCACGGGCGGCGCGACGGGCGATCTGGCGCTCGACGACGTGCCGCTGCCGGCGCGGCACCATGTCGCGCCGTGGCGCCGCCAGTACGCCTGCCTCGCGCATCGCCCCGCGTGGCTCGTGGAAACCTCGCGCGGGTGTCCGTTCCGCTGCTCGTTCTGCTCGATCTGGCAGCTGCACCAGCGCGCGGTGCGGGAGCGATCGATCGACGCCGTCTGCCGCGACTTCGCGTCGGTCGGCGATCACGTCTTCGTCGCCGACGATCTCTTCTGGCACCATCCGCCGCGCAGCCTCGAGCTGGCGCGGGAGCTCCGGCGGCGCGGCATCCGCAAGCAGTGGATCCTCGTCCAGAGCCGCACCGACCTCGTCGGCCGGCATGCGCAGCTGCTCGAGGCGTGGCGGCCGCTCGCGAAGGAGTTCGACATTTTCTTCGGCCTCGAGGCGGCAACCGACGAGGGGCTCGACCGCCTCGTGAAGGACGCGACGGTCGACGAGACAATGCGCGGCGTCGCCGTGGCGCGCGAGCACCGGTACGGCGTCACCGGAAACTTCGTCATCGATCCTGCGTGGGCCGAGGCCGACTTCGAGCGGCTGTGGGCGTTCGTCGAGCGGCACCAGCTGTTTCAGGCGGGCTTCACGATTCTCACGCCGCTGCCCGGCACCGCCTACTTCGACGAGATGCGTCCGATGCTGCGCGCGCGCCGCTGGTCACATTTCGACATGCACCATCTGCTGTGGGAGCCGAGGCTCGGACCGCAGCGCTTCTTCGAGCTCTATTGCGAGACGTGGCGGCGCTCGGTGCTCAACCTGCGCGGACGCAAGGGGCTGCTGCAGTGGATGCGCGAGGTCGATGCGAGGAACGCCTTGTTCCTCGTCGGCGCGCTGCGGCGCACGCAGCGGCTGATGGATCCGCAGCACTATGTGAATGAGTACGACCTCGCGCCGTCGCTCGACGGCCTGCTGGGCCCCGCACTGCGGCCGCCCGCCCACACGGGCACCGTCATGCAGCCGGTGCGGCATCCATCGATTTGAAGCGGCGCTCGCACCAAATCGCGGCTCGATTCGCTACGTCGTGCAGGACAACCGGGCAGCGGCCGCCGCGCGCAACGCGGGCGTCGCGCTCGATCCTGGATCAGATCCAGGATCAGATCCAGGATCGGAGAGGTCCGCGTTCACGCCGCGCTGTCGGCCTTGAGCGCTCGCGGCTCCATCGCCGCATCCAGGCTCAGCGGGCCCGCGCCCACGCGCGCCACCAGCAGCGCGCAGCACAGCAGGACGATGTTTCGCACGAAGAGCAGGAGCTCGAGGCGGAACGTCGCGGCGTCGGCGGCCGCCCAGAAGTTGTGCATCGTGACCGTGACGGGCACGAGGAACAGCACGAGGAGCGCGCCGCCGATCCTCGCGCGATAGCCGAACAGGACACTGAGACTCGCTTACAAATGCCTAATCGGGATCGACGGAAAACGAACCCGGCGGGATCGGCGCGTTCGGTACCACGTCCTCGAACGTCATCGTCTTGGTGTCGCCGCTCGCGAACGTCATCTTCATCGCGTCGAGCAGCAGCGTCGTCCGGTTCACCCACAGGTCGAGGCGCGCGAGGTTCTCGCGAATCTGCTTTCGCTTCGGCAGCATCGCGATCGCGTAGTCGTTCGGCCGGTCGCCGCCCGCGCCGCGATCCTCGATCGTGAACTCGCGCCGGAGATCGCCCGGCGTGCCGTTGACGAAGTATTTCCGGATCCGCGCCTGCGTGGTCGCGATGTTCGACACCTGCCGGACGCCTCGGCTCGGCCAGGACATCGTCATCGTGTTGCCGTCGATCAGCACCGTGCGGGCGTCGGGCTCGCTGTAGCGCAGCGCGATGCGCGCCGGACGCTCGACCGCCACGCGTCCGCGCGCGACCAGCGGCCTGGTCAGCAGCGACGACGTCGTCGTCTCGGTGAAGCGCGCCGTCAGCGTCTTCATCGAGTCGTTGAGGCGCTTGCCCTTCGCGTACAGCTCGTCGAACGAATCGGCGCCCGCGGCGTGCGGCGACGCTTTCTCCGTCTGCGCCGACGGCGACGCGGCGTACCACGCGCACGCGGCCGCGAGCGCGGCGATCGCGTGCGCCGCGCGGCGGCGCGCTGGAACGCTCATCGCGGCAATGGTAACGTACGGCGCGTGCGCGATCCGGTGTGTGTCTCGGGGATCGGCGTCGTCTCCGTCTTCGGAACGACGATCGACGGATTTCGCGACGCGCTGCTCGACGGCCGATCCGGCATCGCGCCTGTGCGCGGATTCGGCGTCGGCGGCTGTCGATCGACGATCGCCGCCGAGATCGCCGGCTTCGATCCGTCGCCGTGGGTGCCGCCGATGAAGATGCGGCGGATGGATCGCACGGCCGTCTACACGGTCGCCGCCGCAAAGCTCGCGGTCGAGGATGCCGGCGCCGCGATTGCCGCCGACGGAGACGATCGAACGGGCGTGGCGCTCGGCACGTGGACCGCCGGCGGCGGCTCGACGCAGATCTTCCTCGACGCGCTGTTCAAGCACGGCCCGACCGGCGCCCCCGCGCTGCTCTTCGACAGCACGGTCGCGAACTCGGCCGCCTCGGTCGCCGGCCTCGAGCTGCGGCTCCGCGGGCCGAACATGACCGTGAGCCAGAAAGAGGCCTCAGGCCTCGCCGCGATCGTGAGCGCCGTCGATCTGCTGCGCGAGCGGCGCGCCGACGCGCTCGTCGCCGGCGGCGCCGACGCGATCTTCGAGACGTTCTACAAGGCGCACGACCGGTTCGCCGTGATGTCGCCGCACGCAGGCGCCTGCGCGCGAACCGCGCCGTTCGACGCGTGCCGCGACGGCTTCGTGCTCGGCGAAGGCGCTGTCGCGGTGTGGCTCGAGCGCGGCGACGGCCGTTCGCCGCGCCACGGCGCGATTCTCGGCGTCGCCGCGGCGAGCGCGAACGTGGCGTTGAACGCATGGCCGGATCGGCCCGAGCCGCTCACGCGAACGATGCAGCTCGCGCTCGACGATGCCGGTCTCACCGCACAGGACGTGGACGTGGTGTACGCATCGGCGAACGCGGCGCGCGGGCTCGATTGCGTCGAGGCGCGCGCGCTCGCGGCGCTCTTCGGTGGCAGCAGGACGGTGATCACGTCCATCAAGGGCGCGATCGGCGAATCGGGAATGTCCGGCAGCGCGGCGTGCGCCGCGGCGTTGGCCTGCGGCGCCGCCGGCCGCGTGCCGCCGATCGCGGGGCTCGCCGAACCGGATCCGGCCGCATCGCCGCTGCGCCTTGCGAAGACCGCCATCGACGCGCCCGGCCCCATCGTGCTCGTCAACAGCGTGGCGAGCGGCGGCGCTCTCTTCAGCGTCGTGCTGCGCGCGACACGCGACGACGGCGGAAGGGGCTGAGGCCGCGAAGAAGTCTTGCGCTATGATCTGCGCGCTTTGGCTGATCCTGTTGCCGCCGCGCAGCCCGTCTCGTCCGAGCTGAGCCTCACCGGCCGCGTCGCCGTCGTCACCGGCGGCTCGCGTGGGATCGGGCGCAGCATCGCCGAGGCGCTCGCAGCGAAGGGCGCCGCTGTCGGCGTCATGTTTCGCGAGCGCGAGGCGCCGGCGCGCGAGTTCGAGGCCGGCGTGCGCGACACGGGCGGCCGCGCGTGGGCGGGGCAGTGCGACGTCGGCGACGAACCGTCGGTCGCGCAGTTCTTCGAGCGCGCCGCCGACGCGCTCGGCCCGATCGACATCCTCGTGAACAACGCGGGCATCGCGCGCGACGCGCACGTGCTGTTCCACGATCGCGTCAAGTGGGACGCGGTGCTCAGCGTCAACCTCGACGCGGCGTACTACTGCGTGCGCGCTGTCGTCCGCGGCATGCTGCTGCGGCGATGGGGGCGCATCATCAACGTGTCGTCGCCGAGCGCGCGGCTGCCGCTCGCCGGGCAAATCAGCTACGCGTCGTCGAAGGCGGGGCTCGAGGGGCTGACGCGCGCGCTCTCGCGCGACCTCGCGGGCAAGGGCGTGCTCGTCAACGCCGTCTCGCCCGGCCTCATCGAGACCGAGATGCTCGAGATGATGCCGGAGTCGGCGCGCGCGGAGCATCTCAAAGGCGTGCCCATCGGCCGCACCGGCCAGCCGCACGAAGTGGCGGCCGTCGTCGCCTTCCTCGCGACCGACGCCGCGAGCTACATCACGGGCCAGGTGATCGGCGTGGACGGCGGCCTCGGGTGACCCTTGCCCTATGACCACAACCCAGGATCCGCTGAAGAGCGACATCAAGCAGGCGATCGTCCGCAGCCTCCGTCTGCCGATCGCGCCCGATGACATCGGCGACGCCACGCCGCTCTTCGGCGAAGGGCTCGGCCTCGACTCGATCGACGTGCTGGAGCTCGTGCTCGAGATCGAGCGCAGCTTCGGCGTGACAATCGGCGACGAGCAGACCGGCATGAAAGTGCTCGGATCGGTCGACACGATCGCCAGCTTCATCGTCACCGAGCGCGCGAAGCGCTCGGCATGAGGACGGTACGCAGAACGTCTTCACCGTCGATCTCGAGGAGTGGTTTCACATCTGCGCGTCGGGCCTCGACGCGCTGTCGCCGGAGAACTGGGACCGCCTGCCGTCGCGCGTCGATGTGACGACGCGGATCGTGCTCGATCTGCTCGACGGCGCGGGCGTGCACGCGACGTTCTTCGTCGTCGGATGGATCGCTGAGCGGCATCCGCAGCTCGTCGCCGACGTCGCCGCGGCCGGGCACGAAATCGGATCGCACAGCCATCTGCATCGCAAGGTCTACGAGCTCGACCGCGACGCGTTCCGCGCCGACCTGCGCGCGAGCCTCGCGGCGCTGGCGGCCGCCGGCGCGCCGCGGGCCACGATGTTCCGTGCGCCGGAGTGGTCGATCAACGATCGGTCGCTGTGGGCGCTCGACGTGCTCGCGGCCGAAGGCGTGCGCATCGATGCGAGCATGGCGCCGGTCAAGCTCGTCGGTTCCGTCCACTATCCGCGCTATCCTCATGTCAGAAACACGGACGCCGGGCCGATAAAGGAAGTACCGCCGCTAGTGGCGGATCGGTTTCGGCAAGTGATGCCGATGGGTTGGGGATGGGGGCTGCGGATGAGCTCGCCGCGCCGCATCCTTTGCACGATCGACACGGCCAATCGCCTGGGGCTGCCGGCAGTCCTGACGATTCATCCCTGGGAACTCGACCCGCATCCGCCGCGGGTAACGCTTCCGGCGAGGCTGCAGTTTGCGCACTACTTCCGGCTGAGCGGGTTCGCCCGCCGGCTCACCGAGGTGCTGCGTCACGCGTCGTTCGGCCGCATCAGCGACATGACGCCGATGTCAGGGACGTAATGCAACACAGCCAAATCCCGCTGCGGCGCGTCGGCCGCGGCGTTCCGCCTTTTTTCGCGACCGCTCTGATGCTGGCGGTGTCTGCCTCGACCGCCTTTGCGGCGGACGGTGCGGTGCCGCGCCTTGCCATCGCCGACGAACCGGCCGGCGCGGCGATCAAGGTGCTGGACGACGCCGGCGCGATCCCGTTCCCGGTCGTCGTCAACGTGACGTCGGCGACGTTTCCAACCGACGCCGCGCTCGACGGACGGCTTGCGGCGCTGGAGTCGCGGCACGTGCCCGTGTGGCTGACCGTGCCCGCGCCGGCGACCGAGCCGGCGGTGGACGCGTGGCGAGCGGCGCTGCGCTCGCTCGTCGAGAAACACGGCGCGGCGCTCCACGTCGTCGAGATCGCCGTCGACCGGCAGGGGCCGCGCGTCGCCGCGTTCGCCGTCCAGGTCGCCGCGACCGACGTCCGCACGCACCGCGACACGATTCAAATCGCGCTCGGCGGCCCGGCGATGAACGATGCCGCGCGGCGGGAGGAGCTGTACCGCACGGAGCTCGCGCCGTACGTCGATCTGCTCGCGACGTCGAACGCGGACGCGGCGACCAGCGCATGGCTGCACCGCGTCGACTCGAGCGCCGCGATCGCCGTCACCGCGTCGGCCGCCGACAGCCGCGATTCGGTGCGGCGTCTCGTCGATGGCACGCTGGAGGATCTCGGCACCGACGTCGCGCTGCACGCGTGGCCCTCGGCCGTCGAGACGCCGGCCGCGCTTCGCGCGCTCGTCCCGGTCGCCGATCTCCTCACCGACGAGATTTCCGTGCTCGACGCGGCGGTCGCCGGCTTGTCGCTGCACGCGGCCGCGGCCGATATCACCGCGACGCTACCGCACCGGCTGCTGTTCGACGGGAAGACCTTCGCGACCTACCTCGTGTACTGGGGCGATGCGGCTCCCGAGCGGCTTCGGATGACGCTCGTGCTGCCGGTGGAAGGCGTGCCCGGCGTGCACGATGTCATCGCCGGCGCGCGGTCGAGCGCGGCGAATTATTCGCGGGAGCAGGCGACCGGCCGCGTTCAGGCTGACGCTCCGCTGACCGGCCGGCCGATGGTCGTCGACTTCAACGAGGGCGCCGCGGAAGTGTTGATCGAGCGCAGCGGCGTCTCGGCCGTGCGCCAGCTGACGATCGGCGAAATCATCGCGCGGCACCAGCAGCAGCAGCGCGCGCAGGACGCGATCGTGAAGCACTACGTCGCCACGGCGCGCATGCAGCAGCACTTCCGCCCGACGGTCGCCGACAACGGCATGTCGTCGAGCTACGACGTCGTCACGGAGAACCGCTACTTCGTCGCGGGCGCCGACGTCGAGTGGGAAGAGCTGTCGTTCGCCGTCAACGGGTCGAAGTTCGGCGTCGATCGTCCGCCGTTTCCGCTCCTGCAGCCGGAAAAGGTGCTCTCGCTGCCGCTGCAGCTGCGCTTCGACGAAGGCTATACGTACCGCCTCGCGGGCACCGAGCGCATCGACGACTTCGACTGCTACGTCGTCAGATTCGATCCGGTGCGCGACGACACCGCGCTCTACAAGGGCACCGTCTGGATCGACGAGAAGACCTTCGCGCGCGTCCGCGTGCAGGCGGTACAGGGCGGCCTCGCGGCGCCGGTGATCTCGAACGAGGAGACGCAGCGCTACCGGCCCATCGCCGTCGGCAACCGGCCCGTGTTCCTCTTCAACGGCTTGAGCGCGCGCCAGATCGTGCTCATCGCCGGCCGCAACCTGCTCGTCGAAAAGTCGGTCGAGTTCTCGGACTTCCACGTCAACGACGATGAGTTCGATCGCGAGCGCGCGTCGGCGCGCGAGGGCGATCGCGTGATGTATCGCGAAACCGACCGCGGGCTGCGCTACTACGTCAAGGAGGACGGCACGCGCGTCGTCAGCGAGCGGCCGACGAATCACGCGAAGGCGCTGGCCATGGGGACGACGATCGATCCGTCGTTCGCGTACCCGCTGCCGATGCTCGGGATCGACTACCTGAACTTCCAGTTCGGATCGCCGAACCAGCAGCTTGCGGTGCTCTTCGCGGGCGTCCTCGCCGCGGGCAATATCCAGCGATCGAAGATCGGCAAGACGCATCTCGACGCGAGCGTCGACTTCTTCGGGATCGCGGCGCCGTCGAGCGATCGGCTGTACAGCGCGTCGGGCGAATCAGCCGGCGAGCGCGTGCTGAACTGGCCCGAAACGACCGGCTTCAACCTGGGATGGCAGGCGACGCCGTTTCAGAAAGCGACGCTCCAGTATCAGCTGCGCTTCGACGGCTACGTCAGAGATCGGACGACGTCGGACGCCTTCGACGTGCCGTCGAGCACGCTCACGCAGGGGACGGGCGGCGCGTGGGAGTACCGCCGCGGTGGCTACAGCCTGCTGCTGAACGGCGCGCGCTTCAAGCGGGCGTCGTGGCAGCCGTGGGGCCTGCACCCGGCCGGCGAGCCCGTCGCGGCGACCACGTCGCCGGATACGTACGACAAGTACCAGGCGAGCCTGTCGCGCGATTTCTACGTGAACGTCTTCCAGAAGCTTCACCTGAACGGGTCGTGGTTCAGCGGCCGCGATCTCGATCGCTTCTCGAAGTACCAGTTCGGGATGTTCGACGACACGCGGATCCACGGCGTGCCGGCGTCGGGCGTCCGCTACGGCGAGCTCGCGATGATCCGCGGATCCTACTCGCTGAACATCTTCGAGCAGTACCGCTTCGACCTGTATCTGGATCGCGCGTGGGGGCGCGACGAGCCCGGCCACGGCCTGTGGGATCCGATCACCGGGTTCGGCGTCGCGATCAACGTGCGCGCGCCGCACAATACGATTCTGCGCGCCGACTTCGGGAAGAGTATGCTGCCAGATCGCTTCGGGCCGCTCGGATCGACCGTGTTCCAGATTCTGCTGCTGAAGCCGATGCGATGACGCTCCGCCGCGCCGACCTCCACGTTCACACGTGCCATTCGACGGTCAGCGGCAACATGCGCTTCCTCCGGAGCCGCGACTGCTACTCGCGCCCGGCCGACGTCTACCGCGTGGCGAAGGCGCGCGGCATGGACTACGTCGCCTTCACGGATCATGATTCAATCGGCGGCGCGCTCGAGCTGCTGAACGCGCGGCCCGAACTCGCCGCCGACGTGATCGTCGGCGAGGAAGTCTCGTGCACGCTGCCCGACGGCGGCGTCCCGGTGCATCTCGCCGTGTACGGCATGACCGAGGCGCTGCACCGCGATCTGCGGCCGCTGCGCGCGAACGTGTTCGACGCGATCGCGCGCCTGCGCGAGGCCGGCGTCGTCTTCGCGCTGAACCACCTGCTGCACTTCTACCGCGGACAGATCCCGATCGATCGCTACCTCGCGCTGCTCGATCGCGTGCCCGCGCTCGAGGTCCGCAACGGGACGATGGCGGCCGCGCACAACGGCCTCCTCGAGGCCATCGCGCGGCGGCCTTCCGATGCCTTCGCCGCCACTGCCGGCAGCGACGCGCACACGCTGCGCCGTGTCGGCACGACGTGGATCGAAGCGCCGGGCGCGACGCGCGACGAGTTCCTGGCGAACGTCGGCCGCGGCCTCGGCGTCCCGCGCGGCGCCCACGGCACGACGACGACGATCGCGGCCGACGCGTACGGCGTGATTGCGCGGTACGTCGCCGCGCTCGCGGGAGCAGGGCCAAGCGATCTCGCGCCGCTCCGCCGCGCGGGCTGCCTCGCGTTCGCCGCGGCGTCGCTGCCGTTCCAGTTCGTCCCGCTGCTGATGGCCGCACGGAGCAAGGCCGGCGAGCGGCGGGCGATCGGCGAGCTGCGGCGTCTGCTGGCGCGGACGCTCGCCGCACAGGACGAGCTCCAGCCGGTATGACCCGCGTCGCGATCACCGGCGTCGGCCTCGTCACCGCGCTCGGCGCGACGCGCGAGGAGAGCTGGCGGCGCATGCTCGCCGGCGACTGCGGAATTCGAGCGACGACGCTGTTCGACACCGACGGCTATCGAAGCCGCGTCGCCGCGGAAGTGGACATCGACGCGGTGGACGCGGGATCGACGCCGCGCGAGCGCCGCCGCCGCTCGCGCAGCGACCGGATCGGCCTGCGCGCGGCCGGCGAAGCGCTCGCCGACGCCGGCCTGCTCGACAGCCCCGTCGATCGCGCGCGCGTCGGCGTCTTCCTGGGCGCGGGGACGGCGGATCTGCTGCGCAACGAGGATTTCTACCGGACGTGGATGACGAAGGGGCTCGCCCGGACGAAGCGATCCGATCTGTGGAACCACTTCCCCAGCACGCCCGTCGACGTCATCGCCGCGGCGTACGGCTTCGAAGGGCCGCGCGCGTGCGTCGTCGCGGCGTGCTCGTCGAGCACGATTGCGATCGGACGCGGCGTGGAGGCGATCCGGCGGGGGAGCGCCGACGCCGTCCTCGCCGGCGGCACCGACGCGCTCTCGCGCCTCACCTACAGCGGGTTCAACCTGCTGCGCCTGATGGACGCGGCGCCGTGCCGGCCGTTCGATCGCAGCCGCGCCGGCATGAACATCGGCGAAGGCGCCGGCATCCTCGTGCTCGAGGACTTCGACCGCGCGCGCCGACGCGGCGCCGCGATCTATGCGGAGCTCGCGGGCCACAGCCTCGCGTGCGAGGCGTTCCACCCGACGGCGCCCGAGCCCGAAGGGAAACCGGTGGCCGCCGTCGTCTCACTCGCGCTGCAGGACGCCGGCATCGACGCGAGCGATGTGGAGCACATCAACGCGCACGGCACCGCGACGCCGCAGAACGACGCGGCCGAATCGCGCGGCTTCCGCCGCGTGTTCGGCGATCGCGCCGCCGGCATTCCCGTGACGTCGATCAAATCGATGGTCGGCCACTGCCTCGGCGCCGCCGGCGCCGTCGAAGCGGCGGCGCTCGCGCTCACGATCGCCCGTGGCGCCATTCCGCCGACGATCAATCACCGCGAGACAGACGCCGACTGCGCCGTGGACGTCGTCGCGAACGAGGCGCGCGATGGGAAGATCCGCTGCGCGGTCTCCACGTCGCTCGGCTTCGGCGGCAACGACTCCGCGATCGTCATGCGCGCCGTGTGAACGACGGGTGCGTTTCAAAATCGCCGGCGGCCTCCGGCAGCGCGGGCCTTCAGGCCTGCCAACGGCCGCCGGGCTGCGCGACCGTAATCTGGAATCAGTCGTCAGCCGACCGGAACGCCGGCCGGCGTGAGCCGAAGCGGGCTGACGTCGACGAGCGGACCGCCGTCTTCGTCGACGACTCGTCTGAGCCCGGGATGACGGTCGACGGCGACACCCTGCCACGTTCTCGCCAGCGCCTGCAGGTTCTCGAAGTTGTGCTCCAGACGCGCACGCAGCGCATCGTCGTCGACGAGCGGCGCGGCGAGGCTCGCCTGCCAGTCTCGCATCAGATCGATCCCGAGAATGTTCAACCCGACCGGTTCGTACTGCGCCGCGGCGTCGGCGCGAAACCACGCGTTGAAAAACTGCTGCATGCGCGCGTGGAGCACGAAGTAGCGCCGCAGCAGCGGATCGATCGAGGCGATGAACTCGGGCCGCACGAACCGGCGCTGGAAGAAGAGCAACGCGGTCATCGACCAGTAGGACGAGTTGTCCCAGGAAATCTTCGCGGTCATCACCTGGGCGTTGCCCATGATCGGGTACTGCCCGTCGTACAGCCGGATGAACGCCTCGAACAGGCGCAAGTACGTCGCGTTGAACGCTTCGACGCGCTCCGACACGTTCTCTCCACGCGCGTCGCGGACGATGAGGTCCGTCGTATAGTCGTTCCCCATCGCGATGAAGTCCGAGCCCGGCGAGTAGAACGGATCGGTGAAGACGCCCGCCTCGCCGACGAGCGCCCACCGATCGGGCGAGAAGACGCGCGCGCACGCGTGCGCGAAGTGCTGCAGCGCGAGGAAATCCTCGAGCTCGTGAGCGTGGCGCTCCATCACCTCCGCCGCCTGCGGCTCGAACTCGCGCAGCCAGTCGAGCGCGCGCTCGAACCGGTTGATGCGCGCGAACGGATGCAGCTCCGCATCGGCGACGATGCCGAAGCTGTGGCTGCCGGAGGCGAGCGGGATGAGCCAGAACCAGTACCCGACGCCCATCAGGTGAACGGTGCTGTGCCAGCGCAGCCCCGACGGCACGCGCGCTCGCCACGACGAGTCGCGCGACCAGTCGTCGATCGCGATCCGCGAGCGGAAGCGCCACCAGGCCGCGTTCGCCGCGTGCGTGCTGGCGCGGACGAGCCCGAGCTGCCGCTTCAGCAGGCCGGCGCGCCCGCTCGCGTCGACGATCCATCGCGCAGCGATCTCGCGCATGCGGCCGTCCTGGTCCGCGATCGTGACGTGGTGATCGCCGCCGCGGTCGAGCGCGATCGACTGCACGCGGCATCCGTCGACAACGGTGACGCCGAGCGCCGCGTTCTCGCGCAGCAGGAAGTTCTCGAGGCGTCCGCGATCGAGCTGGAAGGAAGGGACCGGCGGAAACGCCGCGGGCCCGAGCTCGACGCGCGCCGCCACATCGCGATTGTCGCCGCGCGTGAAGAAGTAGCGCAGCCCGAGCTTCTCGAGCTGCGCGGACCGAAGATGCGGCTCGAGGCCGAGCCGCTTCTGGAAATAATGCGCGCCGATCTCGACGCTCGACTCGCCGACCTTGAACGCCGCCTCGCGCACGGGGTGGCGCCGCTTCTCGACGACGAGCACGCGAAGAGCCGGCGCCTCGAGGCGAAGCTGGCGCGCGAGGCAGCCGCCCGCGAGGCCGCCCCCGAGAATGGCCACGTCGTAGCGCGCGGGCATTGCCGGGCAATTGTAATTAAGAATGCAGAAGGAAGAATTAAGAATCCGTCGACACGGTCGTGACAGCGTGACGACCAATTCCTAATTCCAAATTCTCAATTCTTGATTCACTTGTGGCAGCCGACGCAGGTCGCGCCGCTGGCCTTCGGCACGATGCCGGTGGCCATCCATTCGCGTGCCTTGGCGGTCTGTCCCGACGCCGGCGCCTCCGCGATCAGCCGCTCGAAATACCGCCGCGCTTTGTCGGCGTCGCCGGCGCGGCTCCAGCCTTCTGCGAGGCCGAAGAGCAGCTCGCCCTTGGCGTGGTCGCCGAGCGCGGCGAAGGTCGGCCCCTGCACCTCGAGCGCGCGCTCGTAGTTGGCGATGGCCGATTCGAGCAGCGGCCGCGCGGAGCCCGGCGGCAGGCTGCGCGTCGCCTCGAACAGGACCGCGCCGCGCGGAATGAGCACGCCCGGATTGTCGGGCGCGATGGCGACCGCCGCGGTCATCTCCGTCACGCCCCGCTCGAAGAGCGGCTGGCCCGCAGCCGCGTCGCCTTTCCGAAACGCCTGCGCGGCGCGGACGATGGCGGCCGCGCCGTGCCACACCATCGCTTCCGGGTGCCGCGGATTCTGCGCGAGCGCGCGCTCGCAGACGTCCACGACCTTCTGCAGCCGCGCCTCATCGCCCGCCATGCCCGCGAAGAAGTCGGCGCGCACGAGGTAATCGAAGCGCTGCGGCTTCGGTGCGTCCTGCGCAAACGCGAGCGCCGCCGCCGCCGACATCAGCCACGTGAGGATCGTCGTGATGCACGTCATCGTTCTGCCTCCATGCCTCCACGCTAGCGATCGCTGCCGCGGCGCCGCGGGCGCCGCCGACGAAGGGTCGAAAAACGTGGCTGGAGGGGCTAACATCGACGTCCTATGAAACGGATCGGTTTCCTGGTCGGCGCCGCGTGCGCCGTTGCCGCGGGGGCAGCGCGCGTGCCGGCGCAGAACCGCATGGCGTACTCGGTGGTCTCGGCCGACAGCGGGCACGTGGCGCTCGGCCTCGCCATTCGTAAGCTGAACGTCTCGGGCACGTTCATGCAGGCGCCGGCGCATCCCGACGACGAGACGAACTCGCTCTTTGCTCTGTTTACACACGGCATGGGCCTGCGATCGGTGGACGTGCAGAACAACCGCGGCGAAGGGGGACAGAACGAGATTGGTCCCGAGCTGTTCCGCGACATCGGCGTGCTGCGGACCGCCGAGCTCCTCGCCGCGCACCGCATCGACGGCGCCGAACAGTACTTCACCCGCGCGATCGACTACGGCTACTCGTTCGATCCCGAGGAAGTCATCAACAAATGGGGCCGCGACGCCGTCATCGGCGACTACGTACGGCTGATTCGCGCGCTGCGGCCCGACGTCGTCGTCACGATGAACATCCAGGGACGCGGCGGCGACCGCGCGCACGAGGCGACGACGATTCTCGCGCGTGAGGCGTATCGCGCGGCCGGCGATCCGAGTCGCTATCCGGAGCAGATTGCCGACGGGCTGCGCGCGTGGCAGCCGAAGAAGCTGTATTTTGCCTCTGGCTTCGGAGGCGGTCGGGCCGGTCAGACAGGCCGGGCGGGTCAGGCGGGTCGGGCAGGCCAGGCAGGTCAGGCGGGTCGGGCAGGCCAGGCAGGCCAGGCGGGGCAGGCGGGTCGGGCAGGCCAGGCGGGTCAGGCGGGGCGCGTGACGCGCGTGTCGACCGCGATCTACGACGAGCTCCTCGGACGGACCTACGCGGAGATCGGCGCCGACGCGCGCAGCAATCACAAGTGCCAGGGCGCCTCCGGCCTGCCGCCGCTGCCGGGGTTCGGCGGCGGCCGCGGACCCGGCCGCGGCGGCCAGCTGCAATATCAACTGGTCGATTCGACGATCCCCGGCCAGATGCAGAAGGACGAGAGCGGCCTGTTCGACGGCGTCGACATCTCGCTCGCGGGCATCGCGCAGTTCGCCGGCGCGAATTCGCCCGATGCGCTCACGAGCGGTCTCGCTGCGATCGTCGATCACGCCGCGAACGCCAAACGTGCGTTCGACTCGGGCGACGATGCGGCAAGCGCGGCGCCGATCGAGGCGGGGCTCGCCGCGATCCGCGCGTTGCGGGCCGAGCTCGCGTCGATGCGGTTGAGCGACGCCGCGCGCTACGAGATCGATTTCCGTCTTCGCAACAAGGAGCGCGACTATCAGGACGCCGTCCTCGCCGCGCACGGCCTCACCTTCGACGCGGTCGCCGACGACGGCCTCGTGGTGGGCGGACAGCCGGTGCGGCTGTCGCTCGTCGCGGTGAATCGTGGCGCGGTGGACGTCGACGTCGCGAGCGTCGCGATCGCCGGCCTCGACGCTTCGAACGGTTCAGGGCCGACAAGTGCGCCGGCGTGCGCGGCGGGCGTTGTGAAGAAAGACGCGGTGTTCACGTGCAGCGCCGACGCGCGCGTACCGCAAGGCGCGAAAGCGACGACGCCGTATTTCTCGGACGAGTACTGGAGCCATCCGTCGACGCCGGCGATCAATCGGTTCGAGCCGGGCGTGCCGTTCGGCGTCCCGTTCGCGCCGACGCCGTTCCGCGTCACGTTTCACGTGAAAGCCGGCAGCGCCGACGTCGCGAAAGAGATCCCGGTGCAGTACCGCTACGTGAAGGACATCTACAACGGCGACAAGCGCATGGAGCTGAACGTCGTGCCGGCGTTCTCGGTGCGGATGACGCCGTCGCTCGCCGTCGTTCCGGCATTTTCCGCGCCGCGCGAGCGCGAGATTCACGTGGCGGTCACCAATGGGGCGAAGGGCGCCGCCGACGCGACGGTCGCGCTCGAACTCCCGCCCGGCTGGAAGGCGACGCCTGCCTCATCGTCGATCGCGTTCACGCGCGAGGACGAATCGCTCTCGGCGCGCTTCGTCGTCTCGCCGCCGGCGCATGCGAAGAGCGGCGAGTACACCGTGCGCGCGATCGTCACGTCGACCGCGACGGGCGCGGAGCGGTTCACGACCGGCTATCAGCAGATCGAGTATCCGCACATCCAGCGGCGGCAGGTGATCAAGCCTGCCGAGACGGCCATGAAGCTCGTCGAGGTGAAGATCGCGCCGGGGATCACGGTCGGCTACGTGAACGGCGTCGGCGATCAGGTGCCGCCCGCAATCGAGCAGCTCGGCGCGAAGCTCTCGTTCGTCGATCAGGACGAGCTCGCGTGGGGCGATCTGTCGAAGTACGACGTCATCGTGACCGGCGTGCGCGCGTACGAGCGGCGCGGCGATCTGCGCGCGTACAATCGCCGACTGCTCGACTACGCCGAGCGCGGCGGCACGGTCGTCGTGCAGTACAACAAGTTCGAGTTCAACCAGTCGCAGTACGGGCCGTACCCCGCGGTCGTGAGCGGCAGCCGCGTGTCCGACGAGACGGTGCCGGTGAAGCTGCTCGTGCCTAAATCTCCGGTGTTCAACTACCCGAACAAGATCGGCGCGGCGACGTGGGCGAGCTGGGTCCAGGAGCGCGGGCTGTACTTTCTCGGGGAGAAGGATCCCAAGTACGTCGACCTCGTATCGATGACCGATTCCTTCCAGGACAATCCCGGCGAGAAGCTCGGCTCGCTCGTCGAAGCGCGCGTCGGGCGAGGGCGATGGCTGTATGTCGGCCTCGGCCTGTGGCGTCAGCTTCCGGCGGGCACGACCGGCGCGTACGAGCTGCTCGCGAACCTTCTCAGTCTGCCGAAAGCACCCGCCGGAACCGCCGCGCCGTGAATCCTGAATTTGAAGGCCACCAATGACGATCGATCGCCGCCGATTCCTGAAGGACGCCGCCGGCGCGGCGGGGCTCGTGTTCGTCGGATGCTCGATCGCCGGCGCGATCGATCCGCGCGCGCAGCGCGGCGCCGCCGCGGCGCGGCGCACCGTCGTCGTCAGGGGACGACGGATCACGACGGTAGACGTGCACGCGCACTGCGCGGTCCCGGCGGCGAACGATCTGCTGCGGCGGGCGCCGGCCGCGCCGACGGCCGCGCAGGGATCGCTCCTGCCGCTCGAGGGCGAGGCGCACGCGCGACGAATCGCCGCGATGGACGCGCAGGGGATCGACGTCGCCGTGCTCAGCATCAACCCGAACTGGTACGACGCCGAGCGCGATCTCGCCGCGAAGGTCGTCTCCGTGCAGAACGAGGCGATGGCGGCGTTCTGCGCGGCGCACGCGGATCGCTTCGCCGCGTTCGCATCGGTTGCGCTGCAGTTTCCCGATCTGGCCGCGCAGCAGCTCGACGACGCAATGAAGAAGATGAGATTCCGAGGAGCGGCGATCGGCGGCAGCGTCGCCGGCGCGGAGCTGTCGGACCCGAAGTTCCATCCGTTCTGGGCCAGGGCCGAGGAGCTCGGCGCGGTCGTCTTCATCCATCCGCAGGGCACCGGATCGGCGCCGCTCGCAGAGCGGCTGCGCGGCAACGGCCTGCTGAGCAATGTCATCGGCAACCCGCTCGAGACGACGATCGCGCTCTCGCACCTGATCTTCGAGGGGACGCTCGATCGCTTCCCCGGCCTGAAGATCTGCGCGGCGCACGGCGGGGGCTACCTGCCGTCCTACGCGAGCCGATCGGACCACGGGTGTACGACCTTCCCAACGCAGTGCATGCCCGGTGTTCCCAAGCTGAAGCCCACCGAGTATGTGAAGCGGATGTATTACGACTCGCTGGTGTTCACGCCGGAAGCGCTGCGGCACCTCGCCGCCGAGGTGGGCGCCGATCACATCATGATGGGGACCGACTACCCGTACCCGTGGGTGGACGCGCCGGTCGATCACGTGCTCGCCACGACGGCGCTGAGCGACGCCGATCGCGAGGCGATTCTGAGCGGGACGGCGCGCAAGCTGCTTGGTATATAATCGTCCCTGCCAGCCCGCCTTCGTGTTGACCAGGGGTGTCCCCATGCGTCTGTCGAAGTCCCTTCTTCCATTTGCGATCGCGACGTTCGCGCTGGTGGCCCTCCCTGCTCACGCACAGCATCGGGGCGGCGGCGGCCGCGCCGCCGGTTCGGCGGGCGCACGCGCCTCGGCGCCGCGGGCGGCCGTGCCGCGCGGCGTGGTCGCACCGCGCGCGAGCGGCGTCGGACCGCGGTTCGGCGCTGCGCGCATCGCGGGCCCGTCGTTCGCGGGCCCGCGCTTCAGCGGCGCGCGCGTCGCAGGGCCGCGCGGCTTTGCCGTCGGATCGCGGCCGGCGTTCGCGCAGCGCGGTGTGATCGCGACGCGAGGGTTTGCGGGGTCGCGCGGGTTCGCGCCGCGCTTCATCGGCCCGCGCATGGTCGTGTCGCCGTACCGGTTCGCGCGGCCGTTCTATGCATTCCGCCCGCGGTTCAGCCTCGCGTTTGGCCTGTGGGCTGGATTCCCGGTCGCGTACCCGTATTACGGCTACCCGTACTCGTACGGCTATCCGTACGCGTATTCGCCGTACGGGTATCCATACGCCGGCGCATACGCCTATCCATCGTCGGCCTACGGCTATCCCGATCCGTCCTACGGGTATCCGTCCGTCACGTACCCGGCGCAGCCGTACCCCGCGCAGCAGTACCCGGCGCAGGGCTATCCGCCGCAGACCTATCCCGGCCAGTCCTACCCGCAGTCAGGATCCGTCGGCGTGCAGCCGGGCCAGGATGCGGGAGGCGTGAGCTTCGAGATGTCGCCGAACACGGCGCGCGTGATCGTGGACGGCACCGACGTCGGCACCGTTGCCGAGTTCTCGCCGACAGCGATGCCGCTGACGCTCACGCCGGGCCGCCATCACATCGAGCTGCGCGTCGCGGGATATCAGACGATGACGTTCGACGCGGAGATCGTCGCCGGCCAGGTCATTCCCTATCGCGGGTCGATGCAGCCGAACCGGTAAGAGCAAGGCAGGAAGGCAGGGAAGGCAGGAGGGCAGGAATCCACGGCGGGAAGGCTGGAAGGTGGAAACGGCGAAGGCTGAAGGCGGGAACGCCGAAAGGCTTCCTTACCTTTCGACCTTCGCCCTTCCGCCTTTCCACCTTCCAGCCCTCGTCGTTCCGTCCTTCCCGCCTTCCTGCCTTGAATTTCTGCCCTCCTGCCTTCCTGCCTTCCTGCCTTCGTTATCATCCAGCCGTATGTCGGTTCGCGACGTCGTCATCATCGGCGCCGGGCCCTCGGGGCTGTCGGCCGCCGGGTCGATGCAGCCGAACCGGTAGAGCAAGGCAGGAAGGCAGGGAAGGCAGGGAAGGCAGGAGGGCAGGAATGCACGGCGGAAAGGTTGGAAGGCAGGAACGGCGAAGGCTGAAGGCGGGAACGCCGAAAGGCTTCCTTACCTTTCGACCTTCGCCCTTCCGCCTTTCCACCTTCCAGCCCTCGTCGTTCCATCCTTCCCGCCTTCCTGCCTTGAATTTCTGCCCTCCTGCCTTCCTGCCTTCCTGCCTTCGTTATCATCAGCCGTATGTCGGTTCGCGACGTCGTCATCGTCGGCGCCGGGCCCTCGGGGCTGTCGGCCGCCATTGCCTGCAAGCAGCGCAGCCTCGACTACCAGGTGCTCGAGCAGGGCGTCCTCGTCAATTCGATCTACCGCTTTCCGCCGCAGATGGTCTTCTTCACCACGCCGGAGCTTCTCGAGATCGGCGGGCTGCCGTTCATGTCGCCCTACGACAAGCCGACGCGCGCCGAGGCGCTCAAGTACTACCGCAAGGTGGTCGACGCCTACGATCTGCAGATCTGCTGCGACGAGCAGGTGCTGGCGATCGAGCGCGAGCCGGGCGCGGACGCGGACGGCCAGCTGTTCGCCGTCGAGACGCGATCGTCGAAGGGCATCCGCCGCGCGCGGCTCGCGCACCACGTGATCCTCGCCGTCGGCTACTACGATCATCCGGTGATGATCGGCGTGCCCGGTGAAGATCTGCCGCACGTGCGGCATTACTACGCCGAGCCGCACCCGCACTATCGTCAGCGCGTCGTCGTGGTGGGCGGCGGCAATTCGGCGGCCGAGGCGTCGCTCGAGATGTACCGCGCGGGTGCGCACGTGACGCTCGTCCATCGCGCGCCCACGCTCAAGCCGTCGATCAAGTACTGGGTCCGGCCGGACATCGAAAACCGCATCAAGGAAGGATCGATCGCCGCGCAGTTCAGCGCGGTCGTGCGCGAGATCCGGCCGACGTCGGTCGTCGTCGCTCCGTGCCGCGCCTACACCCCGGCGATCGAGGCGGACGTGCCGGTGCCGCCCGACGGCTCGGCGGGCTACGTCGCGCCGACACGATCCGGGCCCGCGAGCGAACAGGAGATTCCGGCCGACGCGGTGTATCTGCTCACCGGTTATCGCGCGGATACCGATCTGATGGTGCGCGCGGGCATCGAGCTCACCGCGCGGCACGGCCCCGTGCACGATCCCCAGACGTTCGAGACCAACGTGCCCGGGCTGTTCGTCGCCGGCGGCGCGATTGCCGGCGTCGACACCGGGACGATTTTCATCGAGAACGGCCGCTTTCATGGCGAGAAGATCGTCGAGGTGATCGCGCGCCGCGGTTGATTCAATTTTTTGTCGGCGCGATTCCAGCGGCCTGAATTCGTGAAAAAACAGCCCTGCCGCCGCGCACCTGCACACTAGAATACGCGCCAGTTCGTCGGTTCCTGCCGGAGGTGTCATGCGTCGCTGCAGGGTTGCGCTCGGCGTCCTCGGCCTCGCGTCCGCGCTCGTCGCCGCGCCGGCCGCGCCGCCGCCGCGCATCGAGGTGACCGTCCACGAAGGGACGTCGATGTCGGTCGCCGTCTCGCCCGACGGCCGGACGCTCGCGATCGATCTGCAGGGCAGCCTCTGGACGCTGCCGTCGAGCGGCGGCACGGCGACGCGCATCACGGATCTGTTCAACGACGCGCGGCAGCCGACGTGGTCGCCCGACGGCAAGTGGATCACCTACTTCGCCTACCGCGACGGCGGCTACGACGTCTGGGCGGTCGCGCCCGACGGATCGAATCAGCACAAGCTGACCTGGGGCCCGTTCGACGATCGCGAGCCGATCTGGTCGCACGACGGGACGCGCGTCGCGTTCTCATCGGACCGCGGCAGCCCGCTCGGCAGCGACTACAACATCTGGACGCTCGACGTGAAAACCCGCGAGCTCCGCCAGATGACGAAGAACGCCGCCGACGACTACATGCCGTCGTGGTCGCCGGACGACAAGGAGATCGCCTTCGCCTCGTCCCGCGACGAGCAGCAGGGCGTGTGGGCGGTCAACGTCGCCGACGGCGCCGAGCGCAAGCTCGACGCGCCGGGGACCGCAGGCCGCGTCGACGCGCCGTCGTGGGGGCCGGGCGGGCAGGTCGTCTATCACGTCGGACGCGGCGGCGGGCGCGGTGCGGCGGCGAGCGGTCCGGAATCGTCGCGCTACGAGATCGCGCATCGCGCGATCACCGGCGACGAGAACGTCTTCGCGTTCCGCGCGTCGTGGGCCTCGCCGACGACGTTCTACTACGTGTCGGACGGCAAAATCCGCCGGCGCGACATCAAGGCCGACAGGTCGGACACGATCGAGTTCTCCGCGACGCTGCAGGTGACGCGCGCCGCGGACACCTACGTCCGCCGCAAGCGCGATTTCACGTCCACGGCGCCGCGCCAGGCGCTCGGCATCGTGCGTCCGGCGATTTCACCCGACGGCAAACAGATCGCGTTCGCCGCGCTCGGCGACATCTACGTGATGCCGGTCGGCGGCAAGCCGGCGAATCTGACGAAGGACGCCGCGCTCGACACCGATCCCGCGTGGTCGCCGGACGGATCGCAGCTCGCGTACTCGTCGGACAGGGACAGCGAGCACCTGCAGCTCTGGGTGCGCGACATGAAGTCTGGCCAGGCTCGCCGACTCACCGATCTGACGACGCAGCCGCAGGGCGCGGCGTGGTCGCCCGACGGCAGGCGCATCGCGTTCTTCAACGTGGACGGCATGTGGCGC
>Ga0209474_10001068_pt1 | contig 27739 bp, 22 predicted proteins | sample GraSoiAngelo_145_FD_185902 | JGI IMG/M metagenome (GOLD analysis project Ga0209474, IMG submission 185902) | Grasslands soil microbial communities from the Angelo Coastal Reserve, California, USA - 14_1009_05_20cm (SPAdes) (version 2) | ecosystem: Environmental > Terrestrial > Soil > Grasslands...
TCGGGTCATATCATCGAAATATCCCTTCCCGTCGTTGCGATAAAGAACATTAGCGTCGTCCGCGAAGTGTGTCTTGAAAAGATCCAGGTGCCCGTCCAGATCATAGTCGCCGACACCGACGCCCATTCCCGCCTGCTCCATGCCGTCGTCGCTAAGGGCCACTCCTCGCACTACGCCTTCCTCGCGAAAAGTTCCGTCATGATTGTTCATGAACAGCAAACTGGGTGTAGAGTCCGAGGCAACGTAGATGTCGGGCCATCCGTCTTCGTCAAAATCGGCGCCAACCACAGTCATACCATAGGTTTCGCTTTTTGCAATTCCTGCCTTGTGACTGACATCGGTGAATGTTCCGTCACCATTGTTTCGGTAGAGCGAATGTTTCCCCATCGGCAGCCCACGCGGTCCACATTCGACGGGAATTCCTTTCCAATTGCAGTTGATGTTGTCCCCAGGTACGGGCGCGTGTTCGAACGAAAACCTCACGTAGTTGGAAACGAACAAGTCCAAATGACCGTCGCGGTCATAATCCAGAAAACTGCATCCTGCTCCCCATCTCGGCCGGTCGTTTAACAGCCCAGCGAACTTAGTGACATCCGTGAACGTTCCATCGCCGTTGTTGCGATAGAGAACGTTTTGTCCGAAATAGGTGCAGAAAATATCGTCAAAGCCATCGTTGTTGTAGTCCCCGATACAGACTCCGCATGCCCAACCGTCGCGGTGCAGCCCCGCTTTCTCGGTGACGTCAGAAAAAGTTCCGTCCCGGTTGTTCTTGTAGAGCCGGTTGGTCGCCCCTGGCGGATTGCCCTCAAGGCGTGTCCCAGAAAGCAAAAAAATGTCTATCCATCCGTCGTTGTCGAAGTCGATAAAGGCGCAGCCGCATCCTGTTGCCTCCAGGATGTATTTCTTGCTTTCCACACCTCCGTAAATCACGGGATGCTGTAATCCCGCGTCGGGCGCGACGTCGACGAAACGGGCGTTGAAGGGCCGACCCGAAGGTGCCGGTCTGGCGAGTGGTTTCGCGGTGTGGGTTGAAACTCCTTGAGCGGCCAATCGTCTAGCGCTCAGACAGGCCGCAGCGCCCATACCGTAAAGGACAAACGTACGGCGCGTGTATTTCATCGGAGGTTCAACCTGGAGAGTTTCATATTCTTTGCGTGCTTCACTCTGTTGTGGCCAGGGTCAGAAACGAGGCGCGCAACAGACTTTGCGTTCGTTTCGGACAACGACTTAGCCGTCGCTGCGAGTTTTACGGCTTCGCCGGCTCTCCTTCCTCAATCAACTTATATCGATACTTTTCTCTCTCTTCTTTTGTGGTTTCCTCGCGAAGCGACGCGAGGCGCTTCAGCAAAGCCGGGAGTTCGTCCTTGTCTCCCATCTTGCGGAGTGCTTGAATCAAACGGTACAAAGCGGTTTGGTCCTTCGGATCGCTGGCAAGCGCTTTTCGGCATTGGTCTGCCGCTTCTTTGTATTGCCCCGTCTGCATATAGAGCTTGGCCAGGACTTCCCGGCCTGCTGCAAGTGTTGGTCGCAACTTTATGGCTCTCTCCGCGGACTGCAACGCCAGCTGAAATTCCGGCGTTCCTGAATCCGCGCCTTTCTGCGTCAGCACGTCCGCCTGGAGATACAGCAACATGGGATCGTTCGGATTCTGCTTTAGCTTTGCCTGCACGGTAGCAAGAGCATGGTCAAGATCGTTCTCCTGCACCGCTGCTAGCCCTTGCGCCGCGGCGCCGAGAGACTGCGCGGGGTCCAGCTCCTGCGCCTTCTCGAAATCCGCTTCTGCCTTGTCGTACTGCGCCAGTTGCACGTAAAGCACACCACGCGCCAGGTAGAGGTCCGCTGATTTCGGTTGTAGCCTCAGCCCCTCGTCGATTACGTCAATACCGACCTGAAACGATTCATGGGAAAACGAAATATTTGCAAAGTCCAAGTACAAACTCACGTTTAGAGGATCTCGAAGGAGGGCTTGACGCAGCGTTTCGACCGCTCTCGGAGTGTCCCCCAGATCTTCATATGCAGCGGAGGCGAGTTGCAGCGTATCGGCAGAAGGATCGGTGTCATCGAGGAGCGGCTTTAGTGTGGCCAGAGCTTCTTGGGGCTTTCGCGTCATGATTTCCAAAGAAGCTAAAAGATGTCGCTCGCGGCGGTCTTCGGGACGAAGCGTGAGCGCTTGACCAAACACCGACTCCGCCAGATCGAGCTTCTTTAGCTTGACCAGACACGTGCCAAAGGCATTAAGGCCTTCAATTTGTGAACGAATCACTTCTCCAGCCTTTTCAAAATGCGTGGTCGCATCGGCGCAGTCACCTTCGCGGTATTCCAGGACGGCCAGCATCGCGTGCGCGGTAGGTTCGTCCGGCCGCAATCGCAGCAGGTGATTCAACAGCGGCACTGCCTCCGCGCTTTTGTTTGTTGCGTAAGCGCTTTGGGCTGCGCCCGCCAGCGCTCCCACATTGTTGGGTTCTATCTTCAGCGCATTCTTGAACGAAACTAGCGCGTTGGAATTGTCCCCCTCTCCTGCAAAAGCGATGCCTTGAAACGTCCAGAGCCGCGCGTTATTCGGCGACCTGCGGAGTTCCGCACGAATGAGCTCGACCGCGTGGTCGAAATCTCTGCTCGCTAGCGCCGCCCGTATGGCGTCGAGTGGATTGTCTTTCTGTCCCTGCCCGAAAACCGAAGAAATGCAAAGAAGGATTGCACCGATAAATTTTGTCCGCATCCGCATGAGCCCTGTTCTGCGAAGAATACTGCATCCTGAAAGATGACCACAGCTTGCTCCGCAACTCCATTGGAGTTATAGATTATCTCGCAAGCGCTTTCAACGCCCGAAGGAACGAGGATAATGAGATGTACAACCAGGCGTCATCATGAGCACATCGTGCCTGCCCGCCCTTCTGGAAGCTTCTGGACTTATCAATTTCGGAAGTCCAGAGTGTAAAATATTACGCGTTGCCGCCATTCAGGTGGACCGGCTCGCCAAAACCGGCAGCGCGATTTGATAAGAGGTACTATGCGTCTGCCAAGAATCATTGCAATCATTTCCTTTGCCGGATTCAGCGGCCTGCTGCTCGAAGCTGCAAACCAGGCTCCATCGCTTCAAAAAGAAGTCACCTATACCGAAATCACCTATACCAAGGACATTGCGCCAATTCTGAACAAGAATTGCGTTGTCTGCCATCGTCCGAACGATGTCGCTCATGACCTATGAAGAGGTTTTGCCTTTTGGGCGCATGATTCGGCAAGACGTCGAGCAGCGCAAGATGCCACCTTGGCACGCGGACCCCAACGTCGGCGAGTTCATGAACGATGCCCGCTTGAGCGATTCTGACATTGCCACTATCGACGCGTGGGTGAAAGAAGGAATGAAAGAGGGCGACTCCAAAGACCTGCCGCCAGCGCCTGCATTTGAGAAGGGCTGGCATATCAAGCCCGACGTCGTTTTCACCATCCCTGAGTTTCTCGTGCCCAAGACGGCTCAAGACGATTATGAATACATCTATGTCCCCACGAATTTCACTGAAGACAAGTGGATCCAGGCTGGCGAAGTCCTTCCCGGTGACCGCCGCGTGGTGCATCACGCTACGGTTTCCGTCATCGATCAGGCTGAATATGCCAAACACCTGGCAGAACACGCCAAAGAGAATGAGGGTGTAGACGAATTTCATTTTCGCACGGGCAAAGTGTTGCATCTCCGTCCGGACGCGCCCGTCATTGACGACGGTTGCTTGGCTCCCGATGGTGGTGGAATCCCGGGTCACCCTTCTGGCTACCTGAATATTGTCCCCGCGATTTATCTGCCGGGTCACATGCCAGAGATTCGGCCAACGGGATACGCGCTTCGAATTCCTGCCGGTGCCTATTTACAATTCCAGGTTCACTACAGCAACCATCACGGCCTGGACGTGAAAGATCGCACCAGCGTCGGGCTCGTTTTTGCCAAGGAACCGGTAAAGCGTGAGGTGGCGCAGTATGAAATCTGGAACAATATGTTTCGGATTCCTCCCAACGACTCCAATCACCGCGTCACATCCTGTTTCACCCTCCCGAAAGACGTTACCGCCGTGGCCTATACAGCGCACATGCACTTCCGCGGAAAAAGCATGACCACCAAAGCCATTTATCCCGATGGACACGAAGAAGTGCTTCTGGACGTGCCGCACTACGATTTCCGCTGGCAGGAAACATATTTTTTGAAGAAGCAGTTTCTGTTGCCAAAAGGCGCCAAGCTAATGACCGTGGCCTATTTTGACAACTCGAAGAACAACCCCTTGAATCCCGACCCGTCCAAGGCGGTTCGTTGGGGCGAGCCTAGCGACGAAGAAATGATGGGCTTCTGGTTGCAATTTGCCGATCCGCAGCTCGTCACGGAGAGACCTGTAACAGCTCAAAAATAAGTGGGGGCTTTTGCACTCATTCTTTTATCTGCAGGAGTTCAGAATCCATGAGAGTCAGCCGACGCAACTTTCTCGCTACCGCCGGGGCAGCTGGTGTGGCACCGCTCTTTCTCGGGGCAACCAACAAATCCGGTAATCGTGCGCCGATTCTTGGCGAGGGCGAACATCGATATGAAGCGCTCCATGACTGGGGCCGGCTTCCCTCCCATATACGATATGGGAACACGCACGGCGTCTGTGAAGACTCGCAAGGTCATATCTATATTCATCACACGGTTCATTCCACGAGCGAATCTCCGGACACGATTGTGGTTTTTGACCAGGAAGGAAAGTTTGTGCGTTCCTGGGGTGGCCAGTTCAAAGGCGGCGCGCATGGCTTGTCAATCCGCAAAGAAGGCAGGGAGGAGTTTCTCTATCTCTGCGATTTTCAGCACGGCATAGTTACAAAACGCACGCTGAAAGGTGAAGAGGTTTTCACTCTTGGCTATCCTGCGGAATCACCCGCTTATCAGGGCAAGAACGGGATGGCCCCGAGCTACAGGCCAACCAATGTGGCGATTGCGCCCAATGGCGACATCTACGTTGGCGACGGTTACGGTTCCAGCTATATCAATCAATACGACCAAAAAGCTCAGTTCATTCGCACTTTTGGCGGCTTGGGCAAGGAAGCCGGGCAACTCGATTGCCCCCACGGCCTTTGGGTGGATACGCGTACAGAACCTTCGGTGCTCGTCGTGGCCGATCGCTCGAACGAGCGATTACAGCGATTTACACTGGACGGCAAGCACATCGATTTTATTCTCGGCACGACAAAGATGCCTTGCCATTTCGACGAGCGTAAGGGCGACGTGGTCATCCCAGACCTTTGGAGCAAAGTCGTGATTCTTGATAGCGGCAACAAGGTGGCCGCTAGTCTGGGCAGTGGAGACTATTCGACTCAGCAGGACTGGCGCAGAGCTCGCGAACAAGCGCGTGATACCTTTATCCCAGGGCGTTTCCTATGTCCTCACGGAGCTTGCTTCGATCACGAGGGCAACATCTTTGTTGTCGAATGGGTCGAAGTGGGCAGGGCCACCAAACTACGCAGAGTAGCTTGATCAGGGCCGCCCGAACCAGGAACCTGCCCTACCCGCTCAGAAATGACAGGAAGCGGCGCCGCGTTTCTGCAGATATTTCTGGTGGTAGTCTTCTGCGCGATAGAACTTGCCTGCAGGCGTAATCTCCGTCGCAATGGGCCGGCGATACTTGCCGCTCGCTTCCAGCGCCGCGCGCGACTTCTTGGCGATGGCTTCCTGGTCCGGTGAGTGAAAGAAAATTGCCGTGCGGTACTGCGTCCCAAAGTCCGGCCCCTGGCGGTTTACCTGCGTCGGATCGTGCTCTTGCCAAAACACGTTCAGTAACTGCTCGTAACTCACCTTGGCTGGATCAAACGTTACTTGTACAACTTCGGCGTGCCCCGTCTCATCAGTGCAGACGTCCTGGTAAGTCGGATTCTCCGTGTGTCCGCCGCTGTACCCCACGGCCGTGTCAATCACTCCAGGGACGCGCTGAAACGCCGCCTCCACTCCCCAGAAGCATCCGGCTCCAAACGTTGCAATCTCAGGCATCGAACTCTCCTTTTCCACTGTTAGACCGTCTACGCACCTTAGATGCGCGGCAGGTCCCATCCGATTCGGCAGCAAACTAGGACGGCTTTCGTTTGGCTGCCGCAGGACCGGCAAGTCCCTTTAATTTTTCCTGCGCCAGCCCTTTGTAAGGGCTATTGACCGACGCCGCTTGTGTAAACGCCTCCTTCGCTTCCGCGTTTTTCTTTAAATTCAGTAGCGCGAATCCCAAACGATATTGATTTTGCGCATAGCTCCCATTATCTGGTTTCACCAGCGGCGCCGCCGCCTTTAGATTCTCCACCGCTTGCACGTTGTCCTTCTTTTCGATGTTGACCTGCCCGAGCGAGCTTAGCGCCAGGCCCTTTTGCAGCCCCTTCTGTTGCGCCCATTGTTCGTCTGTAAGTCCCTCGGGCTTCGCTGCACTCTCCAATGCCGAGATAACCCTCTTTGCATAACCCTCGGCTTTATCCAGTTGTTCGCCTTTGTCCCCGTAATAGTCCGAAAGCAAAAGCAGCATGCCCACATTGTTTGCATCTTTGGCTAGCAGGCCATTCGCCACTTCCAGCATCTTCGCCGTGTTCTGCGCCTGCTGGTACGCCGTTGCCGCGACGCCGAGCGCCTGATTCGCAAGCGGCGAATCCGGAAACGCCTGAGCGAATTTCAGCAGCAAAGCTGCGCGCTTCGACGGCTCTTTGGCTTGATACACTCCGCTGAACACCAGTTGCTGGACATAAACGAGGGTGTCCTTGTTGGCTTCCAGCGTACGCGCCTTCTGTTCTTCCCAAGCTGCGGCGGCCGTGCCCTCTGGGGCGGGCGCAGCCTTAAACCGTTGGATAATCCCGCCGGCTTTTTCCCCATACGAGGAGAGCTTGTCCACGTCTCCCTTTTCCGCCGCGGCGCGCACCATGTTAATTGCGTTTTGAAAACTGTCTGGGTCTAATGCGAAGAGTTTGTCGCCATATTCAAACGCCTTGTCGTAATTCTTTTGGCTGAGGTAGTAATCCACAAAAAGCCCGTTGGCCACGAGCGGATAATTGCCTTCTTTCCCCGGCCCCTCGGCGAACTTCTCAATCAGCGCGAGCTTTTGGGCCGGATCGGCGGTCGCGTTAATTTCGTTTAACGCGTGATCCACATCCGAACCCGCCTGGATTGGCACATACTTTCCAATCTGCTGCGCCGTAGCGATGTTCCATGAACCAAGAAGGATTACCGCTAACGCGAACCACTTGGTGCGTTGCATACGATGCCTCCCGTAACCCCTCGGGCAGGGGTCACCCTCAGCAATGATGGAATTGCCTGCATCTTAGTGCCGCGCCGCGCGTCGCGCAAATAAAATCCTTCGGCACGCCCGCGTTGACGCTTTCCCGTGTTTTGCGAGAGGATTGCAGGTTTGAACTGGGAGGAGGAATGGATCTGGGGCTTAGTGGCCGCGTGGCTATAGTCGCGGCGGCTAGTAAAGGCTTGGGCAAGGCTGTCGCCGAGGAACTCGCTCGCGAGGGCGCTCACGTCGCCATTTGCGCCCGCACTCCCAGTAGCCTCGCTGAGGCCGCCGCGCAAATCCAAAAATCAGCGGGTCGCGAAGTCTTCCATCAAGCCCTCGATGTCACTGATTCTGCGGCAGTTGCGTCTTTTGTGGCGGCTGTCGAAGCCCGTTTTGGGCGTCTCGATATTTGTGTTACCAATTCCGGTGGTCCTCCGTCCAACTCTTTTAAGAACACCAAGCCGGAAGATTGGCGCTCCGCTGTCGAGCAACTCTTAATGAGCACCGTCTTTTTTGCCAGGGAAACTCTGCCGCGCATGCAGAAAACCAAGTGGGGGCGTCTGTTTACCATTACCTCTTCGGCCGTGAAGCAGCCTGTCGACGGGTTGCTCCTTTCCAATTCCGTGCGCGCCGCAGTCACGGGCCTCGCTCGTACGCTCGCCAATGAATACGCCGCCGACGGCATCACCGTGAACAACGTTTGCCCGGGTTACACGCGCACCGCTCGCCTCGACGGATTGGCTTCCACCATTTCCGCGCGCACTGGCTCGAAGCCGGAAGAAGTTTTTGTGAGCTGGGAGAGTGAAATTCCCATGAAGCGCCTCGGCACCCCTCAGGAGTTTGCCGCGGTCGTGGCTTTTCTCGCTTCCGAGCGCGCCAGCTACGTCACGGGCACCTCGATCGCTGTGGACGGCGGACTCGTCAGGAGCCTGCTCTAACGAGATGACGACCGCCCTCCGCCGTTTTGAACTGACTCTTCTGCCCGAACGTTTTGCGATTTCCCAACTCGCGGCCAATGCCCCGATTCCAGAATGGGCGACGCAAGGCACTTTTTTCTCCGTCACTCGGACCAGCGACGAACTCTCTGTCGTTTGCGAACATGCTCGCGTCCCCGCGGGTGTACGGTCGCAACCCGGCTGGAGTGTTCTAAGGGTTCACGGGCCTTTTGCCTTGATGGAGACCGGCGTGCTCTCCTCCCTGGCTTCGTCCCTCGCGGAAGCGAAGCTGAGCCTGTTCACGATTTCCACCTTTGACACGGATTACCTGCTCGTTTCTTCAGAGAGTCTTTCGGCCGCTGTCAGCGCGCTCGAACGGTCGGGACACAAGATTCACAGGAGCGAAACGAAATGAAATATCCAATGCAAAGAAGTGCCAACGGCCGTCGCGTCACAGTCTTCTCGACGGCGGCGCTGCTGGTCGTTTTCATCGCCGCATTACAACTTCGCGCCGATGAGCCGTACGCTCGCGCGCGCGACTACGACCTGCAACATTCCCGTATTGGTTTGCGCTTTGACCTGGGACAGAAGAAAGTTCTTGGTGATGTTACCCACTCGGTTTCCATTCTCCGCGACGGCATCGCGAAGATCTCGTTTGATTCAGTGGGCCTCACCATCCAGAGTGTCACCGTCAACAAATCCGCTGCAAAATTTGAAACCACGGCGGACAAACTTATCGTCTCACTCCCCGGAGCGGCTAGGGCCGGCGACAAGTTCGAGGTTGCGATTCGATACGAAGGTAAACCGACCAAGGGCATGTACTTCATCCTTCCCGACAAGGATTATCCGGATCGCCCCAGGCAAATCTGGACGCAAGGCGAATCCGAAGACACACGCTACTACCTTCCCACTTACGACTATCCCAACGATCGTCTGACGACCGAAACCATTCTCACCGTTCCTGCTTCCTGGATTACCGTTTCGAATGGCAAGCTCATCAGCGTTTCCGACGGAGGCAAAAGCTTAAAGACCTGGACTTGGCGCGAATCCGTTCCCAGTTCGACCTATCTCACCACGGTAGTTGCCGGTGAGTTCGATGAAGCAAAGGATTCCTGGCGCGGCATGCCGGTCACTTACTACGCCCCGAAAGGCCGCGGCGATCGTCTCCCCGTCAACTACGGCCGCACTCCCGCCATGATTGATCTCTTCAGCAAAAAGCTCGGCGTCGACTACCCCTGGGAAAAATACGCGCAAGTCATGGTGGATGACTTCGTCGCTGGAGGCATGGAAAATTCCAGCGCCACCACCAACACCAGTAGCTCTCTCAATCATCCCAAGATTGCCGCCGAACTCTACACCGATGAGGACGGCCTCATCTCCCACGAACTCGGCCACCAATGGTTCGGGGACCTCGTCACCTGCAAAGATTGGGGCGACATCTGGCTCAACGAGGGCTTCGCGACGTTTATGGAGAATGTGTGGACGGAGGCTCATTACGGCAAGGATCAGGCCGACTATGAACGCTGGGAAGGCGCGCGCCAATGGTTCGGCGAGGGCAATCTTTTCAACAAGCCGATCGTCCGCCACGACTTCGACGATTCCAGCGAGTTTGATGGCAATGCTTACACCAAGGGCGGCTGGGTTCTTACTATGCTTCGCTACCAGCTTGGTGAAGACGCCTTTTATCGCGGTCTCAAGCACTACCTTGAAGTGAACCGCGGCAAAAACGTCGTCACTGCGGATCTTGTCAAAGCCATGGAGGAATCTTCCCACAACAACGTGGACCAGTTCTTCAGCCAGTGGCTTTATGGCGCGGGCGCGCCAAAATTCGACTTGAGCTATTCCTACGATAACGACAAACATCAAGTCGCTTTGACGGTTAAGCAAACCCAAAAAGTCGAAGGCCGAGTCGGCACCTTCCGCGTTCCGGTCGACCTCGAAATCACTACATCCTCAGGCCCGAAGCTTTACGACATTACGGTTTCGAAAGCCGAACAGGTTTTTACTTTTCCCTCGGACTCCGCGCCGCTCATGGTGCTTTTTGACAAAGGCGGGCACATTCTCAAGTCCGTCGAATTTCATAAGGAAAAGAAAGAGTGGCTCTACCAGCTGAAAAATGCGGCCGAGTTTGCAGATCGCGCCGATGCCGCAGTGGCTCTTGAAAAAATCAAGAACGATGAGGAAGTGGTCACCGCGCTTGGCGCCGCCCTTCATGGCGACAAATTCTGGGGCCTCCGCGCCACGGCCGCTGATGCTCTTGGCCGAATTGGCGGAGCTGCAGCCTCGAAGCAGCTCCTGGACGCGCTGAATTCGGCCAACGAGCCGTGGGTGCGTTACCGCATCGTGTCCGCGCTAGGCAATTTCAAGGATGACAAGACTATCGTCGCGAAACTCGACGCCATCGCCAAAAACGATGGCTCCTATCGCGCCCGTTCCGCGGCACTACAAGCCCTCGGCCGCCTGAAGTCTCCCGGCGTCCTCGCCACGCTCGAAGCTGCCGTTTCCGGCGATTCACCGGACGGCTACCTTCGCAACGCCGCGCTTCGCGCTCTTGGCCCGCTCGGCGACGACAAAGCGGTTCCGCTTCTCGAACAATGGTCCGCTGCTGGCAAGCCCATTGATTCACGCACAGCGGCGATCCGTAGCCTGGCGAGCCTTGAAAAGAGCAATCAGGACATTACCAAGCAAATCGCCGGTTACCTGAGCGAGCCGCATTTCCCCGTTCGCATGGCCGCGATTTTTTCTCTCGGTGGCCGTGGCGATGCCGCCGCCGTCCCCGCGCTGGAAGCGCTGCTCAAGAGCAGCGACCTCAGCATCGAAATGGTTCCCATGATCAAGGAACAAATCGCGCGCCTTCAGAAACCAGCCGCCAAGCCTGCCGCCGCGGGCGCCGAAGGGGGGCAATCCGCGAGTGAAAACGGTGCTGCTTCTGAAAAAGCCGCCGACACTGCGGCCGTGCTTCAGCGGCTGGAAAAGCTCGAACACCTCGTTCAAGAAATGAACGAGCGCCTCAAGTCATTTGAAACGCGCCTGCCCCCGCCAAAACCCTGAGAAGTGGTTTGTCCAGGATACGGGGACGAGAGAATCACCGCGCAAAAGACATCGTTATAGCTGGCAGTTCTCTTTCCGCCAACAGTATCCGCAAATCTCTCAAGTTATTTCCCGTCGGTCCCGTCAAAACAGTGTCCCCCAGCTTTGAAAAAAAAGTAAACGCGTCGCTCCGGCGGAAAAAATCCCGAGGATCGAGCCCCGCTTCTCGCGCTCGTCTTAGTGTTTCTCCGTCCGCCAGAGCTCCCGCACCGGAACTATTGCCATCGACGCCATCGGTTCCCGCGCTTAGCACCGCGACTTTCTTTCCCGCGATCTTTTCCACGCATGCCAAAACAAACGCCGAGTTTCTCCCCCCAACGCCGTCTCCAGTCACCGGAGAACTCACTTCGCCGTCCGCGATCAGGGCGACGCGATGCCCGTGGTGGATCGCGCGCAACTCCTCGAGCTGCCCCAGCAACGCATCCGCGGCCTTCTCCACCGGCCAGTCGTCCGTCGAATTGTCGCAGCACGTCACAAATCCCAGCGCCTCCGTCGCATGGTGTGCCGGATGAAGTAGATCATCCATCCCCAGCGTCAGCGAAAAGTATGATTTCCGAAACGCTGGATCGCTCGCCTTTGGCGTCTCCTGCATTTTCCCATCGTGAATCCATCGTTGCAGAGCCGGTGGAAGCTTCCCGCTCAACGAATAGGCCTTGATAACGCGCTCAACGTCTTCAATCGTCGTTGGGTCAGGCAGCGTCGGTCCGGACGCCAGCGCGGACTCTTTCCCCACCGGCACATCGCTGACCGCCAGCGTAACCTTCGTCGCCTCTACAGCCGCAGCCGCCAGCCTCCCGCCTTTGACCGCCGAAACATGCCTTCGCACCGTATTGATTTCATCGATGTTCGCTCCGCAAGTCACCAACGCTTTGTACAATTGCCGCACATCCTCTAGCGTTTCCTTCGGATCTAACGGCAACTCCACTAGCGAGGAGCCTCCACCCGACAGCAGAAAAAACACCAGTGTCTTTTTATCGCATTTTCTCAGCAACGCCAGGATGGCTTCTGCTGCCTTCCAGCTCTCCTCATTCGGCACGGGATGTCCCGCAGAAAAATATTTGAGGCCCGGCACAGCCTTCTTTGGAAGGGAAGGAGCCGCTACCACTCCTTCAAACCCGACAAACGGCGCAAGCGACAGCGCCAGTCCCTCCGCCATCGCATGAGCCGCTTTTCCCATCGCCACGACGCGGATTTTCCCGAATTCCTTCAGGTCCAGCGTCTTTTCACCGCACACGATTCGCGTGCCCTGCCGCCGCAGCTTCCTCTGCATCGTCGCAGGGATATCTATTGCGGCCAGGGTCTCGTGGAAGATTTGGCGGGCGAGTTGTTTCAATTCCGCCATGGAAGGTTGGCCCCGAGCTTCGGCTACCCTTTCAGCGCCTCTGGGTTCAAAATGTTCGCTGGCCGCCGCCCTTGCAGGAGTGCAACTACGTTCTCCGCGGCCATGCACGCCATCTTGGTCCGCGTCTCGAGCGAAGCTGACGCGATGTGCGGCGCAAGCACGACGTTCGCACGCCGCAAGCCTGGATGAATCGCCGGTTCTTTTTCAAATACATCCAGCGCCGCTCCGGCAATCCGCCCGCTCTCCAAAGCGGCGACCAGGTCGTTTTCATTAATTACCGGTCCGCGCGACGTGTTGATCAAGTATGCCGTTCGCTTCATCCGCCCGAATTTTTCTACGTTGAACAATCCTCGCGTCTCCGGCAGCAGCGGCGTATGCACGCTGACGAAATCCGACTCTGCCAGCAGGGTATTCATGTCCCGATACTCTGCTCCTAGTCCTTTTTCCACGTTTGCTGCCGCACGCACCGCGTCTGTGTAAATCACTTTCATCTGAAATCCGGTCGCCCGCCGCGCCATCGCCCTTCCAATGCGCCCGAACCCTACAATCCCCAGTATCTTTCCCCAAACATCGGTCCCCACCAGCTGATCCAAATCCCATCCCTTCCAGTTTCCCGGCCGCGCCAGCGCATCGCCTTCAAGCAATCGCCGCGCTACGGCCATCAGCAGCGTCCACGCAAAGTCCGCCGTCGTCTCATCCAGCACGCCGGGCGTGTTCGTCGCCACAACTCCGCGCCTCGTGCAGGCCGCCACGTCAATATTGTCGAAGCCCACCGCCACGTTCGCCGCAATCTTCAATTTCGGCGCCGCCAGCAACAATTCGTCGTTCACTTTTTCCGTCAACAGGCAGACCAGCGCCTCTTTGTCCTTCACGCGCCGCAGCACTTCTTCGCGCGGCGGTCGCTCGGGCTTCTCCCAATACTCCACTTCGCAGTGTTCCTGCAGAATTTTTCTTGCGGGTTCAAACAACCGGTGTGTCGCAAAAACCTTCGGCTTCGCCATTGCTCCTCGTCGCAGTCTGGGTCATTCACACTAGCATACTCGCTTCCCCTGCGTGCAACTTCACATTGCGCGCCTCCAGGAAATCTCACTATAGTGCCAGATGCGGCCCTGGAAGGGTCGCTCGCTATGTACGCTGGCCTTCTTCGCGATCTCGAAAAACTTCTCGGCTCAAGGTCCGTTCTCTTTCACCCGGAAGACGTTCTCCTCTACGAATACGACGGTTCAGTCGAAAAAGGTCGCCCGGACGTAGTCGTTTTCCCAACCTCCACGCAAGAGGTCTCGCAAATCGCCAAACTCGCCGCCAAATACAACGTGCCCATCGTCGGACGTGGCTCCGGCACCGGCCTTTCCGGTGGCGCGTTAGCCCGCACCGGCGGCCTGATGCTCGTTTTCTCACGCATGAACCGCATCCTTTCCATCGACCCTGAAAATCAGCGCGCCATCGTCCAACCAGGCGTCGTCAATTTCGATCTCACACTGGCTGCGGAATCTTACGGCCTTTATTTCGCGCCCGATCCCTCCAGCCAAAAATCCTGCACCATCGGCGGCAACGTCGCCGAAAACGCGGGCGGTCCCCACACGCTTGCTTATGGCGTCACCACCAATCACGTCACCGCCCTTGAACTCGTTCTTCCCGACGGCGAAATCGTTCGTGTCGGCAACGCGCAGGGCGACGCGCTCGGTTACGACCTGACTGGCCTCTTCGTCGGCTCCGAAGGCACCCTTGCTCTGGTTACTGAAATCACTGTAAAGCTTTCCCGCAAGCCCGAAGCCGTCAAAACCCTTCTCGCCATATTTGATTCGGTGGACGATGCCGCGGAAACCGTCGTTGACGTCACCGCCCGCGCCATCACTCCCGCCGCTTGCGAAATGCTCGATGGCTGGACGCTCCGCGTCGTCGAAGATTTCGTCCACGCCGGTTTCCCTCGCGACAGCGCCGCCGTTCTTCTCCTCGAAGTCGAAGGCCTCTCGGAAGCGGTGGCCGCTCAAGCGGTTGCTATCACCGAGGTTTGCAACTTGCACCACGCCCGCGAAGTGCGCCTCGCCCGCGACAACACCGAGCGCGATCTTCTCTGGAAAGGCCGCAAGAATGCCTTCGGCGCTCTCGGCCGCCTCGCCGCCAGCAACTATGTCCTCGACGGCGTTATCCCTCGCACCAAACTTCCTCAAACGCTTCGCCATATCCGGGAAATCGGCGCGCGCTACAGCTTCGATATATGCAATATCTTCCATGCCGGGGATGGCAACCTTCATCCCATCGTTCTCTACGATCCACGCGACAAAGGTCAATTCGAACGCGCCATGCAAGCCTCCGCCGAAATCATCCGCTACTGCGTGGAAGTGGGCGGCGCGCTCACCGGTGAGCACGGCATCGGCATGGAAAAATCCGAGCTCATGCCGCTTCTTTTTTCCGACGCCGACTTCGATCTCATGCGCCGCGTTCACGACGCTTTTAATCCCAACTGCGCGCTCAACCCCGGCAAAATCTTCCCGCTCAGCAAAGGCTGCGGCGAAATTCGAGTCCGCCCTCGCTCTTCATCGCGTTCGAGCGACGCATGATTTTCCTCTGTGCCTTACTCCCCCTCCTTTCTGTGATCTCTGTGTCCTTTGTGTTCTCTGTACTACTAATCCTCAAATTCGTTGTGCGCCGCGCAAAAATGTTATCGTCCGTCGCAGTACCGTCCGATGTATGGGGCATTGCTTTTTGGTTGCGGCTCCGCCGCGCTGTGTTAATTCTTGGATTTTCTCTTCATGCCTAACCTCTCGCCAAATCTCGCTGCCCGCCTCGAATCCGCCATCGGCTCTTCTCACGTCGCTGCCGATCCAACAGTCTGCTCGCAATACGCCGTTGATGAAATCGTTCCGTCCGTCGTCGCCAAACCCTCCTTCGCCGAACAAGTCGCCGAAATCGTCCGCTTCGCCGCCCTCGAAAGACTCACCCTTATCGCCTGCGGCCATCGCACCAAACTCCAAATCGGCATGCCTCCTTCGCGTTACGACATCGCCCTCGACATGACCGGCCTTAACCAGATCGCCCATTACGATCCTGGCGATCTCACCGTCAGCGCCGATGCCGGCGCCAATTTCAACCACCTCGCCGCTCCCCTCTACAAGCAAAAGCAATTTCTCCCGCTCTCCGTCCCTTTTTATTTCGAATCCACCATCGGCGGGATCATTGCCTCCGGCGTCGACTCTTCGCTTCGCCATTCTTACGGCACCGCGCGCGACTTCCTCATCGGCGCGGAATTTGTGGATGGCACGGGCCGCCTCTGCAAGAGTGGCGGTCGCGTCGTCAAAAACGTCACCGGCTATGACCTCCACAAACTCCTCATCGGCTCTTTCGGCACGCTCGCGGTTATCACGCGACTCAACTTCCGCACTTTTCCGGCGGCGCCCTCGATCCGTGGCTTCGTCATCTCTTTTCACGCCCACGAAGACGCTTTCGCTTTCAACAACCTCGTCGAATGCTCTCCGCTTCGCCCAGCTTCTATCGATCTCGTCAACCCTCAACTCATGCAACTCTTCCTCGAAGCCGAAAAAAATGCCCCCGAATCTCCCGCCGCCCCTCTTCAAGGAAAACTCCCCGCGGATTCCTGGCATCTCTGTGTCAGTGTCGAAGGCACTCCTGAAGTCTGCGAGCGCGCCTCCCGCGAATTGCATCGTCTCGCCGCATCTCCCGGGGCAAAGCACGCACAACTCATCATTCTCAACGAATCCGAAGGCGCCGACCTCTGGCACTACGTCGGTCAATCGATTCCGCTCGTTCTCGAAGCTTGTCCCTCTGCTGTTATTTTCAAAATCTCTACTCTCCCCGCTCGTCTCGCCCCGCTTCTCCGGGAGTTGCGCGCACACTCCGGCCAGGCTTCTTTTCCCCACGCTATCCTCGCCCGCGCCTGCGGCGTCCTCTACTTTGCTCTTCTTCCGCGAGCAGACACCACCTCCTCGCTCTATCGCCTTGCCGAAGTGGCTTCCGCCGTCTTCTCTCTTTGCTCCGCGAAAAACGCCTCCGCCACTCTCCCTTGGTGCCCGACTCAACTCAAATGCCATGTCAATATTTGGGGCCCTGATTTTGTAGCGCCGGTTTCCAGCCGGCAGCTTTCTTCTTCTGGTTCGACCGTCACTCGCTCCGACATGGTTCTCATGCGCAGCCTCAAATCCGCCTTCGACCCCCGAAACATTTTCGCTCCCGGACGATTCCTTTCCCCCTAAATTCAGCGAATCCTCAGCGGTCCAATGCTATTCTTCCAGCATGCAAGTCGACCGCCGGAATTTTCTGAAGTACGCAGCTGCCTCAGGCTTGATGTCCGCGTGTGTTTCTTCCGATTTGCAGGGAGCGAATGAGATGTACGGACTTATCGTGAAAGTGACCATTGTCCCGGGCAAGCGCGAGGAGATGATTCGCATCCTCAAAGAGAGCGCCGCCGACATGCCGGGCTGCTTCAGTTACGTCGTCGCCAAGGACGCCATGGATGAGAACGTCATCTGGGTCACGGAAGTCTGGGACAGCGTCGCCAGTCACGACGGTTCGCTATCCTTGCCGCAAGTAAAGAACGCCATCCCTCAAGCCAAGCCACTCGTCGCGAATTTCGAAAGAATCGCCGCTACGAACCCCGTCTGGGGACACGGGCTTCCTCCTGTTTCACGTTGATTCGCAGGCAGAATTGCTCCTTTGCGCCCCTAACGTTTCTTATTTCGTTTCCCGCAACTTTTTCAGCCGTTCCACCGCATTCTGGTTTTTCGGATCCAGTTGCAGTGACTTTTCGTAGCTTGCAATCGCCAAATCCTTTTCTCCTATCTTCGCGTACGCCTCGCCCATGCTGTCATACACATTCGACGATTTCGGATTCTCCTGTACATTTCGCTGAAACACGGTTATCGCGTCCTTCTCGTGCCCGGAATACAAGAGGGAGTAGCCAAGTTGGTTCAAGGAAGCTTCAGCGCGTTCCGCTTGAAGCTCTCCGGTTTTCCTCAACTCGGCATACCGATCGAGCGCCGCCTGCGCCCCGTGTACCCTCGCGATAATCCCCAGCGTCGGTATGTCGCCTTCAAACTTATAATTCCACGCGTACTCTTGCGCCACTCTGCGAAGCACAAAATTCGCCATGCCAATGCCATTATCGGAATTTATCATCATCGCTACGCCCTTGCCGGTCTCCGAATTCATCGTCAGCAGCGCCTGAAATCCCTCGTCCGCGCCGTTGTGCCCGAACTGTCCCGGATTTTCCTTCTCCACGAAAAACCCCAATCCTGCTCCATCCATTACAGGCGTCAGCATCTCTTCCGTCATTTTCTGCGTGAGCACGCGATTCGATTTTCCGTGCCGCGAATTCGCAATCTCGATCGCAAATTTCGCCAGGTCCGTCGGCGTCGTCCAGAGTCCCGCCGCAGCCATTTCCGGATACACGTGCCATTTTCCATGCACCGGCTTTCCATCGCTGTACGTCCCAATCGCCGTCATCGCCGCGCGTGCCGACGGCAAAGGCTGTTCGTAGCTGCTATCCGTCATGCCAATCTTGTCCAGCACTGTCTCGCGCAGTAATTCCGGAAACGCTTTTCCCGTCACGTCCATCATCAACTGCTGCTCGATGGTCACGCCGCCGCCCGAATACCGCTCCAGCGTTCCTGGCACAACGTCCACGCGAATCGGCGCGGTGTTCGCTGGCTGCGTGCCATTGAAAATCTGCACCAGCGTCGGAATCTTCTCGTCCACGTCATACCCGGGGAATCCGTGAACGGTCAGCCCGCTCGTGTGCGACATCAATCGCCGCAGCGTCACCTTCTGTTCCTTAGTGAATTCATTCTCGGGAACCTTCCACGTCTTCAGCTTCACGTTGACGTCTTCGTCCAGTGCCAACTTGCCGTGCTCCACCAGGTACAGCGCACCTGTAGCTGCAACGGGCTTGCTGATCGATCCCGCCTGAAACAGCGTCTTCGTCGTCACCGGCGCGCTCGATCCCATCCCAATCGCCCCGTATCCCTTTGCCCAGGCAATTTTGAAGTCTTCAATCACCGCAATGCTCAGCGCCGGGACCTTGTACAACTCCATGAGCTGCGCCAGGTTCAGCCGCAACGGCCCCTTGTCCCCCATGGGAATATCCACCGCTGTCGCTTCAATTTTTCGAATCCGTTCTTCTTGTGCTGTCGCCTGTGCTACCGCTTTTTCACCTGACCGGGTTTCCGCAGTGTGTCCTTGACTGCGGAGCTCCATGCTCAACCACGCGAATGCCATTCCAACCACCAGCAATGCTGCCGTGATGCGAATCCACTGCCTTCTCAAGAAACCGAATGAATTTCTCATGAGTCCTCCGCATACGAACAACTGAAATGAATGACAGACAAGTTTATTCCTTCAAAACCATTCGGCATAGACTTCGCGTCCCGCGAACGGTTAGGCTGTCTCGACAAGATGAAGGGAACACGAATCCACCGAACATTCTCCCGCCGCCCCCCGTATCTTCTTTCGCGCAACCAAGTCTGAAGGAAAGGACCGCCCGATGAACAGACTTTTCTCGCCAAGAACGCTGCTGTTTTTGTTGTTGCTCGCAATTTTCGTCCCGCGAGCTGGCGCTCAAGCTGTGCTGTCTCTCGACAACATCAAATCTCAGGCCGAACTAGACAAAGCCATTGCCGCGCTCGATGGCGCTCTCTTTGACTCCTACAATCGCTGCGACCTCGAAAAGTTTTCTTCTTTTCTTCGCCGACGACGTCGAGTTCTATCACGATCAGGGCGGTGTCACTCTTGGCAGAGCGGCGCTCACTGACAGCATAAAGAAAAACATTTGCGACAAAGTGACTCGGGAACTCGTTCCCGGAACGTTGCAGGTTCACTACATGAAGGGATATGGCGCTGTCGAAATGGGCGTCCACCGCTTCCACCATCCGGGGCACGAAGACACGGAAGGCGTGGGCGAGGCCAGTTTCATTCACCTCTGGCAATACAAAGATGGCGCTTGGAAGATCACCCGCGTCATCAGCTACGACCATCACTCTGCGCAAAAAAAAAATGATCCGTAGCGCGATCGGCCAACGCGCCCCGTTGCGCGCATTAAGGTAAAACAGTCCGCAAATTACAGGAATCTCCGCATTGTCCCCAGACCTCTGTCTGACTAACGTCTCGTTGGTTCCTGTGGTGGAAGTGGTCGAGTTATCCCTGTACACGTCTATTTGTTCAGAATGTCCCGGCGCTTCTTCTCATGAAGGACCCCACGGGTTCGTTTGACTGTGGATCTCTATCTTTACCTGATATGGAGACCATCATGCGGAAGAGTGCGCTGGGCCTGGTTTGGGTTTTATTCCTTCTTGCAGCAAATGGCGGCGCGCAGGAATTTCGCGCAACTCTAACTGGCCGTGTAACAGATCCACAAAATCTGACCGTTGCAGAAGCTGCCGTTCGAGTTCGCAATGCGGACACTAGCGAAGTTTCCTCCGCCAAGACAGACTCGCACGGGAATTTCTCGATCCCCTTTCTGCGGCCTGGCTCCTATACCATTACCGTGTCACATTCAGGATTTAGACAGTACACCCAGCAAGGTGTCACCCTCGAGGTTGCCCAAACGGCTTTCCTCCCCATTCAACTCCAGCTTGGCGCGGACACCCAGTCCGTGACCGTTACGGCAGAGGCGCCTTTGCTCGAGGCTTCCACCGCGGATCGTGGCGGCGTCGTTGACACACAGCGAGTTTCCGAACTGCCCCTCAACGCCCGCAATCCCTTTATGCTCGGCGCGATGATGTCTGGAGTTACGTTTCGCGGTTCCGCCATCTGGCAAAGGCCGTTTGACAACGGCGCCATTGCCGAATGGTCGATCAACGGCAGCAGGCAGCGTCAGAACGAATTCCTCATTGATGGCGCGCCCAACAACGGGCAGGCCGGCTGCAACAACGTCGCCTATGTGCCCATTGTGGATGCCGTCCAGGAATTCAAGATGCAGAGCAATACCTATGACGCGCAATACGGTCACACTGCCGGCGGCATCATGAACGTAGTCCTCAAGAGCGGCGGTAACCAGCTTCACGGATCCGCCTGGGAATTCATGCGCCGCACCTGGCTGGATGCCAACACTTTCCAGAACAATTCCAAGGGTGCGCCCCGGGCCATTCACTACCTGGATCAATACGGTGGGCAAATCGAGGGTCCAGTTCTCTTTCCCAAGCTCTACAACGGGCACGACAAGACATTTTTTCTTTTCAGCATCGAAAACTATCGGGAGGGCACGCCCTCTCCGCTGCTGCTATCGGTGCCGGCGCCCGAATTCCTAAACGGCGATTTCAGCAAGCTAACGGATGCCAACCAAAGGCCCATCACTATCTACAATCCATTCACCACCAACTTTGATCCTAGCGGCAATCCCATTCGTTCTCCGTTTCCCAATAATCAGATTCCGGCCAGCATGATTAATCCCGTCGCCCAGAAGATTCTGAGCTACTTTCCCAAGCCGAACTACACCGACCCCAATTCCGGTTACAGCCAGAACAACCTCTCCATACCAGGCTACTTCGCGAAAGACAAGTTCTATAACTTCATCAGCCGCGTGGATGAAATCATCGGCCAGAAGCATCGCGTATTTGCCCGCTACGGCCAGAACAGCCGTACCGAGGATCGCAATTCCAACGGGATTTTTCAGGGGCCGGGACAGGATGGGCAGCAGCCTTTCCAGCGGCTCAACTGGACTGGCGTAGTGGACTGGGTCGGAACTTTCTCGCCGTCTTTCATTGGCAACGCGCGCATTTCGTTCAACCGCTTCATTGAGCAGGGTTTCGGCGCGGGTGACGTTGGTTTCGACCTAACGACGCTGGGCTTTCCGGCCGCGACGGTCAGTCAACTGCCGGGAGGGAAGTATTTCGGCCGGTACGAATTCGACGGCTATACATCGCTTGGCCGGTATCGCAGCGTCAACATCACCAACAATTATGGAATCAACGGCAATATCACTAAAATTGTAAAATCACATTTCATCCACACCGGCTTCGACTTTCGGCGTATCTACTACATCCTGAACAATACCGGTGACATCTGGCGATTTAAGGGTTGGAGAAATTACACCCAGCAAGCCTGGGACCAGGGAGACCCCTTAAGCGGAAACAGCATCGCGAGTTTCCTGCTAGGCGTTCCTTCCGAAGGCGGATCGAACTATCCGTTGTTTCCGTTCTTCCGGCAATGGTATTACGCTCCCTTTGTTCAGGATGATTGGAAATTGAATTCGCGGCTCACCTTGAATCTCGGTTTGCGTTGGGACTTTACTCTCGCTCCAGATGAAAAATACGGCAGGCTGGATTACCGCTTCGATCCAAACGCGCAAGCCGATCCCTCCAGGTTCCCCGAACTCGCCAATTACAAGGGAGGACTTACTTTTGCAGGCGTTGGCGGAAACCCTGCAAAAGCGGCAAATACGAATTACTGGAACGTTCAGCCAAGGCTAGGTATCGCCTATCAAGTGGCCCGGCATCTCGTTCTGCGAGGAGGCTGGGGGCGTTATTTCGCCAATCCCAACAACAACTGGCAAAAAACGACAGGTTTCAGCACCAGTACGACTCTAGCCCCGAGTAATGACGGCGGTCGAACCCCCATCCCCGGCCTACTGTCCAACCCTTATCCGAACGGTATCCTGACACCTACAGGTTCGAGCCGTGGCGCGGCAACATTTGTTGGCAGTAATTTTTCCTGGTTCAATCCGGATTTCACAACCCCTTCCGTGGATCAGTTCTCCTTCGGTTTTCAGATCGAGCTGTCTCCGTCTTCCATGCTCGAAACTTCTTATGTCGGCAGCCGCGGGCGTAATATCCAGACGGAGCGCGCCTACAACATTCCCAGCTTGGATTTCCGCCGTCAGTGCAACTTCTTGGAAGGAGGGAATCCCGCATACTGCAACGCCAAACTTCCGAATCCCTTCTATCAACAGCCGGCTTTCCTCGGCACGTCTTTCTATACTTCGCCGACGCTATCGCGCTTTCAGCTCGCTCGGCCCTTTCCGCAGTTCAATGGCGACTTGCTGGAGCAGGGTTTGAACGCGGGCGCAACCTGGTATAACTCGCTCCAACTCGATTACCGCGTCCGCTTGCGCAAGAGCCTGAATCTTCTCGCCGACTACACTTTCTCGAAGACCGTCGAGCGCTGGGGCTACAACGATCCGTATCAGGGCATCGTGCAGGAGGGGCTATATTTCAACGATCGGCCGCACATGCTGAAGGTCACTACGGTGTACGAACTCCCCTTTGGCAGGAGCCATTGGATCGGCGGCAACGCACACGGGTTCCTGAACCAGGTTATAGGCGCTTGGGAGGCAACCACGTTCCTGACCTTCCAGTCCGGGGAACCTGCTGACTTGCCCGGCAACGCGCGCATCCTCCACGATCCCAGACTCCCCATCCCGGACTGGCACGCAACGAAGGTTCAAGGCTGGAGGCCGTGCGTCTTGCAGATGGATCCGAACACGGGGGCCATTTCGCCAGAACCGTACAGCGTGGCTTATGGCTGCGGGACAGACCCTTCCACGTACAACTTCCTGATTCTCCCGCCCTATGCGCCTCGCGAAACCTCATACCGCAGCGGCCAGATCCGCATGTATCACACATTTACCATGGACGCTTCTCTCGACAAGAGTTTTCCCATCAGCGAGCGCGCCAAATTCCAATTGCGTCTCGAAGCCTTCAACGTGCTGAACCACTATGCCTTCCCGCTGGAACGCTTCAACGCAAATCCGTTCGATCCGAACTTCGGTAGCTTGTTCCCAGGGAGAATCAGTACCGTGAATAGCGGTTTTCCGCGCCAGCTTCAGCTTGGCGCGAAGTTCCTGTGGTGAGCTTCTTCTGTTTGACTTCGAGCCTTCGGTTCTATTTGTTCCATGTTGCGCGCATGGAAACCCTATCGGTCGTTTGCAGTACTTTTTCCACAGACTATTGAAAAATAGAGTAAGCCTCTGCACACGAGCTATTTAGCATGTCGACGGGTGGCGGCGGCTTCGTATTCCAACTCTCGAATGTCCCCCGAAAGGAAGAAATCGAATGAAAAAGCTCGCTCTTTTGGCACTAGGCCTAGGACTCTTCGCTATTCCGTCGCACGCGCAGTCCGCCGACGCCTCCATAGGCTATTCTTATTTCCGGTTGGGTAATTCCAATGGCCTCAATGAGAATGGCGTCAGCGGCTCCGTCGCGATCTACAAACATTGGTTCGGCATTGCCGGTGACTTTGGTATCTACCACGCGTCTCCGGGAGGCGTGTCCACGAATACCTCCACGTTTCTCTTCGGTCCGCGCCTGATGCTTAAGAATCCATCGAAGGTCAATCCGTTCGTGCAAGGCATGGTGGGGGGCGCGCATCTCACGGCTTCCGGGTTTGGCTCCACCACGGACCTTGCGTTTAGCTTTGGCGGCGGAGTGGACTTCCCAATTGCCCCATTCCTTGCTCTGCGTCCGCAGGTAGATTACGTTGGCATTCACGAATCCGGGCAGACGGTCAATTGCACGCGCGTTTCCGTTGCTGTCTCGATTCATTTCTAACAAGGCTGTAGCCGATCCTATCTTTTGTGTGGGTTGCGCAGTCTCCCTGGCGGAGACTGCGCGCCTCAGTTTGCTGGATTGAACGTCCGCTACAACTTCATCCATCTTGGCGTTGGCGGTCTCAGTATTCTTGTCGGTCCCGCCTCCACCAAACAAGGTGTTTTCCCTATTGAGGGGTTGTCCCCTGCCCGGCAGGAGCAGTTTGCGAAGAGCTTGGAGCAGTCGGTGATGCCGGGGGAGCCGTGGTTTTTGTTGCGGGGGTGGACTTGTTCTTCTGATATCTGCGCTTAACGTTTTTTACGTAGGAAACCGTTTCGGCGAAGGGGGGCACACGGCCGTATTTGTGCACATTGTCCGGGCCGGCGTTGTAGGCGGCGAGCGCGAGCGTCAGATCGTTGTTGTAAAGCTGAAGAAGGTTGTGCAGGTAATGCGTTCCGGCGTCAATGTTTTCCTGCGGATCGAAAATGTCCTTCACGCCCAGGCGGGCGGCGGTTTCCGGGAGCAACTGCATCAACCCGCGCGCGTTCTTGGCGGAAATGGCTTTCGGATTAAAGTGGGATTCCACTTCCATCACGCTGCTGATGAGCTCCGCGTCGACGCCATAGCGCGAGGCGGCTGCCAAGACCATCTCGTGATAGGGAGGCTGATTCGCCGCTTGAGCGGCTGGAGCGGGGGCCGCTGCCGGCGGTAGCGGAATCGGCGCAAAGACTTCTTCCGGCTCGATCTTCACCACGTCGGCGGTGCTGACATCCATCCAACCGCCTTGCAGTTGCAGCCGGTACTTGTCGCCAAGGAGCTGATAGCCGGTGACGTGGAGGCGCACGCCGCTTTGCAGCACGATGTACTCGGCGCGGGCCGCAGACGCCCAAGAGAGCAATAGAGGCATCAGCCATGTTGCTCTTTTCAAGCGCATGGGGCGGCCTCGCGCAAAGCAAATTGTTCGATGGCATGGGCGACGCCGTTTTCGTCATTCGTGCGGGTCTCATGCCAGCCATAAGTTTTCAGTTCGGGAACGCTGTTGCCCATCACCACGGGAATGCCTGCGAAGGTCAACATTTCCAGGTCGTTGTGATTGTCGCCGATAGCCATGACTTCTTCGCGCGCGAAACCGCGCAGCGCGGTCCATTCCGCCAGGGAAGCGCCCTTGGAGCAGATGGGATTGAGCACATCAATCATGGCGAAGTCGCGAGCTTCGTACATAGTTACAGCCAAGGCGAACTCCCGGGCAAATGCGGCGCCTCGGAGCGCTTGCTCCGCATCGCGCATGGGCGCAACCTTCCCGGAAAGCATCACCTGGATGGGGTCTTCGGTCAAGCAGGTTTCTAAGGGATTCGCGAAGCCGATGAATTGTTTGTTGCGCGAATAATAGGCGTAACGAAGGGAATCGCCGGGATCGAGCCGCTCGAGCATCAACTGGTTTTCGGCGGGGCGATCGAAAATCACGGCCGCGCCTTCGCGCCAGGGCTTGGTGAGGTGCAGAACCTGTCCGGCGACACGCAAGGGAAGCAAGTGGCGCAAATGGGTGCGGCCGTCGTTGGAGCGTATCAGAGCGCCATTGCTGACGATCATGGTCAGGTTCAGGGGGGTAAGAGGGGCGTCCAATTGGCGCGCGATGGGCATAGCGAAGTCGTAGCGGCGGCCAGTGACGAGCGCGACTTCGATGCCGCGCCGGGCCGCTTCGGCGATGGCCTTGCGGTTCGCTTCGGAAACCTGCCAGCGGCTGTCCAGCAAAGTGCCGTCAATGTCGAGCGCAATAAGCTTCACGGGCATCCGTCTATTGTAGCGGGAGCGAAAGGTTTGCATGTCGGAAAGTTTGGAAAGGGACTGTAGGAGTTGGGAGATATGGACCGTGCGAGGCTCCCCCCTACTTTTTTGTAAGTGCGCATTCTAAAGGGGTTACGGCGCCGATTTGCGTAACTGCGCATTCTAAAGGAGTTGCGGGCGGACAACTTCGGCCAAAACCGAGCAAAACACGGTGTTTGCTTGTAACTGCGCATTCTAAAGGGGTTAGGGTGGAAGTGGCGAGTGACGAGTGGCGAGATGGGAGAAGATTGGTGCGAACGTCTGAGGGGGATAGCCCCCCGGGGGGGTTCGTATGTGTGGCAAACAAAGGAGTTGCGGGAGCAGCTTTTTGGAAGTGTGGCAATGATTAGACTTACGGGCGGATTTCCCGGAAGTGTGGCAAATAAAGGGGTTAGGCCGGAAACACCTCGATGCTGGGCTTTAGGAATGGCACGGACGGTGACGCGGATGGGAGGCCGGGCAGTGGGAATTCTTTGAGGGACCACCTGGCGAGGAAGTCCCGACGAGGCGCACGGGATGCAAAAAGCGCACATAAAAGGCGGGCGTATGGCTGACACTTTCGGACCGGGTCCCAACAGGGTCGGGATCTTCGATCGGAACCTACCCGGAAAAAAGAAACAAGGGCGGTCGAGGCGCAGTACAAGCGACTGCAGGGAAGGATAGCATAGGTTTAACGATTGGTCAAGTATTATGTGGGGAACGGGTGAAATGAGGGTTGAATGGTAAGAGTGGCGGGGTGAATGGCGCGGGCGGGCGCAGGCTACTTCGGTGGCCAGGGGAAGGTGTGCTGCTTGATGGATTCGTAGTTGGCGTCGAGGGCGGGTTCGAGGAGGCGGATGGCGGCGATGCGGCGGGCCATTTCCTGGACGTAGCGGACTTCGTCTTTAGTGAGCGGACGGCCGAGAAGAAGCTGCTCACGATAGGAAAGCCACTTCTTGATGACTTGGTAGCCGCCGATGGTGTACTCCCAAACGCGGGATGGGACGTTGGACCAATAGGCGGTGTCGTTGAGATAGACGTCGCAGGTTTTGTCGCCAAGATGGGCGAAGAGCTGTTTGCCTGAAAGGCCGAGGGCGTTAGCGCCGTCGAGGAGGGCCTTGCGTTCGGCAGGAGAGTATTCGCGCTCCACAAGTTTGCCCTTGCCGGGCATGGTGACGCCGCCTTTGCCGGCGTGGCCCCATCCGGCAGTGAGAGCGAGGTCGGACTCCTTAAGGTTGCCACCACCGGCGCGAGCGGTAACAGCTATGAGCTTGAGTTCGGGGCGAATGTCGCCGGCAGTCACACCTTTGGTTGAGGATTCTGTGTCGAAGAAAGTAGCGATTTGGCGACCGAGCGACGCCGAGTTGGCCAAGACTTCTTTGGAATCAGGGAGTGGCACGCGCGGCCAGTCTTGGCGGAGCGCCCCTGCGTTCTCAGCTGTATACTTCGGCGAATTTAATGAGGCAAGTGAGCTATAGAAGATTTCTGGTGGCTTGCAGCCGAGTTGTTGCAGGAATTTGGTTGCCAGTTCGGATAGGTTGGGCCGGCGGGAATTCTTTTGGGGCTCGTACAGCGGAGCTTTGTTGGCTTCCGGATTGAGCATCAAAGGGAACATGCCAACGTTTGATTCGACGATGTGATGGTCTGTCAGAAGCCTTGTGAATTGCGGTCGATAGAAGTCTTCTTTCCTGTTGCGTTGTCCAGCTGTAAACCATACGTTCTCGGGCCCTATTAGTGGGAAGTACTCAGATCGCTTTTCATCTAGCAACTTGGTTTCGGGTTCCCAATAAAGCCAGCGAACATCAAAAGGCCGGTATTGGTAGCGGACGATAT
>Ga0209474_10001073_pt1 | contig 27708 bp, 26 predicted proteins | sample GraSoiAngelo_145_FD_185902 | JGI IMG/M metagenome (GOLD analysis project Ga0209474, IMG submission 185902) | Grasslands soil microbial communities from the Angelo Coastal Reserve, California, USA - 14_1009_05_20cm (SPAdes) (version 2) | ecosystem: Environmental > Terrestrial > Soil > Grasslands...
GGTGTCCGCGATGCTCTGCAGCGGGGCCTTCACGCCACGAATCTACCGGCCACGATCGGCGTGAGCGAAGTGGGACGCACCCTGGCCGAAGCGCCTTCTAGACTCGGACAGGCCACGCGTGCGAGCGATCTCGCCGGCCGGTTATATGGGCCGGGCGCTGTCCGCTGTTTCTCCGAGTTGCGGGCCTTCGACCTGCTCGACGAGCTCGCCGCATCGCACCCGGAGGTCGAGTTCAACATCGTCCCAGGGCTGCGCGCCCTTCTCGAAGCTGACCAGGATCACGGACTCAACCTAGTGGACACGGTTCGGACGTACCTGCGGTGTGGGGGAAACCTCGAGCGCGCCGCCTCGCGGCTCTTCCTGCACCGCAACAGCGTGCGTTATCGGATCGAGCGGGCGCGCGGCTTGCTGGGCTCCCACCTGTCGGACCCAGGCCAGTGGCTGCAGCTCGAGATGGCGCTCGCGATCAACAAGCTCCGCGAGCCACGAAGCGCCAGTGCAAAACGTCAACGGTAGGGTGACTTTTCTGTCGACTTCGCCAGTTGCCCGGCGTCCGCTTCCCTCGTAGACTCGCCGTCACAGCGCATCGGTGGGTTCGGGCGCACCGGAAGCAGAATGTCAGGGGATCCCGTTCTCCGCGTCACCAACGCGCGTCTTTACCCGACGCCTCAGCATGGCTCGGAGACGTACGACCTCGTGGTCGAGGGCAATCGATTCACCAGCCTTGTCCCGTCGGGGACGCTCGCCGTCCCCTTGGCGGGCGAGACCCGGGTTATCGACGCTGAAGGCAGGTTCCTCTCCCCTCCGCTCGTCGATCCCCACGTCCACTTGGACTGCGTGCTTGGTGTGGGCGACCCTCGCCATAACCAGACCGGGACGCTCCTTGAAGCCATCCAGATTTGGTCCGAGCGCAAGCCGAGCCTGACCGTCGCTGGGGTCAAGGAGCGGGCCCGACAGGTGATCGGCTGGGAAGTCGCCCAGGGGACCGGATTCATCCGAAGCCATGTCGACGTCTGTGATCCGAACCTGACCGCAGTCCGAGCGCTTGTCGAGCTCCGCCAGGAGGTGCGGGAGCTCGTCGACTTGCAGTTAATCGCATTTCCGCAGGACGGCATCCTGAGCTTCCCCGACGGCAAGGACCTGATGCGTGAAGCGATGCGGCTGGGCGTCGACGTTGTGGGCGGCATCCCGCACTACGAATGGACCCGTGAGGATGGCATCGAAGAGATCCAGTTCATCTTCGAGCTCGCGCACGAGTTCGCCGCCCCGGTGGACCTCCACTGTGACGAGACCGACGACGAACAGTCCCGATTCCTGGAACACGTCGCCGCCCAAACCATGCGCCGGGGCATGCAGGGACGTGTCGTCGCCGGCCACGTCACCGCCATGGCCAGCTACAACGACGCGTACGCCTTCAAGCTGACCCAGATTCTGCGCCGGGCCGGCGTCACGATCGTCGCCAACCCGCTGGACAACATCGTCCTGCAGGGCCGCTTCGACACCTACCCCAAGCGGCGGGGCATGACCCGGGTGAAGGAACTGGACGCGGCCGGCATCAATGTGGCCTGTGGCCACGACTCGGTGATGGATCCCTGTTATCCGCTCGGGCGCGGGTCCATGCTCGACGCGCTTTCCATGCTCGTCCACGTAGCCCAGATGACGGGGCGCGATGAGCTCTATCGCGCCTATGACATGGTCACGGCGAATGCCGCCCGGGGCGCCGGCCGCTCGAGCGCGATCCAGGAAGGCGCGTGCGCCAATTTCGCCATCTTCGACTGCGAGGACGAGATTGATGCGATCCGGCTGCGCCCGGCGGCTCGCTATGTGGTACACGAGGGCCGCGTGGTCGCCGAGACCGAACCGGCCCGAGCTCGCATCTTCCCCGAAAATCACGAGGAACTCGTCACGTTCACGCCGGCAAGCTGATTCATAAGGGAGGGAAAGTATCACGATGAGCACCCGCTATGACGCGACCGTATCCGGCCCGACCAGGGAAGGCGATGTCAGTTTGGAGCGGCGCGGGATCCAGCCGGTTCCTGAGGGCGCCCGCTACGGCCGCAAATATCGCAGCTTCACGGTCTTCTTCGCCCCCAACATCGTGCCTGCAGCCTTCTTCCTGGGCACACTGGCGACTGCGTCGTTCATCGGGCTTGGCTGGTGGACCGGGTTGGCGGCCATCATCCTGGGCAACGTCGTCGGAAGCCTGCTGGCCGGGATGCTCGCCACCATGGGTCCGCTCACCGGGCTCGCGCAGATGCCGGTGGCGCGGGCCTCGTTCGGCAAGAGCATCGCCGTTCCAGCACTCGTCAACTGGGCGACCTCGATCGGCTGGGACGCTATCAACAACGTGTTCGGCGCGGCCGCCTTGAGCTTGCTCACTGGCCTCCCCTTCTGGGCCTCGCTCATCCTGATCTTCGCCGGCCAGGGCGTGCTCGCGATCTTCGGCTATGAAGCCATCCACAGCTTTGAGAAATGGGCGACGTTCGTGTTAGGCGCGATGTTCCTAATCGTCACCGTGAAGGTCATCGGCATCGGGGATTTCCATCGGGCCGCCACGGTGCACGGCCCAGACCTTGTTGGGAGTTTCATCCTGATGACGACGATCACAGCGAGCTTCATCCTCGGCTTCTCGGTCTACGCCTCCGACTACACCCGGTATCTGCCCAAGCGCACTGGGAAATTCGAGGTCTTCTGGCGTGTGGCCCTCGGGCTTGCCCTGTCGTCAGCCTGGATCGAGATCCTGGGGTTGGCGGCGGCCAGCGCGCTCAAGAACGAAGCACCCATGAACACGCTTCGCGACCTCGTGGGCGGCGGGCTCATCGGCGCGCTCGCCATGCTGGCTGTGGCGGGCGGAACCGTCGCGATTAACGCGGTGAACGACTATTCGGGATCGCTGTCCATCCAGGCGGCAGGCATCCGGATCCCCCGTCCGGTGGCGGCGGCAGTCGGAGCCGCGCTTGGATTCGCACTCACCCTGTGGCTGAACAGCGGCGGCCTGGGCGGCAAGTTCGAGAACTTCCTGCTCTTCGTAAGCTACTGGCCGCCGGCCTGGGGCGCCGTCGTGCTGGCCGACTGGTGGCTGCGCAAGCGAATCGACATCACAGCCATCGTCGACTACCGGAAGCTCCATTCCGGATGGCGGGCGCTGGTCGCGTTCCTCGCCGGCTTCGCCGCGTCCATCCCCTTCATGAACACCACGATCTTCGTGGGGTGGGTGCCGGCCAATCTCCTACACGGCGGCGACATAGCCTACCTCGTCGGCTTCGTGGTAGCAGGCGCTGTCTATCTGATCCTCGCTCAGGATGTGCGCGCGGTCGCCAACCGAGAATCGGTGCATGAGCCGCAGCTGACTCGCGCGTAGTGCCGTGCAGGACGTTTCGCTGATCGTGCGCGGCGGCACGGTCGTGACCATGAACTCGACGCGCGAGCTGATCGAGGACGGGGCCGTCGCTGTCCAGGGTGCCGCGATCGTCGCGGTGGGGCGCGCACGGGACCTCGAGCGGACTTACCGCGCCCGCAAGGCCATCGACGCCACCGGCGCTGCGGTCATCCCCGGGCTCGTGAACGCGCATACCCATACCTTCCAAAACCTGTACAAAGGGCTGGGCGATGACATGCCGGTCCTGGAATGGATCGTGCGTATGATTTTCCCCCTCTCCGAGCATCTGCGGCGCCAGGAGGCGGCGGTCGGCGCCGAGCTAGCCTGCCTGGAGATGATCCGGTCGGGTGTCACCTGCTTCACGGACAGCTTCTACATTCATCGGGATCCCGAGGCTGTGGTCGGGGTCGCCGCCGCGGTCGAAGCCGCCGGGTTGCGCGGCGTCATTGCCCGGGCCGCTATGGACGAGGGCGACGTCCCTCCCGTCTTCAAGGAACGCACGAAGGTCGCGGTCGACGCCGCCGACGAGGCCATGCGGTCATGGAACCCGCGCTCCGAGCGGGTCCAGATCTGCCCCGAAGCCCTCTTCACCCTGTACGCCAGTCCGGATTTGGTCGCCGGGCTTCGGGACGTGGCCCGCCGCCACGGTACCCAATTCCACATGCACGCCGGCGAGTCCATCGTCGAGGTGCGCGAGATCCGAGAGCGGCACCATCGGAGTGTCTTCGGCTACCTGGACTCGATCGAGGCGCTGGGCTCCGACGTGCTCATCTTCCACGCGGTCTGGTGCACGCAATCGGACACGGCACTGCTCGCTGAGCAGCGAACCGCCGTCTCTCACAACCCGGTCTCGAACCAGTACCTGGCCAGCGGGGTGGCGCCGGTGACCGAGTGGCTGCAGCGCGGGGTGGTCGTGGGACTCGGCACAGACGGCGCCGCCAGCAACAACACCCAGGACATGTTCGAAACCATGAAGAGCGCCGCGCTCTTGCAGAAGGTGACCCGGCTGGATGCACGGGCCATGACCGCCGAGGGCGCACTCGAGCTGGCAACCCTCGGCGGCGCCCGGGCGCTTGGGTTGGCCGACCGCATTGGATCGCTCGAGGCGGGCAAGCGCGCCGACCTAGCGGTCGTCAGCCTCCGGGGCGTGAATGCTGTGCCCTCCTTGAAGCCGGTCTCCAGCCTCGTATACACCTGCCGGCCGTCGGATGTAACCCATGTGGTGGTCGACGGCAAGCTGCTGATGGAAGACCGCCGCGTGCTGAGCATGGATGAGGATGACGTCCTGGCGCGCGGACGGGAGGTGGCCCAGCGCATGGTCGAACAGTCCGGCAGCCAACAGCTGCTGGGCGCCACGCCAGCCCTCCTCGTTTCATAGGTCCTCCCCGTCCCTTTGACGGAGAAGACGTGAGTGCAAATTGTCAACGCCCGACTCGCTTTTTTGTTCGGTTTGCCCGTTGCCTGCCCCGGGAGAGCTGGCTACACTCCGGCGTATTCAGAAGGGAAGCTGAGACATGGGCGCTCTGGAAGGGAAGGTGGCGGTCGTGACCGGCGCGAGCCGAGGGATCGGGGAAGCGATCGCGATTGCGCTCGCCGACGACGGCGCCGACCTCGCAGTTCTGGCGCGCACCCAGCCCGATCTGGAGAAAACGGCGGCGGAAGTGCGCGAGAGCGGCCGCAAGGCCTGCGTTGTGGTTTGCGACGTCGCCTCCTCAGCCTCGGTCGAAGCCGGCTTCGAGGGCGTCTGGGAAGCCTTCGGCCGGCTGGACATCCTGGTCAACAACGCAGGCAGCAGGCAGAACTTCAAGACCGTGGACACCCTGCCCGAGGAGGAATGGGACGCGGTCGTCGACGTGAACCTCAAGGGGACCTTCCTCTGCAGTCGGGAAGCCGCCCGCCTAATGATGCGCAACGGCGGCGGGTCAGTCGTCAACGTCGCCTCCATCGCCGGCCCGGTAGCCTTTCCTCGGATCGGAGCCTACTGCGCCGCGAAGGCGGGCGTGGTCGCCTTGACCAAAGTGATGGCGGCCGAGTGGGCTGAGCATCACATCCGGGTCAACGCCGTGGCTCCGGGCTGGATTGAGAGTCCGATGAACGTCGAGCTGCGCACCGAACCGAAAAATGTCGAGATGTTCGCACACCTCCGCAGCCAGACCTTTCTCAAACGATTCGGCCGGCCCCGTGAGGTGGCCGACGTCGTGACCTTCCTCGCCTCACCCGCGGCGAGCTACATCGATGGCGAAGTTATTTTCATCGACGGCGGCTGGACGGCCGTCTGAAATTCACGGAGGAGGATCAGATGCCTACTAAGAACGGGAGGACCAATAACGGGAAGACCAGGAAGCGCTCAACCGGGGCGCAATCGGGCAGCGGGCTCGTCAAGGCCGCCCTGATCCAGTTCCAGGGCAACACCGACAAGAAGAAGAACATCGAGAAGGCCAAGCGTTATGTGAAACAGGCGGCCGCCGACGGTGCGAAGGTTGTCTGCCTGCAGGAGCTCTTCAATACCACCTACTTCTGCTACGAAGAGGACCCGAAGAACTACGACCTGGCTGAGCCGATCCCGGGACCGACGATCGAACAGATGGCCAAGTTGGCTCAGGACGAACGCATTGTTCTCGTAGCCCCGATCTACGAGCGCGTCGTCAAAGGCGAGCTGTACAACACCGCGGTCGTGATCGGTCCCAACGGCCAGCTGATGGGGCGCACCCGGAAGAGCTCGATCCCGCTGGTGGTGAGCAAGGACTTGGCCGGCTACGAGAAGTACTACTTCCGGCCGGGGAACACTGGGTTCCCCACCTACCCGACGCCGTTCGGGATCACCATCGGCATCATGATCTGCTACGACCGCCATTTCCCGGAGCACGCCCGATTGCTGGCGCTGGGCGGCGCCGACCTCGTGTTCGTGCCCTCGGCCACCGCCGGCATGTCGCGTTACCTCTGGGAGATCGAGCTCAAGGCCCACGCGATCGACAACATCTATTACGTGGGCGGAATCAACCGCGTGGGCAAGGACATCGGCGGCTCACCCACTCAGCTCTATTACGGCAGCAGCTTCTTCAGCGACTACCGCGGCCAGACCATGACTCAGGCGAGCGACAAGAAGGACGACATCATCTACGCCGACATCGACGCCGGCGCGATCGAGAAGCTGCGGAACACCTGGGGCTTCTTCCGTGACCGGCGACCCGATCTCTACGGGGCGATCACGACCTGATCGGATTTTCGAAATACCAAAGGAGGCATAGGACAAGATGAGCCAGGTGGCGGTGCACGGACCGCAAACGACAAGCAAGGGGCGCTATCGATACACGACCGTCGACATCGTCGTCATCGCGGTGATCGGCGTGGTCTTTGGCATTCTCAACTCCCCCATGGGCGTGATCTATCAGGCGTTCCAGGCAGCCTTCGGGCCGATCGGTTCCAACATCTGGGGGGTCTTCGACATCAGCCAGGTGCTCGCGATCTACATCGTGCGCAAGCCAGGTGCCGCCTTCATCAACATGATGATCAACGGGCTGGTGCAGATGCTGTCCGGCAACCCGGCCGGCGCCATTACGCTCGGTTGGGGGTTCACCCAGGGCGTCGGCACCGAGGTCGCCTTCGCGATTTTCCGCTACCGCCGGTATGACTGGGTCGCCTGCTTCCTCGGCGGGGCCCTCGCAAATGTGTTTTCGAACGCCTGGACCTACTACATCTACGGTTTCGGCAAGGCCGGCGCCGGTCAGCTGATCCTCGGCACCGTCGTCGGGTTCTTCACCTATGGCGTCATGAGCGGGCTGATCGCCTTCGCGATCGGGACCTTCCTCAAGCGCGCTGGGGTGCTCAAGGCCTTCAAGGCAGGCGAGCAACCGCAGGCCGCGTAGGTCAACCCCCGGAACCTGGGATGCGGTGCCGTGGCACCGCGTCCCGTTCACTTGTCGGCGCGGCACATTCCTGCGAGAAGTGAGGGAACCATAGAGACAACGCCCGAGTCCGACGTCATCATCACGTTCGACCACTTCAGCGCCTGGTACGACCGTCGCCGTGCCCCGGTACTGCGCGATCTCACCTTCGAAGTTCGACGCGGTGAGTTCATCCTCCTTCTCGGGGCCAGCGGCGCCGGGAAGAGCACGCTCGGCCTCTGTCTGAACGGCATCGTCCCCCACGTGCAGGGCGCGACCGAGGGCGACCTGATCGTGGCGCGCCACCGGGTCCGGGACTGGCCGGTCTCCGTACTCGCCAGCAAGGTCGGCATCATCTTCCAGGACGTCGAGAGCCAGCTCTGCATGCTCTACGTCCGTGACGAGGTGGCCTTCGGCCCCGAGAACATGCGAGTCCCCTCGGAGGAGGTCGAGCAGCGGGTACGCGAGTCACTCGAGTTCGTCGGCCTGCAGGGCTCGGAGGACCGCTTCGTCTTCGAGCTCTCAGGCGGGCAGAAGCAGAAGGTCGCGATTGCCTCCGTGCTCGCCATGCGTCCGGAGATCCTCTTCCTGGACGAGCCGACCGCCAATCTCGATCCGAGGAGCACGAACGAGCTGGTGCACCTGATCGGCAGGCTCCGCCGGAACCACACCGTTGTCATCTTCGAGAACAAGGTCGATCAGCTCGCCGCGGTCGCCGACCGGTTGCTGGTCCTGAAGGACGGAGCGCTGGCCTTCGACGGACCGGTTCGCCAGGTCATCGAGGAGCATGGCGAGGCCCTCGTGGATGACCTCGGAATCTGGATCCCACAGGTGTCGGAGGTCGAGCTCGGCTTGCGCGATCGCAAGCACATCCGCTCCACCGTCTTTCCACTCTCCCTTCCCGAGGCCATCGCGCAATACGCGCCCTTGAGTTTCCACGCGGAACCCACTCCCGCAGCGCCGGCTTCGCTCCGCCTCGCGGCCACCCCGATCATCGAGGCCCAGCGACTCGGCTTTCGGTATGACGATGGCACGGTCGCCCTCCGCGACGTCTCCTTCACTATCCGGCCGGGCGAGCGGGTGGCGATCGTCGGCCCTAACGGATCGGGGAAGACCACGCTCAGCAAGCACTTCATGGGCTTGCTCAGGCCAACCCAGGGGCGCGTGCTAGTCGACGGCGTCGACACGCGGAAGTCGTCCACCCGTGATCTGTCGCGCCGGATCGGCTTCGTGTTCCAGAATCCCGAGCACCAGTTCGTCCGCGATACCGTCCGCGACGAGGTCGCCTTCAGTTTACGCATCAAGGCCCTCGACGAGGAGGAGATCGCCAGGCGCGTGGAGCGCGAAATCGACCTCTTCAACCTCAAGGGACTCGAGGATCGACACCCATTCTCCTTGAGCGGCGGCGAGCGGCGCCGGCTGAGCGTCGCGACCATGATCATCGCCCGGCCCGAGGTGCTTGTCCTCGACGAGCCAACCTACGGCCAGGACAAGTCGAACACGGTGCGCATGATGGAGTCGCTATTCACCGCGCTCGGCGAGGTCAACTCGGCCCGCGGGATCACCCTCATCCTCGTCACTCACGACATGAAGCTGGTAGCGGGCTATGCCGAGCGCGTCATCGTGATGCGTGTCGGATCGGTCGCTTTCGACGGCACCACCGGCCGGCTCTTCCTCGACCCGGACTTGCTACGCCAGACGAACCTGGAGTATCCGCCCCTGTTCGAGCTGAGCCGGGAGCTGCGGGAGCGGGGCGCAACCCTGCCCGCATCGCTGCTCCGGCCTGAGGATTTCGTCGCGTCGGTCCGCGAGCTGCAGGTCATCGAGCCGTGACAGGAGGCCCGACCCCATGCGGATGACGATGCAATACTACCGCGCGAACTCTTTCATGCACCGGATGGACGCGCTGACGAAGTTCCTATGGATCATTCTGCTCGGGGTGCTTGGATTTACCGTATCGGACCCCCTATTGCTTGGACTCCTCGTGCTCACGCTGGTGTTCGTCACGTTCGCCCTCGGCCGACTGCCGCCGCGCATGGTGCTGCGCATGGGTTTCTACTTCGTGCCGCTGTCGCTGGCGGCCGGCTTCTTCCAGATGGTGATCCGCAGCCACGGTACCACGGTACTCGCTCACCTTGGCCCGCTCGCTATCACCAGTGCGGGACTCCAGTTCGGCATGGTCTTCGGGTTACGGATACTGCTGATCGCTTTCGCGTCGTTGATCTTTGTCTGGACCACCGATCCGCGGGATCTGATCGTGTCGATCATCTACCTGCGGGTGCCATACCGCATCGCCTACGCCGTCTTCGTGGCCCTGCGCTTCGTCCCCCTCCTGGAGAACGAGGCTGCCGTCATTCGGGAGGCGCAGTCGGTGCGCGGGGTCGAGCAGGTTCACGGCCGGGTCGAGTCGCTCAAGCGCTATGTCCTGCCGCTCCTCCTCTCCGGGATTCGGAAGTCGGAGAACACGGCGGTCGCTATGGACAGCCGTGCCTTCGGCGCGTTCCCCACTCGCACTTACGTCAAGGAATTCCACTGGACGGCCTCTGGAATCGTCTTTCTTTTGATCTTCGCCGCGATCGGCGTCGCACTCATCTACGCCGCGGCGCGGCGCGGCAACCTTTACGAGCGCTGAGCCGCTCCGCGAGCCAACCCTGCACGATCCGCCTGGTCGATGGCGATGGCGAGGATCGTGCCCGGGAGGATCGGATTGGTGAGGAAGACCCCGGCGACGCCGAAGCGCCCTGAAACGGCGGTCAACGTTAGGCAGAGGGTCAGCGCAACCGCCGTCGCGACCGCCCGCCTGCGCGTCCAGCGAACCCGTCGGTAGAGTCGTAGGGCGATCAGGGCGACGAAGATGACCGCCACTAAGAGCACATCCGTCGCCACCGCCACTGGAAATTCGGCGAGGAGCGCCGCCGACGGACCCGCCAGGGCCACGACGAGCAGCACCGTGCCGGCGATGACCAGCGGCCCGCGACTGCTTTCGCCAGTGGCGGCGACGAGGCCGGAGGATTCGGACCGCGGCACCGTGCCGATGCTGCCCATCAGCCCCGCGAAAATCTGCGAGGCGCCGTACAGGACGGTCGCCGCACGCAAGTCGACGCGTGGCGACTCATGCATCGCCGCCCCGACCGCCTCGATGCTCGCATAGACGTTGACCAGCGGGATCAGCATCGTGAGCACGACCAACACCACGAGCACCGGATCCGCCCACGCTAGCGGGCTGGCCAGCGGAGCGACCAGGTAGCTCGTCCCGGCGACCGTGAAGGCAACCGGGCCGCCCGCCAGCAGGTAAGCCGCCAACCCGGCGACGTATCCGACGAGGAAGATCAGCGCGCGCAGCACAGGCGGGCCGGCCTGATAAACGATGAAGGTGGCGGCCAGGACCACTCCAAGCGCGAACAGCGCCGCCGGCTCGAACGGCCGCGCCGAGCTGTGCCCCACGGCCTGGGGGGCGAGGCGGAGCAGAAGCGTCACGCCCAGCAGGAAGAGGAAGCTGCCCACCACGTAGGGGTTGAGCAGCCGAGCGAGCGCGGTTCCCGCGACCCAGCTGATGACCGCGATGACCACTCCGGCAATGATCAACGAGGATGCGAGCTCGGCACGCAAGACGGCGGTGGGTGGGGCGGCCTGGACGAGGACCACGAGCATCGCCAGGTAGGGCGTGCTCGGTCCCTCAAAGAGTGGAAGCCGGTGGCCGGCAGTCACCTGCACCAGGGTGGTCACGGCCAGCACGATCAGCACCGATGTAATGAAGTGAGAGCGCGCAGCGCCCTGGAGATCCAGCAGCGCCGCGGCGACCACGATGAAGCTCAGGGACCCGGAGACGACGAAGATGAACCACTGCAGCCCGAGGGCGCCGGTCACGAGGAGTGCCCTCAGCGACTTCCCTCTTCCCTTGATGGGTGAGGGGTGAGGTGGGTTGCTGTCTATGCCACCACGCCGACGAGCTCGCGCGATGCCGACGCCTTCGGGTTGTAGCGATCGCGCTTCAGCATCTTCCCGTGCCCGGGCGGGGCCACGAACTTTCCCTCGTCGACCAGCACGGTGCCGCGGCTGAGCACGGTCCGCGGCCGGCCCGTCACCTCGGTCCCTTCGTAGGGGTTGTAATCGACGCGCATGTGCATGGCGGCGGCCGTGATCCGGCCTTTCGCCTCCGGGTCGAACAGAATGAGGTCGGCGTCACTGCCGACGGCAATCGCGCCTTTTCGCGGGAACAGCCCGAACATCCGGGCCGGAGTCGTCGAGACCACGTCGACGAATCGATTTAGGCTGATCTTGCCAGTTCGCACGCCGCCGTTGTAGAGGAGCATCAGACGCGTCTCAATACCAGGCATACCGTTGGGGATCTTGCTGAAGTCATGCTGGCCGGCCTGCTTTTGCTCCTTATAGGTAAAGGTCCCATGATCGGTGGAGACGACCTGGAGGTCGTTGCTCGCGATGCCCTTCCAGAGCTCGTCCTGATGCCAGGCGTCGCGAACCGGCGGGCTGCAGACGTATTTCGCGCCCTCAAAGCCCGGCTCCTCGAGGTTCGTCTGCGACAGGAAGAGATATTGCGGACAGGTCTCCGCATAGACTGGGAGGCCGCGATCGCGCGCGGCCTTTACCTGGTTGAGCGCGTCGGCACAGCTGAGGTGGACGATGTACAACGGAGCCTTCGCCATCTCCGCTAGCGCGATCGCGCGACCAGTGGCCTCGCCCTCCGCGGTTGCCGGGCGCGTCAGGCCATGATATTTCGGCGCCGTGTGACCGGCTGCAAGCGCCTGCTTGACCAGGACGTCGATTGCTCCGCCGTTTTCGGCGTGCATGCAAATGAGGCCGCCGTTCTCGGCCGTCTTCAATAGGCCGCGGAAGATGCTGCCGTCGTCGAGCATGAAGGCGCCCGGATAGGCCATGAACAGCTTGAAGCTGGAGACTCCGGCGTCGACCAGCTGATCCATCTCGCTAAGGACGGGATCCGGAAGGTCGGTGCAAATCATGTGGAAGCCGTAGTCGATCACGGCCCGGCCCTCGGCCTTCTTGATCCAGGCCTCGAGGCCCTCCCGAAGGGCCTGACCGCGGTACTGGATGGCGAAGTCGACGATGCTGGTGGTTCCGCCGAAAGCGGCCGCGACGGTCCCGGTCTGAAAGTCGTCCGATGTACTCGTGCCCATGAACGGCATGTCTAGGTGGGTGTGCACGTCGACCCCTCCGGGCATCACGTACATCCCCTTGGCATCGATCACCCGGTCCACTCCCGGATCCCCGGGGATACGTCCGCCGATCAGGGCAATCTGCTCGCCATCAATCAAGAGATCGGCCGGATAGGTTTCAGTGGCGGTGACGATCGTGCCATTACGGATCAGGGTCTTCATCGCTTCCTCCTCGTCGCTCGTCGAGCAGATGAAGCTACCGGCGCGAGGCAAGGATAAAAAGCGACGGCGGTGGTGTCAATGTCCGCTTCGGCCAGAGTGGGGGCGCGCCCCTTGACGCTCTGCACAGGGTCCGGCCCGGCGTTGCAACCAGGGTTGCGGAATGCCAAGATGACGACGCGATGTGGGCGCGCTGGGTCCTCGCCATCGGCCTGGGCGGCATCCTTCTCTATGTCGGCGTCTGGCGTGGCCTGGTCCGTCAGGACATTAGCCGCTCGAGCCCGAGCGGGCCGACCCATGTGAGGGGCCGGCCCGCCGCGGTCGCCGGCATAGGGATCGCGCTCGCCGGTTTGGCGCTGATTGCCCTAGGGGCCATCACCGCGATGGCCTGGCAGATCGGATTGCTGTCCTATAGCCTCTGGGCGATCGCCGGGCTGGGCGTTGCTGCGTTCTTCCTCGCCATTAACGGTCGGCTGCCGTTCGCGAAGTAGGGCAGTTCCCTTACCCCTAACGGCACTCACTGAGCCGCGCGAGAGGCGGGGCGCTGTCTGGTGCCGAAGTTTCTCCGTGAGAAGGCGGAACTAGCGAGCGGTCGCGGCAAGCAGAGGCATGTCCGTACCTAGGCTGTTGCTCGGCGGCCTGACAGAGGCCTCGGGCTCAGTGAGCTCACGACCAGGCTATAGGCTCGAGCGCGTTAGGATGGATTCGAGATGGCGGGCAAGAACCAGGATCTTCTCTGGAAGCTGGCGGAGAGCGACGAGGTCGACATCGAGACTCGCCGCGACAAGAAGTCGCCGGTCCATCGCACTACCATCTGGATCGTGCCGGTACAGACCGGCGTCTACATTCGGTCCTTCAAAGGCAAGAAGGGGCGCTGGTATCAGGAGGCGCTGGCGAATCCGCGGGTCACCGTTCGCGTTGGCCGGCGCAAGGTCGAGGCTCGCGCCGAGCCTGAAAAGAAACCATCTGTCATCCGTGAGGTCAGCGCCGGCTATCGAGAAAAATACGGCGAGCGATGGCCGGACGAAACGGCGCCGATGCTGCGGCGTTCCGTTTTGCCCACGACGCTTCGGGTTACGACCTAGTAAGGCGTCACGAGCGCCGGCTCCCAACGCTGCAGGCTGGCGCCCGCCTGGAAGGTCGATTCGGCGAAATCGAGGATGGCCTGCCGCGGATCACGACTTCGCCGCACCGCTTCGTAGGGCAGGATGAACTCACCGAGGGACGGATTCCAGCGCGCGGCGTCCGGGTGGATGGCCGCGTCCGCCAGACCGTCCGGCATCGGGTAGGCATAGGCAAAGAAGGCGGGCTCGGGGAATTTCGCATTCCCCGGCCAGAAGCCGACGCAGACCTGCTCGGCGTCGCCACTGACTCGCCGGATGAGGCCGGCATCCGGTGGAGGCTGCGCGGGACGACCCGAGAACCGCGCGAGCGCAAGGTCGAAGGTGCCCCACCAGAACGAGACGGGCGTGGTCCGGCCGCGGAAGCGGCCCCGATGTTCCTTGAGCACCAGGTCGATCCGCGCCAGCAAGCGCCAGAAGCGGTGAGCCCAATCGGGGTCATACGCGGCATGAACCGTGTCCTGTGGAAAAGGAATCGGGTTCTCGACTTCGGATGGCGTCGTCGTAATGCTGACGTTGATCGCGAGCGCGCTCAACCGATCCATCAGTTCCCGATAAAACTCCGCAACCGGCCGGGCGCGTAGCGCGACGCGTTCCCGGCGGCCGTCGTTCAGGGCGACGATCACCTCATGATCGATGAGATCGACGTCGATCGCGAAGCCCGATTGGCCGCTCCACAGCGGAGTGGTGGTCAGGCCTCGCGCGGTGAGATAGAGCGGCACGTTCGCCCACTGCGGTTCGCGACCGGTTAACGCGAGCCGGACTTTGCCAATCACCTGGAGATTCATGTGCAGCGTGTCCAGGGTGGGGAGCCAGGCGTCGTAGGGTAATTCCGGCCATTCTGCGATCTGACGGGCCGCACCAGTCGCAATCACGTCATCAATAGTAGTCAGCGGTCAAATAAAAAGTCCCGGCCAAGGCGGCCGGGACGTGGGGAAGGAGGGAAAGGCTGCTGGATCAGTGGGCGCGCGACCGAGCGCTCACCAAGGCGCCAACGATTCCGTCGTACGCGACGCCTGCATAGACGCCGAAGGCCAGGAAGACCACCGGCTCGAGCCCGACGATCAGCCTTCCAAATTTCGAAAGCATCATGAAGGCATGATGCGCCGACCAACCTTTCGAAACGGTGACACAACCTCCCTTGTGGGAGGGATCCTGACTACGCTTCTTCGAGACGGAAGCCGGAACCGCGGACGGTGACGATCCGCACGCCCGAGTTGACGAGCTTGGCCCGGAGCCGGCTCATCTTCACATCGATCACGTTCGAGCCGAGCGGCTCCGTCTCGTCCCTCCAGGCATGCTCCGCGATGGCCTTGCGTTCGACCACCGACGGGAAGCGCCGCATCAAGAGCTCGAGGATGTGGAATTCCGCGGCCGTCAGGTTCAACAGCTTTTCGTTCAGGGTCACATGGCGACGCGCCGGATCCAGCGACAGGGAGCCACGCTTGAGCACCGGTGCACCGACGCCTCGTGGTCGGCGTTGAAGGGCGCGCACCCGCGCGACGAGCTCACCGAAGTCAAACGGTTTGACGAGGTAGTCATCCGCACCCGCATCGAGGCCCTGGATTCGGTCAGGCGGAGTATCGCGCGCGGTCAGCATCAGGATGGCGGTAGGGCGGTCATTGCGCCTCGCCCAGGATGCGACCTCCACGCCAGGCACGCCCGGCATTCTCCAGTCGAGAATCGCGACGTCGTACTCGTAGAACTTCAGCTGCTCGATCGCATCGTCCCCACGGTCGACCGAGTCGACGTAATAGCCGGCATCTTCAAGACCCTGTACGAGGACCTCCCGCAGACCACGATCGTCCTCCGCGACCAGGACTCGCATCGCTAAGCACCACTGCGGGCGAGTTTCAACTGAAACTCCATGGTCGCATTGTCCTGGACGCTGACGAAACCACCGATGCTGGGCGGAGTCATCCCGAAGTCGCTAAAGGGGAACGTGATCGACCCGACCAGCTCGATCTGCGAGCCGCTGAGCCGGGCATCGATGGGGATGGTGACCGTGCGCGTCACGCCATGAAGGGTCAGCCTGCCGGTGGCCGAGATCTGAAAAGCCTGACCGTTCCCAGCATCGGCTGGCACGGTGATGGGAGTGCTGAGGACGAAGCTTGCCGTGGGATAGCGGTCACTCTCCAGCCCCATCCGGTGGACCCGCTGATCGCGCATCGACCTGTCGCTGGTGAGGGTATTGACGTCGACAGTGATTGACACCGCCGTCACGCTGTAGGTCGATCCACTGGCCGCGATCGTGATGCCTCCATGGACAGACGAGGTCCGACCCACCGCGTCGCTGGGCGCCGACAATCCCGCCAGCTGCTCGCGCACGCGGTAGCCCGCCTGGGAACCGGAGGCCACCGTCCAGCTTCCGGCGGCCGCACTCGGCGTGCTGTCCGACGATGCGCTGGATGACGGGGTCGCGCTGGGCGAGCTGAGTGCCAGCTTTTGCGGCGAGGAACCCGCGAAGACAACGAAATAGCCGATGCCCAGGGCGACCGCGCCGAGGAGCGCGGCACCCGCCACGCCGCCAATGATCAGAATGCGGCGATCTCGAAGCCGTTTCATTAGACAGTCCTAAGGATGGTCGACCTGACCTTTCAGTTGCATGACAGATGGTGCAGCTTTCCGCTGCCCCTGTCATGAGCCGATGGTAAGAACTGCGGCGCCCTGGAAGCGGCCGTGGGCGAGATCGTCGAGGGCGGCGTTCGCCTCTCCCAGGGGATAGGCATGCACCTCCGTCTTGACCGGCACCCGGGGTGCGAGCTCCAGGAATTCCTCGCCGTCGCGGCGGGTCAGGTTGGCGACGGAGCGGATCTGGCGCTCCTCCCAGAGCAGCTCGTAGGGAAAGGACGGGATGTCGCTCATATGGATCCCGGCACACACCACCACGCCGCCACGGTCGAGTGCCTTGAGCGCGGCCGGCACCAGCGGGCCGACCGGCGCGAAGATCAGCGCTGCGTCGAGGGGTTCGGGTGGAAGCGTCACTGAGTCGCCAGCCCATTCCGCTCCCAGGCCGCGGGCGAAGTCCTGCTTTTCGATGTCACCCGGCGAGGTGAACGCGAAGACGCGACGGCCCTGGTAGCGGGCAACCTGGGCGATGATGTGCGCCGAGTCGCCAAAGCCATAGAGACCAACCCGCTGCGCGTCGCCGGCCAGTCGCAGGGCGCGATAGCCGATCAATCCCGCGCAGAGCAGTGGCGCCGCCTGGAGGTCCGAATAGTTCTCAGGCAAGGGAAAACAGAAGCGCTCATCGGCGACGAGGTACTCGGCATAGCCGCCATCGAGGTGGTAGCCGGTGAATTTCGCCTGCAGGCACAAGTTCTCGAGACCGCGCCGGCAGAATCGGCAGGTTTCGTCGACGAAGCCGAGCCAGGGCACGCCGACGCGCTCTTCCGGCGAAAAGCGATTCGCACCATGACCCCGCCCGGCGATGTGGCCCACCACCATGTGCCCGATGACAAGCGGCAGCTTGGGATCCGGCAGCTCGCCGTTGACGACGTGAAGATCGGTGCGGCACACGGCGCAAACCGAAACGCGGATCAGAACCTGCCGGTCACCGGGTGAAGGAACGGGAAGGTCGACGAGCTGCAAAGGCGCCTTGGGCGCGCGAAGCTGCATCGCCTTCATACAGCCCCCACCCCGACCCTCCCCCGCAAGCGGGGGAGGGAAATTCTACGGCCTGACCCTCCTCGCGGGCGGGCGAGGGAAATTAGCGCCGACGTTAGGCGGTGACCCCGGTCTTCAGGGTGGCCGCGAGCTTGATCTGGGTCGCGCCCAGCGCCCTGGAGACGGGGCAGGTCTTCTTGGCATCCTCGGCGATGGTTTTGAAGGTCGCCTCATCGATGCCGGGCACGCTCCCCTCCGTGCTGAGCTCGATCTGGGTGATGGTCCAGCCCTTGTCGATCTTGTCGAAATGGACCTTGGCCGAGGTGCGGATTTCCTGCGGTTTGTGGCCGGCCTCCGACAGGGCGTTGGCGAACGCCATCGAAAAACATCCGGCCTCCGCCGCGCCGATCAGCTCCTCGGGGTTGGTCCCGGTGCCGTTCTCCATCCGGCTAGCGAAGCTGTATCGTCCTTCGAAGGCGCCGCTTCCCACCCGCATGGTTCCCGAGCCATCCTGGAGCGACTTCTGCCACCGGGCTTCCGCTGTGCGCACGGGCATATCTGTGCCACCTCCATTGAGCGAAGTTGCTTTGACCTGATCCTAGTGGACCGCGCTCCCGGCCGCTGCCAGGGTCTCGAGGGTTCGTAGCCGATCACCCTGGGTCTTCTCATGGACGGAGGCGAGCAGAAGCGTGACGCCCGCCGACGACCACGCCTCCATACGCTCGCGCACATAACCGGGCGGTCCCACGATGGTGATCCCGTCCACCAGCGCGTCGGGCACTCGGCGGATCGCCTCGAGTTTCTTGCCGTTCAGATAGAGATCCTGGATGTCGCGGGCTTCATCGGCAAAGCCGTAGCGCGCGACCGTTTCGTTGTAAAAGTTCTTCGACCGCGATCCCATGCCGCCAACGTAAAGCGCAACCCAGGGCCGGATGGCGTCCCGCGCTCGCGCCCGGTCGTCGTCGACGAGCACCGAGACGTAAGGAGCAATCTCGAGCGAGTCGAGCGACCGCCCGGCGGCGCGTGCGCCGGTCTCCAGGTCGGGGCGGAACAGATCGAGATGGTCGGGCGAGAACAACGTCGGAATCCACCCGTCGGCGACTTCGCCGGTGAGGCGCAGCCCCGCCGGCGTCAGCGTCGCCAGAAAGATCGGCACGGTTGGTCGAACGGGCCGGGCAAGCAGTTTCAGCCCCTGGTCGAGCGTGAAGATCTCACCGTCGAACCGGAGACGCTCCTGGCGCAGGACGCGGCGCACGATCTCGACAGTTTCCCGCATTCGCTGCAATGGCCGGTCGAATCGCATGCCGTGCCAGCCGCTGACGACCTGGTGGCCACTCGTGCCGAGCCCGAGGATGAAGCGCCCATTGGAGATCAAGTCAAGCGTGGCGGCCGTCTGGCCAAGCAGCGAAGGGGTACGGCTGAAGACATTGACGATGCCGGTACCCAGCCGGATCCGCGCCGTCCGGGCGGCGAGCGCTCCCAGCAGGGAGATGGCGTCGGTTCCCCACGCCTCCGGCACCCAGACCGAATCGAAGCCAAGAGCCTCGGCACGTTGCGTCATCGCGAGCGCATCGTCGAAAGACAGCCCGCCCTCGTAGGGAAGGATGAGCCCAAGCTTCACGGTGGCATCCTACGCGAGGCCGTCCCGGTCGAAGATGAACTCAACGGGTTGGGTCCTCACCCTTTTGGATAACAATCAGGGAACAGCCGGCCACCATCAAGGAGGATGCCATGGCAGAGCGGACCACCACCATCAACGCCGCGCTTGCGGGAACGATCGATCTTGGAGGCGATTTGACGGTGAATCGCTTTGGCTTTGGCGCCATGCGGATCACCGGTGAGGGCATCTGGGGAGAACCACAGGATCGCGAGGAGTGCAAGCGCGTCCTGCGCCGGACGCTCGAGCTCGGTATCAACCTGATCGATACGGCCGACGCCTATGGTCCGGAGGTCAGCGAACGGCTGATCGCCGAGACCCTCCACCCGTATCCCGACGACCTGGTGATCGCGACCAAGGGAGGACTGACCCGTCCGGGCCCCGCACGCTGGAACCCCGACGGCCGCCCGGCGCACCTTCGCGCGGCGTGCGAGGGCAGCCTCAAGCGATTGCGCGTGGACCAGATCGACGTCTACCAATTCCACCGGCCCGATCCACAGGTTCCCTTTGAGGAATCGGTGGGCGCGCTGGTGCAGTTGAAGAACGAAGGCAAGATCCGCCACATCGGGCTTTCGAATGTCACCACCGACCAGCTGGAGCAGGCGCAGAAGCTGACGCCGATCGTGTCGGTCCAAAACCGGTACAACCTGTTCGACCGCTCCTCGGAGGGGGTGCTCGAGGCCTGCTCGCTGGAAGAGATCGCCTTCATTCCATGGCGCCCCGTTGAGGGTGGCGAGCTCAGCGAAGCCGGCGGCGCCCTCGCTGATATCGCGCGGCGCAATCGGGCAACGCCCAGCCAGGTCGCCCTGGCCTGGTTGTTGGCGCATTCGCCGGTCATGCTGCCCATCCCCGGGACCTCGAAGGTCGCGCACCTCGAGGAGAACCTCGGCGCTGTGGCGCTCGACCTGCCACCGGCCGACCTGGCCGAGCTCGACAAAGTCGCAGTGGAGTCCTGAGCGACGTCCGCCGAGACCGACGGCCAGAACGGCTACGACGCGCTGGACGAGGCCCTGATGGAAACGTTTCCTGCCAGCGATGCGATTGCGATCTCAGCCCCCACCCCTAACGCCTCAAACGCTCGCATCGCACTGAAGCGCGGCTCGCGTGGGCCGGCGGGCCCGGCCCTCCCCGCGAGCGGGGGAGGGGAAACGAAAGGCCCCACCCCGCCCTCTCCCGAAGGAGCGAAAAGGAGAAGCGGCTAGCGCCACCACGGTAAGCGTGCCGCCTCGACCGCGGCGTTGACGGGCTGCTCGAGGTCGGCTACCAGGCGGGCGACATTCTGGGTCCACTCGCCGGCCATGACGACCGCCATGGCCCCGCGTCCGGCAGACTCGTCGTTGCGCCAGCGGCGAAGGCAGTCCACCGCGGCTGCGCGCAGCCGATCGACAGATACGTCGTCGTGCCTCTCGGCCGCGTGGACCAGGGCGAGCCGATCCGCGAGCTGGACCAGGCTCGCGAGCAGGATCAGGACCTGCGTCTCCACCGCGCGCGCACCTTCCGCGCAAGTCGATGCCTGGTAACCCATACCGGCCAGCCACTCGAGCAGGTCGGCCGCAAGGATGGCATGGTTTCCCGCCGAGAGCAGAAAGCCGGCCCGATCCGGGCTCAGGGGCGACACGGCCTTTTCGTTGACGAAGTCGTCGAACGCCTCGCCGGCCAGGTCACCGGCCTGGAGCGCGACCCGGCGAAGCGGATCGGCGTCGCCGGGCCGCGTAAGACCGAGGATGTGATCGAAGGACCGGTCGAGGTAGGCGGAGATCGCGCGGTAGAAGCGAGCGATGGCGTGCGCCAGCGCGCGTCGCACGCCGCGCGGCCACAGGAGCACGCCGACCACGACGCTGATCGCGACACCGACCAGGAGGTCCTCGATGCGAACGACCCCAATCTGCCACCCGGTCGGAACGATGAGGTTGAACATGATGATGAGCAGCAGGCTGAACGCTGCCTGACCGGCCGCGAAGCCGATGGCGGTTGACGCATAGGCGGCGAGGAAGATGGCGAATGGGAGGACCGACCACAAGAGCACGCTGTTGGTGCCCGCGACGAGGGCGAAGAGCCCACCAAGGACGACGCCCAGCAGGTTGCCGCCGATCGCCTGCACCGTCGTGCGTCCGGTGCCCAGCGCGTTCGATCGCAGCACCTGGAGCGTTCCCAGGACGACCCAGAATCCGTGCTGTAGTCCCAGGCGATTCGCCAGCACCACGGCAATGGCCAGGCCGATAGCCACGCGCAGACTCGATTGGACCACCGTGGAAGAGGGGTCGAGGTGCGTGCGGATCGTCCCGAGAACGCGAAGCATGACGCCGCCAAGCCCTCCGCTCGCCGATACGGAGCGCCCCACGTTCACCTCCGGCCGTCCGCCCGCCGTAATGATGGCGTTGCTGCCGAGCGCGATCGTCAGGTAAGCAATGACCCGCAGGGTGTGGTCGACGTCCAGCCCATCGAGGACCTGGTCCGCCGGGCGCCCGGCCTTGAGCTCCTCGCCCGCCCAGCGGTCGAGGGCGGCACGATGGGCGAGGCGAGCACCCTCGACCGCGCGAAGGTCTGGGGGCGTGCCACCGGTGAGCACGTCGGCGCTGGCGCGCAGGGCGGCAACGGTCGACGCGGCCAGGCGGTCACGCTCGGCGATGCGCGGCACCACCGAGGCGCGGTACTGATAAAAGGGATGCTCCACGATGTCGACGATCCGCTGCAGCTCGATCAGCAGCTGCGCGAGGGCGCGGTCCCGTCGCGCCGGTCCGGCGGGACGCTTCGCCGTCGCGACGTACTCGCGACGCGCGGCCTGTTCGGCGGCGCGAGCGGCATCGATCCGCCGCTGCAGCTCGGTCGCATCGCCGCCGGCATTGAGCGCTTCGACGAGGTCGGCCATGCGCAGACATGCCTTCGCCGCTTGCTTGCATAACGTCACCCGCTCGAAACGCGGCCACATGAACACGCCCGCGAGGGTCGAGATCACGCCGGCCAGGGCGAAGGCGCCCACCCTGGTTGGAATGCTGGACGAGGGCGCCGGCACGGCCGTGGCGACGATGTAGGCCAGCAGCATACCGGTCTGCCCGGCCACGAAATACCCGCCGAACACACGGGCGAACGAAATCACGAGCGCCACCACGAAGGTGACGGCTGCGGCGGCGGCGATGGTCAGGGAGACGAAGCTGCCCAGGGCCACGAGCCCCGCCCCAACCGCGGTGGCGGTGAGGTAGGCGCGAGCGCGGGCGGGACGGAGCCCGCCGAAGTCCGTGATGACGAGCAGGGCGAAGCATCCGAAGACGATGAAAATGACGTTCTGGCCGAGGTGCAGCACGAACGTGCCAAGCGCGAAGGCCAGCGGAATGACGATAGCGGCGCGGGCCGCGCGGCGCAGGGCCGCGAAGCCGGGATCACGCGGGGCCCTGAGTGAAAAGCGCGGCTGTCTCGGTGGCGCCGGGACCTCCTTGGTGGCGACGACCGTGTCTTTAGCGCTCATCCATCATTCGTACACCTCCATGGCGGGTCATGAGCGCGCCTCACCAGAAAGTAGGGTGGCCCTGATGCCATTCAGGCGATCTTTTGGGGCGCTGATCGGCGCACCCTGTGAATATGCCGTCGATGGCCCAACTCGCTAAAGTCAACGGATGATCTCAACCGGCCTCCTCCCGGTCCTGATCACGACCTTCCTGGCCTCGGCGGTCGAGGCGACCGAGATGGTCACGATCGTTGTTGGCGTGGGTGCGACGCGAGGCTGGCGCTCGACGATCATCGGAGCGGTCTCGGGCTTCGGGGTGCTCGCCGTGATTGTCGTGGTGCTTGGTGCCGCGCTCAGCCGGATTCCGATTGGGCCCTTGCGGCTGATCGTCGGCTTCCTGCTGCTCGTGTTCGGGCTGCAGTGGTTCCGTAAAGGCATCACCCGGGTTGCCGCCCGGGGCCTTGCCGGAATGGCCGGCGAGGATCCGCACGAGGCGGCGGAACAATGGACGGGTCCCGGCATCGATTGGACCGCCTGGCTCCTGGCCTTCAAGGGCGTCGTGCTCGAGGGCCTGGAGGTGGCGTTCATCGTCGTCTCCTTCGGCGCGGCCGCCAACAACTACGGCGTGGCGATCATCGGCGGAGCCGCGGCCATCGTGATCTTTCTGGGCATCGGGTTCATCGTCCACCGGTCCGTTCGCCGGATTCCGCGCAGCTTCTTGCAGCTGATCGTCGGCACGCTGCTGACCTCGTTCGGTACCTTCTGGTCGGTCGAAGGCCTCGGCGTCAACTGGCCGGCGAGCGACGCCACCATTGTGGTGCTCTTGATCCTCTATGCGGCCACGGCCTTGACCTACATCGCGGTCCTGCGACGTCGGGCGCCTCAAATGCGGGTGGCGGCCTGATGGCGCGCATCTGGTCATGGATCGTCGCCTTCGGTCGATTCTGGTACAGCTTCATCGTCGGCGATGATTGGACAGTGGCGGTGGCCGCTTTGATCGGTCTGGCCGTGACGGGCATCCTCAATGCCAACCACATCGTTGGCTGGTGGCTGATCCCGATCATTGTGGTCGTCATGACCGGTATCAGCGTGCAGCGAACGAGCGCTCGGCGATGAGCGTGATCGCCGTCGTCGGGCTGGCCACCATGGGCATGAACCTGGCCCGCAACCTGGCCCGAAATGGGTTTGGGGTGTCGGTCTATAACCGCACCACGTCACGCGTCGACGACTTCATGAAGCAGTACGGGAAAGAGGGCGCCCTCACACCGGCGCACTCGCCAGAGGAGCTGGTGCGGCAACTGGATACGCCGCGCCGGATCCTGATGATGGTCAAGGCCGGGCCGCCGGTCGATGAGACCATCGATCACCTCGCGCCGCATCTGGAGGCCGGTGACATCCTGATCGACGGCGGCAACTCCTACTTCCTCGACACGGTGCGGCGAGGCAAGGCGCTGGAGGCACGCGGGCTCCGCTTTATCGGGACTGGCGTGTCCGGCGGCGAGGAGGGCGCTCTGCTCGGTCCGAGCATCATGCCCGGCGGCGACCGCGACGCGTATCAGCAAGTGGAACCCATGCTGACGAAGATCAGCGCCCACGTCGACGGCGAACCGTGCTGCACCTACATCGGCCCCGGTGGTGCCGGCCACTACGTGAAGATGGTCCACAACGGGATCGAGTACGCGGACATCCAGCTGATCGCCGAAGCCTATGACCTGCTGAGTCACGCTCTCAACCTCGGTGCCGAGGACCTGTCGCGCATCTTTTCGGAATGGAACAAGGGCGACCTCGAGTCCTACTTGATTCAGATCACGTCCGAGGTCCTGGCCAAACGCGATCGCGCGACCGGCCGGCCTCTGGTCGACGTCATCGTCGATGAGGCGGAACAGAAGGGAACTGGCAAGTGGGCCTCGCAGTCCGCGCTGGACCTTGGCATCCCGGTGACCGCGATCACCGAGGCGGTCTTCGCCCGATCGCTGTCCGCGCTGAAGGCGGATCGCCAGGTCGCGGCCCGCACGCTGATCGGTCCCAATGGTGGAGGCAAGGCGCCGGCGCCGGCCTCGCTGATCGACGATGTGCGCAGCGCACTGTATGCCTCGAAAATCGTTGCCTACGCGCAGGGATTCGAGGAGATGCAGGCCGCCTCTACCGAGAATCGATGGGACCTACAGCTGGGAGCGATCGCCCGGATCTGGCGCGGCGGCTGCATCATCCGTGCCCGGTTCCTGAATCGGATCACCGAGGCGTACGCGGCCGAGACCGGCATCAAGAACCTGCTGCTGGTGCCGTATTTCCGCGACGCCATTGCCTCGACGCAAGACGCCTGGCGACGCGTGATCGGGGTGGCGGTCGAGCGCGGCATCCCGGTGCCGGCCTTCAGCTCGTCCCTCGCCTACTACGACGCCTACCGGCGCGAGCGCCTGCCGGCCAACCTGGTCCAGGGCTTACGCGATTACTTCGGCGCGCACACCTACCGCCGGATCGACCGCGCGGGCTCCTTCCATACGCGCTGGGCGCAGGATGGGGAGGAAGTGCCGGTCCGCTAGCCACCCCGAACTCGTGCTGCCCTTACTCAGCGAGCTTCGCGCAGGGCGGGCAGCAGTGGTGAGCCGACCAGGGCATCGGCCGTGGCGCTGTTGGTGGCCAGCGGCACGTTGCAGACGTTGCAGATGCGCAGCAAGGTCTGGATGTCGGGTTCGTGCGGGTGCTTGTCCAGTGGATCGACCATGAACACGACGGCGTCGATGTCGCCCTGGACGACCCGGTTCGCGATCTGGACGTCGCCGCCGACCGGGCCGGACTCGAGGCATTCAACCTCGAGCCCGACTTTGGCGCCGAGCAGTTTGCCGGTCGAACTCGTCGCGACGAGCTGGCATTGGGACAGTTGATCGCGGTTGAACGTGGCGAAGGCCACCAGGTCAGCCTTCTTGCCGTCATGAGCGACGATCGCGAGTCGAGGAATGCGTGACATGGGCGTGCAGTCTAGCGGCTCCGGATTAAAACCCGGTTAAGCCGCGTGCCACACTAGCGGGATGGCTCACGGGGCCCCGGCGCTCCTCTTTGACCTCGACGGAACGCTGGTCGACAGCGTCTACCAGCATGTGCTCGCCTGGCACGAGGTGCTCGGCAACGCGGGAATGGAACTCTCGGTCTGGCGCATCCACCGGCGAATCGGGATGAGCGGCGGGCTGTTCGTCAACGCGCTGCTGCGCGAGACCGGCAAGCAGCTCAGCGCCGAGGAGGCGAATGCCCTACGCGCCCGCCACGCCGAGGCCTTCGTCCGTCGGATGGGAGAAGTCCGCCCGCTGCCGGGTGCACGCGAACTGTTGAGCCGGCTCGACGAACAGACGGTGCCCTGGGCGATCGCCACCAGCGGCAGCCCACGAACCGCCGACCCGTCCATTGCCATGCTTGGCGTGAAGCCGAAGGTGGTGATCACGCGGGAGGACGTCGCCCATGCGAAGCCGGATCCAGATCTCTTTCTTGCCGCCGCCGGGCGACTCGGCGTCGACATCATGCACTCGATCGTCGTGGGCGACAGCGTCTGGGATCTGCTGGCGGCGCAGCGAGCCCCCGCACTGGGCGTCGGACTGCTATCCGGCGGCTACGGTCGCGAGGAACTCCAGCAGGCGGGCGCGTACCGCGTTTACGAAGATCCGAGTGACCTGCTCGAGCACCTCGACGAGGTCGGCGTGCGTTCCTCGTCCGGCTGACAGGTGGGAATCCCGTGACGGCCGCGATCACGACCCGGGGGCTGACCAAGGACTACGGCATGCAACGCGGCCTCTTCGACCTCGACATGGAGGTTGGCGCCGGCGAGGTTTTTGGCTTCCTTGGCCCCAACGGCGCCGGCAAGACGACGACGATTCGGCTGCTGATGGGCATGATCTTTCCAACCCGCGGCAGCGCGCAGGTCTTCGGTCTCGATTGCCAGCGAGAGGCGGTTGCGGTCAAAACGAAAGTCGGCTACCTCCCGGGCGAGCTGCCCCAGTTCGGTGGGCTGCGCGGCGGCGAGATCGTCGCCTACCTGGGCGGCCTGCGCGGCCGGGTTGACACCACCCGAGTCAGGGCGATCTCCGAACGTCTGGAACTGGATCTCGGCCGCCGCTACCGGGAGTACTCGCGCGGTAACAAGCAAAAACTGGGACTGCTGGTGGCCTTCATGCATCGACCGTCGCTGCTCATCCTCGACGAACCCACCGCCAGCCTGGATCCCCTCAACCAGCAAACGTTTTATGACCTGCTGTCTGAGTCGCGCCAGGACGGCGCGACCATCTTCCTCTCGTCCCACGTGCTCTCGGAGGTGGAACACGTCTGCGACCACGTCGGGATCATCCGCCGCGGCCGCCTGGTCAGCATCGCCGGCCTCGATGAGCTCCATCACCTGCGCATCCACCACGTCGAGATCGAATTCGCCGGCATCCCGCCGGTCGAGGCCATCAAGGAAGCGGAGGGAGTGAGCGACGTGCGCGTCGACGGATCGCGTGTCCGCTGCAACGTGCGTGGTGGATTCGAGCCGCTGCTGACCGCGATGGCCGGGCGCGGAGTTCTCAACCTCGTGAGCGAGGAGCCAAGCCTCGAAGAGCTGTTCCTCAGCTATTACCGCGACGAGCCCCCGCTCGAGTCAGCCGCGACATGATGCTCCGGATCGGGCTGCGCTTTCACCGCACCGGCATGATTTCCACCGCCGCCATCGGAGCGTTCAGTGGAATGCTGCAGTCCCTCGGCTTCCAGGCCATTGTCGGCACCAGCGAGTCGGCGCGGCAGCAGTTCGGACTCCAGATGCAGCTCCTTGGGCGGCAGCTCAGTTATCTGGTCCCGCTACCGGTCCATCCTGAGACCCTCGCCGGCTATGTCCAATGGCGCGCCTTCGGCTTCTTCCCGGTTATTTTTGGGTTCTGGGCCCTGATCGCTGGATCGGGCGCGATCCGTGGCGACGAGGACCGCGGACTCCTGGAGCTGTGGCTGGCCAGCGGGACTTCTCGGGCGCGGGTGACGGCGGCCCGAACCGGGGCGTTTGTCATCGCCGCGGCCGCCTCCATCCTCATCGTGCTTCTGCTGACCGGACTCGGGGCGACCATCGTCGGGTCACCCCTTCCGATCGAGGGCCTGCTCGCGGACGGCGCGGCACTGCTGGCCGTCACCGTCGCCTGTTTCGCCCTCGCTCTGCTGATCGCGCAATTTGTCGATTCCCGCCGGGTGGCCGCCGGCGTGAGCGCGATCGTGCTGCTCGCCCTCTTCCTGCTCAACAGCCTCGGCCGCACGCTCGAG
>Ga0209474_10001076_pt1 | contig 27683 bp, 26 predicted proteins | sample GraSoiAngelo_145_FD_185902 | JGI IMG/M metagenome (GOLD analysis project Ga0209474, IMG submission 185902) | Grasslands soil microbial communities from the Angelo Coastal Reserve, California, USA - 14_1009_05_20cm (SPAdes) (version 2) | ecosystem: Environmental > Terrestrial > Soil > Grasslands...
GTTGCGCAATTGAAATGATCGCGACGGCGGCGTCACGTTACGATATTGCGCGGTTCGGAGGGGAAGTTTTTCGACCGTCACCGCGTCAGGCCGATCTGATGATCGTGGCGGGAACGGTGACGAAGAAGATGGCGCCACAAATCGTCAGGCTCTACAACCAGATGCCCGATCCGAAATATGTTATCTCGATGGGGGCGTGCGCGATTTCGGGCGGACCATTCAAGCAAGGTTACAACGTGCTCAAAGGAATCGACCGTTATATTCCGGTCGATGTCTATATCCCGGGTTGCCCGCCGCGCCCGGAAGCGTTGCTGCACGCCTTCATGGAATTGCAGCGCAAAATCGACGAACAAAAGCTAACTGGCGCTAGCAAAGCCGCTCATCTCGATCGAACTCACCCGAGTGAGTTTCCGGTGCCGGCTTTTGGCACGCATGATTTGGAGCCGGCGGCGAATGCAGACGTGTTTCGGCCAATGAAAATTCAGCGAACCCAATGAGCGCAAGGAACACGGACTTTCAGTCTGTGCGCCCAGCGGAGTTGCACTCCGCTGCTTTTCAGAACAGCGGCCAGAATACCCGCTGGGCGCACAGGCCACAGGCCTGTGTTCCGACATGATGCAGTCACTCAACGAAATCAAAGCTCGAATCGAAGCCGCAATTCCCGGCGCGAAGATCGACTTCGTACCTAACGCAAGCCCATCGCAGCAATCGTCGCTTCTGATCGACAACGAACATGCGGTCGCGATTGCGCGTTTTCTGCGGGACGATCCGACGCTGAGATTGGATTTTTGCTCTAATGCGACCGGGGTGGATTGGCTCGATCGGGTAGTGACGAAAAAAGTGAAGGTAAAGAAGGTTGTAGAGGGAGAGGAAAAGGAAGTGGAAGAAACACAGCAGGAAAAAATTCCCGGTTATCTCGAAGCCGTTTATCACCTTTACTCAATCGAACACAAGCACGGGCCAATCATCATTCGGATGCGGACGAACGATCGCGGAGAAGGCGTTCGATTACCGTCGCTAACTCCGATCTGGCGCAGCGCGGAATTTCAGGAGCGGGAAATTTTTGATCTTTACGGTATTCAGTTCGAAGGCCATCCCGATCTGCGCCGCATCCTGATGTGGGACGAGTTCAAAGATTACCCGATGCGGAAGGATTATCGTGAGCCGGACGATTACGAATACGAGCCGACGCCGCACGACGACGTCCTGGAGAGGTCAAAGCAACATTACACGCCGCGCCCACAGTTGGACGGGGCGGAGAATATCACGGCGCAACCATGAGGAGTTAAATGGTTAAAAACGTTACAACGTTAACAAGGTGGATCGGCCGCTCCGCGCACGATGCTGCAGCTATCGGCCCGGCCGCTAACTCCCGTTGTAACTTTGTAACCCTTTCAACTTTTTAACGTCGCCATTCGCATGACCACAACCATCCAAACACTCGAACCAGCCGAACGGCCGCTCCAGGTAATGAGTTCGCGACTCGAAGGCGAACTACTCGAAGTCTCGATGGGGCCGCAGCATCCTTCGACGCATGGCGTATTTCGCATGAACGTTGCGCTGGACGGCGAGATCGTACGCAAACTTAAGCCGGTATTCGGCTACTTGCATCGTAATCATGAAAAAATCGGCGAGAACACGAGCTATCTTGGTTCTATGCCTTACACCGATCGGCTCGATTACTTTTGCTCGATGACAAACAACTGGGCCTATGCGCTTAGCGTCGAGAAGCTGGCCGGCATCGAAGTTCCCGAGCGGGCCGAATACTTGCGCATTATCCTGGCCGAACTAACTCGACTTCAGAATCATGCTTCACTCCTGGGCTTCCTCCTTAGCGACATGGGAGCGTGGGGCACGCCACTAATGTATGCCTTTCGTGAACGCGAGAAGATTCTCGATCTGTTTGAGTCGCTCTCCGGCTCACGCATGATGTGCGATTACATGCGCTTCGGAGGTTGCCGGGTTGATGCGAGCGCCGATTGGCTGGCGCAAGCAAAAAAGATTGTAGAGCGTTTCCCAAAGTTTCTCGATGAATTCGAAAAGCTGATTGTAGAAAACGAAATCCTGATCGCGCGGACACAGCACGTCGGCAAATTGTCCGCCGAGCTTGCAATCAGTGCAGGGATTACTGGCCCGATGTTGCGGGCGTGTGGAGTGAATTACGATATCCGTAAAGTGGATGGCTACGGGATTTATCCGCGGTTCAAGTTCCGCATCCCGTTAGGTGAGCACGGCGATACTTATGACCGCCTAATGATGCGGGCGCTGGAGATGCGCGAAAGCATCGCCATCCTGAAACAAGCGTTCGAACAAATACCCGCGGGCCCGGTGATGAATCCCAAGGTAAAGATTCGCGCCTTCAGACCGCCCGTGGGCGAAGCGTACGGGCGGATCGAAGCGCCGAAAGGCGAGCTCGGGTTCTATTTAATAAGCGACGGTAGCCCGAATCCGTATCGTTACCGTGTCCGCCCACCCAGTTTTATCAATCTGACAATCCTGGAAGATCTCTGTCTCGGCCACACCGTCGCTGATGTCATGGTCATTCTTGGCAGCGTGGATATTGTGATGGGAGAGGTCGATCGCTAGCGCGAAGGTTAAAATTGTTAAATGAGTTACAACGTTAAAACGGAAAAACAGAACGCGATTCTTGAGCGAAAGGAGTTTCGGACGTTTGAGGACTTGGACGTTTACCAAGTAGCGCGTGAATTTCGGAAGAAAATGTACGGCGTGACACGAGGGCTGCCGGATTTCGAGAAATATGATTTAGGCAGTCAGATCCGACGAGCAGCAGTGTCGTTGACGAACAACATCGCCGAGGGCCATGGACGTTATCACTTCGCCGACCAAGTGCGGTTCTTCCTCGGCTCCCGCGGTTCGCTCCAGGAACTGGTCGATGACCTCAACATCTGCGCTGACGAGAACTATCTCGAGGCTGAGAAGATCGAGGCCTTAAAAGGCGAAGCGTGGCGCACGTTAGGCCTGATCAACGGTTATCTCCGTTACCTGCGCGATCGAAAGGCGGATGAGAGATCGGTTGTCCGCGAGGGCCGTGTTAACTCGTTCGAAGACGATGAGGCGTTGGTCTCGCTCAATGAAACGCTGGGTGCCGCCGGCCCGTTTTAACGATTTAACAGTTTTAACTATTTAACGATTACGAAGTGATGGTTGGCACAGGCATACTTAAGGGAATGGCAGTCACGGCGCGTAACTTCGTCGGAAGCTATTTCGAGAAAGAACGGCTGATCACGGTGCAGTATCCGGAAGAGCGCAGCCCGTTGCCGGAGAATTACCGAAACTTCCCAATCCTCATCTACGATACGGATGACGCAGAAGCCGGGTTACGCTGTGTGGCATGCAAGATTTGCGAGAAGGAATGTCCGCCACAGTGCATCTATATCGTTAAGAGCGAAGACAAGAAGCCCGATTACATGGGCAAGCCGCAGTTTTATCCTGCGGTCTTCGATATCGACATCTCAGTCTGCATGAGTTGTCAGATTTGCGTCGAGGTTTGTCCGTTCGAAGCGATTAAGATGGACAAGGTATTTGAGTTAAGTACACGCGAACGCTTCGACGCCTTGCTGCAACGGAAAAGCGAACTGTCCAAGTCGAACACCTACTATCACAACATTCATCCAATCGAGGCTGCCGAAGTAGATGCCAAACTTGCCGAAGCGGCGGCCAAGAAGAAGCCGGCAGCACCGGCAGCACAATCGCCGGCTGTCACTTCACCGAAGCCATCGCCAACCTAGTCCATAGCGGCAGTGCCGCAGCCTATGGCAAACACTCTCAGATGCGTTCGGCAAGTTGCCGAACCCGGCCTCCAGCAAGCGATCTGACTGCCCGTTTAAGTCGGCGTGAGGAGGCCATCCAATACATGGAGGAACTCGGGTGCTTCGATTGGTTTAGTGAGGTAGGCGCGTGCGCCTACCGCCGCGAGCTGTTCGATTTTTTGCGTCGTGGCGTCAGCACTGATCACGACGACAGGGATACGCCGGGTTGCGTCCGCGCTCTGCAATTACGAAAGCACATCCAATCCTGGCAGATCAGGAAGCCGAAGATCGAGTAAGACCAAATCGGGTGAACGCTGGCGCGCCAAATCAAGGCCGATCTGTCCCTCCCTTGCGTTAAGGAATTCAATGTCGGTCCGTTCGTGGAGGATTTTCTCGATCAGCCTGACGCTCGCGACATTATTTTCGATGTAGAGGTGGTGTGCCTTCCAGCCCGAGATTTTTCGACAACCCGCTGGATAGCGGTATCCAACGCCCTCGCGTCAATTGGCTTAACCAAGTGTTCCAAAAAGCCGGCTGCCCTGCTCTGGGCCAGGTCGGTATCCGAGCCGAAGCCGCTCATCGCAATGCCGCGCAGCTTATGCTTAGTGCCCAACTCCTTGAGCAAGTCACAGCCCGAGGCGTCCGGCAGAGCGATGTCACTGATGATCAGATCGAAGGTTCTTTCGCTTGAGAGCGAGCGTGCCTCCTGGGCGTTCCGCGCTGCTTCGACCTTGTATCCTCGCCGATTCAGCAGCCGTGCGAGAACCTTGCGGGTGTCGTCATGATCCTCCACGAGGAGTAATCGCAAGTCTTCGCGCCGTGCCGGAGTTGAAGCGTCGGCGGCAGGTCCGGACAGCAGCTTCGCACTGGGTTCGGCGACAGTCGCCAATTCAACGCAAAAAGTCGCGCCCTTGCCCAGCCCAGCGCTGGCGGCGGTGAGTGTACCGCCGTGCGCTTCGGTGATTGCTTTGCAAATCGCCAGCCCTAGCCCGAGGCCTCCGGCCCGCTGCTTGAGTGCGTGCTGGACCTGGAAGAACGGCTCAAAGAGATGCAACAGCGGCCGAGGGTCAATCCCGACGCCTGTGTCGCGAAACTCAACGGTCAGTCGTGAGGCCTCGGCGGAGCGCGTTTCGATGGCGATGCGCCCACCCACGGGCGTGAATTTGACGGCGTTCTTGATCAGATTCCAAAAGATCTGCTGGAGACGGCTGGCATCCCCGTCTACAAAGTGCCGCGGGGCATCGAGCTCAATTGCGAGTTGGAGTTCTTTGGCGTCGATATCAGGCTGACAGATTTCGATCGCCTGGCGGAGACACAAATGCACATCAGTCGTTTCGCGATGAAGCTGGAGCTTGCCACCCGTCACGCGCGTGAGGTCGAGGAGGTCGTCGATGAGATGAGTCTCCAAATCAAGATTGCGACGCATGAGTGCGAGCGCGGCCAGATCTTCTGGCGAGCGTCCCGGTTCCGCGGCGAGGTCTTCGAGAAGCGCGACCAGCGGCGTAAGCGGGGTGCGCAGCTCATGCGAAAGCATTCCGAAAAAAAGTTCTTTGGAGGTTACGGCGGCCTCGGCCAGGACCCTTTGTAGCGCGAGCTTTTGTTCGATCTCGCGGCGCTCCGTGAGGTCGGTGAGCGTCAGGTAGAAATCTTTCTCATCTTTCTCGCTGCGGCTGATCACGCTCTGGATGCGCACAAAACTCTCATCGCCGACGGCGTTCCGGAGCGAGAGTTCACACGTTTCCATTTTGCCTGAGGCAAGGGTGGATTGGAGGTGCTGTTGGAAAACGACGTGCGATTCGGAAGAGACGTGGGCGAGGAACGTGCGCGGGACGCTGTTGAGCAGCACGCGCTTTTCACCGAGCATCTGCGCTCCCAAGATGTTGGCTTCGAGGATCTGGCCTTTGCGGTTTAGCCGGATCAGTCCGACGGGTGCGAGATCAAAGTGGCGGAAGTAATTTTTGTGCGATTCTTCGATTTGGGCGCGGCTGTCGCGCAGCTCTTCGTTTTGAATCTCCAACTCGGCTTCGTATATGCGCAACTCGCCCATGGCGGATCGCAAATCTGGCAGGCTCTGTGCCTCGCCAGCGGGTGGCACAGCGCGCAAACGCTTCTTCGCCGTGTGGCGCAGGGCAGCATTGGATTTCAGCGGGGTGGATTTCATGTACGCTCGCTTTCAGTCTGCGCCTGCTTCAATGAAGTCCAACCCAACCAAGTAGAACCTCCACGACGGCCAACCCCGGCGTGAGCTTCATAAAGACAAACGAAGGCCTCAAACTTTTGCAGCACATCGGATGCCCTAAACGGAAATAAGTTGCTATTTCCCACGCACTTGCTGGTCACCGCCGATCCGGCTGCCCGAAAGCAACCAAGTCTATCAAGATTCTTTCCGCGCGCTGATGGGCAGCCCAAGCGGTCTCACTTGCCGGAAAGTTTGCGCTCCTCCGAATTGCTCTCCGCCCGCCGGAGCTCGCTGACATCGAGGATAGTGACGACGAGGCCGCAATCACTTGCCCCTTCCCGGCGATAGGACGTGATGCGCACGAGATGCCAGACCCCGTAGACTGTCTCGACGGTCCTTACGATTGCCTCGCCACCCGCGGCGACGCGCGGCAAATCCTCGGCAATCGCGGCAATGAGCGGATGCGCGAAATTCGCGAGCGGCCGGCCGATATCGTGCAGCTGGAGCGGGATTATGCGTGTTACAGCAGGTGTGAACCGCCGGAGGCACAGAGCAGCATCGAGGAAGATCGTGGCGACGTCAGATGTGCGCAGGACGTTTTCGAGGTCATTGTTCGACACGATCAGCTCGGAAATCTTCTGCTGATACTCGGTGTTGAGCGTGGTCAGCTCTTCATTCACCGATTCGAGTTCTTCGTTGCTGCTTTGCAGTTCTTCATTTCCGGCCAGCAATTCCTCGTTGGCGGCCTGAAGTTCCTGGTGTGTGGTCTCTTCGTCCTCGGTCGTCGCCTGCAGCTTTTCTTTCGCGCGCTCCAGCTCATCCTCCAGATCGGCAATGCGCCTGATAGATTCGCTGGAAGGATTGAACTGGTGGATCTTGGCGGCGGCGCGAGCCGCTTGAGGTTCCTGAAGAAAGACAAGCATCGTGCGGGGCTCGTCCGACTCCGCGGCCAGTGGCTCGACTTTGAGATCGAGGGTCCGGCCGCGCCCGCGCCCCGGCAATGGTATTCTGGAATACCCGACGGTTTGCTGCTCCTTCGCTGCCCGGCGCAGCGCGCCGGACAGCGCCAGCGATAATGCTCGAGGCACCAACTTTAAGACATTGAGGCTCGCTCGACCCGGATGCACTGTGAGAAAGCGCTGCGGCTGGCCGAAACTGTGCAGGATTTCGTACTTCTCATTGAGCACGAGGCAGGTCGTCGCAAATTCCGCCATCAAGCGCGCGCTAATTGTTTCCCAAATCTTTTTCCTGCCGTTTTTTGCCCGCGGCACGCGTTCTCGAGATGCGGATCCGCGACCGCCATCCAAGGAGCCGGCGGCGGTCGGGACGCGGCTCACCGCGTCCTCGATGTGAGCCCTTGAGTCGCCCCGCTTTTGGAAGATGCGCATCTTGGCGTTGACGGTCTCGAAAACATTGTCCCGGTCGCCGATCGCCTCGCTCGTGCCGAGCAGCAGATAACCGCCGGGCTGCAGCGCGAAGTGGAGCAATGCCATTACCTTGCGCTGCGCGTCGGCCCGCAGATAGATGAGCAAGTTGCGGCATGAGATCAGATCGACCTTCGTGAACGGCGGATCGTGCAGGATATTGTGCCTGGCAAAGACAACCTGCTTGCGAATCTCCGGACAGATTCGCAAGGCACCACTTTCCTGAACAAAAAAACGCGCCAATAACTCGGCACCAACATCTGCGGCGATGCTCTTTGGATAAAGCCCGCGACCGGCGTATTCGATCGAAACCTTGTCGACGTCGGTCGCAAAAATCTTCACGTCCCATTTCTCGCCGCGAGCGGTCACGAATTCCTGCACGAGCATGGCGATCGAGTAAGCCTCTTCCCCAGTAGCGCAGCCCGGCACCCAGATGCGGAGCGCTTTTCGCGCGGCCGCGCGTTTCAAGAGCGCCGGCAAAATTTCGCCACGCAAAACGTCAAAGACTTCGCCATCGCGAAAGAACCTCGTGACGTTGATCAGCAGGTCGCGCCCAAGCATTGCAACTTCCTGCGGCGATTGCTCGAGGAGTTCCAAATAGTCTTCCGGATTAGCGAGCTGCGCGATGCCGATGCGCCGCTGGATGCGGCGCGCCACCGTGCTCTGCTTGTAGCTGGTGAAGTCGATGCCCGTCTGCTCGTGAATAAGGCTGACGATCTTCTGCATCGTGGTCTCGCCGACCTTGAACGCCGCGTCCTTCGCGTGCGCGACGAGTGGATGCCGGATGAACAGCAACAGTTCTCGCGCCATCTCCGCCGGCGGCAACACGTAATCCGCCAAGCCAGTGGCACCCGCACTGTCCGGCATCGCGCTAAACTTTGCGGACCCTTCGTCTTGCACCATCACAGTGCCACCCGCTTCCTTGATCGCACGAACGCCCAGGGTAGCGTCGCTTCCCGTTCCGGAAAGCGCGATGCCAATAGCCAGTTCGCCGCGATCTTCGGCTAGCGAGCGGAAGAAGTAATCGATCGGCAAAATCGGCGCGCGGTTTTCCGGGTCGCTCAGGAAAAGCCTCCCGTGGAAAATCTTCACCCATTTACCCGGCGGAATGACATAAACGTGGTCCGGCCGGATCGTCACGCCGTCCTCGATCTGGCTAACCGGCACCGTTGTATGGGTTGCGAGTAACTCGACCATCCGACTGCGATAAGTCGGCGCGAGGTGCTGGATGACCACGAAAGCGACACCGCTCTTCGCAGGCACCGCCGCGAAAAAGCTGCGCAGCGCTTCCAGTCCACCAGCCGAGGCCCCAAGCCCCACCACATAAAAGCCCCCCACTGGCCTGCGTCTCGGGATCGAAGCAACTACGGCTGATTTGTGCGCTCTCCTCCCCGCCCTCTTATGAACTGCGGTGGACTTTGGTTTTCGACGAGATGAGACGCGCCGCATCAGCAGAACCTCGCCGCTACTATGCTCCATCCTGCCCGTTAGTCGAAGCGTTCCGCAGTCGGGTAGCGGTACAGTTTGACCGAGAGTTCGCGACAGCTTGCCGCGAAACTCTGAGGTGATTGGTGATCTGTGCGTTGCGAATGAGAATGCATTCGGGGCAGCGGCCGAATGCTACAGGCTGGGAGCCTGCACTCTCCAGATAAGAGCCGGCGGTATCGTCTCTATTTGCAATCGCAAATCGCAAATCTACAATCGAAAACCAACAGCCAGGGTGGCGGAATTGGCAGACGCGCCAGACTTAGGATCTGGTGCTGAGAAGCGTGCAGGTTCGAGTCCTGTCCCTGGCACTTATTTTTTCGTGAAGGATCCATTGCCTTCGTCGATGTACTCAACCGCGAGATAGCGCGAAACCTGGAAGGTTTGTTTCCAACGACCATCGCTAAAGTCGCGCGAGGCTTCCAAGATTTGACTCCGTACTTCGGTGGAAGGCTTTTGGGAAAGATTCCGTCGAGCTTCCATCAAACCCCGGCCAGCAAATTCCTGAGGAAGGGGCAAATCCAAAATTTGAATTATCTCCCGCGCAATGTCGACGTTCGCGGTCGGCAGTTTGTCTTCGAAACCAACTTGGAGATCCGGGCCCGCCGCAATGAGCGTGTTGTGAATATCGAACGCACTTAGGGTTGCGTGCGTCCCCTCGCCTGCCTTCCGATTCCAATCCGCATCAATCATGCCCGCGACACCAAATTGATTTTGCATTTGCCCATCGCAGCGAAACGACATCATGATATCAGGGGCGTTCGATGTATCTAATCGTGCCGCGTTGAGAGGGAACGTCCCATCCAGTTTGTTGCGGGCGAAAATAACTCCCGCGAAATCGCTGTGCTGTAACCAATCGACCAGGCGCTGTGTCACTGCGCGATCATGATCGCGCACGTAAAATAAAACCGTGCCGCCATTTCCACAGACGAGAATGTCCCCGGGTCGGGGCGTTTCTGAGAATTCTTGAGCGGCGTGGAAGCCAGCCTTGTTCAAGAGCGCGACGACATCGATGGAGCGGCGGATGGTGGAGAAGCCGTGATCGGAAACGACGAAAATGTCGGTGGAATCGCGAACTTTTTTCTTTTCCAGCGCACTCAGCACCATTGCCAAGTCATCATCAACCGCTTTGATGGCGGCGAGCGCTTCGGGCGAACCGGGCGCATAATTATGCTCTGAAAGATCGGGCTCGCTCAGCCAGAGAAGTGAAAAGTCCGGGATGCTGTCGCGCCAGAAAAATTCGGTAAGGGCGCGGGTGGCAAACTTATTTCGCTGCGCCGCGGTTGCAGCCGAATCATCGGGAATCGACCTCAGCAATTCTGTCATTTCCTCGCGCGGGGAAGCACCAAGCGACGCGGCTGCGAAAATCGTGAGTGGTTTTCCTTTTATTCTGATCACGGTCCAGTCGTTGTCGCGATCGAAGAGCATCGCGACCGATTTCGCTCCCACCAAGGCAACTTTCTTTCCCGCGGCGCGCAATAATTCCACGAATGTCGGCACGGCAAGATATTTGCCCCCGGCGATTTCGTCACCGCGTTTAATTGAATCTGGGTCGCCCATGTCGATGGGTTGGCGCGAATTAATCGCCGGGCGAAATTCCAAGTTGGCCGCAAGACCGTTGCGATTCGGGTAGCAACCGGTGGCGAGGGCGGCGCCATTCACATCGGTCGCTGTCGGGTAAACGGCGTGATGATTGCGGAAGCGGATGCCATCGTGCGCAAGTTTATCGAGCGTTGGCGCATATTTTTCAGTGACGAAATCGGGGCGCATGCCATCCCAAACGACGAGAACGACGTGACGCGTTTCAGAAGCGGGATAAATGCTCGTCCCGCCGGCCAAGACCGCGATGGCAAGGAGAAGGAATTTTCGCAGGAGGGTTTTCAACAGCCCGATCTTCGGTTGAGGAGCGCGAGTTGTCATCCCGAGCGAATGCGAGGGGCCTCTCATTTGCTGATTACTCACACAGGCTTGAAAAATTTTGACCAACTGCGAGGTCCCTCGCCCGCCAGGCGGCTTGGGATGACAAAATGTGGGCTTCACGTTTCGCTGCGCGCTGAGGTTGTGGCTTGCCAGCGCCGGACGGACCGCTAAAAATCGTGTTGTGGCCCGTCACCTTCAATCCCGCAACGGCAAAGTCTCGCGTGAGATCGAGCGGAAATTCTTGCTGAAACGATTGCCGCCGAATCTTCGGCATTTCCACAGTCGCACCATCGAGCAGGGTTATCTCTCGGTGAAAACCGACGGCACCCAAATTCGTTTGCGCAAATCGGGCCGGCATCATTCGCTAACGATCAAACGCGGTCGCGGTGTATCGCGGCAGGAAATCGAAGTCGATCTGACGCGCGATCAGTTTGAAGAGCTATGGCCGGCAACGGCGGGCCGCCGCTTAACAAAAACGCGCTATGATGTTCCATTTGGAAAACACACGATTGAGATCGATGTTTATCGTGGCCGCAACGAAGGGCTGGTCGTCGCGGAAGTAGAATTCAGGGACGAGCGCGGATGCCGCCGTTTTCAGCCGCCGGATTGGTTTGCGGCGGACGTGAGCGGGAAATCGCGTTACAGCAACGTGCGACTGGCGCGGGAGTAAAGCGATGAGTTTTCAATTGCGACGCAATCAAACGTTGGGCGTGAATCTGCAGCGAATTTGCCGGAAGCAGGTTGAGGGCGCGCTGGAAATCGTGCGCGGCGAAAAGGAAGCAAACGATACGCCCGTGCATGAGACGCGGAAACATTTGAAAAAAGCGCGGGCGGCCTTGCAGATGGTCTCGGATGAAATTGGGCGCCCGCGTTTCAAAAAGCAAGATCACTGTTTTCGCGACATTGCCCGGCTGATTTCCGATGTGCGGGACGCGGAAGTGCGTTTGCAAACGGTGCGGCAATTACAGGAGATCACCCGGCGCACTTCGCAGCAGACATTTTGCAAAACCGAGGAGCTGCTTCTGGCAGAGCTGGAGCATTTCATCGCAGCATTTGCGGGCTGGCAAAAGCAGGCGGCGCCGCAGTTGGAGAAGTTGCAGGAGGACATCGAAGCGTGGCCGGTCGAAAACCTCGGTTGCAAAAACATTCGCTGCGCCGCGCAACGCGCCTACAAAGCCGCGCGTCATGCGCTGGCCTGCGCCAAAAGCAAACCGACGCCGGAAAATTTTCATGAATTTCGGAGCGAAGCGAAACGGCTGCTTTATCAACTGCGCATTTTGCGACCAATCAATCCACTCGTGATCGGCGCGCTGATCGATGACGTCGATTCAGTGGGCGAGGTTTTTGGGCGATCGCACGATCTGTATTTCCTGGGCGAACGATTGCGGTGCGATGGTGCGAAGCCGCCTGCCCGCGAGACGCGTGAACTGGTGGCGGTGATCGAGGCCAGCGAAGTGGAGTTGCAAAACCGCGGGCTCGATCTGGCGGAACGATTTTTCGAAGAGCGTCCGCGGGATTTCGGGCATCGGCTCGGCACTTGGCTGCAACAGTGGCTCAGGGGCGAAGCACCTACTGTAGCTGACGCGCTAGTGTGCCATGACGCCAGCGTTTTGAATTAGCCACCGAAAGGGCGCCGAACCAGGCAACGATCGGATCGCAGGGTGGATTTATTTTTTGAAACCGTGTCATTGCGTTTGTTTCTCTGCGGCGATGTGATGACCGGGCGCGGCATTGACCAGGTGCTGCCCCACCCACTGAATCCAGGGTTGTGGGAACCGTACCTTCGCGATGCGCGCGCTTATGTCGAGTTAGCTGAAAATGCCAATGGTCCGATTCCTCGACCGGTAGACTTGGATTATATCTGGGGCGAAGCACTGCCGGAACTACAGCGGGCCGAAGTCGATCTAAGCATTATCAACTTGGAAACCGCCATTACGACGGTCGAGACACCGTGGCCCGGGAAAGAAATTCATTACCGCATGCACCCGCGCAATATGGATTGTCTGTCTGTCGCGGGAATCAACGGATGCGGGCTGGCGAATAATCACGTCCTGGATTGGGGATACGAAGGTCTGTCCGAAACGCTACGAACTTTGAATGCGGCGGGCGTGAAGCATGCGGGCGCGGGAAATGGCGTGGAAGATGCCGCGGCTCCTGCAGTGCTCAATGTGCCGGGAAAGTGCCGCGTCCTTCTCTTTTCGTTTGGATCGACAACCAGCGGGATTCCGCGTCAATGGCGCGCCACGAATGTTTGCCCGGGAGTGAATTTATTGGACGATCTTTCCGAAGCCACCGCGTCGGGGATGGCAAAAGGAATGCGGCAATTTCAACAGTCGGGTGATTTGCTCATCGCGTCGATCCACTGGGGTGGCAACTGGGGCTACGACATTTCTTTGGAACAAATCACGTTTGCGCATCGCTTGATCGAGGAAGGCGTTTCCATCGTGCATGGCCACTCTTCTCATCACGTGAAAGCGACCGAGGTTTTCAAAGGCCGCCTGATTCTCTACGGTTGCGGCGATTTCCTCACCGATTATGAAGGGATCAGCGGTTACGAAGATTTCCGAGGCGATCTCGCGCTGATGTACTTGATCGAACTGGACTCGCGCTCTGGCCAGCTTGTATCAGTGCAACTTGTTCCGATGCATATGTGTCGCTTTCGACTGGAACACGTGTCAGCCGCCGATGCGCGCTTGCTATGCGATCTGCTATCTCATCTCGGTAGACGGTTCGGCACAAAGGCGCGCCTGAATGAAAACAACACTCTGACGCTTGAATGGTGAACGAGATGACCCTCCGTTCGGAATTGGTTATTCGTCAGTTGGAGCAGGGTTTCTGATGCAATTGTTCGGTGTAGGTCAAAGAGTTTTGCTTACGGGTCGTCCCGGCTGCGGCAAAACGACACTGATCAAGCGCGTTCTGGAAGAACTGCCGCAACGCTTCGGTGGTTTCTTTACGGAGGAGATTCGCGATCACGGTAGTCGCGTCGGATTCAAGGTCGTGGCGCTTGAGGGCGACGAGGCCGTCTTCGCCCATGTCGATTTCACAGCACGCGAGCGCGTTGGAAAGTATGGACTTGATCTCTCCGCACTTGAAGCCGTCGGCGTCAATGCCATCCGTGAAGCGGTGCGGGCGCAGCGACCTATCGCGATCGATGAAATCGGACCGATGGAAATCCGCTCGGTGGTTTTTCGTGAAGCAGTCAACGACGCGCTCGACAGCGAACTCCCAGTCCTCGCGACAATCTTCTCGCGCCCTCTGCCCTTTACCGAAGGGATTAAGTCGCGTCCTGACGTGGTGCTAATCGAGATTAGCCTGAACAATCGCGACCGACTCGTTTCGCAGCTATCAGAAAAATTCCGGAACCTGAATGGATGACGAAACTTTCCCGAGCCGGAAGGCAATCGATTGGTTCAGACCCATTTCATTAATACATGGAGGGGCGAGCTCCTGCGAGCCCGCAGTTGTGGGACAGCCATCTTGGCTGTGGGGCCAACGGGCATCTTGCCCGTTGATGGAGCGTTATGGCGAGTAGGCAAGCTCCGCTCTCCAATGCCTGAAACATGCGCCCGATACTTTATGAGACGGGTTTCTCAACATGTGGTGTGGAATAAGCCACCAACCGGCTCTGTTTCCGCGAGCTGGTTGTAGAGCTTCGCGGCGTCGACGGTGGGCAGGACGTGCGCTGGTATTTGTCGTTCCTTGAGGAAGTCCAGGGTCTCGTGTGGGACTTCGAGGCATTCCTTCATCCCGCGCGAGAGGACTACGACTTCGGCGCCATGATCGACCAGTTCCTGCACGTCAGTTTGCTGAATGCCGGGCACATGATTAGTGCCTGTCTCGCGCCAGTTCCATTCTCTCGATCCACCCGGAAAAAGCTTTGCATCCTTGTAAGGCTCGGCTCTCCCTTCCACCTCAAGCCGTCCCCAGGAGACATGGTTGATCCGCGGCGAGCGGTTTTCGGTTTTCACAATAGCAATATCGTCCGCCAACCGCCGGGCAGTTTTGAATGCCTCGTGGCGCGATCAGCCTTAAATCAAAAGTCAGTAACGATAATGCTCCGACTTGTAGGGCCCGTCCACCGGCACGCCGAGATAGTCGGCCTGCTCTCTACTTAGTTTCGTTAGCTTAACGCCGATTTTGTTGAGATGAAGGCGAGCTACCTCTTCGTCCAGTTTCTTGCTTAGAACGTAGACACCTACCTTGTAAGTATCGCGGTTCTTCCACAGATCGAGTTGCGCCAGCACCTGATTGGAAAACGAATTCGACATTACGAAGCTTGGGTGACCAGTGGCACAGCCAAGGTTCACCAGGCGACCTTCCGCCAGCAGGAAAATTTCGTGGCCATCGGGGAAACTATACTTGTCCACCTGCGGTTTGATGTTGGTCCGCTTGACCCCCTTGGCCGAATTCAGAGCGTCGACCTGAACCTCATTATCAAAGTGACCGATGTTCGCCACAATGGCCTGATCTTTCATCCACTCGATATGTTCGAGCTTGATCACATCGACGTTCCCGGTAGCGGCGATGTAGATATCGCCACGGCCAAGGGTGTCTTCGATGGTAGTCACTTCGTAGCCTTCCATCGCGGCCTGCAACGCATTGATCGGATCGATCTCGGTGATGATGACGCGCGCGCCCTGGCCGCGGAGCGACTGGGCACAGCCTTTTCCGACGTCGCCGTAGCCGCAAACGACCGCCACTTTGCCGGCAATCATGACATCGAGCGCGCGGTTTAATCCGTCGACCAGCGAATGCCGGCAGCCGTAAAGGTTGTCGAATTTCGATTTGGTCACCGAATCATTGACATTGATCGCGGGAACGAGGAGCCGGTTTTCCTGATGCATTTTGTAAAGTCGATGCACCCCGGTGGTTGTTTCCTCGGAAACACCGCGCCATTCCTTGACGATCTCATGCCAGCGAAACGGATTTTCGCGTTGAACCTCGAGGAGCAAATCCTTTATGACCTGCTCTTCCCGGTTGGCCGATTTAGTTTTCGCCCAATCACTGCCTTCCTCCAACTCGTACCCTTTGTGGAGGAGCAGAGTCGCGTCGCCGCCATCATCGACTACGAGTTGGGGGCCCTTTCCGTCTGGATGCGAGAGAGCGCGATAAGTGCACCACCAATAATCTTCCAGCGATTCGCCTTTCCAGGCGAAAACGGAGACGCAAGACTTCGCGATCGCCGCCGCGGCGTGATCTTGCGTGGAGAAAATGTTGCAGCTGGCCCAGCGCACGCTCGCGCCAAGATCGCCCAGCGTTTCGATCAAGACGGCTGTTTGCACTGTCATGTGCAATGACCCGGTAACGCGGACGCCCGCCAGTGGCTTACTCGGCGCGTATTTTTCCCGAATCGCCATCAGACCGGGCATTTCCTTTTCCGCGATGCCGATCTCTTTCCTTCCAAAGTCCGCCAGACTTATATCGGCAACTTTGTAATCTTGTTTCGCAACTTCTGCGGTGGTGATGCTTTTCGACATAGCTTCGGAGCTTTAAGTTTTAAGTGTTAAGCTTTAAGTTTGGTCTTTTAAGGTGAAGTTTTTGCATCCTTCAAATGTCTGAAAAATGGATACCGAAAGCCGGCACCCGCGCTGCCACCCTTCAAGATCTTTGAATGATTGATAGGCCATACTTAAAACTTAAGACTTAAAGCTTAAAGCTACTGTGCTGCGGCACGCAGCGCGTCCGCCTTATCCGTCCGTTCCCAGGTAATGGCATCCAGATCATCGACGCGACCGAAGTGTCCGTAGTTGGTAGTCTTTCGATAGATTGGGCGCAGTAAATTGAGCTGCTTGATAATCTCGGCCGGCTTGAAACTGAAGACTTCGCAAACCGCGCGTTCCAGCTTTTCCTCGTCCACTTTGCCCGTGCAAAAGGTGTCGATACTGACGCTAACAGGTTCTGGATGACCAATAGCGTAGGCGAATTGCACTTCGCAGCGATCGGCTAATCCTGAAGCGACGACATTTTTCGCCACCCATCGGCCCATGTAGGCCGCGCTGCGATCGACTTTGCTCGGATCCTTTCCCGAAAACGCGCCGCCGCCGTGCCGGCCCATTCCGCCATAGCTATCGACGATAATTTTCCGACCAGTGATGCCGGCGTCGCCTTCCGGGCCACCGACGACAAAACGACCAGTCGGATTGATTAGGTAAGTCGTCTTTTCATCGAGCCACTCCGCCGGAATTACTTTTTTGATCAGTAGCTCGATCAAAGTCTCTCGAATTTCCTTTTGTTTAACTTCCGCCGCGTGCTGCGTGGAAACGACTATGGCCGACGCGCGCACCGGTTTGTGCCCATGGTATTCAATTGAAACTTGTGTTTTGGCATCGGGCCGGAGCCACGGGATCTCACCTTTCTTACGCAACCGGGTCAGCTCACGCCCGAGTTTGTGGGCGAAAGAAATAGGGGCCGGCATCAGCTCAGGGGTTTCGTTGCAGGCAAATCCAAACATTAACCCCTGATCGCCCGCGCCTTGTTCGGCCGTGCCTTTTCCTTCAGCCGCGGCTTCATCCACCCCTTGCTTGATATCGCGCGATTGCTCGGTCATCTCGCAAATGATCCGGCAGGTATCAGCGTGAAAAATGCAATCGCCATTGACATAACCAATGTTGCGCACGGCCTTGCGCACGTGTTCATCGAACTCAAATTTGGCGTTGCTCGTGATCTCGCCCGCGAGCACCACCAGATTGCCTTTAGCCAGCGTTTCGCAGGCCACCCGGCTGAGCGGGTCCTGCTCCAGACAGGCATCCAGAATATAATCGCTAATTGTATCGCAGACCTTGTCGGGGTGGCCTTCAGTGACGGATTCGGACGAAAAAATGTAACGGCGAGACATGGTGAAACGTTAAACGAGTTAAAAAGGTTACAACGTTACAAAGTTAAAATTGGTCAGGCGTTGTAACGATTTAACACTTTAACGGTGTCACGTCGTTGCAAGACATATTGACCAATCATGATACGTAGATATATCGTTCTTTTGCACGATGCCGTCAACGATTAATTTCCTGCGTTTGATCGCCGATCCGACTCGCCTGCGCATGCTTCTCCTCCTCGAACAGGAAGAGCTGTCAGTGGCGGAGTTACAGGAAATTCTCGGGATGGGTCAGTCGCGCATTTCCAGTCATCTCGCACAGCTAAAACGAGCCGGAGCGGTGATCGATCGGCGGGCCGGGAAAAATGTGTATTACGGTTTGAAAGATTTCTCGCGCAACGGGGCGCGCGCACGCGTGCAGGAACTGGTGCAAACGATGGCGCGCGAAATTCCGGAAACGACGCGCGATCGTACTGCCCTGAAGCTGGCGCTGCGCAAACGGCAGGACAAAGCCCGCGAATACTTCGACGAGCTAGCGGGCAAATTTGGCCGGAGTTATGTCCCGGGCCGTTCGTGGGAAGCGCTGGCGCACGTCTTGATCACGTTATTGCCACCACTAACCGTGGCGGATCTGGGGGCAGGCGAAGGTACCCTGGCGCAGCTGCTCGCGAAAAACGCACGCAAGGTCATCGCGGTCGATAATTCGCCCAAGATGGTTGAGTTCGCGTCGCATCTGGCGAAGAAACATGGTTTCCGGAACATCGAGTATCGCCTCGGCGACATGCAGGAACCGCCCATTGCCAAAAACAGTGTCGATCTGGCGATCTTCAGTCAGGCTCTGCATCACGCCCCACGGCCGGAACGCGCGATCAAGAGCGCGCATTCAATCTTGAGGAAGAATGGGCGTATCGTCATTCTCGACCTGTTGAACCATTCCTTCGAGCGGGCACGCGAGCTTTACGCCGATCACTGGCTCGGTTTCAGCGAAGTGCAATTGCACCAATTTCTGGAAAACGCCGGCTTCAAAATAATTGATGCCCGCGTGGTCGCGCGGGAAAAACAGAGCCCGAATTTCCAGACCGTATTTGCCACCGGGACGAAATAATTCTGAGCTGAAGATCTAATAGCAGCGTCGTCGCCCCCTTTTCTGTCATCCCGAGCCTAGTCGAGGGATCTCTAACTATTCGCTGCAAAAATTAGAGATGTCTCGATCCGAGCCGGACTGGCATATTCGCTCGACATGACAGGAGCGGCGAAAATGCGGCGCCGCATTTCCCGAAAATTCATCGTCGTTTTTGGCGTCTCGAGTGTTTAACTCGTCAGCATGAAGAGAATTACCGCACTCATTCCGCGGTCAGCGACCGCAGCTACATCTCTGGTTTGCCTCGCGCTCACGCCGTTGCTTCTCGCCAGCCAACCCGCGCTCACAATTTACAATCAAAATTTCGCGGTCGTGCGCGACACGGTTCCAGTCGACCTGAAGCAGGGCATAAACAATGTCCGCTTTACCGAAACGACCGCGCATCTTGAGCCCGATTCGGTGATTTTGCGCGATTCAACCGGCAAAACAAACCTGCAAATCCTCGAGCAAAATTATCGGAACGATCCAGTTTCGCAGGAATTGCTCCTTTCGTTATTTGAGGGCAAAACGATCGACTTTCTCGTCGTCGAGCCAAACAAGCCGAACACGATTGTGCATGGGAAGATTGTGCGCAGTGGTTACGCGCGGCACAGCCAGGAAGCGATGCAGCGCTACGGCCAACGCTATGCCATGGCGCAATCGGCGATGGCTTATCAAAGCGGCGGCATGTCGCAGCCGATCATCGAAGTAGATGGCAAACTGCGCTTTGCGCTTCCGGGGCAACCACTGTTCCCGCCGCTCGGAGACGATACGATTTTAAAGCCGACCATTGAATGGCAGTTGCAGGCCGATAAGGCAGCCAAGCTGGACGCCGAGCTTGCTTACGTCACCGGCGGGATGAGTTGGGAAGCCGATTACAACATCGTCGCACCGGAGAAAAGCGATCTGCTCGATTTTGTCGGCTGGGTGACGATGGATAATCAAAGCGGCAAGACATTTGAGAATGCGAAAATCAAATTGATGGCGGGAGATGTGAGCAAAATTCAGCAGGCGGAGGTGGCTGGCTACATGAGAAATGAAGAGTTGGCGGTGTCAGCGGCGATGCCGGCTCCGGTAAGCGAGAAAGCGTTCGAAGATTATCATCTCTATACCCTAGCGCGACCGGCCACGTTGCGCGATCGCGAGACCAAACAGGTCGAGTTCATCCGTGCCAGCGGCGTGAAATCAGAACGAATCTACGTTTACGATGGAATGAAGATCGATTGGAACCAGTGGCGCGGTGTCCGGATGGAAAACATTCGCAACAATCAGGACCTCGGTACCGAAATGGAAACGAAGGTCGCGGTCATGCGCGAATTCAAGAATTCGGAAGCGAATCATCTCGGCATGCCACTGCCGAAAGGGCGGCTTCGGTTTTACAAACAGGACGAGGACAAACAGCTGGAGTTCACCGGCGAAAATTTGATCGATCACACGCCCAGAGACGAAACGCTGCGGGTCTTTACCGGCAACGCTTTTGATCTGGTGGGCGAACGCCGGCGCACCAATGTGAAAGCAGATTCATCCAATCATTGGCTCGACGAGACTTTCGAAATCAAGCTGCGCAATCACAAGAAAGAGCCGGTGGATATTCGCGTGGTCGAGCATCTCTTTCGCTGGACCAACTGGGAGATCAGAGAAAAATCGGACCCGTTCACCAAAATGAACGCGCAGACGATGGAGTTTCGTGTTCCGGTCAAAGCCGACGAAGAAAAGACGATTCACTACACAGTGCATTATTCGTGGTGATTGGGGGGCCTCGCGGTCAACCCCGAAGTCGTTTAGCTTCAACAAGACGCGAGCACAGTTGTCTATCGGTGAGGGGAAACGACTGGCCACGGCCATGCACGACGTTTTTATGAGCGGCTTTTTCGAGGAAGTGAAGCGGCGAAAGGTTTATCGCGTTGCGGTTGCTTATGTGATCGCGGCCGGCGGCATCATCCAGCTCGCTTCGGCGGCTTTTCCAGCGTGGGAATTGCCAAACTGGGCGTTGCGGTTGGTCATCGTGTCGTTGCTGATCGGTTTTCCGATCGCCCTTATTCTCGCCTGGGCGTTTGATGTCACCCCGCAAGGCATAAAGACGACGCCGACGACCGCCGTGCCGGGAGCGCATCGTCGTCGCAATGTCATTATGCTCGTCGCCACTGGCGTGATCATTTCCGCTGCCGCCGGTTTTTTTCTCCTCCCCCGCGCAGTAGCACGCAAGATCGACAAGTCGATTGCGGTGCTGCCGTTCGAAAATTTAAGCGACGACAAAGAAAACGCTTATTTCGCGGATGGCGTTCAGGACGACGTGCTCACGAACTTATCAAAGATCGGCGATCTGAAGGTGATCTCACGCACCTCGGTGATGCAATATCGGGGCAAGACAACGAACGTCCGCGAGATTGGCAAGGCTCTTGGTGTTTCAAACATTCTCGAGGGTAGCGTGCGGCGCTCGGGCAATAAGGTGCGGGTGAACGTGCAATTGATCGATGCAAACAGCGACGAGCATATTTGGGCGAGCGATTATGATCGTGACGTGACCGATGTGTTCGCGATCCAAACCGATCTCGCCCAAAAAATCAGCGACGCACTCCAGGCCAAACTTTCGCCCGCGGAAAAATCCCGGATCGAACGAAAGCCGACGGAAAACGGCGAGGCCTACCTCGCTTTTGTCCAGGCGCACGATCTTCAGAACGAGTTCGAGGATCTTGAGAAACTCAAACAAAGCGAGCAACTTTACGCGCGGGCCATCCAGCTCGATCCCAAGTTCGCTCTTGCCATTGCGCGCTACTCCCAATTGGAAAGCTGGATCGTCCATACTTTCGAACGCACCCCCGAACGCCGCGAAAAAGCGCGCACGCTGGCGCAGCAGGCGTTGCAATTGCAACCCGACCTGCCGGAGGCGCACCTGGCAATGGGATTTTCCCTGTATTACGGCGACAACGAATTTGAGGCGGCGCTGAAAGAATTCGAAATCGCGCAGCGTGATTTGCCCAACGAGGCTGAAGGTTATCTCGCCCTCGGCGCGATCCAACGTCGCCTGGGAAAATGGCCGGAATCCACTGCCAGTTTGGAGAAGGCGGCCAGTCTCAATCCGAAAGACGGCTTGGTGTTTCAGAATCTCGCTTTCAATTACGAAGTGCTGCGAGACTTCGATGCCGCTAACAAAACGATCGACCGCGGACTTAAGGCGAATCCAGAGGGAATTGGGCTTTGGGAGATCAAGTCAAAGCTGGCTATCGCCGAAAAAGGCGATTTGAGCGTTTCGGAGCAGGCGTTTGAAGCGGTCAAGTCGATCCCGATGAATAACGAGGCCAAACTGAGAATCACCGGCGCACGCGCCGATGTATTTCTTTTGGAACGAAAATACGAGGAGGGATTGCGCGAAGCAGAGAGCCTGTCGGATGATCTCCTAGCGCCGATTCCGGCGGCCTTATGCGGGAAATATTATCTAATCGGGTTCGCGCGAAAAGCACTCCACGACGAAGCCGGTGCGCGGGCCGCGTTCCTCAAAGCAAAAGAAGTTGTCGAAGCACCACTGAAACAGAGTCCCGATTCGCCGGACCTGCGCATCCAGCTCGCAAAGATCCTGGCTTATCTCGGAGAAAAAGATGCCGCCTTAAATGAGGCACGGCGCGCGGCCGAAATACTTCCGGAGAGTAAAGACGCCTTTGGCGGCCCGGAAATCACAGAAGGCGTGGCCGAAGTTTGCGGCATCGTGGGGGAAAACGGCCGGGCGATTGAACTTCTGGATGGTTTGTTAGGCAGGCCCAGTGCGGTCACCGTACCGCTTCTGAAACTCAGTCCCGCGTGGGATCCGCTGCGCAACGATCCGCGCTTTGAGGCTTTGCTCGACAAGTACAGTGCGAAGACTTAGCCGGGACAATTCATGTCCGCTCGACGGAAAGTCGAGCAGCCCTTTCGGGCAAACTGGTCGCGTATCTCCTCCAATTGGTTGCTCGACTTAAAACAGCACTCGTCCCGGCCCGATTCGGAAAGGGCTGGGCTATCCCGCTACTTCAAGAAGTAGCTGCCCCGCGGGTGCATTTTTCGATGACGGAGCGAAAAATTCAGGTTAGCGCGGCGTTACTCTTTCTCGCGCTCGCGGCAGTCGCGTCTGCGCAGTGGATCGAAAAGAATTCGCGCGACGAAAATTCATTCGACGGGCGCGTTGTTCATCGGCACATCGATCTCGCGGAATCTGAAACGGATAACCACGCGATGGTCGATCTTGTGCTGTTCTCCACTAAATCGTGCAGGCTACGCGTGATCGATAATGCTGATGGCGTCACTCTGTCTGACGCGATGCGACCCACGAATTGCATTGCCGGAATCAACGGCGGCTATTTCGATCCAAATTTTGCACCGCTTGGCCTGCGCATCATTGATGGAAAAATTATCTCGCGATTGACCCGCGGCCGATTGATGAGCGGCGTGCTCGCTTCCGACAACGCCATCCACATCTTCCGCGTTCCTGAATTCTCCGTGCACCGAAAACCGAACGCCGCAATCGAATGCGGACCATTCCTTGTTGATCTTGCAAAACCGGTCCGCGGCTTGGAAGCGATGCGCGCGGCACGTCGGACTTTCGCTGCAACCGGTTCCGGCGATCGCGCGGCCTTGGGATTTTGTTCTGACGCAACCTTGGCCGACCTCGCGAGGATTCTGGCAGTGCCGCTGGGCGATTTCAAAATCCAGCGCGCGCTCAATCTCGATGGCGGGTCCTCGAGCGCGTTCTGGTTTCGAAGGCATGACGGCACCGCATTTTCAATCCCGGAGGAAAAAGCGGTGCGCGATTTCGTGGGGATCGTCGCGCGGTAATTCCGTCATCCCGAGTGAAGGCGAGGGAGCTCTCACAAGGTCGTGGATTACACCAACGGGCTTGTGTGTTGCCAGCTTCGAATGTGAGGTCCCTCGGCGTCTTCGCGGCTCGGGATGACAAACAATTGCAGCCCGCCGTCAAATTCCTTCGGCAACCGACGTGGTTGCCCTACAATAAGGAAGAATGCGGACATTCGGCGCGTTTTCGGCTAAAGGCGGCACGTTATTTTACGGGGAGGTGATCGGTGACGAGGTGCACGTTCTTAGAAATCCATTTTGGCTGGACCTTGAAGCAACCGGGGGAAAACTCGACCGGCACGACCTCGAAATCGGCGTTCCAGTTTCGCCATCGAAGTTAATCGCGGTCGGGTTGAATTACGCCGAACACATCGCGGAGATGAAGCGGACACCGCTCGGCACACCGCTAATCTGGTTCAAGGCGCAGACCTCTCTCCTCGCGCACAAACAGGAAATCGAGATCGCGTTTCCCGAACATCAGACTGATTTTGAAACCGAACTTGCCGTCGTCATCGGCACGCGTGCAAAAAACGTCAGGGTCGAGCACGCGCGCGATTTTATTTTTGGCTACGGCATTGGTGAAGACATCAGCGATCGCGATCTGCAGAAGTCCGAGAAACAATTCGGTCGCTGTAAATCGTTCGACACCTACACCCCGATGGGACCATTCGTCTATTCGAATGTCGACGTGGCCGATCTTGAGATTACGCTCCGGCAAAATGGCGAAGTGAAACAGCGCGCCCGCACCAGTCAGATGATTTATTCCGTCGCCGACATCGTCTCCTTTGCCAGCCAAAATTTAACGCTCTTACCCGGCGACGTGATTTTGACCGGCACACCCTCCGGAGTTGGCCCAATTCGCGCCGGTGATGAACTGGAAGCGCGCATCGGCGACTGGCCGCCATTGCTCAATCGCGTGCGCAATGCTGCCAGGTGAACGGAAAAACTTGCGCGCAAAAAAGATTTTTGCGCGCTTGCGCTACATCCCACGTGCCTGGATAATTCGATAGGATAGTTAAGACGTAATTAATTTTCGTCCCAACGTGTTATGAAAAGTTTTGCTGGACTCCTGGCAACTTCGTTTGGGATAAGTAGAACTCTTCATCGCAAGGCCGGTCACAATCTCTAAAGCTTATGAAAACATTCCTGACTGTTTCTGTGTTCGCCGCTGTCGCCGCTATTACATTTAATGCGGTTGCTCAAACTCCGCCGCCGCCGCCGCCACCAGCTGCGGCAACAACCCCGGCTCTGCCGCCGCCCCCAGGTGTGGCCACATCACCGGGCGCTCCTGGTGCCGTGGCGTCACCGGCCGCTCCCGGCGTCATGCCATCTCCCGCTCCCGGCGTCCCCGGTGCGCCGGCAACGTCACCCGCCGCTCCCGGCGCAATGCCAAGTCCAGCCGTCTCCGCAACCTTGAGCGCGGCTTCGCCCGCGGCCAGTCCCGCCGCGCCCGCAGCTCCGCCACCCAAAACAGGTTGGACAAATTTCCTGATCGATAACTTCCAAAAAGGCGGCCCGATCATGTGGCCGATCTTGATTGTGTCGATCATCGGGGTCGCGGTCGTGCTCGAGCGGGCGTTTTGGTGGACCGGCCGGTGGATGCGCCGCGATCCAAAACGGATCGAGAAAGTTTTTACTGCGATTGAGACGGGCGACGTCACGGAAGCTTCGCGCTTGTCCCGCGGTTCACGCGATCCGGTATTGCGAATGATGTGGAACGGGCTGAATCACCAACATGCGTCGCTGCAAGGCGCGTTGCAGGTCGCCGCTGGCATCGAAATCAAACGTGCGGGCCGTTTTCTCGTTGTCATGGACACGCTGGTTACCCTGGCGCCTTTGCTCGGGTTGTTAGGCACCATCACCGGTCTGATCCGTTCCTTCAGCTTCCTGGGGAACGAAGAGCTGGCCGTGCAAGCAGTCACCGGCGGTATCGCCGAAGCGCTCATCGCCACCGCCTGCGGTCTTGGCATCGCGATCTTCTCACTGATTCCCTTTAACTTTTTCACCTCGCGTGTGTCTAACTTAGAGTTCGAATTGCAGACGGCTGCAACGAATCTGGAAGTTATGCTGGAAGCCCAAACCAAAGCAGCGCGGGAAGTAGGGATCGGCGAAACGACCACGCCATCTTCTGCGACCCGGTCGTCAATCTAGGAACTGCCCGATGCGCGTCAGCTCACCCATCCCACACCACAAAGCGCGCATTGAGATCATTCCTTTGATCGACATCATGTTCTTTCTCCTCGCCAGCTTCATGATGGTGAGCTTGAGCCAGGTGCACATGAAGGGGATCAAAGTGACATTGCCTACCGGAGCCTCGGGCGAGACGCAGTCAAAGCGCGATTACATTAGTGTCTCCGTCGACGTCAGTGGCACCCCCTACTTCGACAAGACGCCGGTCGACTACGAAAAGCTAACTGCGATTTTGGGAAAAGTTCATCAGGAAAACCCGGACGCGAAGGTGTTCGTGCGAGGGGACCGCGACACCGTGCACGGCAATATCATTCGCGTGCTCGACATCTTGCGCTCGCAGGGTTTTTACAAAATCGCATTTGAAATCAAGAGCCAGGCAGGGGCGGGGGTGCCGTCGGCCGGCACAGGGCAGCCATAGTTAACCATGAAAGACAAAGGCCCAGGTCCGCTCTTATATAAACCCGCTCCGAAGTGGCAGGTGATTTCTGCGTTCGCAGGAGCGCTGGCGGTGCATGGCATTGCGGTGGCGCTTGCATTCCACAAAGAACCGCCGCCAATCGATACTTCCGATATCCCGACGGCCACAATCGAGGCCACTCTCGATCAACCGCCGGCAGACGAACCGACGCCGCCACCGGAAGACATTCCAGTTCCGGAAGCGCCGCCGCCGCCGGAAATCCAACCCGAATTCCACGAAGAACAAACGCCGCCACCACAAAAGAATAAGCAGAAGGCTCAACCAATTAAGGCTCCTCAGGTGGTCGGCCCGCCTAAACCGCCCGGGATGATGACGGCTTCACAGGCAAAAGCGGTCGCGATCAGCGCACCACGGCCGGATTATCCCTACGAAGCGCGTAGTCGACACATTACCGGCAGCGGCGTCTGCGTGGTTTCGGTTGATACGGGCAGCGGAAGTGTCACCGATGCTTCGATGGCCCAGAGTATAGGGAACCCAATCCTGGATAACTCGGCCGTGAGCGCGTTCAGACGTTGGCGATTTAAACCGGGCACGGTTTCCAAGGTTCGAATACCGATTACGTTCACCATGACCGGCGCGTCCTATTAGCTTGCGAAAGATGTTTTAATTATGCATGTCGCTTCACCGATTCCCAAAAAGCGGGCGCGTATCGAAATCATTCCGCTCATCGACATCATGTTCTTTCTTCTTGCCAGTTTCATGATGGTGAGTCTGAGCCAGACCCACATGAAAGGGATTAAGGTTAATCTGCCCGCCCAAGGTGCACCCCCTACTACGGTTACGAAAGATTACGTCGCCATCCGCGTCTCGCCCGGCAACGCCATTTTTTTCGACGGGCAGTTTGTCCAGGATGATCAGGTTTTGCCGCGGCTTTTTCAACTGCACTCCGCCAATCCGAATATCAAGATCTCGATCAGCGCCGAAATGATGTCGACTCATGGCGACGTCATTGCCCTTTTGGATAAGGTCCGCCAAGTCGGCATCCAAAAAGTCGGGTATCAGATCCGGGCCGCGCCGCCTACGAATCGTTAAGCGCACCGGTCGGCGAGACCGCTACACGAATTTCCCTAAGATTTTTGTCGCGCGCGTGTTTGATCTCACAAGGAGGTGTGATGACAAACAATGCGTTCATCTACCGAAGGCCATCGAAATGGCCGATCGCGACAGCGCTCGCCGCGGCAGTCCTGATTCACTTATCGGCGGTCGCAATCGCCTTTCATCAGGAATCACCGGCAACACCACCAACTGTGGCAGATTCCGCGTTATCGGAGTTTACTTCGTCAATGATCCGCCGATTTCTCCAGATCCCGATATTTCTGTCTCGCCGCCCGAACCGGTCCCGGCAGCCGATTTCGTTGAACCTCAGGAAACTGGTCGCGTGATCAAAACGCAACGGACTCCCGCCCCCATTCAGTCATCCTGTCAAACACGGTTTGCCGCCGTGGGAAATGCCAAGGCGTTCGTGCACAGCGCGCCGCG
>Ga0209474_10001077_pt1 | contig 27681 bp, 36 predicted proteins | sample GraSoiAngelo_145_FD_185902 | JGI IMG/M metagenome (GOLD analysis project Ga0209474, IMG submission 185902) | Grasslands soil microbial communities from the Angelo Coastal Reserve, California, USA - 14_1009_05_20cm (SPAdes) (version 2) | ecosystem: Environmental > Terrestrial > Soil > Grasslands...
AGCCGGCGTAGCCGGCCGACGAGCGAAGTGAGGAGTCGCGGCGCTCAGCGCGGCCCTGCGGCACAGCCACTGTTTCGCCAAGCCCTCCTACTAGCGTGGGAACGTGGAAGGTTTCACCTTTCGGCCGCGTCTGGAGGGATAACAGCGCCGCATCGGGCGCAACGGATTCGGAGGAGGAGCAATGTCGGACGATCTGCTGAGGAACGAGCTCCTGTTGGACGAGGAGCTCCTCGACGTCGAGGCCCACGTCAAGAAGGCCTCCACCGACGAGCCCGTCGAGGACAAGGACGAAGACGAGGTCGAGGCGCACGTGCGCAAGGCATCGCCCCGCCACATCTAGAGCGCTGTCACAGCGAATGAGGCCCGGCACGGCGCCGGGCCTGTTCGCGTTCTCTGCAGGGCAAGTGAGCGTCGACCAGCGGCGCGGCTACGCTCGCTGCCCGTGTCTCGCCTCGCTTCCGTCTACCCGATCGTCAACGCCCGCTCGCTCGCGCGCCCGTTCACGTACGAGATCGAGGACGAGGTGGGGAAGGGAGCCGTCCTCGCGATCCGCTTCGGCAACGCCCGGCGTCGCGGTGTCGTTGTCGACGCCGACGCCGAGGCGCCCCCCGATGTCGAGCCGGTCGCTGCCGAGCGTGTGCTCGAGACCCTCCCGCCGGCGCTCGTCGATCTCGCCCTCTGGCTCGCGGACTACTACGGCTCGACGCCGGCACGCGCGCTAGCGCTGATCGCGCCGCAGCAGCGCACGCGGCGCGGCGAGCGGCGCGAGGTGACCGCGTCGGCGGCCCTGGCCGCCGAGCCCGCGCCGGCTCGTCTCTCCGAGACGCAGGAACACGCGCTGGCTCGGATCGAAGTCCTGCTCGCGAGCGGCGGCGGCAACGTCCTCCTCGCCGGCGCCACGGGTAGCGGCAAGACCGAGGTCTACATCCGCGCCTGCGAAGCCGCCCTCGCCGGCGGTCGCGGCGCGATCGTCCTCGTGCCGGAGATTGCGCTGACGCCGCAGACGCTCGGCCGTTTCCGCGCGCGCTTCGAGGACCGGGTGGCGCTTCTCCATTCGGGCCTCTCGGATGCGGAGCGGCGGGACGAGCGGGAGCGGATCGTCGCCGGCGAGGCGTCGGTCGTGGTCGGCGCGCGCTCGGCCGTGTTCGCGCCTCTTCCGTCGCTCGGGGTCATCTGCGTCGACGAGGAGCACGACGCCTCGTACAAGCAGGAGTCCGATCCGCGCTACGACGCCCGCACCGTCGCCGCCAAGCGGGCCGCCCTCGAGGGTGCGGTCGCGATCTTCGGCTCGGCGACGCCGCGGCCGGAGTCGTGGCACGCGCTCGAGCGGCTCGAGCTCGGCGGCCGGATCGCCGCGCCGCTGCCGACGGTTCGCGTCGTCGACCTGCGGCACGAGACCAGCTATCCGCTCTCCACGCCGCTTCTCGCCGAGCTGGGGCGGCTCGCGGAAGGAGGAGGCAAGGCGATCCTGCTGCTCAACCGGCGCGGTGTCGCGCCCGCGCTCCACTGCCGCGCCTGTGGGGCCACGCGCCGCTGCCCGAACTGCGACGTCGCCTTCACGCTGCATGGCGACGGGACGCTTCGCTGCCACCACTGCGGCGTCCGCGAGCCCGCCGGGGAGACGTGCCCCGCCTGCGGCTCGCCCGAGCTCGCGCGGATCGGAGCGGGGACGCAGCGGCTCGAGCGCGAGCTCGAGAAGCACGTCCCCGAGCTCGAGCGGATCCGGCTCGACGCGGACGCGGTCGCCAACCCCGAGCAGCTCCGGGACGCGCTCGAGCGCTTCGCGCGCGCCGAGCGCGCCGTCCTCGTGGGGACGCAGATGGTCGCGAAGGGCCACCACTTTCCCGGCGTCGAGCTCGCTGCGGTCGTCGATGCCGACACGGGGCTCGGCCTGCCCGACTTCCGCGCCGAGGAGCGGACGTTCCAGCTCCTCACCCAGCTCGCGGGCCGCAGCGGCCGCGACGCGCCCGGCCGCGTCCTCGTCCAGACGTTCCAGCCGGAGTCGCGCGCGGTCGAGCACGCCGCGCGGCACGACGTCGCCGGCTTCCTGGCCGGGGAGCTCGAGCGCCGCCGCGCCCTCGGCTACCCGCCCTTCCGGCACCTCGTCCGCGTTCTCGCCTCGGGGCCAGAGCTCGCCGACGCGACCCGCGCTCTCGAGGAGCTGAAGGCGGGACTGCCTGACTTCGTGCTGCTCGGCCCCGCGCCGTTGTTGCGGCTGCGCGGCCGCCACCGTGCCCAGCTCGTCGGCAAGACCGACCGGCCGCGGGCTCTCGCCTCCCGCGCAGCGGCGCTGCTCGCGGCGGCCGCGCCCGCGATGCGCCGCGCCGGCCTCACGGCTGTCGTGGACGTCGACCCCCAGTCGGTCTAGTCATACTTCCCGCGTGGCCGAAGTCGTTCGCACCGGCGGCTGCGTGTGCGGCGCCGTCCGGTACACGGTCCGCGGCGAGCCGTTCCACGTAGGGCGCTGCCACTGCGCCGACTGCCGGAAGAGGTCCGGCAGCACCTACACCGTCTACGGGCAGTGGCCGCGGGGCGCCTTCGAATCGACCGGCGAGTACGCGACGTACGACAACGACAGCTTCTGCCCCCGTTGCGGCTCGCGCCTCTTCCTCCTCGACGAGGAAGGCGTCGAGCTGCAGCTTGGCTCACTCGACGACGCGCCGTTCGAGTTGCGCCCCGAGGCGGAGATCTGGATCAAGCGGCGCGAGCCGTGGCTCCACGAGATCGAAGGCGCGTCGCAGCATCGCGAGAACCGCCTCCAGAAGTAGCGTCAGTCGTCTGCCAGGCGCTGGAAGAGGAGGAAGTCCCGCCAGTTGTCGCCGATGCGCAGGAAGCGGCGCGCGAGCCCGATGCGCTCGAAGCCGTTCTTTTCGAGCACCCGCTGCGACGGGACGTTGCCGACGAGCGTCGCCGCCTCGACGCGGTGCAGGTCGAGGTCGCCGAACGCGTAGGTGAGCACCTCGCCGACGGCGCCGGTCGCGAGGCCGCGGCCGTTGCGGGCTTGGTCGATCCAGTAGCCGATCGTGCCGCTCTGGAGACTTTCCCGGACAATGTTGAAGAGGTTGATCGTCCCGGCGATCGCGTCGCCGTCGAGGATCGCAAAGGGATGCGTCTCGTCTGCGAGCTGAAGCCCGAGCCGGTCGCGCTGTCCGTCAGCGGTGAAGAACTCCGGTGGCCTGACGGGCTCGAACGGGGCGAGGAAATCACGGTTCGCCGTGTAGAGCGCGGCGAGCTCCTCGCCGTCCTCCGGCCGCACGGGCCGGATCACGCCACAGCCACCGCGCGGTCGGGCGGAAACCGGCTCAGGATCCAGCGCGCGTCGAGCGGCTCGCGCACGTACGGCCGGCCGTTGACTCGGACGAAGTCGCGGGTGCGCGGATCCATCGGCAGCCGCGCCTCGGCCGGGAAGTTGCAGTTGTGGCGCTCGATCAGCTCGTTCACCTCGGCGAAGCTCCAGTTGCCGGCGAGCTCGCGCCAAGCGGCCGCGAACGCAGCCGCGTCCTCGTCCTCCTCAGCGAGCGTCCGCCACGCCTCCGCGAGCTGGCGCTCGTGCTGGTCGACGGCGTCCTCGATCGCCCGCAGCCGCCGCATCCAAACCGTCGGCCCGCTGAGCGCCCGCACCGCGGACTCGGCGTCGGGCCGGAAGTTCCGCACCCGCTGCCGGAGCGGCGTTCCGCGCACCGGGCTCGTCTCGAGATCGGCCTCGAGCGACTCGCGCGCGCGCCGCTCTAGCGGCGTCTCGGGCCGTGTCGCGCCCTGGCTCATGATCTCCTTCAACGTCCTGGGATCCACGTCCGCGAGGGTACAGTCCGGCGTCATGAGCGTAGGCTCGACGGAGCTCATCAAATAGCGGAAGCGTCGGCTTTGCCGACGCTGGGAGCGGAAATGGCGGAGATCGAGGGGCAGGTCAAGGACGAGCAGCTGAACCCCGAGCAGGAGGCTCGGCGACGGCTGGCGCTCGCGCAGATCCGCCAGTACCCGGACGCGGCGCTGAAGATGGCAGCCCGCCCGGTGGAGACGTTCGACGACGACCTACGGCGGCTGGCAGACCGGATGAAGCAGCTCATGGCCGACGCCAACGGGATCGGGCTCGCCGCGACCCAGGTCGGCGTCCTGCAGCGGCTGTTCGTCTTCCAGATCGCCGAGGACGAGACCGTCGTGTTGGCGAACCCCGAGATCGTCGAGCGGAGCGAGGAGACGACCGTCGACGACGAGGGCTGCCTCTCGATCCAGGGCGTGCTCCTGCCGGTCGAGCGGCCGACGACCATCGCGATCGAGGGACGGGACGAGCACGGCGCCGAGGTGCGGTACGAGCTCGACGAGCCGTACTCCCGCGTGGCCCAGCACGAGACCGACCACCTCGACGGCGTCCTGATCCTCGACCGGACGACGCCCGAGGCGCGGCGCGAGGCGCTCGGAAGTCTGCGCCCGCGCATCGTCATCGGCTAGGCGGCCCGTGGCCGGGCGTCGGATCGCGGTCGCCGCGACCGGGCCGTTCGGGGCCGACGTGCTCGAGCGGCTCGCGGCGAAGCACGACGTCGTCCGGCTGCTGACGCGGCCCGACAAGCCGCGCGGGCGCGGCCGCCGCATCGCGCCGCCGCCGGGGAAGGTAGCCGCCGAGCGGCTCGGGATTCCGGTCGCGCAGCCTCAGCGGCTCGACGAGTCGGTGGAGCTCGGCGCCGACACGGTCGTCGTCTGCGGCTACGGCGTGCTGATCCCGAACGCGCTGCTCGAGCGAGCGTTATGGCTCAACGTCCACCCGTCGCTGCTGCCGCGCTGGCGCGGCGCCGCGCCGGTCGAGCGCGCGCTCATGGCGGGGGACGAGGAGACCGGCGTCACGATCCACCGAACCGTCGAGGCGCTCGACGCGGGGCCGATCGCGGCGCGGCGCGCCTTCCCCGTGTCCCCGGAGGACGACGCCGGCGCGGTCTACGCGCGCGCAGCCGAGGTCAGCGCCGAGCTCCTGCGCGACGTGCTCGTGCAGGACGAGCCGCGCTTCGAGCCGCAGCCCGAGGAGGACGTCACGTACGCGGAGAAGATCGGGCCAGAGGATCGCGAGCTCGATCCTGACGCTCCGGCGCAGGAGCTCGTGAACCGCGTCCGCGCGCTCTCGCCGCACATCGGCGCGCGTCGCGGCGACCTGATCGTGTGGCGCGCGCGGGTCGGGGAGGACGGCTCGTTCGAGCCGCTCGAGGTGCAGCCCGCCGGCGGCCGCCGCATGGCATACGACGCCTATCTGCGGGGGCGCCGATGACCTGGTGGTACGCGGTCGTCGAGGCGGAGCACGAGCTCCAGAACCCAACGAGCGAGGAGAAGATCCGCCTGCTCGGCGAGCGTCTCGGGCTCGGCCCAGGCTCGCACGTGCTCGACGTCGCGTCTGGCCGCGGCGGGCCGGCGCACGTGCTCGCACGGGAGTTCGGTTGCCGGCTCACGTGCGTCGAGCGCTCGCCGGAGTTCGTCGCCGGCGCACGCGAGCGCGTTGCGGCGGCGGGGCTCGAGGATCGGATCGAGCTCGTCGAGAGCGACGCGGCAACGTTCGAGCTCGGCCGCTACGACGCCGCGCTCTGCCTTGGCGCGACCTTCGTCTACGGCGGCCTCGTACCGACGCTCGAGCGGCTCTCGGCCGCTGCGCCGCTCGTCGCAGTTGGCGAGCCGTACTGGCGTACCTGGCCGCCGCCGCCGGAGGCCGAGCGGGAAGGGGAGGAGTGGCTCCTGCTCCACCCGACCATCGAGCGGGCCGAGTCAGCCGGGGTGCGCGTCGTCTCCCTGATCGCCTCCTCCGAGGACGACTGGGATCGCTACGAGTCCCTGCGTTGGCAGACGCTCGACAGCTGGCTCGCGGCGAACCCTGAGCATCCGCAGGCGGAGGAGTTTCGCGCGCGGGGCGCAGCCAACCGCGACCGCTACCTGCGCTCGCAGCGTGCGTCGCTGGGCTGGGCGATCCTCGTCTGCCGCTCGTGATCGGGGAGGTCGTCGCGGCGTTTATGCACGGCTGGCCAGGGCCGTGGACCGAGGACGATCTATTCGGCACACACGACCCGGAGGCGGTCGGCCAAGCATTCGCCGCCTTCTGCCTCGCCGAGCTCGGGTCGCCGGTCGCTGCTCCGCTCTTCTACGAGGCCAGCGTGGGTTGTGTGGCTGGTCTCGAGCTTGCCGACGGTCGGCGCGTCGCCGTAAAGGCGCAGTCTCTGGCGAGCTCGCCAGCGTACCTCGAGGCCGCGACACACATCCAAGAGGCACTCGTCGAACGCGGCTTCCCTGCCCCGGGCGTGATCCTCGGGCCTCGACCGCTCGGCCGGACGTTCGCGACGGTCGAGGAGCTCATCGACGAGGGCGACTACCGCGACGCGCACGAGCCGACGGTCCGCGCAGCACTGGCCGAGGCACTCGCACGGCTGGTCGGGCTTGCCGCGGACTTTCCCCGCGACGCCCTTGCGCGCGAAGAGCAGACCTTTGGCGACGGTCTGTGGCCCAGACCGCACCACCGGATGTTCGATTTCGAGGCCACGCAAGTCGGCACGGAGTGGATCGACGAGCTCGCCGCCCGCGCGAAGGAACTGCTCGGCGCGCCCGCCGAGTTCGTGATCGGCCACACGGACTGGACAGTCAAGCACTGCCGCTTCGTCGGCGACGAGCTGCGCGTGGTCTACGACTGGGACAGCCTCGGTCTGATGCACGAGCCCGAGCTCGTCGGGCACGCGGCCGCGCACTTCTCGACGACCTGGCGGCTCGAGGTTCCGCTCATCCCATCGCCCGACGAGGCGCGCGCCTTCGTCGCTGAGTACGAGCATCGGCGCGGACGGCAGTTCGACGTAGCGGAACGCGTGCGGCTCGGAGCCCGGGCCGTGTACAGCCTGGCGTATGGGGCGCGCTGCGAGGCCTGCGGGGACCCCGCCGCGACGAGCTTCCGTCCAGGCAGTCAGCGGGACGGCCTGGTGCGGTGGGCTGAGGAGTACTTTCGGCTGTGACCGTCTCACCGGCCCGCCGGGCGGCGTACGAGGTGCTCCTGCGCGTCTTCGAGCAGGACGCGTACGCCGACCGCGCCTTTCGGAGTGCCGCCGAAGATCTCGACGAGCGAGAGCGGGCGTTCGCGCAGCGGCTCGCGTACGGCTCCGTCCAGCGGGTGCGGACGCTCGACCACGCGATCGAGACGCTCGGGCGGCGGCCGGTGCGGAAGCTCGACGCGCCGGTGCGCGCAGCGCTTCGGCTCGGCGCGTACCAGCTCGGCTACACCGACACCGCACCGCACGCGGCGGTGAACGAATCGGTCGAGCTCGTGCGCCGCGCCGGGCTCGAGCGGGCGGTCCCGTTCACGAACGCCGTCATGCGGCGGCTCTCCGACGGGATCCGGCCGCTCCTCGACTCGTTGCCGGACGGACCGCTCAAGGAGTCGTACCCCGACTGGATCCACGACGTCTTCGTGCGCGTACTCGGGGAGGAGGGCGCGCTCGCCCTCATGCGCGCGATGAACGAGCCGCTCGAGACCGTCGTCCGCCTCGTGCGCGGCGAGCCTCCCGCCGGGGCCGAGGCGACGGACGTGCCCGGCGCCTACCGCGTCGCGCGCGTGGACGAGGTGCTCGTCGCGGAAGGGCGGACCTGGCCGCAGAGCCGCGGCTCACAGCTCGCCGGGCTCTGCGTCGGCTCGCGCGACGGCGACCACGTGCTCGACCTCTGCGCCGCGCCGGGCGGCAAGACCGGTCAGCTGCGCGGCGAGGTGACGGCGGTCGAGATCGACCCTGCCCGCGCACGCGAGCTGCGCGAGAACCTCGCGGCGATGGGCCGCGACGACGTCGCGGTCGTAGAGGCGGACGGGACGGACCTGCCGCCGGAGCTCAACGGCTTCGACCACGCACTCGTCGACGCGCCCTGCTCGGGCCTCGGCGTTCTCGCGCAGCGTCCGGACCTGCGCTGGCGCGCGACGCCGCTCCCGGAGCTGCAGCTTGCGCTCATCCGCTCCGCTGCCGGGCGGGTGCGGCGCGGCGGCTCGATCGTCTACTCCGTTTGCACGCCGAATCCGGACGAATGCGAGGCGATCGTCGAGGCGAGCGGGCTGCGCGTCCTGCCACTCGGACAGACGTGGCCGGCGTTCGCCCATCCCTCGCGGCCGGAGTTCCTCCTCACGCTGCCGCACGTCCACGGCACGACCGGCTTCTTCGTCGCGCGCCTCGCGGTCGACTGACGCCTCACTTCCGCGGAGTCCCTCCTCACGCTGCCACGCTTCCCCGCACGAGCAGGGATTTCGTCCGCCTTCCCTCCGCTACGGACACGTCACGTCGAGACATGACCGGAACCAGGTTCCGGACGTGGCCAGTCGCGGCATGGCTGCCGCCGGTCTGGACTGCGTACGATCGCGGCGCAATGGCCTGGCGGGAATGGATCGGGACGGTCGAGGTCGAGCCGTCGCTCTATGCGGCGGACTTCGCGCGGCTCGGCGCGCAGATCGACGAGCTGCTCGGCGCCGGCTGCCGCGTCTTCCACTTCGACGTCGGCGACGGACACTTCGTCGAGCCCATCACGATCGGGCCCGTCGTCCTCGCCTCGATCGCGCCGCTCGTACACCAGGCCGGCGGCGTGCTCGACTGCCATCTGATGGTGGACAACCCCCTGCGCCACTTCCCGCAGATCGCGCGCGCGGGCGGCGACAGCGCCACCTTCCACTACGAGGTCGTCGACGACGTGGCCGGCACGATCGCCGCCGCGCGGGAGCACGGGCTCCAGGTCGGCGTCGCCTTCAACCCCGAGAGCGAGCCGGTGGACGTGGCGTCCGCGGCGGCCGACGCCGACCTCGTCCTCTGCATGAGCATCCATCCCGGCTACAGCGGCCAGAAGTTCATGCCGGACGCGGTCGACCGGATCCGGAGGCTGCGCGCGGCCCTCCCCGAGCGCGTCAACGTCCAGGTCGACGGCGGGATCGACCACGAGACCATCGGCGCCGCGCACGCGGCCGGTGCGAACCTCCTCGTCGCCGGCTCGGCGATCTTCGAAGGTGAGGTTCTGCCGGACGCGTACCGCAGCCTCGTCCAGGCCGTGACGTGAATCTGTTCGAGCGCGCGATCGAGCTCGCCGAGCGCGGGCGGGGCAAGACCGGCGACCATCCCCTCGTCGGCGCCGTCGTCGTGCGCGACGGAGAGGTCGTGGGAGAGGGCTGGTACGAGTACGAGGGCGTCCGCCACGCCGAGGTGATCGCGCTCGAGCAGGCCGACGACGCGGCGCGCGGCGCAACGCTTTACGTGACCCTCGAGCCGTGCTCCCATCACGGGAGGACGCCTCCATGCGCCGACGCCGTCGTCGCCGCCGGAGTCGCGCGCGTCGTCGTCGGCGCGCGCGATCCGAACCCGCTCGTCGACGGTCGCGGCCTCGAGCGCCTCCGCGGCGCGGGGATCGAGGTCGAGCTCCTCGACGACCTTGCCGCGCGCAGGCAGAACGAGGCGTGGCGCGTCTGGAAGTCGCTTGAGCGTCCGTTCGTCACGTACAAGGCGGCGCTGACGCTCGACGGCAGCGTCGCCGTGCCCGGCCGCCGCTGGGTGTCGGGCGAGGAGTCGCGGCGGAGGGTGCACGAGCTGCGCGCGGCCTCCGACGCCGTCGCGGTCGGGATGGGCACGGTGCGGGCGGATGCTCCGCGCCTCGACGCCCGCGAGGTGGGAGCCGTGCGGCAGCCTCGGCGACTCGCTTTCGGGCACGGCCCGCTGCCGGAAGGGTCCGAGCTCGAGCTGCGCAGCGGCCCGCTCGAGGAGGAGGTGCGCGCGCTTGCTGCCGAAGGCGTCCAGTCACTCCTGCTCGAGGGTGGCCCTACGCTGGCGACGGCGTTCCTCGACGCAGGCTTCGTCGACAAGCTGCTTTTCTTCATCGCCCCCGTCCTCGCCGGCGGGGGCCCTCGCGTACTCGGCGACCTTGACACGCCGCTCGAGCTCCTCCACCTGCGCGCCGAGCCCTCGGGCGAAGACGTGCTCGTCGAGGGTTACCTACACGAGCCTTGAACGCTCCGCCGAGGAGACTCGCCGCCGTCGGATGTCGCGCCCACACCGGCTGGGCTGCGCTCGTCGTCATCGCCGGCGACGCTGCACACCTGGACGTGGTCGCTCGACACCGCATCGAGCTCGCCGACCCGGCTGGCGGCGTCCCGCGCGCCGTGTACCAGCGTTCCCGCGGACTGCAGCTGGCCGAGGCTGCGGCACGAGTCACCACTGCTGAAGGGATCGCAACGGAACGCGCGGCCGCCGCGCTCGAAAGCGCGATACGGCAGGCCGGCGACGCCGGCCTGCTCGTGCGCCGCTGCGGGGTGGTCGTCGGCAACCTCTCGGCTGCCGTCCCGCTCGAGTCGATCCTTGCGTCGCATGCTCTCGCGCACGCGGCCGAGGGCCGCCTGTACCAGGAGGCGTTGCTCGACGGTGCGCAGGCGTCTGGGCTCGACCCGATCGCCGTCGCGCGCGCGTCGATTTGGGACGAAGCATGCTGGTCGCTCGGCGTCTCAGTGGAAGAGCTGAAGCGGCGCATCGGCGACCTGCGGCGCGAGGTCGGAGCTCCGTGGGCGGAGGACCAGAAGCTCGCCGCACTCGCGGCACTCCTCGCGCTCGCGGCCCCGGCCTGAGTCGGCCAAAGCCCTCCGACTACGCTAACCGCATGTTCACCGGCATCGTCCGCGAGCTGGGAACCGTCGTCGCCTTCGAGGGCTCGAGGCTCGTCGTCACCGCGCCCGAGACGGCGTCGGGCGTCGCCATCGGCGATTCCGTGTCGGTCGCCGGCGTCTGCCTCACCGTTGTCGAGAGGGAGGACGAGCGGCTCGCGTTCGACGTCGTCCCCGAGACGCTCGCGCGGACGGCGCTCGGCCGGCTCGAGCCGGGTGGCGCTCTGAACCTCGAGCCGTCGCTGCGCGTGGGCGACCCGCTCGGCGGCCACGTCGTGCAGGGCCACGTCGACGCCGTCGGCCGGGTACGTTCCGTCGCACCCGAAGGAGGCGGCCGTCGCGTGTGGATCGACGCGCCCGCGCCGGTCCTCGGCTCCTCCATCGAGAAGGGCTCGATCGCGGTCGACGGCGTCTCGCTGACGATTGTCGCGCTCGATGCCCGGGGCTTCGAGGTCGCGCTGATCCCACACACACTCGAGATGACGACCCTCGGGGGCCTCGAGGCGGGCGACGCGGTCAACCTCGAAGCCGACGTGCTTGGCAAGGTCGTCGAGCGGCTCGTCGCGGCGAGGTTGCCGTGAGCTCGACGGTCACGCCCTTCGCATCGATCGACGAAGCCGTCGAGGACATCCGGAACGGGAAGATGGTGGTCGTCGTCGACGATCCCGAGCGCGAGAACGAGGGCGACCTCGTCATCGCGGCGCAGTTCGCTACGGCCGACGGCGTCAACTTCATGGCGACGCACGCGCGCGGCCTGATCTGCCTCTGCCTGACGAGCGACCGTTGCGAGCAGCTCGGCCTCCCGCCCATGACGCAGCGGAACGAGGCGCGCCTCGGCACCGCGTTCACCGTCTCGGTCGAAGCGCGCGAAGGGGTGACGACCGGCATCTCGGCGGCCGATCGCGCACACACGATCCACGTCGCGATCGATCCCGCATCGACGCCGCACGACCTCGTCCAGCCCGGCCACGTTTTTCCGCTGCGCGCGCGCGACGGCGGGGTCCTCGTCCGCTCCGGCCAGACGGAGGCGGCGGTCGACCTCGCCCGGCTCGCGGGTCTCGTGCCGGCCGGCGTGGTGTGCGAGATCATGAACGAGGACGGGACGATGGCCCGCGTCCCCGATCTCGTGCCGTACTGCGAGCGGCACGGGCTGCGGATGATCACCGTCGCCGACCTGATCGAGTACCGGCGGCGGACGGAGAAGCTCGTCGAGCGGGTCGTCTCCGTGCGCCTGCCGACGGAGTACGGCTTCTTCACCGCGACCGCGTTCCGCGAGACGCTCACCGGGCGCGAGCACCTCGCGCTCGTCATGGGCGAGGTCGGTGAGGACGTGCTCGTCCGCGTCCACTCGGAGTGCCTCACCGGTGACGTCTTCCACTCGCTCCGCTGCGACTGCGGCGAGCAGCTCGAAGCCGCACTCGCCGCGATCGCGGCCGAGGGCCGCGGCGTCCTCCTCTACATGGCGCAGGAGGGGCGCGGCATCGGCCTCCTCAACAAGCTGAGGGCGTACGAGCTGCAGGAGCAGGGGCTCGACACGGTCGACGCGAACCTCGCGCTCGGCTTCGCCGCCGACGAGCGGGAATGGGGGATCGGCAACCAGATCCTCGCCGAACTCGGCATCACGACGATGCGGTTGCTCACGAACAATCCCAAGAAGGTCTCGGGTGTCGAGGCCTACGGGTTGAGGGTGACCGAGCAGGTGCCGATCGAGGTGCCGCCTCACCCGGAGAACGTTCGCTATCTGGCCGCCAAGCGGGATAAGCTCGGACACAAGCTGCACCACCAGGATCTGAAGTTCGAGCCGGAGGGCGAATGAGTTCAGGAGGGTTCTGGCCGGGCGAGTCGCCCCCGGCTGCCGAGCACGAGGACGCGCAGAACGGCGAGGCTCCGGTCGCGGAGCCGCTTGGGTGGCCGCAGCCGCGCGAGCAGGAGCCGCAGGAAGAGGAATCCAAGCCTGAGGCCGAGCCTGACGCGGAGGCGACGGTCGAGCCCGAGCCCGAACCTGAGTCCGAACCTGAGCCCGAAGCCGAGGAGGAGGAGCCGGAGGTCGCGCCCGCGGGACACATTCCCGGCGAGCTCGACATCCCGGACGGAGTCGCCGTCCTCGAGGGATCCCCCTCGGGAGCCGACCGCACGGTCGGCGTCGTCGTCTCCCGCTTCAACGGCGAGATCTCGAACCGGCTCCTCGAGTCGGCGCTCGAAGCGCTCGCGGCGGCCGGCGTTCCCGAGGAGCGGGTCACCGTGATGCCGGTGCCGGGCGCGTTCGAGCTCCCGATCGGCGCGATGGCGCTCGCGAAGACGCGCCGCTACTCGTGCGTCGTCGCCCTCGGCTGCGTGGTGCGCGGGGAGACAGCCCACTTCGAGTACGTGGCGGGCGAGGCGGCGTCGGGCCTCCAGCTCGCCGGCCTCGAGACGGGCGTGCCCGTCGCGTTCGGCGTGCTGACGGTGGACACGGCCGAGCAGGCGGAGGCCCGCGTCGACAAGGGCGCAGACGCGGCGCGCGCCGCCCTCGAGATGGCCGACCTCTTTTCGCAGGTCCGCGAGCAAGCCCGCGGATAGCGAGCGGGCCTCCCTTCGAGGGCGAAGCGGCCGTAATGAGATGCGTCCTCAGCGAACCCGTCTCGGTGCCAGGCACCAGGACGTGGCTCGAGGGAACAGGTGCGCGTCGAGAACGCGACCATTTGCTGCCGAATCCCAGGTCGATAGGTCCGTCGCCGACACGTCCCGGTGCCTGGCACCAGGACGTGTCCTGCCGGGCCGAGCCGCGCACCTCCTCGGCTACACTCCGCCGCCGATGTCGAAGGTCTGCGCTATCTGCGGCAAGAAGCCCGGCTTCGGTAACCACCGGAGCCATTCGATGGTGGCGACGAAGCGGCGCTTCGACCCGAACCTGCAGCGCGTCCGCGTCGTGCTCGGCGGGAAGGCGACGCGCGCGTACGTCTGCACGCGCTGCCTCAAGGCCGGCAAGGTCCAGAAGGCCCTCTAGTCAGCTCCGCCCGAGCGAGCGCGCCCGCCCGTGGCCGGGCGCGAAGGGGTCGGGGCGGCGGTTCTCCGGAACCTTGATCGCCGAGCGGCCGCCGGCGCCGGACAGCGGCTCGTCGTCGAAGCGAGGGATCACGTGGAGGTGCGCGTGCGGCGTCTCCTGGCCTCCCGCGGGCGTGCAGTTCCAGATCAGCGTGTAGCCATCCGGCGCCAGCCGCTCGTCCCAGGCGGCCTTCGCCTGCAGGAGGAGCTCGTGCGTCGCCGCCCACTGCTCCGCCGTGAAGTCGAACGGAGAACCGCGGTGCTCGATGGGAACGATGACCCCGCAGCCGGGGAGGATGTCCGGCGGGTCGCGCGGGTCCCGCGTCGAGGCATAGACGCAGTGCTCGTTCTCGAGATAGACCTCCGCCTCGCTCCGGAGAAGCTCGCGGTCGCAGAAGACGCAGGCGTCAGCCATCGTCTTGCTTGGGCACGTCATAGATGAGCCAGAGCCGATCGCCCGTCTGCGAACCAGTTGGGGCTTGCGCGGTGATCTGCCCCAACTCGGGGTACTCGGCGACCTCGGGCATCTGCCAGGACGAGGCCATCAGGTAGCGGCAGCGTCCGTCGCCCTCGATGCGGAAGCCGTGCGCGCCGACAGGCCCGACCGGGAAGATCACGACCTCGCCGTGCCGCACGTGCCGCTCGCCGTCCTCGGTTTTCATCGTCATCTCGCCGTCGAGGACCACGAGCATCTCCTCGGAGGCGTGGTGGAAGTGGTACGGGACGAAGTTGCCCGGCCCGAGCTCGTACACGGTAGCCCCGAGCCGCTCGGCGTGCGGCAGCCGCTTTGCGTTCCCCCCGCCGCCCGACCAGTCCTCGCCCTCGTCCCACTCGTCCGTCCAGATGTTGTCGTCACTCATGCGGTCGATTCTGACGCCGGCTCTGGCACGCTGCGGAACGTGCACCTCGTCGAGCGCTTCCGCGAGTGGCGGATCGACCGGATGACCGACCGGATCGCCAGGAGGCCGCGCGGCCGCAAGGCCCGTGAGACGTACGGGGCCGAGGACGCGCACTCGTTCCTTTGGGAGCCCGTACTCGACGCGCTCGCGCTCGGCCCCGACGACCGGCTGCTCGACGTCGGCTGCGGCGGCGGCGCCTTCCTCGCGCGCGCACGCGAGAGCGGCTGCGCGATTGCCGGTCTCGATCACAGCCGCGACATGGTGCGGCTGGCGCGCGCCAAGACCGGAGCGCGGGTCGAGCTCGCAGAGGCGACCGCCATGCCGTTCGCGGCCGGCGAGTTCACGGCCGTCTCCTGCCTCGTCGCGTTCTTCTTCTTCGCCGATCCGGTCGCGGCGCTGCGGGAGATGCTGCGAGTCCTCGACCCTGAGCGAGGCCGGGTTGCCGTGATGACGACGGCGCCGGAAGCCAAGGGAACGCGTGCCGCGCCGTATCCGCTCGCGAGCCGCGGCCACTTCCACACCGACGACGAGCTCGTGGCGTTCGTTTCCGAGGCCGGCTTCCGAGGGGCGCGGATGGCCCACCGCGACGAGTGGTCGCAGCTCCTCGTCGCGCAACCATAGGTCGCAGCCGCCGGTCCAACACCCACGATGGAAGCGGGGCAAGCGCTCTCCTCGCGGCTGGGTCGGATCACGATCTCGAGCGAGGCGATCGCCCAGATCGTCGCCGAGACCGCCGCGGAGTGCTACGGCGTCGTCGGCATGAAGGGCTCGCTGCGCGGGCAGCTCGCCCGAGCCCGCGGCCGGCCGCGCGGGATCGAGATCGGACGGGACGGCGGCGAGGTGACCGTCGACCTCCACGTCGTGGTCGAGTACGGCCTCAACCTCGCCGAGGTCGCCTCGAGCGTCAGCAATCGCGTCGCCTACGAGGTCGAGCGGCTGACCGGGCTGTCGGTCCGTGCGGTCGAGGTGCACGTCGACGACGTGCGAACCGGGGGGAAGTGAGCGCCGAGGGAGACCTCGAGCTGGTGCGCGGGCTCGTCGGCGCGGCCCTCGCCTCGCTCGAGGCGAGCCGCAGCCGCATCGACGACCTCAACGTCTATCCCGTTCCCGACGGCGACACCGGCACCAACCTCACGCTGACCGTGCGTGCCGTCGCGGAGACGGTCGCTTCGGCGGAGGCGGGCGATCGGCCCGCGCTCGCGCACGCCGTCGCCCGGTCGGCGCTGATGGGAGCCCGCGGCAACTCCGGCGTGATCCTCTCCCAGATCGTGCGGGGCGTCGCCGACGTCCTCGCCGAAGCGACGAATGGGATCGGCCCGCCTCTCGCCGCCCGCGCGCTGCGCGGAGCCTCCGACGCCGCCTACCGGGCCGTCCGTCGGCCGGTCGAGGGGACGATGCTGTCCGTCATCCGCGAGCTCGCGGAGGAAGCGGAGCGGCGCGCCGTCGAGCCCCAGCCGCTCGGCGACCTGCTCGTCGAGCTCGTACGCCACGGGGATGAGGCGGTCGCCCGCACGCCCGAGCAGCTCGACGTCCTCCGAGAGGCGGGCGTGGTCGACGCAGGCGGTGCGGGGCTCGTCGAGCTCCTCCGAGGACTCGCCGGCGCCGTCACCGGCGAAGCCGTATCGGCAGCGCCCGCGGCTGTCGCGTCGCCGGGCCCCGACGCCATTCACCTCGAGCAGTCCCGCTACCGCTACTGCACCGTCTTCGTGGTCGAGGGGGACGCGCTCGATCGCGACGAGCTCGAGGCGCAGCTCGACGCCTTCGGCGACTCGCTCGTCGTGGTCGGCGACGAGGCGGCGCTCAAGGTGCACGTCCACACCGACGACCCGGGCGTCGCACTCTCCCTCGGCACGGCGGTGGGCACGATCGAGGGCGTCGAGATCGCCAACATGCACGAGCAGCAGGAGCAGCGAAAGCGGCGTCTCTCGCTCGTCCCGTCCACGCGAGCGAAAAGTGGCGTCGTCGCCGTCGTCGCGGGGGAGGGCAACAGGCGTCTCTTCGAGACGCTCGCCGAGCCGGTCGGGACAATCCGGGTCGTGGCGGGCGGGCAGATCGCGAACCCGTCGACGGCGGAGCTCGTTGCCGCGCTGGAGGCGCTCGAGGCCGACGAGGCGATCATCCTGCCCAACAACCCGAACGTGCGGCTCGCCGCCGAGCATGCCGCGGAGCAGCTCGAGTGGCGGCCCGCCGAGATCGTGCCGACGGAGTCGATTCCCGCCGGGCTCGCCGCGCTCGTCGCCTACGACGGCACGCGCGGGGCCGCCGAGAACGCCGCCGAGATGGCGGGCGCGGCCGCCGCCGTCGCGACGGGCGAGGTCACGCGCGCCTCGCGCGACGTCGAGCTGAACGGGCTGGCGATCCGGAGCGGCGACTGGCTCGGCCTCGCGGACGGCGAGGCAGTCGCCGGCGGAGACGATTTCGCCGACGTCACGTTCGGCGTGGTCACCCGCCTGCTCGTGCAGCCGCGCGCGCTGCTGACCCTCCTCACGGGCGCCGAGCCGCCGCCACTCGACGGGCTCCTCGAACGGCTCGCGGCGGCGTATCCGGAGCTGGAGGTCGAGGTGCACGAGGGCGGGCAGCCGCACTACCCTCTCTTGCTCGGCGCGGAATAGGCTTGCAACGGATGGGGCCCGTGCGGATCGTGCTCGTCGAGGACAACGACGTCTTCCGCGATGCCCTGGAGCTTCTCCTCGGGATGCGGCCCGACGTCCAGGTCGTCGCCTCGGTCGGCGACGGCGCGGCCGCGGTCTCCGCGGCGGTCGAGCACCACCCGGACGTCGTGCTGATGGACTACCGCCTGCCCGCGCTCGACGGGATCCAGGCGACGGCCCAGGTGGTCGCGGCGCTGCCCGACGTCGCGGTCGTCGCCCTGACTGCCTCCGCGGACGCCGCGGAGCGCGAGGCATTGATCGAAGCGGGAGCGGTCGCGTGTCTGGCCAAGGACCAGGAGCTCGACGAGATCGTCGCCGCCATCCTGCACGCCGCTGCAGCCACCGCCGAGTGAGGCTCACCAGCGCGAACACGGCGATCATCCTCGATTCCACCGCCGACCTGCCGGACGCCGCCGACCGTTTCGCGAGCTGGCGCGTCGTCCCGCTCTACGTCCGCTTCGGCGACGAGAGCCTGCGCGACGGCGTCGACATCGACGCGGCCGAGTTCTACGAGAGGCTGCGCGCTGAGAGCGTCTTCCCGACGACGTCGCAGCCGACGCCCGGCGACTTCCTCGCCTGCTACCGGGAGCTCGGCGCGTATGAGCGGATCCTCTCGCTGCACGTCTCGGCGCGTGTCTCCGGCACCTCTGCAAGCGCGGAGGCCGCCGCGTCCGAGCTGGGCGACGGGCGCGTGCGGGCGATCGACACCGAGACCGCGTCGGCGGCGATCGGGATGCTCGCGCTCGCGATCCAGCGGCGGCTCGAGCGTGGCACGAGCGACGAGGAGGTGGACGCCTTCGTCGAGCGCTACCGGCGGGAGCGGGGCCTCCTGTTCACGGTCGACACGCTCGAGTTCCTCGCCCGCGGCGGCCGCATCGGCAAGGCGGCCGCGTTTGCCGGCACCCTCCTGCACGTCAAGCCGATCCTCTCGATCCGCGACGGCGAGGTCGTGCCGGTGAAGCGCGTGCGCGGGGAGCGGAAGGCGTTCGCGGAGCTCGCCGCGGCGCTCGAGACGGAGACGCGGGACGAGCCGTCGTTCCGGCTGGCCGTGGCGCACGCGGCTGCGCCGGAGCGGGCCGCCGAGCTCGAGGCGCTCGTCGGCGAGCGGCGGCCGCATGCCGAGCTCGAGTTGGTCGTCACGCTCGGCGCCGTGATCGGCGCCCACGCCGGCCCCGGCACGCTCGCGCTCTTCTGGTTCCGGGATGACGAGTAGCCGGATCTGGATCGGCGGCGGAACGGGCGCGGGCAAGTCGACCACGGCCCGGGCACTCGCCGTGCGGCACGCGCTGCGGCGGTTCGCCATCGACAGCTTCTGGTACGCGTACGACGCCCGCTGGGCGCAGCCGCGTAAGTCACCCGACGAGCAGTGGCTCGAGACGCCGCCCGCGGTGCAAGCGACCGAGTTCGAGGAGACCTCGCGGCGGATGATGCGCTTCGCGCTCGACGACCTCGCCGTGCTCCCCGACGCGCCGACCGTGGTCGAGGGCCCGCAGATCCTCCCCGACCTCGTGCCGCAGGGCGACCAGGCCGTCTTTCTCGACCCGACGCCGGAGTGGCAGCGAACCGTGCTCCTGCCACGGCCGATGCCGTCGAGCGATCCCGCGCGCGCCCTCGACGCGCGGCTCGTCAAGGACCGGCTCTACGCCCACCGCGTCGCCGCGCTCGCGCGGGAGCGGGGGTTCCCCGTGCTCGTGATGGACGGATCCCGCGACCTCGTGGCCGACGTCGAGTCCCTGCTCGAGATCCCGGACGGCACGGCCGATCTGCGAGCCGTCCGCCGCTGGGAGAACGAGGCCGTGGCCTCGAACCTCCGGGCGTGGCTTGCCTCGCCGGAGGCGCCGCGGGAGCACCACGGGTACCCCTTCGCGTGCGAGTGCGGTCGGCGCGGCTGCGGCGACACGGTGCAGCTCACGATCGAGGAGTTCGACACGACGCCGCAGGTGCTCGCCCACGCCTGACGTCCGATCCGCGCGGGATACTCCGTGAGCCCGGTGGCGCGAACGCAGACGATGACAACCGCCCGTCGATTGACGGCCTTCCCAGGTCTGGACCCGCCCAGGGCCTGGCCGCAGACGCCGCGTGCTCTCATGCCTGACCGCCTCGACCTCGGCCTCGACTCGCTCCAGGGCGTCGCCGCGACGACGCAGCGGAAGCTCGGCAAGCTCGGACTCACGACGGTGGGCGACGTGCTCGCGCACCGGCCGCGGCGGTACGAGACAGCCGCCGACGAGGTGGCCATCGCGGCGCTGCGCCAGGGAGAGGAGGTCGTCGTCACCGGCCGCGTGCTCAACGTCGAGAAGCGACCGATGCGCGGGCGGCGGCGGACGCGGATCGTCGCGCGGGTCGACGACGGCACGGCCACAGTCAGTGTCACGTGGTTCAACCAGCCGTGGCTCGCCGACAAGCTGAAGCCCGGAACAGAGGTCCGGCTGCGCGGAAAGCTCGGCCGCTTCGGTTTCGAGCCCCGCTCCTACGATCTCGGTGAAGCGCGCGCCACAGCGGACTTCGCTCCCCTCTATCCGGCTGCGGAGGAGATCGCCGCCGCGACGGTGCGGCGCGTGGTGGACGCCGCGCTGCCGCTCGCGCAGCACGTTCCGGATCCGCTGCCCGCCGAGCTGCGCGAGCGCGAGGGGCTGGGGCTGAAGCGGGACGCACTCGCCGCGGTGCACCGTCCGCGCGACCTCCACGAGGCGGAGACCGGGCGTAAGCGGCTCGCCTTCGAGGAGCTGCTCGTCCTCCAGGTCGGCATCGCGCGGCGCGCGGCGGAACGGGAGCAGACGCTCGCGCCGGCGCTCGGCGAGCCGGGGGATCTCATCCGCCGTTACCGCGAGGCGCTGCCGTTTGCGCTCACGCCGTACCAGGAGCAGGCGATCCGCGAGGTCGACGGCGACCTTGCGCGCACCGTCCCGATGCAGCGGCTCCTGCAGGGGGACGTCGGCTCCGGCAAGACGGTCGTCGCGCTCTACGCGCTGCTGCGCGCGGTCGAGAGCGAGCGGCAGGGCGCCCTCATGGCGCCGACCGAGACGCTCGCCGAGCAGCACTTCCTCACGATCGCGGACCTGTGCTTCGAGCTGGGCGTCCGCTGCGCGCTCCTCACGAGGTCCTCTGGCAAGCGCGAGCGGGAGGCGGCGGTGGGCGCCGACGTCGTCGTCGGGACGCACGCGCTGATCCAGGAAGGATTCGAGCTCCGCGACCTGGCCGTTGCGGTCGTCGACGAACAGCACCGCTTCGGCGTCGAGCAGCGCTCGGCCCTCGTCGCGGGACGCGCTCCGCACGTCCTGCACATGACCGCGACGCCGATCCCGCGCACGCTCGCGCTCACGGTCTACGGCGACCTCGCGGTCTCGGAGATCGCCAAGCCGCCCGCTTCGCGCAAGCCCGTGATCACTAGCTGGATCACCGAGGATCGCGCCTCCGAGGCGTACACGCGGTTGACGCGGCTGCTCCGGGAGGGCCGGCAGGCGTACGTCGTCTGTCCGCTGATCGAGGCATCGGAGACCTCGCTCGCGCGGGCGGCGGAGGAGGAGGCCGAGCGGCTGCGGCGTGCCGAGCTGCGCGACTTCCGCGTCGGCTGCCTCCACGGCCGGCTCAAGGCCGCCGAGCGGCGCGACCTGATGGCGCGGTTCAAGGCACGCGAGCTCGACGTGCTCGTGGCGACGACGGTGATCGAGGTCGGGGTCGACGTCGCGAACGCGACGGTGATGATCGTCCAGGAGGCCGACCGCTTCGGGCTCGCGCAGCTCCACCAGCTCCGCGGGCGGGTCGGGCGAGGCGCCGAGCAGTCGTACTGCCTGCTCGTCTCGCGGGCCAAGGAGGAGCTGACCGAGTCCGCGCACGCGCGGCTACAGGCGCTCGTCGAGACGACCGACGGGTTCGAGCTCGCGGAGGTCGACCTCGAGCTGCGCGGCGGCGGGGCGCTGCTCGGCACGCGGCAGTCCGGCCTCTCCGATCTCCGCTTCGCGCACCTTCGTCGTGACCGCGACCTGCTGGAGAGGGCACGTGCGGCGGCCCCGGCCGTAGGGCCCGGGCCGCTCTCCGATGCTGCCGCCGCCCTGTTCGCCGAGGTCGAGCCCGAGGCGCTCGCATGAGGCTCCTGACCCGGCTCGTCCGCCGCCTGCTCGGCCGCGGGCGGCCCCCGTCTCGCCCGACGCCGCCGGCCGACCCCGAACGCCTGCAGCGGATCTACCGCGAGACCCACCGCCACGTGGAGGATCTCCGCCGCGCAGCGTGATGTCACGATCTGCCGGTGCGCGTCATCGCCGGCAGCCGGAAGGGGCACAAGCTTGTCGCGCCGCGCGGCCTGGACACGCGGCCGACGTCGGACCGCGTCCGCGAGAACGTCTTCAACCTCGTCGGGCCCGTCGACGGAGCGCGGGTGCTCGATCTCTTCGCCGGCTCCGGCGCCCTTGGGATCGAGGCGCTCTCGCGCGGCGCCGCGGGCGCCGTCTTCGTCGAGCGGGACCCGGAGGCCGTGTGGACGATCGAGCGCAACCTCGACCGGCTGCGGCTGAGCGGCGCGCGCGTCGTCCACGGCGACGTCCTGCGAACGATCGCGGAGGAGGCGACCGCGGGCGCGAAGTACGATCTCGTGCTGGTCGACCCTCCCTACGGCATGCTCACCGAGATCCAGCCACGCCTCGCGCGCCACCTGCCGTCGCTGCTCGCAGCGGACGGCCTGCTTGTCGTCGAGACGGACGCGCGGACGGAGCCGGAGCTGCCGCTGCCCGTCCGCACGAGCCGCAGGTACGGCCAGACCCGCGTCACGCTCTTCGAGGCTCCCAGCGGCGTAGGCTCGACGGAGCCGCCCGGTAGCGGAGGCGCCGGCATGTACGGCGCCGGAGCGGGAAATTGATCACCGCGATTGCACCGGGGTCATACGACCCCGTCACGAACGGCCACGTCGACGTGATCGCGCGCGCGGCCGGGATCTTCGACCGTGTCGTCGTCGGCGTGGTGGGGATGCCGCACCACAAGGAGCCGACGTTCGCGGTCGAGGAGCGGGTCGAGTTCCTCCGCGACGCCCTCGCCAGCCTCCCCAACGTCGAGATCGACGTCTTCCGGGAGCTCGTCGTCGATTTCGCGCGCAGGTGGGAGGCGAAGGCGATCGTCAAGGGTCTCCGCGTCATCTCGGACTTCGAGTGGGAGTTCCAGATGAACCAGCTCAACCGGACGCTGGCGCCGGAGGTCGAGACGGTCTACGTGATGGCGAGCCCGCAGGTGAGCTTCGTCTCCTCGAGCGGCGTGAAGGAGATCGCGGCCTTCGGCGGCGACGTCTCGGCGCTCGTGCCCGAGCCGGTCGCGCGGCGGCTCGCCGAGCTCTTCCCGAACGGTCGGCCGGGAACGCCGGAACGGCCGGACGAGTGAGAGAGCTCGACGTCACGCTCCGCGACGGCCGGACGCTGCACGTCTACGACGACGGCGACCCGGACGGCCACGTCGTCGTCGAGCACCATGGCACGCCGGGCAGCGGCCTTCCCTATCCGCCGGACATCGACCGCGGCCGCGAGCGCGGGCTGCGCATCGTCCGCTTCGACCGTGCCGGCTACGGCGGATCGACGCCGAAACCCGGCCGCTCGGTCGCCGACGTGGTGCCCGACGTCGAGGATGTGCTCGAGGCGCTTGAGGTCGAGCGGTACGTCGCGCTCGGCGGCTCCGGCGGCTGTCCTCACTCGCTCGCCTGCGGCGCCCGCTCGCCGCAGTGCCTCGGCGCCGCGGTGATCGCCGCGCCGACGCCGTATCCGGCCGAGGGGCTCGACTGGCTCGCCGGCATGGGCGAGCAGAACGTCGACGAGTTCAACGCTGCGCTGGAGGGGCCGGAGACGCTCGAGCCTTTCCTGGTGCGTGAGGCCGCCGAGTTCAGTGCGGCGTCCCCCGAGCAGATCAAGGACGTGATGGCGACCTTGCTGCCGCCGGTTGACGCCGCCGTCCTCACCGGCAAGCGCGCCGAGCACTTCAAGCGGAGCTCCGATCGCGCCGTGGCCCGCGGAACCGCGGGCTGGCGCGACGACGATCTCGCATTCACCAAGCCGTGGGGCTTCGACCTCGCCGAGATCGGCGTGCCGATCCTCCTCTGGCAGGGCGTGCAGGACAAGATGGTGCCCGCCGCTCACGGTCGCTGGCTCGCCGAGCACATTCCGGGCGTCGAGGCCCACATCAGCGAGGAGGACGGGCATCTTTCGATCGCCGTCGGACGCCTCGGCGAGATCTACGACTGGCTCCGCGCCTGCTTCTAACGCCTGTTGAGGCGGGCTATTCGACTGCGCCGACCGCTCAGGGGGCTACACTGCGGAGCCAATGGACGTCCTAGTTCTGATCGACAAGCTCGACGACCTCGTGCACAACGCCAAGGCCGTGCCGCTCACCGACCAGGTGCGGATCGACCGCGAGGAGATCTACGACATCCTCGACCAGATGCGCGCGACGATCCCGGAGGAGATCAAGCAGGCCCGCTGGATCGTCAAGGAGCGGCAGGAGATGCTGGCCGAGGCGAAGCGCGAGGTCGACCGGCTGCTCGCCGAGGCGCGGGAACAGGCGGTTCGCGAGGCGTCGCAGACCGAGATCGTCAAGATCGCGGAGCGGCAGGCCGACGAGATCGTCGACGACGCCCGGCGGAGCGCGCGCGAGATGAAGCTCGAGATGGAGGACTGGGCCGACAACCAGCTCGCCTCCCTCGAGGTCAACCTCGAGCGCTTCCTCACCGCCGTCCGGCGCGGCCGCGAGCGGCTCCACGAGCGGTCGCAGGAGACGGTCATCGCGGGGCTCGCCTCCAACGGCGACGTCGCCGACGACGAGCGCTTCTAACCGGTAGCTTCGGCCAGCTCGCCCGCGAGCTCGACGAACGCCTGAGCCGCCTGCGAGCGGTAGCGGTCGCGGTGCCAGGCGAGGACGAGCGTCCGCGGCGGGATCCGCGAGCCGAAGGGAAGCATCTTCACGTCCCGGTTCCGCGGATCGACGATCAGCCGAGGCTCGATCGCAGCACCGAGGTCCTCCGCCACCAGCGCGGCGAGCGTCCCGTTGTCGTCCGTGCGGAAGACCACGTTCAGCTCCGGCACGCGACCGGCCACGAAGCGTTCGGGCTCGTCCGTGGTGCGACGCCCGATCAGCGGCAGCTTCGCGACGTCGCGCAGCGGCGGAGCCGAGTCGAGCTCCGCGAGCTCGGAGCGTGCCGAGACGAGCAGGACGTATGGATCCTGCAGCAGTTCCGCCCATTCGAACGGCCCCTCGCGGAGGGGAAGATCGGCGAACGTCAGGTCGAGCTCGCCGTGCTCGAGCAGGCGCAGCAGGTCGGCGGCGGCGCTCTCCTCCCGTACGCGAACGCCGACGCGGGGCCACTGGGCACGGAAGCGCCGCACGAGGGCGGGGAGAAGGCGGGCGCCGACGCTCTGGTAGATGCCGACGCGGAGCGTTCCGGCTGCGCCCTCGGCGAGCGCGGCCATGTCGGCGCGGGCCGCGTCGATCTGGGCGACGATCGCGTCGGCGTGGCGCAGTAGGAGGAGCCCCGCTTCGGTCGGCTCGACGCGCCGCGGCCCGCCGGGACGGTGGAAGAGGCGGTGCCCGATGATCCGCTCGAGCTGCGCGATCTGCTGGCTGACGGCCGACTGGGTGTAGCCGAGCTCGCGCGCCGCACGGCCGAACGAACCGGTGCGTGCGACCGCCTCCAGGGCGGCGAGGTGGCGCAATTCGACGCCCAGCCATTGATCAGTGTTCATAATCGATACGAACGGTAACTCAACTTGTCCTGATCGATCCGGCTCGGCACCATGGAGCCATGAGGACGAAGATCGCCGTTGCGCTCGGGACCGTGTACGTCGTCTGGGGATCGACGTATCTCGCGATCGCGGTCGCCGACCGGACGCTGCCGCCGCTGCTGATGCTCGCGGCTCGGTTCGCGCTCGCCGGAGGCCTGCTCTACGCCTGGTCCACCTGGCGCGGTGACGTCAGGGCCGCGCGCCCGGGCCGGCACGAGTGGAAGGCCGCCGCGATCGTGGGCGGGCTCCTCCTGTTCGTCGAGACCGGCGGCGTGGCCTGGGCGGAGCAACGCGTCGCCTCCGGACTGACAGCGCTCCTCATCGCCGCGGTGCCGCTGTTCACGGCGCTTCTCGACCGCACGTTCTTCGGGATCGGGCTCTCGCTCGGCGCTCTCGCCGGAATCGCGACCGGATTGCTCGGCGTGGTGCTGCTCGTCGGGGCGAGCGTGCACGTCGATCCGGTCGGCGCGGCCGTGATCCTCGGCGGCGCGCTCGCCTGGGCAGCGGGCTCGGCCTACGGGCGCGTCGCACCATTGCCGCAGGCTCCGTTCCTCTCCGCGGCGATGCAGATGCTGTGCGCGGCCGCCCTCCTCGCCGTCGCCGGAGCGGCGATGGGAGAAGTCGGGGCAGTGCATCCCGCAGCCATCTCGGCAGCCTCGCTGGCCTCTTTCGGCTACCTCGTCGTCTTCGGCTCGATCCTGGCCTTCACGGCCTACGGCTGGCTCCTGCGGAGCGGCGCGTCGAGCGTGCTTGTCTCGACGTACGCCTACGTCAATCCCGCCATCGCCGTCCTGCTCGGTTGGCTGTTCGCCGGCGAGCCGGTCGGGGGCCGGGAGCTCGCGGCCGGCGCGATCATTCTCGCCTCGGTGGGGATGCTCGTCCTCGCGCGGCACGCGCCACACGAGGACGCGGAGCCGACGCCGGAGACGGTCGGCCCGTACCTTCGCCGCAAGGAAGCACAGGATCGCCCGGTCCAGCCGGTGCCACGGCTCGCCGACCTGCGCCGCATGGCGCCCTAGCTGGCGCAGCCGTCCGCGCTACGGTGGCGGTATGACCACCTTCGACCTCCGCACGCTCCGCATCCGCAGCGGCGACCAGGCAGGCGAGCGCGTCGAGATCGAGGTCGAGCCGCTCGCGCTCGCCGGCCAGGCGTACGAGCCGAAGCCCAATCCCGCGCCTGCCGAGCTCACCGTCACGCGCGCGTCGAGCGGAGCCGTTCTCGAGCTCGCGCTCGACGTAGCGCTTCAAGGCCCGTGCTTCCGCTGCCTCCAGGACGCCGAGCTGCCACTCCAGCTCCGCCTCCGCGAGTACCAGGCCACGAAGCCCGACAGCGAAGAGGAGCGGACCGAGTACCTGGAGGACGACCGGCTCGATCTCTCCGCCTGGGCGCACGACGCGATCGCGCTCGCGCTGCCGGACAAGATCCTCTGCCGGCCCGACTGCGCCGGCCTCTGCCCGGTCTGCGGGAAGGACCTCAACGCCGAGCCGCACGAGCACGTCGAGGAGCGCACCGACCCGCGGTGGGCGAAGCTCAGTGAGCTGCAGCAGAAGGAAGCGTGAACGGCGTCGTCGTCGTGATCGCGACGAAGCCGAGTCGTTCGAGGATCGGCCGGCTCGTCGGCAGCGCGTCCGAGTAGAGCCAGCGGTAGCCGCGTTCGCGCGCCAGTTCCGCCCGCTTCGCGACGACCGCGCGGTACAGCCCGCGCCGACGGAACTCGGGCAGCGTCACGCCGCCGAACAGCCCGGCGAACTCGACGCCGTCCTCGAGATCGACGCGCCCGCCGGAGACCGCCTCTCCGTCCACGACGGCGACGACGGCGACGGCCTTCTCCGGGAGCTCGAAACGGCTGCCGAAGACGCGCGCCGCGAGGTCGACGAACTCGTCCGTCACGACCCTAAGCTCCACGTCGTCGGGCGGAGGCGGGATCGACGCGGCCTCGGCGACGACCACCGTCTCCTCGTCGTCCGGCTCGAGCCCGGCGGCGACGAGACGCTCGCGGAGCTCCGGGCCGTCGTGGGAGTAGTACTTCCACTCGACGTGGCCGGGCAGCTCGCGCATTCGCGCGATGAGACGGCCGACATCGCCGTCCGCGGGCGGCCGGATGACGGCGCTCCAGCCATCCCCGATGTAGAGGCCGTCGGGCTGGTTCGGCTCTCGCAGCTGCTCGTCGAAGAGCGCGAGGATCTCGGTCGTCCGCACGGGCGCAGGCTATAGTGGCCCGCGGCCATGGCCGTCCCGAAGCGGAAAACCTCGAAATCCCGCCGCGACAAGCGGCGCGCGACGCACGCGATCGGCCCGCCGAAGGTCAACGTCTGTCCGACGTGCGGCCAGCCGAAGCGCCCGCACCGCGTCTGCCCGACCTGCGGCACGTACAAAGGCCGCGAGGTCGAGCCGCTCCGCGTCCAGGCTCCGTAAGCTCTCCTGACATGATCCGCGTGGCTGTCGATGCGATGGGCAGCGACCGCGGCGCCGGTGTCGTCATCGAGGGCGCTCGGCAAGCGGCGTCCGACGGGGTGGTTCCGGCGATCTTCGGTTCGTCGGAGCTCGACACCGGCGAGCTCGCGCTCGTCCCGACGACGCAGGTCGTCGGCATGCACGAGAAGCCCGCCGATGCGTTTCGGACGAAGGCCGACAGCTCGCTCGTCCGCGCGGTCAAGGCCGTCGCGGACGGGGAGGCCGACGCGGTCGTGTCGGCCGGCAACACGGGGGCGACGCTCGCCGCGGGGCTCGTCCT
>Ga0209474_10001081_pt1 | contig 27646 bp, 21 predicted proteins | sample GraSoiAngelo_145_FD_185902 | JGI IMG/M metagenome (GOLD analysis project Ga0209474, IMG submission 185902) | Grasslands soil microbial communities from the Angelo Coastal Reserve, California, USA - 14_1009_05_20cm (SPAdes) (version 2) | ecosystem: Environmental > Terrestrial > Soil > Grasslands...
CGCCTGAAAGGCTCGCGCTCCCGGTTGACTCCCGCTCGCCTGAAAGGCTCGCGCTCCCGGTTGACTCCCGCTCGCCTGAAAGGCTCGCGCTCCCGGTTGACTCCCGCTCGCCTGAAAGGCTCGCGCTACCGGTTGACTCCCGCTCGCCTGAAAGGCTCGCGCTACCGGTTGACTCCCGCTCGCCTGAAAGGCTCGCGCTACCGCTTGACTCCCGCTCGCCTGAAAGGCTCGCGCTACCGGCTGACTCCCGCTCGCCTGAAAGGCTCGCGCTACCGCTTGACTCCCGCTCGCCTGAAAGGCTCGCGCTACCGGCTGACTCCCGCTCGCCTGAAAGGCTCGCGCTACCGCTTGACTCCCGCTCGCCTGAAAGGCTCGCGCTACCGGCTGACTCCCGCTCGCCTGAAAGGCTCGCGCTACCGCTTGACTCCCGCTCGCCTGAAAGGCTCGCGCTACCGGCTGACTCCCGCTCGCCTGAAAGGCTCGCGCTACCGCTTGACTCCCGCTCGCCTGAAAGGCTCGCGCTACCGGCTGACTCCCGCTCGCCTGAAAGGCTCGCGCTACCGCTTGACTCCCGCTCGCCTGAAAGGCTCGCGCTACCGGTTGACTCCCGCTCGCCTGAAAGGCTCGCGCTACCGGTTGACTCCCGCTCGCCTGAAAGGCTCGCGCTACCAGCTGACTCCTGCTCGCTTGAAAGGCTCGCGCAGCGGCCGGCGGATTCGTCGTCAACCTGTAGCGCGAGGCTTTTAGCCGAGCGTGTCCGTACGTCTCGAATCTGAACGGCCTCCGGCCTTCCCGCGTAGAACTTGTCGAGCGGAAAACATCCCGACATGAGCCCGAGCCGCGGACCGGTGGTGCAATCGCTGAACGTCCGGCAGATTGACGCACGCCGCAGCGGCGTGCCCGCGAGGACGTCGGCCGGCAGTTCGGGATACGCCAGCACCATCCGCCCGAGGCCGACGAAGTCGGCCATGCCGTTGCGGATCACGTGCTGCGCGACATGCGGCAGCCACTCCTGCAGGTAGCTGTACGCTGAGCCTACGAACACGAGGTTCGGAAACGACTGCTTCAGCAGCGCCGTCGCTCTGATTTGCCGCGCCACGCCGCGCAGCGGATCTTCCGGAGGCTCGTAGCCGTCGAGCGGTGGGAACATCGCCGGCCGCTGCACGTGCGGGTTGTAGTAGGGGCTGCCACCGGTGACGCAAATCCAGCGGACGCCGAGCCCCTCCAGCATGCGGAGCAGCGCGCGCGGTTCCTCGAGCGACGAATCGAGCTGATCATCATGAGTGACGATGCCGAAGCCGAAGGCAGCCCTGAAGGGCTGCGCTACCGACGGTGTTGCCGTCTCACCAATCGACCGTGTTGCCGTCTCAACGATGCCGCAACCCGTTTCCGTAGCGCAGCCCTTTAGGGCTGCTCCCGAGTCTTCCGGCTCGCCGACGCCGTCGGGACGTTTGCGGTATGGAACGGTGTCGAACGCCGAGACGCGGACGACGATCTGCAGGCCGGGAACGTTCGCGCGAATCCCTTCGATGATCCGCCGCATGAACCGGGTGCGGTTCTCGAGCGGCCCGCCGTACTTTCCGTCGCGGCTGCGCGCGCCGAGCAGCTCGTGGCCAAGATAGCCGTGGCACGCCTTCACGTCCACGAATTGGAACCCGCAGTCGCGTGCGAGGCCGGCCGCGGCAACGAAGTCGTCGACCAGCCGATCGAGCTCCTCGTCCGTGAGAATGCGGACGGCAGTTGGAAAGCGTCGATCGAGCAGCGGGTGCGCCGCTCCCGCGAGCGGCGCCGGCCGATCGTACGCATCCGGCCGCGCGAACCGGCCCGAGTGCGTCAGCTGCAGCCCGATGAACAGATCCGCATCCGCGTTCGATCCGAACCGCTCGCGATGCGACGCGACGAGCTCGCCGCGCAGCGACGCGATGGCGCGCCCGGTCTTTCGCGTCAGCATCAGCTGATTCGGGTTGGCGCGGCCGTCGTGCCGGACCGCCACCGCTTCGCCGCCCCATATCAGCTTCGCGCCGCTGATGCCGAAGTGGCGCCATCGCCGCCGCGTCAACTCGCTCGGCTCGCCCTCGCGCGTGCCGTCCCATCCTTCCATCGGCAGAATGCAGAACCGGTTGCCGACGCGCACGCTGCCAATGTCGAGCGGCTGCGCAAGCGGAGACGCCGCCGGGGGCGACAGCTGCTCGTCGAATCCGAGAGCAATGCCCGAGCGCTCCAGATGCGCGCGAAATGCGGCGGCCGTCTTGAGCGAGGCGATCCGCGGATAGCTCAATCGTCCAGCCTCATCCCTGCTTGTGCCGGCTCCGTTCCGTGGCGGCGTCCCATCGGCCGACCGCGACGCCCGCACGTCGCGCGAGCGCATCGCGGATGTCGATGCCCACGGCAGGATTGATCATTGCCGCCGTCGCGATCTGTACATGATGCGCTCCGGCGGCCAACCGTTCGATCGCGTCGGCCGCCGGTCCGATGCCGCCGACGCCCAATCAACCGAAGACGACCGCCGACCTCGACGGCGATCCGGCGCAGCATCGTCCAGATCATATACGATATACGCCCGCCCGTCCGGCCGGTCGAGCGCGCGGCTGGCCGTTGACGCGAACGATCAGTGCGCGCGCGTCAGCGAGCTGCGGATGACTATCTGGGCCCCGCGGATCGCAGACGCGTATTCCGACGTCGCGGCCGCGCTGAAGGCGCAGGGCGACGCGGATGCGGCGGCGCGTGAGATTGCGATCGCGCGGCGGCTGCAGCAGGCGCCGCGTCCACGTCGGTAGCGGCCGGCTCCGGCCGCGCTTTCGAACTCTTCAGGAAGTTCATGTAAGACTCGAGCGCCCGTCGATTGTGCTGCCGCACGGCGGTTTCGAGCGTCGGCAGATCACAATGGCGCATCGCCGTCAGGATGGTCCTGTGCTCCTGCTGCGCGCGCTTCACTCTGTGCACGAGGACGCCGCTGAAGAAGTAGCGCCGCACGCGATCCCAGCGCGCGAGCACCCGTTCGGTCATCTCGCGAAGCATCGGCAGGCCCGCCAGCGTGCTGATGGTGAGATGGAACCGCGTGTTGAGGGCGGCCCACTGGGCGTAGCGTTTCGCAGAAACCTCGCGATCCATGTCGGCGACGAGCGTCGCCAATGACTCGAGCTCGCGCGGACTGGCGCGCTCGGCGACGAGCCGCGACGCGACGACCTCGAGCCCCTCGAGCACGGCAAAGACGTCCTGCACCGATTCGGGCGAGACCGGCGCGACCGTGACGCCGGTGTGCGGGACGGTGACGACGAGGCCCTCCGACTGCAGCATCTGGATGGCTTCGCGGACGGGGATGGTGCTGACCTGCAGGCGGCGCGCGAGGTCGTCGATGACGAGGCGCTCGCCGGGCCGGAGCTCGCAGCGCATGATCGCGTCGCGCAGCGTCTGGTAGGCGAACTCCTGCTTGGTGCGATGTCGCGCGTCCCGCTCGCCCGCCAGCGGCATGGTGCCCACAGTGTAGCGCGCCGCGGTGGGGAATATATGATATATCGCTATGCGCGATCGCGCCCGCGCCCTCGCCGCCGCCTTCCTCGCGCTCTTCTCCATCGTCGGCTTCGCGTTGTACGGCCTCCCCTTCTTCTACGATTTCTTCGTTCAGGATCTCGGCTGGACGCGCCGGCAGGTGACCTCCGGCAACGCGATCAGCAAGGTCGTGATCGGCCCGGTGTTCGGATTCCTCGCGGGCCTGATCGTCGACCGGTTCGGCGCGCGGCGCCTGATGCTCGCCGGCATCGTGATGGCCGGCGCCGCCGTCGTCGGCCTCTCCACCATCACGACGCCCGGCGGCTTCTACGTCTTCTACTTCCTCAACGCGCTCGGCTACGTCTGCGGCGGACCGCTGCCGTGTCAGGTGCTGCTGACGCGCTGGTTCGATGACGGGCGCGGCAAGGCGATGGGCGTCGCATACCTCGGCATCGGCGTCGGCGGCGCGCTCGTGCCGATTCTCGCGCACGCCCTGACCACGGCGTTCGGCTGGCGCGGCGCGCTCCGCTGGCTCGGGTTGCTGATGATTGCCGTGGCGTTCCCGCCGGCCTTCTTCGTGCGCGATCGCCCGGCGCCCGAACGCGCTCGCGAGCTTCCGGCGGCGGACTCGCTGCGGCCTGTGCTGACGCGGCCGGCGTTCTGGCTGCTCGCGATCGGCAGCATGACGTCGATCGGCGCCGTCGGCGGCACGACGCAGAACCTGAAGCTGTATCTGAGTCTCGACCGCCACCTCGGTCAGGCCGACATCGCAGGCATTCTGTCGCTGCTGCTCGTCGGCAGCCTCGTCGGACGCATCACGATGGGATGGCTGGCCGACCGCTGGGAGAAGAAGCACGTGATGGTGCTGGTGTACGCGATCGTTGCGCTGTCGATTCCGCCGCTGGCGATGTCGTCGATGCCGGCGATGCTGCGCGTGTTCGCGTTTCTCTTCGGCGTCGGGTTGGGCGGCGACTACATGCTGATTCCTCTGATGGCCGCCGAACTGTTCGGCGTCCGCGTCATGGGACGCCTGCTCGGCATCATCATCACCGCCGACGGCATCGCCGAAGCGGTCGTGCCGATGGGCGTCGCGGCGCTCCGCGATTCCACCGGCAGCTACGGATCGGGGTTCTTCGTGCTCGTGGCGCTCGCGGTCGCGGGCGCGGCTGCCGTCTCCATGCTTCCATCGGGGCCTAATCCCGCCGCGACGATCGCCGCGCCGTGATCGATGAACAGGCCGACGTTGCTCTGGAGATGAACTTCATGTCCATGCTTCTCCTTTGGGGAACTCAAACGCGCGTCGCGACGACTCGCGGATGGTGATGCTGTAGCCGGGAGTGGTCGGTGGCATATAGCGGCCGCGGCGAATGACGACCGGATCCTCGAAATGCTCGTGGAGGTGATCGACGTACTCGATGACCCGGCCGTCCATCGATCCCGACACGGCGATGAAATCGAACATCGACAGGTGCTGCACGTACTCGCACAGGCCGACGCCGCCGGCATGCGGACACACCGGGATGCCGAACTTCGCCGCCATCAGGATGACCGCGAGGTTTTCGTTCACGCCGCCGAGCCGGCAGCTGTCGATCTGGCAGAAGTCGATGGCGTCGGCCTGCATCAGCTGCTTGAACACGATCCGGTTCGCGCAGTGCTCGCCGGTGGCGACGCCGACGCCCATCGGACGCACCGCTTTCGCGATCGTCAGATGGCCGAGCACGTCGTCGGAGCTCGTCGGCTCTTCGATCCACCAGAGCCGCATCGGCGCGAGCTCGCGCACGCGATCGATCGCCTCGTCGACCTCCCACTGCTGGTTCGCGTCGGCCATCAGCGTGCGCTCCGGACCGATCGCCTCGCGCACGAGCGCGAGGCGGCGGCGATCGTCGTCAGGCCGGCCTCCCACCTTCACCTTGAAGTGCGTCCAGCCCTCGGCGTGCGCCTGACGGCAGAGCGAAAGGACTGCTTCGTCGCCGTAGCCCATCCAGCCGACCGACGTCGTGTAAGCCGGGTAACCGCAGCGCAGCAGCTCGGCCTCGCGATCGCGCTTCGTCCGCGCGTGTCGTTCGAGCAGGCCGGTGGCTTCGTCCGCAGACAACGCATCGGTGATGTAGCGGAAATCGATGCAGGAGACCAGCTGCCGTGGCGTCATGTCGGCGAGCAGTTTCCAGAGTGGTTTGCGCTCTGCCTTCGCGTACAGATCCCACACCGCGTTGACGACGGCGGCCAGCGCGAGATGAATGACCCCCTTCTCGGGACCAAGCCATCTGAGCTGCGAGTCCGACGCGAGCCGGTGCCAGAACGCGGCGAAGTCCGGCGTGATCTCTTCGAGGCGCCGGCCGACGACGAGGTGCCGAAACGCGTCGACGGCCGCGACGACCACCTCGTTGCCGCGGCCGATGGTGAACGTCAGCCCATGCCCCTCGACGCCGGCATCCGTCGTCAGCACGACATATGCGGCCGAGTAATCGGGATCGACGTGCACGGCATCGGTGCCCGCGAACGTCTTGGATGTCGGGAACCGCAGGTCGATGACGTGAAGCTCGCGAATAATCAAGTGTAATTTTTTCAAACCACAGAGACACGGAGACGCAGAGAAGACTGCACGCGAACACCCCTGGGGCACCCCATTGAACGCCGATCGCTTCGGCGGCCGGGCCGCTTCGCGGCCCGGCATGCGTCGCGTAGCGACGCCGCCAAAGCGAGGCGCGCTGGGTCTCTGTGTCTCTGTGGTTGAAATCCTCCGTGTTCTCTTGCTAACTCTGTGAACTCCGCCACCGATCCAGCGCCACCGCGCCGACGATGATCGATCCGGTGACGATCTGCTGCACCCAATTCGGCAGTCCCTGCTGCGAACAGCCGATTTGAATCACCGCCATGATCGCCGCGCCGGCGATCGTGCCGACGACGCTGCCCTTGCCGCCCGAGAGGCTGCCGCCGCCGATGATGACGGCGGCGATGACGTCGAGCTCGAGGCCGACGGCGACCGTCGGATCGCCGACCGACAGCTTCGAGAACTCCATGACGCCCGCGAGCGCCGCGCAGGCGCCGGCGACGGCGTAGACCGCAACCTTCGTGCGGTTGATGCGCACGCCGCACAGCCGCGCCGTCCGCTCGCTCGAGCCGATGGCGAACAGATGGCGCCCGAAACGCGTGTACCGCAGCGTCAGCGCCACGACGATTGCGAGCGCAACGGTGAGCCAGATGCCCGTCGGCAGCAGCAGCCCGCTGCCGTCGCGCACCGTCCGCAGCAGGTTGTTCAGCCACGTGATCGGCGCCTCGATGCGCCGCTCGTCGGCGAGCCCTTTTGCCGCGCCTCGTACGAGCAGCATGGTGCCGAGCGTGACGATGAACGGCACGACCCGAAGCTGCGTGATCAGCAGGCCGTTGGCGGCGCCGCACAGCGCTCCGGCAACGATCGCGCCGACGGCCGACACCGCAGGACCGGCGTGCCGATTGAGGATCAGCGCCGTCACCACCGTGCTGAGCGCGACAACCGATCCGACCGACAGATCGATCCCGCCCGACACGATGACCATCGTCATCCCGAGCGCGGCGACGCAGACGATGACCGTCTGCCGCGCCATCAGCTCGAGATTGGCCGCGCGGAAGAACTGCGGGCCGATCAGCGCGCCGAAGATCAGCGCGACGACGACGAGCCCGGCGAGCACGCCGGCCTCGTCGACGAGACGGCGCGGCCTCCGGGGCGCAGGGGCCCCCGGAGTAATTACGACGCGGCGCGCGTCCTCGACGCTTCCATCAACAGCGAGTGCTCGTTCCATTCAGCCACATCGCGCGCGGCACCGAGACGTCCGCGCGCCATCACCGCGATTCGGTCGCATACGCCGAGCAGCTCCGGAAGGTAGCTGCTGACAAGAAGTACAGCTTTCTGGCCGCCGGATACCAGTTCATCGATCAACTTGTAGATCTGCGCTTTGCTCGCGACGTCGATGCCTTTGGTCGGCTCGTCGAGGACGAGGACGTCGACGTCGTGATGCAGCAGGCGGCCCACCGCCACTTTCTGCTGATTACCGCCGGACAATTCCGCGACGGCCTGCCGCGGGCCCGCGCATCGGATCGCGAGGCGATCGATCCATCGGGTCGCGGCCGCATCCTGACGCGACGGCAACACCGCGAACGCCGGCCCGAGCGATTCGAGGCGCGACAGCGTCATGTTGTCGGCGATGCTCAGTCCGCGCGCGAGCCCCTCGCCGATGCGATCCTCGCTGAGCATGCCCATCCCCTGACGCCATCTCTCGTGCGGCGCCGCCGGACCGGAGTAGACGCCGACGCCGATCCGACCGCTCTTCACCGGCTCGAGACCAAAGATTGTCCGCAGCAGCCGCGTGCGGCCGGCGCCGAGCAATCCGGCGATGCCGACCACTTCGCCGCGACGCAGCGTCAGCGTCGCGGCGCCCGGCACGACCGCGTCGAGCTCGAGCACCGGATCGCCCGGCGTGCGAACGCCGCGCGGATAGAGCTCGTCGAACGCGCGCCCGACCATCAACCCGACGATCTCTTCGGCGCGGGTCGTCGACGTGACGCCGTCGCCCGCGTTGCGTCCGTCGCGCAGCACGACGAACCGATCGGACACCGCCTTCACTTCCTCGATGAAATGGGAAATGTAGACGATGGCGATGCCCTGGCGCTTCAACCGCCCGATGCGATCGAACAGCTTTCGCACGTCCGCGTGCGTGAGGCTGCTCGTCGGCTCGTCGAGCACGAGCACGCGGCAGCCGAACGCGATCGCCCGCGCGATCTCGACGAGCTGCTGCGCCGCCAGCGGAAGATTGCCGACGATCGCGTCTGAAGCGATATCGGCGTGCCCGAGCTCGGCGAGCGCGGCTTCCGCGGTGCGCCGCATCCGCTCGCGATCGACGATGGCGAGCGGTCCGCGCGTCGGCTCCACGCCGAGAACGATGTTCTCCATCGCCGTCAGGTGCGGCGCCAGCGACAGCTCCTGATAGATCATCGCGACGCCGGCCTGCCGCGCGTCCAGCGGATCGCGCGGCGCGTACGGCGCGCCGCCGAGCCGCATCACGCCGGCATCGGGTTTCAGCGCACCGGCGAGGATTGCCATCAGCGTGCTCTTGCCGGCGCCGTTCTGGCCGACGAGACCGCACACCTCGCGCTCGCGCACCACGAGGTCGACGCCGTCGAGCGCGACCGTCGCGGCGAATGACTTGCGCACGCCGCGCATCTCCAGGAGGGCAGGCCCAAAGGCCTGCGCTGCCACTTCTAGCGGGTCGATGGGTTCAGCCATTGCTCGAGCATCGCTACCGGTTCGAAGGCTTCAGCCATTGCGCAAGGTCTGGATGCAGCAGATCCTTCACGTCCGGATCGTCCATGTGCTCGCGCGCGACGAGACGGACGCCGGTGTCGATCCGCTTCTCGACCGGCTGCCCGTGAATGTGCGCCACGATCGTTTTCACGCCGAGATAACCCATGTTGACCGGGTCCTGCAGCACGAGCGCGTTCAGCGCGCCGTCGGACATTCCTTTGAGCAGCGTGTCCGACGCGTCGAAGCCGACGAACCGCACCTTGCCCGCCCACCCGTTGCCTTCGAGCACGCGCAGCATCGCGAGCGTCGTCGACTCATTGGGCGTGAAGATGCCGTCGACGTCGAGCTGTCCGTCGGCGCGCTTCAGGCCGCTGAGGAGCGCCTCGCTTCGCTTGTAGGCGCCCTCGACGTCGGCGCCGCCGTACTGATTCGCGCTGACGACCTCGATCCCCGAACGCGATTTGATCGCTTCGAGAAATCCCTCTTCACGCTGGATCGTGCTCTCCGATCCTTCGGCGTAGCGCAGCATCACGACTCGCCCTTTGTCGTGCAGCAGGCTCGACAGGTGCTCGCCCGCCAGCCGGCCGCCCTTGCGGTTGTCGGTCGCGACGAAGCTCACGAAGTCGCTGCCCTTCAAGCCGGAGTCGATGACGACGACGGGAATCCCCGCGCGCCTGGCGTCCGCGACAGGCGGCGCGAGCGCCGCTTCGTCGAGCGGCGCGAGCACGATGCCCGACACGCCGCGCGACACGAAGCCTTCGACTTCGGAGACCTGCGAATCGCGCTCGTCCTCGCGCAGCGGTCCGCGCCAGATGATCGAGACGCCGAGCTCCTCTGCGGCCTTCGCCGCGCCGGCGTGAATGCTCTGCCAGAAGACGTGGGTGGTCCCTTTCGGGATGACGGCGATCGTGAGCGTCCCGGGTTGATTTGGTCGTGAACAGTGCAGCGCACTTATCGTGGTTGCAATCACGAGAAGGAAACGTAGAGACCGTCGCACCATCACACCGCTTCTCCAGTAGCGACTGCCGTTCTCAGATTCCAGAAGCGCCGCGCGTTGCCGCCCAGCACGGCGTCCCGTTCGTGGTCCGGACGCGCGGCCACATAGTCGATCACGACGTTCATGGTGCGCGCGTAGTCGGCGGAAACGGTGCAGACCGGCCAGTCCGATCCGATCATGAGCCGGTTCCAACCGAACGCGTCGAACGCGACGTCGAGGTACGGGCGGATCTGGTCGCTCGTCCACTGCGCCCAGCTCGCTTCTGTCACCAGGCCGGAAAGCTTCGCGAACACGTTCGGCTGCGCGGCGAGGCGGCGAATGTCCCGCTCCCACTCGTCGATCTCGCCGGAGCGGAGGTCCGGCTTCGCCAGGTGATCGAGGACGAATCGCTGGCTCGGGAGGCGGCCAGCCAGCTCAGCCGCCGAGCCGAGTTGACGCCTATATATAAGGATGTCGAACCCGAGGCCGAAATCGGCAAGAAGTCGTATCCCACGAACGACTTGTGGCCGCAAAAGGAAGCGATCGTCGGGTTCGCTCTGGGCGATGTGGCGGATGCCGACCAGCCTCTGGTGTCCCGCGAGCGCGGCCAGTTGATCGCGCACGTTGTCGGCCTGCAGATCGACCCAGCCGACCACACCGGCGATCGATGGATGTTCAGCCGCCAGCCCGAGCAGCCACCGCGTTTCGTCGAGCGTCTGACGCGCCTGCACCGCGACGCACGCATCGAAGCCGACGCGAGCCATCTCGCGCGCCGACTCGTCGGGCAAAAAATCGCGTTTGAGCGCCGCCATCGAGTCGTCTATCCACGTGTACTCGGCGGCGTCGTATTTCCAGAAATGCTGGTGAGCGTCTATGCGCATCGTGTCTTCGCTCATCGCTCGCCTGAAAGGCTCGCGCTACATCGCGGTTCGCTCGCCTGAAAGGCTCGCGCTACATCGCGGTTCGCTCGCCTGAAAGGCTCGCGCTACGTCGCGGTTCGCTCGCCTGAAAGGCTCGCGCTACGTCGCGGTTCGCTCGCCTGAAAGGCTCGCGCTACGTCGCGGTTCGCTCGCCTGAAGGGCTCGCGCTACGTCGCGGTTCGCTCGCCTGAAAGGCTCGCGCTACATCGCGGTTCGCTCGCCTGAAAGGCTCGCGCTACATCGCGGTTCGCTCGCCTGAAAGGCTCGCGCTACATCGCGGTTCGCTCGCCTGAAAGGCTCGCGCTACATCGCGGTTCGCTCGCCTGAAAGGCTCGCGCTACATCGCGGTTCGCTCGCCTGAAAGGCTCGCGCTACATCGCGGTTCGCTCGCCTGAAAGGCTCGCGCTACATCGCGGTTCGCTCGCCTGAAGGGCTCGCGCTACGTCGCGGTTTGCTCGCCTGAAAGGCTCGCGCTACATCGCGGTTCGCTCGCCTGAAGGGCCCGCGCTACGCCCGTGGGTCGCGTACGCCGTCGCTGGAGCGCGAGGCTGCGCCGTAGCGCGAGCCTTTCAGGCGAGCGTCCTTATCCTATGGTCCAACGATCACGATCACTTGTCCTGGTCCGTGAACGCCGAGCGTCAGCGTCAACTCGATGTCGGCCGTGCGGCTCGGGCCGGTGACGACCGTGCAGCAGGCCGCGCCTGCGATGTCGGCGGCGCGTTCGCGGAAGAACTCGTCCATGGTGTCGCGGAGGTCCGCCTCACTCACGATCGCCAGATGGATCGGCGGCAGCAGCGACGCGGTCCGCGGCTTCCCCTCGCCCGACAGCAGCACGAGCGATCCCGTTTCGGCAATCGCGCCGTCGCAGCCGGTCACTCCGATCTGTGCGGCCGCCTGCACGTCGCGCGGACTCGATCCGCGCGCAGCGCCGACGAGCACGCGATCCGCGTCGTACGGAAGCTGACGCGCGTCCCATGCGAGAACCGATCGCGCGCCGACGATCGCGTTCACGCGCGCGCGCACGTCGTCGGGTGATGATTCGACGAACGTCTCGACGCCGAGCGCGGCGAGCTCGGCGCGAAACCGTTCGACGAGCTGCCGTGGCGCGGGCCTTTCAGGGCCGCGAGCCGGCGGCGCTGAAAGGGCCGCCCCACCCTGTTGCGTCGCACCGGGCCGAGCCGTGGCACTGGGCCGAGCAAGCTCGGCCCCTACGGTTGTCGCAGCGGGTATTTTTGCCGTCCGCTGCGCATGGCGGACGCGATCGAGGATTGCCGTACGCACGCTCACGAGGCACGCCTTTTCCGGCGCGCGCGCCACTCGTCCTGAAACGTTCTCGCCGCCGGCGCCGGAAAATCGCGCGACTTCGTCCATCCGCCCGCGAGCCCTGGCAGCGCGCCAATCCATCCGTTGCGCGCACGGCTTCGAAGCGCGAGGCGGCCGACCCGCGCCATGGCGCGATACAGAGCCGGACGCGATGCAATCCAGCCGAACGCCTTCATGCCGAGGGCGAGCGACTTCGGCTGCGGATCGTCGGCGACGGCCGCCGCGCGCAGCGCCAGCAGCATGCGCGGGATGTCGAGCCGCACCGGGCAGACGTCGCGGCACGCGCCGCACAGCGAGCTCGCGTGAGGCAGCTCGCGCCACTCGGTCAGCCCGCGGAGGCCGGGCGTGACGACGGCACCAACCGGACCGGGATACGTATCGCCGTACGCATGGCCGCCGATGTTGCGATAGACGGGACAGACGTTCAGACACGCGCCGCAGCGGATGCAGCCGAGGATCTCGGCGGTGTCGCCCGAAAGGATGCGGCTGCGGCCGTTGTCGAGCAGGACGACGTGCAGTTCGTCCGGGCCGTCGGTTTCGCCCGGCCGCCGCGGCGCGCGCACCATCGTCGTGTAGACGGTGATCTTCTGACCGGTGCCCGATCGCGCGAGCACCTTGAGGCAGACGTCGAGGTCGGCCATCGACGCCACGAGCTTCTCGATCCCCATCAGCACGACGTGGACGCGCGGCATCGTCGTCACCATCCGCCCGTTGCCTTCGTTGGTGACGAGGCAGATCGTGCCGGTGTCGGCGACGCCGAAGTTCGCGCCGCTGATGCCCATGTCGGCGCGCAGAAACTCCTCGCGCAGCTTCGCGCGCGCCGTCGCCGCCAGCGTCCTGATGTCGTCGGTGTACGGCACGTTCAGCCGCTGTTCCATCACGCGGCCGATCTGCTGGCGCGTGAGATGGATGATCGGCGCGATGATGTGCGACGGCCGGTCGTGGCTCAGCTGCACGATGTACTCGCCGAGATCGGTCTCGACTGGCGTGACGCCCGCGCGCTCGAGCGCCTCGTTCAGGTGCGTCTCCTCGGACACCATCGACTTGCTCTTGACGGCCCGTTCCGTTCTGGTGTGGCGCGCGATATCGACGACGATGTGATTCGCCTGCTCGGATGTCTCCGCCCAGTGCACCTGCGCGCCGTTCGCGATGAGCTTCGATTCGAATCGTTCGAGCAGCCCGGACAGGTTCGCGATGGCGTTCATGCGCGCCGCACGCGCCGCGTCGCGCACCGCGTCGGCGTTTTCGAGCGATTCGAATGCGGATGCGCGCCTCGATCCCAGCGTGCCCGTGGCACGCGACAGCGCCAGCTGAAGCTGCGCGTCGGCGAGCGCGCCTTCGGCGCGCTCGACGAAGGCGGTCGGCGTCACCGCGCGGCCTCGTCGAGGAATTCCGCGATATGCTGCGCGCGCACGTTCGATCCCCGTCGATGGAGGCCGCCGCCGATGTGCAGCAGGCAGCCGAGATCGCAGCTGACCACACGATCGGCGCCGGACGCTTCGATGGCGTCCATCTTGCGCGTGAGCATCGCGCTCGAAATGTCGGCGTTCTTCACCGAAAACAACCCGCCGAACCCGCAGCACTCCTGCTGATCGCGGACGTCAACCGCCGTGGCGCCGTCGACCGACGCGATCAATTCTTTCGGCTGACGATCGACGCCGAGACCGCGGAGGAGGTGGCACGAGGGGTGATAGGCCACTTTCTCGGGACGACCCTGAGGTTCTCGAAGGGTCGAAGGCCGCCATCCACGTTCCGCAATGAATTGACTGAACTCGCGGCATCGCGCCGACACGGCGTGAGCGCGCGCGGCCATCGCGGCGTCCTCTTCGAACAGCCGCTCGTACTGGTGCACGATCATGTCGGCGCACGAGCCGGACGGGATGACGATGGGGCCCGTCGTGCGTTCGAGCGCGCCGATCGTGTGGCGCGCAACCTGGCGCGCTTCGGCGTGGAATCCCGCGTTGAACGCCGGCTGGCCGCAGCAGGTCTGATCCGGCGGGACTTCGACATCGCATCCGAGCCGCTCGAGCACGCGAACGGCCGCCATCGCGACCTCGGGGGCCACCTCGTTGGCCAGGCAGGTATGAAACAGTTGGACCGTCATACGGCTGGCACCGGCGTCGAGCCGGCGGCGCTCGACGTGTAGCACGCTTCCACGACCGCCATCGTCTTGATGGCGTCCTCGACGGGCGAGACGAGCGCTCGATCCTCACCGCTGAGGAACCGCTGGAGATTCGACATCGGTCCTTCGAACGCTTCCGTGAACCACGAGCCGCGCAACGGCACCGGCTCCCACCCGCCGCCGTCGAGCGCCACCTCGAGCGAGTCGGGGGGACCCGCAGGATAGTCGAGATTGACGCCGAGCGTCAGCACCGCGGCGCCGCCGGTCCCTTCGATCTTCAGCATCGAGGCGCGATGACGCGAATCATGTCGATGTGTGTGATTGAGCGTGAGCGAGCAGCGGATCCGATCGCCGTAATCGACGACGATCGAGCTGCGCGTGTCGCGAAATGGCGTGAGCCGGGGATGTGCGACGGCGCGGCACATCACGCCGCGCGGCTCGCCGGCGAGAAAGCGGATCGCATCGAGATAGTGGATCGAATGGTAGAGAACTTCGAGCCTCGGCGCGCGCTCGAGAAACGACCACTGTTCCCATGGCTGGCGATCGACGACGCGGACCTCGATGTCGGTGAGCTCGCCAAGCTGGTTGCTCGCGATCAGATCCGCGAGCGCGATGACGTTCGGGCTGAACCGCAGCTGAAAGTTCACGGCAGCGACGAGCCGCCGCTCGCGGGACACCTCGAGAATCCGCCCGGCCGTCGCGAGATCCTCGCCCATCGGTTTCTGAATCAGCACTGCGGCGCCCTGCGGCAGCCGGCACAGCACGCTCAGGATCTGATCGCCGGGCACCGCGACGTCGAAGACGACGCCGCGCGACGCGCACGCTTCATCGAGCGTTGGGAAGACCGTGGAGACGCCGAACTCGCGGGCGGTCGCTTCGGACGCCTCCGGCCGAATGTCGAACACACCGGCAACGGGGAATGCGAGACGCCGATACGACGGCAGATGCGCGGTCCGCACGATGGCGCCGGCGCCGACGACGACGATGGGACGCGGACGCGAGGGAAGGGGCCAGGCCTGCCGAAGCTGGATCATCCCGCGACCACCGGTTCCTCTTCGGTGAGATGGAACACAGGCTCCATCCGCGCCCACCATTCGCCGGGACGCGCGTCCGCCGGAGGCTCCTGCAGCGATTTCATCAGCCGCTCCCACTCGGCGACACGAGCGCTCGACGCCTGATGGTTCGCGAAGACGCGCGCGAGGTCGAGGCCGTCGGCGAGATCGACGACCATCACCGCCGTGCGCCCGAGCAGATGAATGTCCATCCGCCTGACGCCGGCGCGGCGCAGGCTCGCTACGACTTCGGGCCAGACCCTGCGATGATGATCGCGATACGCGGCAATGGCGGCGGGATCGTTCCGAAGGTTCACGGTGAGGACGTGTCGGTTCATGCGTGCGTGACCACTCTCTGGCACGATTCGCCCAGTCGATCGATGCCGAGCGCCACGACGTCGCCTGCCTTGAGATAGACCGGTGATGGCTTCATGCCCAGGCCGACGCCCGCCGGCGTGCCGGTGCTGATCACGTCGCCGGGCAGCAGCGTCATGAACTGACTGATATAGCTGACGAGCGTCGGCACGTCGAAGATCATGTTCGCAGTCGTGCTGTTCTGCCGCATCCCGCCGTTCACCGACAGCCAGATGCGCAGCGAATGCGGATCGGGAATCTCGTCGGCCGTCGCGAGAAACGGACCGATGGGCGCGAACGTGTCGGCGCTCTTCCCCTTCACCCACTGCCCTCCGCGCTCGAGCTGAAACGCGCGCTCCGAGTAATCGTTGTGGATCATGTACCCGGCCACGCGCGCCGCCGCCTCTTCGCGCGCCACGTAGGTCGCGCGGCCGGCGATCACGACCGCGAGCTCGACTTCCCAATCCAGCTTGGCGCCGCCGCGCGGGATGACGACCGCGTCGTTCGGACCGGCGAGTGAAGACGTCGCCTTCGAGAAGATGACCGGCTCTCTGGGAATCTCCGCGTCCGTTTCCGCCGCGTGATCACGATAGTTCAACCCGATGCAGATCATCTTGCTCGGCCGTCCGATCGGCGGCCCGAGCCGCGTGTTCGCAGACACGTCCGGCGCGCGAGACGCTTCGCGCTCCGCCCACGCGCGCAGCCGCTGCAGTCCGCCGCTGCCGAAGAAGCGCTCGTCGTAATCTTCGCCGAACGCCGATGCGTCGACCAGACGGCCGCCGGCGAGCTGCAGCCCCGGCCGCTCGCGTCCGGATTCGCCGAACCGAATCAGCTTCACGAGACGAGCACGCCGCCGTCGATCGGGTACGCCTGGCCCGTGACGAACGAGGCTTCGTCGGAGCACAAATACAGCGCGAGGTACGCGACTTCCTCCGGCGTGCCCATGCGGCCAATCGGTTGATAGGCCGACAACTGCGCCAGCACGTCCTGCTCGCGGCCCGCGTAATGGCGCGCCACGTACTGGTCGACGAACGGCGTGTGCACGCGCGCCGGACAGATGCAGTTGCAGCGAATCTTGTGCTTCACGTAATCGATCGCGATCGACATCGTCATGGTGTGCACGGCGCCTTTGGTCATCGAATACGCGAAGCGCTCGGGGATGCCGACGAGCGACGCGATCGACGCCATGTTGAGAATCACCCCGCCCCCCTGCCGCACCATCATCGGCACCGCCGCCCGCGCGCAGAAGAAGATGCCCTTCACGTTCACGGCGTACAGTCGATCGAAATCGGCCTCGGACGTCCGCTCGATCGTACCCACGTGCGCGATGCCGGCGTTGTTGACGAGGATGTCGACGCGTCCGCTGTCCGACGCGACGGCCTCGAAGAGCCGCGCGACCGCGTCGGCGTTCGACACGTCGCAGACAAACGCTTCGGCGCGTCCGCCGTCATGCGCGATCGCGTCGGCGGTCCGCCGCGCCGCCGCATCGTCGACGTCGACGACGGCGACGCGCGCCTGCTGGCGGCCGAAGAGCGCCGCGATCGCCGCGCCGATGCCCGATCCCGCGCCGGTGACGACGGCGACCTTGTCCGTCAGCAGGAACACCGAGAATCCCCGGCGCCTGAAGTACTATACTTTACCGGTAAAGTCAACGGAGTTTCGGCATTTCTTGTGTTACCATGCGCCGCATGACGAACACCGATCTCCTGCGGCGGTGACATGGCGCCCGCCCTCGTTCTCCTCGTCGCGATGGCCGCCACCGTAACGCGCGCGCCGTTCGGCAAGATGCCCGACGGCGCCACCGTCGATATCTACACGCTCACCAACATCCACGGCATGGAAGCGCGCATCATGACGTACGGCGCCGTGGTCGTGTCTCTGAAGACGCCCGATCGCAGCGGCCGCCTCGACGACGTCGTCCTCGGCTTCGACAACTTCGAAGACTATCTGACGCGATCGCGCTTCTTCGGTGCGGTGGCAGGCCGTTATGCGAACCGCATCGGCAACGCGCGGTTCAGCCTCGACGGCACGACCTACGAGCTCGCCGCGAACAACGGGAAGAATCATCTGCACGGCGGCCGCAGAGGCTTCGACAAAGTGGTGTGGAAAGGCGAGCCGATCGATCGCGGCGGCGATGTCGGCGTGGCGCTCACCTACGTGAGCGCAGACGGCGAAGAAGGATATCCGGGGACGCTGAACGTCGCCGTGACGTATACGCTCACGCCGCGCGACGAGCTGATCGTCGATTACCGGGCGACGACCGACAAGGCTACGCCGATCAACCTGACGAACCACAGCTACTTCAACCTCGCAGGCGAAGGACGCGGCGACATCCTGCGGCATCTGCTGACAATCGAGGCCGACCGCTACACGCCGACGGACGACACGCAGATCCCGACGGGCGAGATCGCGCCGGTGGCAGCAACGCCGTTCGACTTTCGCAAGCCGACTCCGATCGGCGCGCGCATCGATGCCGACCACGAACAGATTCGCCGCGGCAAGGGGTACGACCACAACTTCGTCCTCAACGGTGGCGCGAAGGCTTCAGCCGAGCGAGGTTCGACGCCGACGCCGTATCACGCCGCCCGCGTTGTCGATCCCTCGAGCGGCCGCGCGATGGACGTTCTGACGACGGAGCCGGGCGTCCAGCTGTACACAGGCAACAACCTCGATGGATCGGCGGTCGGCAAGAGCGGTCACGCGTACGGAAAACGCAGCGCGCTCTGCCTCGAGACGCAGCACTTTCCCGATTCGCCGAACCATCCGAATTTCCCATCGACGATCGTTCGACCGGGTACAACGTTCGCGTCGAGAACGGTCTTCGCCTTCAGCGTCACCCGCTAGTGACCGGCACGACACGGTCTACCGCTCCAGGGGATGGCAGCACTAGAATGGGCGTCTCATCTCAGGTGGGCGTGTGACCAAGCCGCTCGTCGGCCAGCGCCTCGGGCCGTACGAAATTGGATCCCTGCTCGGATCTGGCGGGATGGGCGAAGTCTATCGCGCGCGCGACACGAAGCTCGGTCGCGACGTCGCGATCAAGATCCTGCCCGCCGGCCTCACCGCCGATGCCGACCGGCATGCACGCTTCGAGCGCGAGGCGCGCACGCTCGCTGCGCTCAATCATCCGCACATCGGGGCCATCTACGGCTTCGAAGATCGAGATGGCGTGCACGCCCTCGTCCTCGAGCTCGTCGAAGGACAAACGCTCGCGGAGCGATTGGCGCGGTCTGAACACCGTGCCCTGCGACCCATTCCGATCGGCGACGCGCTGGCGATCGCGCGGCAGATCGCGGACGCACTGGACGCGGCCCACGAAAAAGGCATCGTCCATCGCGATCTGAAGCCGGCAAACATCATCTTGCTCGCCGACGGCCGGGTGAAAGTGGTCGACTTCGGTCTGGCGAAGCGTGGCGCAGACGACGCGGCGCCCAATGCGACCGAGTCGCCGACCATCGCCGCCGCGGCGACGCACGGCGGCATGGTGCTTGGAACCGCGCCGTACATGAGTCCGGAACAGGCGCGCGGTCAGGCAGTCGACAAACGTACCGACATCTGGGCGTTCGGCTGTGTGCTCTACGAACTGCTCACCGGACGCCAGGCGTTCGCCGGCGAGACGGTGTCGGACACGATCGCCGCGATTCTGGACCGCGAACCCGACTGGCCGCAGCTGCCGGCCTCGACTCCCTCCGTCATCCGCCGCCTGCTGCAGCGCTGCCTCGAGAAGGATCCGAAACGCCGCCTCCGCGACATCGGCGACGCACGCTTCGATATCGACGATGCGACCGAGCAGCCCACGACGAGCCGGGCCGCGATCGCCTCGACGCGAGACGCCACACGCAGGGTGCTCCGATGGATGTTGCCGGCGCTTGTCGCGATCGGTGTCGCCGCCGCGCTCGCGCTCCGCTTCGCGCCGTCGGCGCCGCTGAGAGACGTGACGCGGTTTACGGTACCAATGCCGCAAACGCTGCAGCTGATCGACATGATGGCGCTGTCGCCCGACGGCCGCGCGCTCGTCTATACCGGCGTCGACGACGGCGGACGGCGGCTGTACAAGCGCACCGTGGACACGATCGAGTCCGTGCCGATTCGAGGCGCCGAGGGAGGATCGCATCCGTTCTTCTCGCCCGACGGCGTGTCGGTGGGCTTCGTTGCGAACGGCGATCTGAAGCGCATTCCGCTCGACGGCGGCGATGCGACGACCGTCGCCAAGAACGTTGACCGGTTGTCCGGTGGGGCCTGGCTGTCCGACGGCACCATCGTGTTCGCATCGCCCAACAAAGGTCTCTCGCGCGTTCCGGTGACGGGCGGCGCGATCGAAACGCTCACGACGATTGAACGTGGGGAGATCAGGCACTCATCGCCGGCCGGCGTCGACGGCAATCGTGCCGTCCTCTTTACTGTCCATACCGGCGCCCGCGACGGCTTGCGCGTCGACGTCGTCTCGCTTCAGACCGGTCAGCGCACGGCTCTGCTTCAAGGCAACGGCGCGCACGCTCTGCGTTCGGGACGTCTCCTGTTCGAGCGCGGCGGATCGCTCTGGGTGGCGCCGTTCGATAACCGTCGCCTGAGGGTTAACGGCCCTCCGGTGGTGGTGTTCGACGGTATCGCCGTCGGCGAGAGCTGGAGTCCTCTCATGGCGATTGGGGCCGATGGCTCTCTGGCGTACGGAACCGGAGGGCGTCAAAGGTTCGGGATGAGAAAGCTGGTCTGGGTCGATCGGAGCGGACACGAACAGCCCATCGATGCGCCTTCGCGAATGTGGGTGTGGCCGCAGATTTCACCCGACGGCAGGCGCCTTGGTCTCCACTTCCACGATCCCGTCAACATGGATGCGTGGATCTATGAGCTCGATCACGGCCCGCTCGTTCGCGTCACGTACGATCCGGCTCAGGACGGCTATCCGTTATGGAGTCCTGACGGCTCGCACATCGCCTTCTGGTCGCGCCAGGGCGGCGGCGCGCACAATCTCTACCTGCGCGCCGCGGATCTGTCCGGACGCGACGAACGATTGACGACGAGCGTCGACGATCAGGAGCCGTTCTCGTGGTCGGGAGATGGCAAGCTGCTCGTCTATCACGAGCGCTCGCGCGACACCGGCATGGACATCGGCACGGTTTCGATCGCCGGAGAACACCGCGCTCAGCTGGTCATTCGCGGGCCGGCCGACGAGGCGCGTCCCGCGGTTTCGGCCGATGGACGCTGGATCGCGTATCAGTCGAATCTGTCGGGACGCTGGCAGGTGTACGTCCAGCCGTTTCCCGAGCTCGACGCTCGCTGGCAGATCTCGACCGAAGGCGGCGCGTCGCCCACGTGGAGCAAGGATGATCGAGAGCTGTTCTATCGCCGCGGCAATGCGATGATGCACGTGCCGATCGATGCCGTCGGGCGCGGCTTCAGATTCGGAACTGCGAACGTCCTGTTCGAGGGACCATACGTTGCTGAGGAAGACAGCCTGCAGAGCGCACGCAACTACGCCGTCGCTCCGGACGGGCGACGATTCGTGATGATCAAAGACGACGACCGCCGCGATCGCGAGTCGGCGGCCTCGCAGATCGTCGTCGTCCGTAATTGGATCGCCGAGCTCGAGCGCTCATCCGCGCGTCAGTAAACCTCGCCAGTAACCTGGAGTCCTGCGCTACCTGAGCGGCGCTGCGTCAACGCGAGCGGCTTGCGTGATTAAGCGCTTTCGCCGTTTCGCGTGTTCGCGTTGTTGTGGCTGGTTCTCGGCCAGAACCATCTCGAGCACCGGCAACATCATTCCCGCCCGCTTCGCTCGGATGATCAGATCCCAAAGCGGCTCGAACTTCTTCCATCCCGCCGCGTACGCGGCATGCCGCAGGCCCGCGACGACATCGCCGTGCGCGCACGCCCCGCGGGCAATCGATCCCCACCGGTAGAAGTCGCGATACGCGCGGCGGTATCCGCGTTCGAGCTCCTCGCCCGACATGCGGGCGGGACGAAACACCGCGTGGCGGGTGTCGTACCGATCCCAGTTGTGCACGACGATGCGCCCCTGCGCCTCGAGTCGGCGATGAAGCGCGGTGCCCGGGTACGGCGTCAGGATGTGAAACGTCGCGGTCTCGATGCCGTGATCGATCGCCCAGTCGACCGTCTGTCCGAACACGGATGCATCGTCGTTATCCATGCCGAAGACGAAGCTGCCGTTGATCATCACGCCGAGATCGTGCAGGCGGCGAATCGCATCGTCATAATCGCGCCGCAGGTTCTGGTACTTGCGCTGCTCCAGCAGATTCCGGTGGTCGAGTGTTTCGAAGCCGACGAACAGGCTGCGGAGTCCTGAATCGACGGCCGCCTCCAGAAGGCCGGACGACGACACGACGGCGTTCACCGTTCCGGCGGCCTGCCACAGGCGGCCCATGCCGCGCATGCCGTCGAACAGCGCCGTCGCGAACCGCCGATCGCCGAACAGATGATCGTCGAGAAAGTACAGATGGCGCCCGGGCAGACGTTCGATTTCTGCGAGCGCGGCGTCGACGGTCTGGGTGTAGAACGAGCGTCCGCCTTCGAAGAACGCTTCCTTGTAGCAGAAGTCGCACACGTGCGGGCAGCCGCGCGACACCACGATGGAGTTCGGCACGAGATAGAGGCGGCGTTTGATGAGGTCGCGCCTGATTGGCGGGATGCCCGCCAGCGTACGCACGCGCGACTGATAGACGCGCCCGGCGCAGCCTCGCCGAAAATCGGCGAGGAACGCGGGCCAGGTGTCCTCGCCCGGTCCGAGAAAGATCGTATCGGCGTGCCCGGCCGCTTCTTCGGGCAGTGACGTGACGTGAAGGCCGCCCAGAGCGACGTGCGCGCCCTTCGCGCGATAGTGATCGGCGATGCGATACGCGCGATACGCGGACGTGATGTAGACCTGAATGACGACGAGGTCCGGCGTCCCGTCGAGGTCGAGCCGCTCCACGTGCTCGTCCTGGATCTCCACGTGGTCGTCATCGCGAAGATATGCGGCGAGCGTCGCCAGGCCGAGCGGCGGGAAGAGCGAATACTTGATGGGACGCCAGAATGCGCTCGTCGCCTCAGTGAGCGCCGGCAGGATCATCTTGACGTTCATCGCGCCCGCTCACCGAAAATCGCGACCGAAATCTCGCGCCTGCGCGGACCGTCGAGCTCGACGACGAACACGCGCTGCCACTGCCCGAGCCGCAGCCGGCCGTCGACGACGTTCAGGCAGGCGGAGGGCGCGAGGAGCAGCGCCTGACAGTGCGCGTGACCGTTGACGCGCTCGCCGGCGGTCAGGTTGACCGTTCGGACCGCCGTATCGTCGTGCCGGTAACTGGCCTGGCGCGGCGCCGTCTTCTCGAGCAGCGTCGCGAAGTCGGCTAGCAGCAGAGGTTCGTGCTCGTTGACGATGATGCCGAGCGTCGTGTGGAGGCTCTGCACGTTCAGCAGGCCGGTGCGAACGCCGGACATCGCGACGAGCGAAGCCAGCCGGTCGGTCAGATCGATGAACTCGGTCGGACAACTGGTCTCGAGACGGATGGTCGTATGCTCCATGACCCCAGCATGGCCGCCGACCGCGCAAGAGTCTTGAGCAACACGTGAGCATCGCGTGAGATGTGCGTGATCAGCGGCGGTAGGTCAGGCCGAGCGCCAGGCCGAGGCCGAACACCGCACCCTCGCCGGCCGCGATGACGGCGCGCGACACGGGACCGAAGTTGGACTCGCCGACGAGGCGGCCGAGCGGATTCAGCGTCGCCTTCGATCCGGCCGACGCCTGCGCAATCGCGTGAATCGTGCCGCCGACCAGCGGCCTTCCGGCGGCGGTCAGCAGCAGCGCAGCCAGGCCGCACGCGACGGCGGTGAGCGCCGCCATGCGTGCTCGTGCGGCGCCGCGAGGGGCCGGAAGCCCACCTTCGATCCGCGCCGTCGCGATGGCGTAGCCCAGACCGGCCGCCGCGCCGATGGCGAAACCTTCGATGCCGCCGCCGACCTCGACGCTGACGCCGACGAGCGACGCAAGCGTCGCTCCGCCAAGCCATTCGACCGCGAATCCGACGACGCCGCCGCCGATCGACGCGCCGGCGATGACAGCGAGCGTGCGCTGAGATCGCGTCACCGCCTCGGCGATCGACAATCCGGCGGCGACACCCGCGCCACCGGCGGCGCCGCAGCACCATCCGATCACGGCAAGCACGGCGGCGAGCGCAAATGGCGCGGCGCTGCCGGGAAGCGCGGCGAGAATCACCCCACCGATGGCGCCTGCGGCCGCGCCGGCGAGACCGGCGCCCACCGATGCGCCGGCCCACCGCCCCGCGACGATTCGCGCCGCGCGGCGCAGTCGCAGCCGCACGAGAGCCTGCGCCGTCGCTACCGGCGCCGGCTCGCTCAGAATCGGAACGCTGCCGGCGCCGGCCGATTCCCAGCGCGAATCGCGAAGCAGCGCGCGCGCGGACGCGTGACCGGGACGAGAGCCAAGACGTCGCAGCGCTTCGGCGGTCCCCATCGCGTGCAGCAGCTCGGCGGCCTCCCGCTGCTGCTCTTCTTCGTCGGCGTTGGCGGCGCGGCGCGAGATCGTCTGCAGGAGCGGTTCGAACGCATCGATCGCCCGTTCGCCCGCCGCCGGAGGCTGCGCCGCCGGCTCGCTTGACGGCCAGGACTGGTCGTCTTCCTCTTCGACGACTTCGCTGTAGACGAAACGGTACCCGTGGCGAGAAATCGTGCGAATGAACTGCGGTTCGCGCGAATCGTCGCCGAGCGTCCGGCGGATGGTTCGGATGGCCTGGCTCAACGCGCTGTCGGAGACGACGACGTCGCTCCAGACGCGGTCGAAGATGTCGCGCCGATGAGCCGCCTCGTGGCGGTGTTCGACGAGGAAGACGAGCAGATCGAAATAGCGCGGGATGAGCGGCTGCTCGCGCCCCTCGCGAACGAGCAGCCGGCGGCGCGGCGAGAGGATGAAGTCGCCGAAACGGTAGCGCGGCACGTGCGTCAGGACGGCGAGGTCAACGTCATCGTCTATCGAGCTCGCGCAGCAGCCACGTTCGCGCCATCCGCCAGTCGCGCGCGACGGTATCGGGCGAGACGTCGAGCACTTCGGCCGTCTCCTCGACGGTCAGGCCGGCAAAGAACCTGAGGTCGAGCGCGAGCAGATCGAGTGGCGCTCGTCCGGGCGCGGCCATGCCGGAATCGAGGGGCACATGAGCGGCACGCGCTCCATGTCTCACGCATGGTCACCTTGCCCTGGCTCGATTCCGACACCGCCCCTCCACGTTGAGGACGCTCATTCTACGGTAGAATGCGCCTCCTCTCCCGGACGCGTGAGCCGCGTGACCTCTTCAGATCGCTTTGCGCACGTCGAGCAGCTCTATCACGCCGCGCTCGCACGCGACGAACGCGAGCGCGCGGCGTTCCTGCGCGACGCCTGCGGCGCCGACGAGTCGCTGCGGCGCGAGCTCGAATCGCTGCTCGCCTATGCGGACGGCTCGGCCGGTTTTCTCGAAGCGCCGGCCATCGACGGCGTCGCGGCGGCAATCTTTCAATCGGACACGCCGGCGCTCGCCGGCCAGCGTCTTGGATCCTACGAGATCGGACCGCTCATCGGCGCCGGTGGAATGGGCGACGTGTATCGCGCGCGAGACACGAAGCTCGGACGCGACGTCGCGATCAAGATTCTGCCGGAGGCGTTCACCGCCGATCCCGATCGACGCGCGCGATTCGAGCGCGAAGCGCGCGCCGCGTCCGCGCTCAACCATCCGAACATCGTGACGATTCACGAGATTGGCGAAACGGATCGACATCGGTTCATCGTCATGGAGCTCGTCGAGGGCCGAACGCTGCGAGCGATGATTCCGCAGCCCTTCGATCTCGATTCGTTCGTTCGGGTGACGTCGCAGATCGTCAAAGCGCTCGCGGTCGCTCATGCTGCCGGAATCATCCACCGTGACATCAAACCGGAGAATGTCATGGTGCGCGGCGACGCGTACGTGAAACTGCTCGATTTCGGCCTCGCGCGTCTGGCTTCCGCAGCCGGCGCACCGGCCAGCGGCATTGACGCGACGCGATCGACAAGACTCTCGACATTCTCAACATGGGCACGCCTCCTCATTGGCTGCGGATTCGGGTGAAATCGGCAGGTCCTTGCCCAAATCGGGACAGGTCGCATGCGCCACGAAAATCACGAAAACACGAAAATCGCGAAAGATCTCAAAGTTTTTGCGCTGATTCGGCGAAGCTAGAATGAGTCGCTTTCTTGAGAGGATGGCTGTATGAGATGGCTCGCGCTCTTGATCGCGTCAGGACTGGCAGGCATCGTCGCGGCGCCGCTTCCGGCGGGCACCACGGACGCCTACCCCGCCAATTACGTCGCGGCTACTCTCGTACAGCTCAACGACAACGGCGCGTGGTCGTGGTTCATGGATCCGCGCGTGATCGTGAACGACAGCAAACTGATCATCGGATCGGTTCGCGCGATCGGGAGCAACCAGGCCAACGTCAGCGATCCGCGCTCCGGCAACGTGGAGGTATCGATCTACGACATCGCGTCGGGCACGGCGCAGACGGTCGTGCTCCATCCGCACCTCGAGCAGGACGACCACGATGCGCCGGCATTTTACGTACGTCCGGACGGCCGGTACCTTGCGGTGTACAGCATGCACGCGCGAGAGCGGCGGATGTACTACCGCGTTTCCGAGCCGCACAATCCGCTCGCGTGGGGTCCGGCGCGCGTCGCCAACACGCCAGGAGAGGACGCCACCTACGCCGGCAACAACGCGACGTATGCGAACCTGTTTCACATGCCGAACGGACGCCTCTACAACTTCATCCGCGCGTTCCACCACGATCCGAACTACATGTACTCGGACGATGAAGGCGAGACGTGGAAGTACGGGGGCCGCTGGCTGTACGGCAAAGGCGGCTACAGTCCGTACCTGAAATACGCGTACGACGGCAAAGGGACGATTCATTTCATCGCGACCGAAGATCATCCCCGCAACTTCGACAACAGCCTGTATCACGGCTACGTGCGCGACGGTGCGATGTACCGCACCGACGGCACGAAAGTCGGCACGCTGAGCACGACGACCGATACCAAGATCGCGACGTGGGACTTCACGAAGATCTACCAGGGCGATCCCGACAACGTGGCGTGGATGGTCGACGTCGAGATCGATCGGAACGATCGGCCGTACGTGCTGTTCTCGACCCAGGTTGACGGACGCGGCCTGCCGCGCGGGCAGGGCGGCATGGACCTGCGCTATCACTACGCGCGGCTGGACGCGAGCGGCTGGCACCACGAAGAGATCGCGTACGCCGGCAGGCGCCTGTACCCCGACGAGGACGACTACTCCGGGCTCGGCGCCCTCGATCCGAACGACCCCGACGTCGTCTACATCTCGACCGACGCGGATCCGGTCAGCGGCGCGCCGCTCGTGAGCGCGGCCGACAACAAACGGCACTACGAGCTGTTTCGAGGCGAACGCAGCGCCGCCGGCAAATGGACGTGGATGCCGTTCACGCGGAACTCCACGAACGACAACCTGCGGCCCGTGATTCCGAAGTGGAACGATCCGCGCACCGCCATCGCGTGGATGCGAGGCGCGTACGTCCACAACCACGGCGAATGGTACTCGGCGGTCGTTGCCGCGATTGTGCCGCCGCGCCGATGACGGTGCGGCAATTTCAGCTCGCGTGGGGCCCCATTTTATTCACTGCGGCGGGACCCCACCCCGCCGGAGCTCCGGACGTCAGTGCAAGCGTGGAGCGGTCAAGTCTTCCCAACCGATCACTGGCGTTAATCGGATAGAGCGCCAACATTTTCTTATTTCGCGTGGGGCCCCACTTTATTCACTGCGGCGGGGACCCCACCCGCGCCGCTATTGCTCGGCGCATACGCGCCTCGCAAAGGCTCAAGGCTGTCACGCGCTGACGCGCTCGCGGCGTAAACCGCTCGCGCGTTTTTAGAACAGAACGTCGCCAAGAGAACTCAATCCACTTGACCTCGCGAGCCGTAGAAGTGTGCGTATGAGATGTCATAGTTCGGCACTTGAAGCAGCAACGTTCTGTTCTAGTGTCCCGTAATCGTGGTTCGTGACATTTGTTCCGCGGCCCGCGCGTCGACGGTTCGCTGGGCGAAGCGAGCGATGCTTGCCAAGATTTCGTCCGCCG
>Ga0209474_10001082_pt1 | contig 27599 bp, 28 predicted proteins | sample GraSoiAngelo_145_FD_185902 | JGI IMG/M metagenome (GOLD analysis project Ga0209474, IMG submission 185902) | Grasslands soil microbial communities from the Angelo Coastal Reserve, California, USA - 14_1009_05_20cm (SPAdes) (version 2) | ecosystem: Environmental > Terrestrial > Soil > Grasslands...
GAGGATCCGATCAGTGGCCCTGACCTCGCCTGGCGGCTGACCCGCGGGTTTTAGGCATGGCGCAGCGCCTGCACGACCACGGGTATACATTCAGGGCGTGAGCACGAATCCGCCGCCTGAGGACCTGGCCAAGCTTGATCAAACAGCCGCCAGCAACATCGAGTCAATGGTCAAACGCTACGTCGACTCGCTCATCGCCCTGGATCCTCACTCCCAGGAATTCGCCGACAAGCTCGGCGCCATTCATGCCCTGGGTGATCGGGAAATACGGGAATCCGCCTCGGTCTCGAACCGCCTGCTCGAGAAACCGGTGAAGGCGATGGCGTCGGGCGGCTTGAGCCAGGGCGCGGCCGTTTCACGATCGCTGGTCGATCTGCGGCGCACCGTCGAGGATCTCGATCCCTCGCGGCAAAACTTGCTGAGCCCAAAGCGGCTCCTGGGCATCGTGCCCTTCGGCAACCGAATTCGCGACTACTTTGCGCGCTACCGGTCGGCGCAAGGGCATCTCAACGCGATCATCCACGCGCTCTACCGCGGCCAGGACGAGCTCCGCAAAGACAATGCCGCGATCCAGCAGGAGCAAGTCAACGTTTTCGCCCTAAAGGGAAAGCTCGAGCAGTACGCCTACATGGCGAACCAGCTGGACACCGCCCTCTCGGCGCAGCTCGACCGGCTGGCGCAGACCGACCCGGACCGGGCCCGGCAGCTGCGCGAGGACGTCCTCTTTTACGTTCGGCAAAAACATCAGGACCTGGCGACCCAGCTTGCCGTCAACGCACAGGGGTCCCTGGCTCTCGAGCTCGTCCACAAGAACAACCTTGAGCTGATCAAAGGGGTCGATCGCGCCACGACCACCACGCTTTCGGCGCTGCGCACGGCGGTCATCGTCGCGCAGGCGCTGACAAACCAGAGATTGGTCCTGGACCAGGTCAGCGCGCTCAACCTGACGACCGGCAGCATGATCGAGTCGACCTCGGCGATGCTCAAGGATCAGACCGCCCAGGTGCATGAACAGGCAGCTACCGCCGCGATCAGCGTCGAGCGGTTGGAGGCCGCCTTTGCCAATGTCTACGCCGCTATCGATGGCATCGACAGCTTCAAGCTGCAGGCGCTCGACAGCATGCAAAAGACGATCGATGCCCTGAGTGGCGAGGTTGCCCGGGCGCAAGCGTACCTTCAGCGCGCCCCGAACGCGCGCCCGGCCGGCACGGGTCCCCCTGGCCGCGCAGGCAACGAGCTGACGTTGGGTCCCGGCCCAGCAGCCTGACCGAAACAAATTCTGCGGCCTCCTCTGATCGCCGGCTTTGCTAGTGTGAAAAGCGGGATCGAGGATGGGATTCACGAGTAAGCCCGTCAGGGTGATCGAGATACCTGAGCCTGCGTCAGAACCGCTGCTCGCGCCCGAGCGCGAGCCGCAGCGGACTGAAAGAGAGGAAGAGGCCCCGGTTCAGACGCCGGCATGACGCCAGCGGTCGGCTACCGGTTTTGGCGGGTCGACCCGGATGATGCCTGGACCCGCGGCCGGCTGCAATCGCCGGTCGCCGAGACCCTCTGGCCACCGCTCGAGACGCTCGACGCCGAGTGCCAGACCCGCCCGGGTCTCCGACTGGCCCGGGCCGGCCTGCATCGCGCCGATGAGCTGCGCGTCTCCCCCGAGCCGGGCTGCAGCTGCGGAATCTATGCCTACCACGATATTGCGCCGATGACGCGGGCTTTGCGGGAAGAGCCTTACATGTTCGGCGGTGCTGTGCTGTGTTGGGGACGGATCGTGATCCATCCCGAGGGTCTGCGCGCCGAGCACGCCAGGCCGCTTGCCCTGTGCCGCCCCGAGAGTCCGGGCGTGCTGCAGCGCACCGCCCCCTTGCTCGAGCATGTGACGCGGGAGTACGCGATCCCGCTGCTCGAGCTCAAGGATCTCGTGACGTACGCCAGCGAGTTTGGCGCCAGCTACAAACCGGATCCAAGCGAGCCCCAGCCTCGAACCATCGATCGGGTCCGCAACGCGGTCTCCTTTCGTCAGCTCGTGCGACGCCTGGGCAAGGCAATCGGCGGCTAGCCGGAGTTTTTCCCTGCCCGGCGCAGCCAGGCGACGACGTCCTCGGCATGACGATCGGGCGGAAATACGGGATACCAGACGTGCTCGATACGCGCGTCGTTGACGATGAAGGTGAGCCGCCGCAACAAGGTCTGCCCCGCGATGTCGAAAGTCGGAAGCCGGAGCGCACGCGTCAGCTCGAGATCGGAGTCGGAGAGGATCGGGAATGGCAGGCGGAGCCGCTCGGCAAGCTCCTGCTGATAGGCGGTCTTTTGCGTCGAAAGGCCAACGACCTTCGCGCCTGCTTGGATCAGCTCCTGGTAATGATCGCGAAAGGCACACGTCTCGGGCGTGCAGCCACGTGCGCCAGGAATGAGGTCCCAACCAGGCGTCAGGTCCGGTTCGCCAGGACGGCCCGTCCGCGGATAGGCGTAGATCACCGTTCGTCCGCGCCCAAGCCTGGCAAGGGAGACGGCGTGCCCGTCAGTCGAGGAAAGCGTGACCTCCGGCATTCGCATGCCGCGGAGATGGGCCGCGGCGCCATCGTCAACCGGAACGGGCAGGTTCGGTGGCAGCGTGTATGGATCCCTCATGCCGTCAGCGTACGGGTTGAGATGACGAACAAGTACGGTAGCCGGTGGTGGCAAACGACGCGGACGTGATTGTGATTGGTGCCGGTCTCGCCGGACTGGTGGCCACGGCTGAGCTCGCCGACGCGGGCCGACGGGTGATCCTCCTTGAGCAAGAGCCCGTACCATATCTTGGCGGCCAGGCCTTCTGGTCGTTGGGCGGGCTGTTCCTGGTGAATTCGCCGGAGCAGCGCCGCTTCGGCGTTCGCGATTCGCTCGAACAGGCGATGGCCGATTGGATGCGCACCGCGGGATTCGATCGCGATGTCGACGCGTGGCCGCGACGCTGGGCTGAAGCCTATGTCCATTTCGCCGCCGGTGAGAAACGCTCCTGGCTGCGCCAGCACGGCATTGGATTCTTTCCGATCGTCGGCTGGGCTGAGCGGGGCGGCTATCAGGGAAAAGGCCCCGGCAATTCCGTGCCGCGATTCCACCTCACCTGGGGAACCGGGCCGGGTGTGGTCGCCCCCTTCGAGCGACGAGTCAACCAGGCAGTGGATCGGGGCAACGTGACCCTCAAGTTTCGGCATCGGGTTGATGCCTTAACCGTTTCGAGTGGTGCCGTGGTGGGCGCTCAAGGCGCAGTGCTGGAATCCAGCGGCGTGGCGCGAGGACAGGCAAGCTCACGCGTCCAGGTGGGAGAGTTTGCCTTCCGTGCCCAGGCGGTGATCGTTAGTTCGGGAGGGATCGGTGGCGACCAGGCGCTGGTCCGCAAAAACTGGCCAGCTCGAATGGGTGCGGCGCCGGCGACGATGCTGACCGGTGTCCCGGCACACGTCGACGGCCGCCTGCTCGAGATCACCGAGGCCACGGGCGGCGCCGTGATCAATCGCGATCGGATGTGGCACTACGTCGAGGGGATCACGAACTGGCAGCCGATCTGGCCGAATCACGGCATCCGAATTCTTCCCGGGCCGTCCTCGATGTGGTTCGACGCCCTCGGGAACCGCCTGCCGGCGCCCTTGTTTCCGGGTTTTGACACGCTCGGCACGCTCGAGCACATCGCAAAGACCGGCTTCGATTACTCGTGGTTCGTGCTGACGCAGCGCATCATCAAGCGGGAATTCGCGCTGTCGGGCTCCGAACAGAATCCGGATATCACCGGCAAGAACATTCGGCTGCTCCTCCAGCGCGTCATCTCACGCTCGGGCCCTGCTCCGGTAGAAGCGTTCAAGGAACGCGGGGCCGATTTCGTTGTCGCGGGAAATCTGGGCGACCTCGTCAAGGGCATGAACGCGCTGCCGAACGCGGCGCAGGTCGACCCAGTGAGGCTCCAGTCCCAGATCATCGCCAGAGACGAAGAGGTCGGTCGCGCATCCAGCGACGATTCGCAGATCCACGGGATCTATGAGGCGAGGCGCTACCTGGGCGACCGGTTGATTCGCGTGGCGAAGCCGCACAAGATTCTCGATTCGGCAGCCGGACCCCTGATTGCCGTACGCCTGCATATCCTCACGCGCAAAACGCTGGGCGGCCTGCATACCGATTTATCGGGCCGCGTTCTCGGGCCCGACGGAAAGCCGCTGCCAGGGCTGTACGCTGCCGGCGAAGTCGCCGGTTTCGGCGGCGGGGGCATGCACGGATATCGCTCGCTGGAAGGGACATTCCTTGGCGGGTGCCTGTTTTCGGGACGAACCGCCGGAAGGGCTGCCGCGGAGTCGGTGGCGTAGTGCCATCGTCGCCGATCGTGAGGCGGGTTGACTTCGGTTACTTCGTACGACCTGCCGACGAGACCGGGACTGGCAAGCCTCGCGTCGAGGCGCTTCTCGGCTACGCGGTCGTCCATTCGGATGGTGTCTTGCTATTCGACACCGGACTGGGCGAAGGAGACGCCGAGGCAGATATCCGATATCGACCCACGCGGACGGCCCTCGAGGTCGCGCTACAGCGGGTAGGCCTTGATGTCAGCGAGGTCCGCTGGGTGGCGAACTGTCATCTGCACTTTGATCACTGCGGCGGCAACCTGGCGCTGGCGGGCCGGCCGATCTTCGTGCAGGCGGTCGAGCTGAAGGCCGCGCGGACGGCAAAGGACTACACCCTGCCTCACCTGATCGATTTCACCGGCGCGAGCTATCACCAACTTAACGGCGAGGCCGAGATTTTGCCGGGTGTCCTGTTGGTTCCAACGCCCGGACACACCGACGGTCACCAGAGCGTCGCGGTGCGCTCTAGCTATGGCACCGTCGTGCTGGCGGGGCAGGCACGCAACACGGCCTTCGAGTATGGCTCGGATCAGCTTGCCTGGCGAGCGCGCCGCGAGGGACGTGTCAAGGAGGAGGCGCTGACATATCTCCCATGGATTGGGCGGCTTCAAGAATTGGATCCTCGCCGCGTCGTCTTCGCGCACGACTACGCGGTCTGGGAGCCGGCTTAATCCACGGCCGGATCGTGCTAAAGGACGAGCGCCATCGGGCTCTGCAGCAGGCGCTTGACGTCCTGCAAGAACTGGGCCGCAGTCACGCCGTAAATGACCCGGTGGTCAACCGACATCGTCACGCGCATGCGCTTGCCGGGAAGAACCTGGCCGTCCTTGACAACGGGCTTGTCGATGATCGAGCCGACGGCGAGGATGGCCGAGTCAGGCGGATTGATGATGGCGGTGAACTGCTCGACGTCGTACATGCCCAGGTTCGAGATCGTAAACGTATTGCCGAGATAATCCTGCCCGGATGCCTTGTTTGTCCGCGCGCGCTCGATCAGTTGCTTGGACTCAGACGCGATTTCTTTCAGTGGCCTTTGATCGGCGTTGCGTAGCACCGGCACAATCAGCCGATCGGGAAGACCGACGGCGATCCCGATGTTGACGTCGCGCTTCCGCTCGATCCGGCCGTCGGCCCAGGAGGCGTTGACTTCCGGGAACTTCGTCAACGCGAGCGCGACCGCCTTGATGATCAGATCGTTGATGCTGATCGCTTCCGATTTATCGACCGCCTCATTGAACATCTGGCGAAGGTGCACCGCGTCGTCCATCGCGATCTCGGAGGTGACATAGAAATGGGGCGCTGAGAATTTGCTCTGCGCCAATCGCATCGCGACGGTTGTCTGCAGCTTCGAGAGTTCGACGACCTCGACCTCGCCGCTTGGTCGCGCGACCCGCTCCCTCTCCCTCTGGGGGAGGCTCGGGGTGGGGGCTGCCGTTGGTCGCTGGGCATGCTGTGCCGCCGCTTCCACGTCTTCTTTGGTGATGCGTCCGCCCGGGCCGGTGCCCTGCACCTGGCGCAGGTCGACGCCGTGCTCTTCCGCCAGGCGGCGGGCCACCGGGGAGACACGCTGGCGCTCGCCTGCGGTCGCGTCGTCACGTCCATTTGGTCCCCGAATGGCCCTCAAGGCGGCCTGCGCCGCGGCGCCGGCTTCCATTCGGTCGTCGGGGCCGCCGTGGGGGTACTGTTCGCCGCCCGAGTCCGCGGCCGCTTGCGCCGTGCCGGCCATGGCCTTCTCCGCCTGCGCAACATGGGCCTCGGGTTTGGTGGCCTGCGCTTTGGGCGCCTCAGCCCTGACCGGCTTGGCCTTCTGTTCCGGCTCGGCCGCAGGAGGCTGCTCCTCGGGCGCCGATGGTTTCTCCGACCGGGGTGCCGCCCCGCCGTCTCCGCGAACTGTCTCAGGCGCTCGCGTGGCACGTTCCGCGCCGCTCGCACTGGCCGGCGGGCCGCCAATCTCAGCGATCACCGCGCCGATCGGGGCGCTTTCGCCCTCGGGGACGACGATCTTGCTCAGCTTGCCCGAGGCGTAGGCCTCGACTTCGATGTTGGCCTTGTCGCTTTCGATCTCGACCAGCGGCTCGCCCTTCTTGACCTCTTCGCCTTCCTTCTTCAGCCAGCGCAGGATCTTGCCGGTCTCCATCGAGTCCGACAGGCGCGGCATCTGGACGTTGGCCATCAGCGTCTAATTCTTGCCGAGCAGGGCTCGGGCGGTGACGATCACGTCCGCCTTGCCCGGAAACGCGATCTTCTCGAGCGCCTTGTTGTACGGCGCGGGAACCTCGGCGGCGCCGATCCGTGCCACCGGGGCGTCGAGATAGTCGAACGCCTCCTCGTAGACGCGCGAGGCGATTTCCGCTCCAACGCCGTAGGACCGCCAGCCTTCCTCGACCGTGATCAGCCGGCTCGTCTTCTTGACCGACTCGATGACCGGGGCCATGTCGAGCGGGCGCAGCGCCCGCATGTCGACGATTTCGGCGCTGATGCCCTCTTTCTCCAGCTCGGCGGCGGCCTCCTGGGCGACGACCAGCATGCGCGAATGAGCGCAGATGGTGATGTCATCGCCAGCGCGCTTGACTTCGTTCTTATCCAGCGGTAGGAGATGCTCGCCCTCCGGAACTTCTCCCTTGACCGCGTAAGTCCCTTCGTTCTCGATGAACATCACCGGGTTGTTGTCGCGAATCGCCGACTTGAGCATGCCCTTCGCGTCGGCCGGGGTCCCACGAGCCACGACCTTGAGGCCGGGGACATGCGCGAACCAGTTTTCGTGACTGTGCGAGTGCTGGGCCCCTAGCTGGTGCCCACCACCACCGGGCGTCCGGATGACGAGTGGGACATTGGTGCCCCCGCCGAACATGTAACGAATGTGGGCCGCGGCGTTGACCACCTGGTCCATCGCCACCATGATGAAGTTCACGGTCATCATCTCCGCCACCGGGCGCAGTCCCGCCATCGCAGCCCCGATCGCGGTTCCAACGATGATCTCTTCGGCGATCGGGGTGTCCAGCACCCGCTTTTCGCCGAACTCCTTCATCAAGCCGCGGGTGACCTTGAACGATCCGTCGTAGAGGCCGATATCTTCGCCCAGGAGGAACACGCTCTCGTCGCGCTTCATCTCCTCGCGCAACGCCTGGTTGAGCGCGTCACGCATCATCAGGACCGGCATCAGGCCGCCCCTTCGGCGTAAACGTCGCGGTAGAGCTCGCTGGATTTTGGCTCGGGACTTTCCTCGGCGAACCGGACCGCGGCCTCTACCTCGCTGGTAACGGCCTCGTCCACCTTCTGCAGTTCGTCATCGTTTGCCAGCTTCTGCCGTTTGATGTGTTCGCCAAGGCTGAGGATGGAATCGCGACCCTGCCATTCCTTGATCTCGTCCTTGCCGCGATACGTGTCAGGGTCGGACATGGAGTGGCCACGGTAGCGGTAGGTGACACACTCGAGCAGGCTTGGCTCATGCCGCTGGCGAGCCTGCGCCACGAGCTGGTCGGTGGCACGCCGCACGGCCAGCACGTCCATGCCGTCGACGCGCTCGCCGGTCATATCGTAAGCGCAGGCCTTTTTCCAGATTTCGGTGACCGCCGAGGCGCGGTTGACGGCGGTGCCCATCCCGTAGAGGTTGTTCACGCAGACGAACACCATCGGGAGATGCCAGAGCTTGGCGACGTTCAGGGCTTCGTGAAATCCGCCGATGTTGGTGGCGCCGTCGCCAAAGATGCTCATCACCACTTCGTCGGTGCCCTTGTATTTGATCGCATATCCCGTCCCGCAGGCAATCGGAAGCGCCTGCCCGACGATCGCATAGCCGCCGTAAAAGCGGTGCTCCTGGCTGAATAGGTGCATCGATCCGCCGCGGCCGTGCGAGGTGCCGGTTTCCTTGCCAAAGAGCTCCGCCATGACGGCGTTCGGTTCGATTCCCTTCGCGAGCGCGTGCCCATGCTCGCGGTATGTGCTGTAGACGTAATCCTGCTTGCGAAGGGCGGAGATGCTCCCGACGATGGTCGCCTCCTCCCCGATGTTCAGATGGCAGAAGCCACCGATCTTGGCCGCCTGGTACATCTCGGCGGTCTTTTCCTCGAAGCGCCGGATCAGGAGCATCTCGCGGTACAGGTCGAGGAGGGTCGCCTTGTCGCTGAGCGAGTCCTTCGCCCTGCTCTCCGTTGGGCGTTGTTCGACCTTCATCAGTGGCTCCTGGATTTCATGGCACGGACCGGTGCAAAAACTGCGTCTATTGTATCCATCGATGTTTTCTATGGACCCGGCCGGAAACGATAAGCCGACCGCTAGCTCTGGACCGTGGCGAGGCCCGAATGATAGGCGGCAATCAAGGGCTGGAAAGTGCGGTCATTCCAGTCATCGTTCGCCGTGACCGCCGCGGTATTCGTGGCCGTCGCCAGGCTGGCGTAGCCGGCGCGCATGGCCGCGTGCCGCGTGTCTGCCTCGGCCTTGTCGTTTCGGAGCAGGGCGGCGGCGTATTTCTGGGTCTCGTTGACGATCGAGCGCAGCGCGACGATTGCCCGCCGATATCCCGGCGACTGATCCGGTTTGTTCATGAGGACTTCCGCCACCCGCAGCCCGTGGTCGGCCTGCACGTACAACGCGTCGATCTGGACGTACCCCTGGTTGTCGATTGCGGTCAACATCTTCGCTTCGGTCACCGAGGCGAAGAAAAAGCCCTGTTGGAGTCGCTCCTGGTCGATCGCCGCGGTAAGCACCTGATTGGCGTCAGCGAGCGCCGCCAGGGCGGTAGCGGTCCGCTGCCGTGCTGCATGAAGGGTGTCGCTCCTCGAGGCCGCCGCGGCGACTGCCCACTGCGGTTGCAGGGCGCCGCTGAGCGCGCCTGCATCAGCCGTCGCAAGGTTGCGGGCGGACTCGTATTGGGCCAGGTTTGCGGTCGACTGTGTCAACAGCCGGTCATCCGATTCACCGCCTCCCGAGCTGCTCCGAGTCAGGAATTGCTGGATCGCGGCATCGATGACCGTCTGGTGTTTTGCCGCGAGCGCCAGGGCGTGGCTGTCGCCAGAGACCTGGGCATCGGCGAGCGCGGGCTCCACCAGCAGCAGCGCGGCTGCGGCCGCAAGGAAGCAGCCCCCAGCCGCGATCAGGATGCTGCGACGGCGCATGTTGCCGTATCTCTCAACCCCGAGGGGCTCCGTTCCCTGCAGAATTGAGGAATGTTCACGGAGGGTTCAATTGCGCGTCGCCCTCACGTTTGACGCCGAGCACCCCAGTCGGAGTCAGTGTCCGTCAGGCGCAGCGGGCGAGCTGGTCGCGAGTCTCGCCTCAGCCGGTGTTCGCGCCACCTTTTTCATCCAGGGTCGCTGGGCCACGGCGTATCCGCTCTTGGCGAGATCAGTGGCCGCGACCGGGCACTTGATCGGTAGCCATTCCCATTTCCATGCGCCGCTTCCGAATTTGACTGACCGCGGTCTTTCGGACGACCTGGAAAAGGCAGAGACCGCCGTTTGGCATATCACGGGCGTTGATCCGCGCCCGTGGTTTCGCTGTCCTTTTGGCGACGGTGCAAATGATCCTCGGGTCGTCGGCGCGCTGGCCGAGCGCGGCTACCGGCATGTTCCCTGGTCGGTCGCCGCCTCCGATTGGGAAGACGAACGAACGGCGCAATCGGTCGAGGATGACACCGTCGATCAGACGCTCGCGTTCGGCGACGGAGCAATTGTGCTCCTGCACACGTGGCCGGCGCCGACCGTGGCGGCGCTGCCCGGAATTCTCAAGCGCTTGCGCCTTGCCGGCGCGCAATTTGTAACGGTCGGAGAACTGTTCGGGTCGCGGAACCGAGGTTAGATGGCCTGGCCGCGTATCCCGTTTGAGGAGAACCCCTTCTGCAGGTGGCGAGCCGTAACCACTGTCTTGATGTTGCCGCGAACGTTGAAGTCGCCGACCACCTCGATATAGCGGGGGTCGAGCAGCGCGACCAGATCGTCCAGGATGCGGTTCACCGCGGTCTCGTGGAACATTTCCTGGTCGCGGAACTTGTTGATGTAGAGCTTGAGCGACTTGAGCTCCACCAGCTTGCGGTCCGGAATGTATTTGATCCTGATGGTGGCGAAGTCGGGGAAGCTCGACTCGGGCGCAAGGCAGGTGAACTCGGGGATGGTGAAGTCGATCTCGTAATTTCGGTCGGGATTGCCGTTGGAGACCGCTTCCAGTGTCGACTCCGCGATCATCTTCGCGCCATATTTCATGGCGTTAATGCTAAGGGGAGCTCCAGTTGGATCCGTCCCAGATCCAGGTGTCGTTGAGCGCCCCGCTCTGGCCCTGATTCAGCCCCTGGCCGCCGAACAGGACCATCACGTGATGATCGGGGTCGTAGACCATGGACGCGTCGTCGCGTGCAGGAGGACTCTGCGCTGGCGACGGCTTGTGCCATACGTCGCCGTCGTAGATCCAGGTGTCGGCCGGAACAGGGGTGGCGCGGGTGGCGGGCTTCCCCCCGAACAGCACGATGGCCCGCTGGTTGCTATCGCCGGCCATGCTTGGCGCACAGAGTGCCGGCGGCGGAGCGCCCGAGGTGGTTTTCGGTACCCAGGTGCCGCCATCGAAGCCGTAGACCGTGGCGTCATGAGCGTCGCTGCAATCTCCGAACCGCACGACGAGGTTGGCGCCAATCAGGAAGCCGGACTGCGGACGAAGGCCGCCCCCAGGACCCGGGATGCTCAGTTGCGTCCAATCCCCGCCATTCCATGACCACGTCTCGTTGATCGGGGTCGGCGGGCTCGTGCTCTGATTGACCCCGCCATAGACAATGATGGCGCTACGCGCCCGATCGTAGGTCGCGGTAGCGCCCTCGCGGTTGGATGGCCTGTGACTCGGATGCAGCTCCTGCCATGCGGAGCCGTCCCAGGCCCAGGTGTCATCCAGCGGCCCCTTCGAGCCGAGGCCTCCGAAGAGAATGACCTGGCGGTTTACCTCGTCATAGGCTATTGCCGCACCATGGCGCGCCGGCGGGCTGATGGTCAGACCCTGGCGTTGCGTCCAGGTCGAGCCGTTCCACGTCCAGGTGTCATCGAGGAGCGTCTGCCCCGCCAGCCCGCCGAAAAGGACCAGGTTGTGCCGCGTCTCGTCATACGCGGCGGCCGCAGCCCAGCGACCGATCGGTAGCGCCGTCGTCTTTGCGGTCGTGATTGGCGAAGCGGACGGCCGGATGGTTGCCGTAGGGGCGGCTGAGGCCCGAGGTGTTGGGCCGGATCCACAGGACGAGAGCACCAGGAGGGCCAGCAGCGGAATTACCCCAATGGTGCGCGGGCTCACAGCGTTACCGTAAATGCCACGCGCGAATCGAAGGTTGTGCCGTCGCCATTGATGAGCTCGATGACGTAGTCCTGGACCGCCCTGCCAGTCGGAACCTTGACCGTGATGGTGGAGGCGTTGACCAGCACCGGTGCGATGCCATCGAAGCCGCCGCTCGAGCCCGAGACTGGCAGGAAGCGGACTCGCAGGGTCTTACCGGCCACAAAGCCGACGCCCTGGATGCTCACGACGCTCTCGTGGGCCGCCGAAACTCGCGCCGGACTCACCGACTGTATCGATAACCCGGTGCTGGGCGAGCTGGTTGTCTCGCTGCCTCGCAACTCGAGCCCGCTCGGGAAGGCGGCCAGCGGGACGGACGTCCCAGCTTGCCCACGCCACCGGTTGATGTCCGATTGCGCCAGCTGGATGGGCAGTCCATTGCCCGGGTTGATGAGCACGGCGATCACTTTGGCGCCGGGGCCGACCACCGGACCGCCGATATTCCCGGGCCGGTCGTCGAGGCGAAGCCCCAACGTCGTTGAGGTCATGGTGGCCACGGTCGCCGGCGTCGACGGATTGAGATTGGCGATTTTGGGGCTCGCCAGCAGCACGACCGGGTCATTGACGCCAACCGCCGCCGAGTCGCCGGTGGACAGGGCTCGGCCGTCCGTGCTCGCCCTGAACATCGCCACGCCCAGCATGGGGTCGCTGCCCAGCACTCGTACGGTGTGGCTGCCGCCGGTGTTGTCGATCAAGCGCAAGCCCGTGGTGCCATCGACCAGGGTAGACGCGGTCACAAAATCCCCCTGGGTATCGATCAAGAAGGCGGTGCCGAAGCGATGATCGTTCGCGATCGTCATCACGCCCTGCAAGGCTTTGTCCCGTTCATCCGGCAACAGGACCGCCGCCGGTGGCGCAGTCGGGCTTGGGGTGGGCGATGATGTCACTACCGGATGCAGCGTGAGCTGGCGGGCGACCGCTGGCGCCAGCGCCACCAGGCCCATCAAGACCAGGGTGATCACGAGTGCGCCGAGCAGCTGCTCGCCACGGCCTTTGAAGAACGGGGCCACACCGATGCAACGTCGTCGCCATGGCCTTTCTTGGGCTCAGCCTTCTATTACAGTCAGGCGATGCGGCTGCACAACACTGAAACTGGGGCGGTGCAGCCGCTCGAGGGCCGCGACGGCCCGATTCGCATCTACGTCTGCGGCATCACGCCCTATGACACCACCCATCTCGGCCACGCGTTCACCTACGTCGCGTTCGACGTTTTGGTGCGGGCCTTGCGCGCGAAGGCGATCAAGGTGCGCTACGTGCAGAACGTGACCGATGTCGACGATGACATCATTCGGCGGGCCCGCGAGCTCAACACGACCTGGGATCGGCTCGCCACTAAGGAAACCGCGCTCTTCGAAGCGGATCTCGCCGCGCTCAATGTCCACGCCCCGGACGTCTTTCCCCGGGCAAGTCAAACCATTCCACGGATCATCGAGCTTGTCAGCAAGCTCGAAGCCCAGGGGCATGCCTATCGCAGCGATGGAAATGTGTACTTTCGAGTCGACAGTGTTACTGACTACGGCCGTTTGAGCCGGCTTTCGCGTGAGGCCATGGTCAAGGTGTCCGGGGAGCGGGGCGCCGATCCGGCTGATCCCCGGAAACGAGATCCGCTCGACTTTGTTCTCTGGCAGCGGAGCGCACCCGGCGAGCCCCTCTGGGCCAGCCCCTGGGGTGAGGGTCGTCCCGGCTGGCACATCGAGTGCTCGGCGATGGCCTTGCAGCACCTCGGCGACCAGATCGACATTCATGGTGGTGGCAGCGACCTGATCTTTCCGCATCACGAAAGCGAGATTGCGCAGTCCGAGTCGGCCACCGGTGTGCGGCCGTTCGCTCGCATCTGGGCGCATGTCGGCATGCTGCGGTATCGCGGCGAGAAGATGAGCAAGTCGCTGCGCAACCTCGTCCTCGTGCGTGACCTGTTGCAGCGCTACGATTCCGACAGCATTCGGGTCTTGCTGCTCCGGCATCATTACCGGGAACCATGGGCGTACGAAGAAGAGCAACTTCAGGACGCCCAGGAATGGACGAGAGCTTTACAGCAACGCTCCAAGCCCGTCAACGCCGAGGAAGGCGCGCCGCCGCCGGCCGTACGCGAGGCGCTGGAAGACGACCTCGACACGCCTCGCGCGCTGGACGTGTTGCGTCAACTCGTCGAGGGTGGTGATGCGCGATGGCGTGCCACCGCCGATTTGCTTGGCCTCGGCCTCGGTAAGGCTTCCTCGAGCGAAATGGGAAAGACGCTCGGATGGCCGGCGCCTTTTCACGATCCGTCGAATGACCGGCGGGTCAGGCCTGCTCGATGATGCGGTGAACCTGCGGTAACCGCGGCGGAGGAAAGGCTGGGAGATGCTCCGGGCCGAGCGCCTGGAGCTCATCTCGAAGCTCGCCGATCTCGCGGACCAGCCGCTCGACATCGATCCCCATACATTGCGGGCGGTATGGTTCCAGCTTTATGAGCCCCTGGCCGAACTTGGCGACAGCGCCTCGCCAGTTCCCCCGCTGCCAGTGATAGAACCCGACACCGACCTGGAGGATCCCCTGATAGAGGTACCGAACGCCATCGGGTTCCGTGATCCAGATCGCTTCCAGCGTTTCGTGCTGCTCAAAGAACTCTCCGCGGTTGAACTGCTCGATGCCGTGCAGGAGCTCGTCAGGCGGAGGATCATCGCAGCGCGCGGTGCGCGCAGGCGTGGATTTTTTGATCCGGGCTTTCACGCCGAGGACTGGCTGACAGTCGCCGACGCGAGGGCCGTGTTGCCGTCCGGGGAGGCAGCGGGCAATTCCAGGTAGAAGGTGGTGCCTTTGCCCTCCAGGCTGTTTGCCCAGCTCCGTCCTCCGTGTGCCTGGGCAACCCGGCGCAGCAGGTAAAGACCTAACCCCTGGCCGCGGACCGGTTGCTCCTGGGCGAGCGGCCCGAAGAGCTCTGCCAGATGGTCTGCCGACATCCCAGGGCCGTCATCCTTCACCATCAGCTGGACGCGATCGGCACCCGCTTCGCGCAGGCGGACCTGGACGACGGTCGCCCCGCGCGCATGCTTGATGACGTTGTGCAGCATCTCGTCGAGTGCGGCCTCGAGTAACACGCTGTCACCCCAGACCTCAGCGTGCGTGTCCAACTGCAGTCGCAACTCCATTCCCGCGGCGGCGAGCCGCTCGCGGATGCGCGCGGCTGCGGCCTGGGCCACAGCGCCGAGGGAAACTCGAACAGTGAAGGCGAGCTCGAGCGGCAGGCGCGAGAGCAAGAGCACCTGGTCGGCGACCCGCATCAGCGTCTCTGACTGTGTCGCCAGCCGCTCCGCAACCAGCGCCATCTGGTCGGCGGGAACTTCATTGTTACTCAGCATGTCGGCATAGCCTCGGAGAATCGCCAGCGGCTCCTTGACGTCATGCGAAGCGAGCCGAAGCGCGGATGCGGGTGTGCGCACCTGGCCATTGCCTGGCGTGGCTGCCCAGCCGAGTCGCGGCGCGATCAAGGCGGTCACGAGGAGCAGCAGGGTCTCATCCGTCTCGCTAAACACCCGAGGGCCTTTTCCCAGAACGGCGATCGTTCCCGATGCGCGGCCACCGGCGACGCCGAGCCCGGTGCCCAGGTAACTGGCGATGTCGAATCGCTGCCGCATCGGCAGGTTGTTATAGGCCGTCAGCTTGCCCGCATCGCGGATGTTCAGAAGGCCGCCCTCGGCCTCGTCCTCGGCGGCGAGGAACGTCTCGCCGAGCGGCAGTCGCAGCCCCGGCTCGATGGGCACCCCTTGATCGACGTGCGCCGCGACGATCTCGAGAGTGTCGTCTTCGACGCGGGCCAGGAATACCGCTCTCGCGTCGAGCGCCTGCCGCAGGCAGGCCAGGGTTCGGTCGATCAGCTCGGGAGTGGGGCCATCCAGGTGGGCCAGCAGTTGCTGGCGGATCAGGCTGAGTGAGTGGTGGGACGTGGGACTCATACGGCGGCGCCCACGGTTATATCACGCATTTCGCTCCCCTTCGGGGGACGGCAGGCTGGGGGCCTACCGGATACCACATAAAATGGGCGACCATTGGCTGTGGTATCCAACGGCCGGGCGAACCTGCACCTGCATACGGTCTTCAGCGATGGCGAGCTGGCGCCCGCCGAGGTGGTCGCCGCCCACGCGGCCGCCGGCTTTTCGGCGATCGCCATCACCGACCACGACACGCTCGCCGGCCTCGACGACCTGGGCGCGATCGAGACCCTGCATCCCACCATCATCCCCGGCGTGGAACTGTCGATCGAGGACGACCCCAAGCGGGGTCTCGTCGACGTCCATCTCCTGGGATATGGCTTTTTGCTCCAGAACCGGCGGCTGCGGCGCCGGCTGCACGAGGCGAGTGAGCAGCGCGAGCAGCAGAAGCGCGAAACGGTGCGCCGCCTGGCGGAGGCCGGCTATCGGGTGGAGTGGCAGCAAGTACGCGCCCGGGCTCGCGGCAATGTGGGAAAGCCACATATCGTCGCCGCCATCGAGGCGGCGCAGCCGGATATTCGGCGCGAAGATCTCTATGCCGTGATGGGGCCGGGCGGTGCCGCGAACGTCCCACGCGCCAAAGATTTGCCCCTCGAGGAAGCGGTCGGGCTTCTCCATGATGCGGGTGGCGTGAGCGTGCTGGCGCACCCTGGCGTCTACAAGCACGTTGGCGATCTGGAGGTTCTGTTTCACGCGGCGGCGGTCGCCGGCGTGCAGGGACTCGAGGTCAGCTATCCCCAGGCGCCCGATGATCCGTATGGGCCAAAGAGCGCCGCCCTGATGGAGCGGTTTACGGAGACGGCGGTCAAGTACGGCTGGGTTGCGACCGGCGGTGACGACTTCCACGGGCCGCAAGTCACTCCGCTGATCCGGCTCGCTGCGTGGACCGCTACCCCGGCCGCTTGCGTCGACGACCTCCTTGCCCGCCGAAACTAGCCGAGCATTTTTTCCCTCCGCCGCTTGCGGGGGAGGGTCAGGGTGGGGGCGCGGTCTACCTGGTGGTCAAGAATCGAGTGATGGCTTCGACGACGGCGTCCGGCCGATCGATTGGGAGAAAGTGTCCACCCGGATCGATGATTTCCACCGTGGTGTCGCGAAGCTTGTGCTTCAGGGTCTCGGCCCAGCGCGGCTCGAGATATTTGTCATTTGCGCCCCAGAGAATCAAGGACGGCGTCTCGATCTCCTGGATGTGGCGCGAGCGGCTGGTCAGGTCGCGGTTGTTAAGGGCGCGCGCTGCCCGCAAATAGGCGCGACGACCACCGAGGTCCTGGAACGGCCGCGTCCATTCATCAACGAGCTCATCCGTCACCCGGCCTTCCGTGACGGTGCCCGCCTCCAGCCCTTTACGGAGCCCATTCCGTAGATCGAGATTGACCAGGATTTGGTCCCAGACCGGCTCCTTGAGGCGGGCGATGTCGGGAATCGGCCAGTTGTTGTCGACGACACTGTCGATCAGGATCAGGCGTGCGACGCGCTGCGGCTCGTCGACGGCCATCAGCTGCGCTACGCCCCCACCGATGTCGTGTCCCACGACTGCCGCTTGGTGAACGCCAATTGACTCCATGAAGGCGACCATGTAGCGCGCCTGGGCGGCGATCGACAGGTCCGCATCCAGACGCTTGTCCGAGTCTCCGTAGCCGAGCAGGTCAGGAGCGAGGACGTCGAAGGTGCCTGAGAGGGGATCGATGACGTCACGCCAGAGATAGGACGAACTCGGAATGCCATGCACGAGCAGGAGAGCCGGGCCCTGCCCTTTGCGCAGGTAGGCGATGTCACCGGCAAAGGTTCGGATCTTTCGCTTGCTCCGCGCGAGCGGCGCCGTACTGATGAGTTCGGTGGTCAGCGGTGGTGAAACTGTGGGGGTAGGCTGCCGCGCAAGCATCGCTGGAGGCACCGCGGGTTGAACCGGCGGCGGTGCCGGCGTTGGCGCCGGGGCGGTTATGGGCGGCGCCGTCTCGTCGATCGTTGAATCACGGGTGGCGCGCCGGCGTTGCAGGATCATGTTGGTCGAGCTGGCGCGCGCGACCAGTTGGTTTTGCTCGTCGTATACCTCTGCCTCGGCGACGACCAGCTGCTGTCCACGGTTGATCACGCGTCCCGTCGATCGCAGGATTCCGGACCCCTCGGTGACCGGCCGGATGAAGTTGATGTGCAGCTCCGCGGTCGTAAAGCTTTCTCCGGCAGCGCAGGTGCTGAAAACGGCAAAGCCCATCGCGCTGTCGGCAAGGGAGCTGATCGCGCCGCCGTGGGTGACGCCGTTCGGGTTGTAGTGCTCGGCCGTCGCGGGCATCTCAAAGGTCGCGCTGCCGTCAGCGACGGCGATGCAGCGCATGCCCAGGACCTTGAAATAAGGCGCTGGGTCGACCCCGGTGCGCAGCGCCGTCTCGAGCAGATCACGACCGGTCATCGCGGCCGGATCGAACATCGCCCGCATTGTAATGCGCTTGCGTCAAGTTCTGGTCGGTACCTCTGAGAAGACGCAACAGGCCGTCAGGCCTCGTCAGGCCAGCCAGGCCGGCAATTGGTTACGCGCCACCGGTAACGGTTGCGTGACGAGCGTGTGTCAGCTCATTACGTCGATGCAAGCCCAAGTTGCCGGCTGGAGTTTGTCCCGATGTAGGCCCGCAGCAAGGCCGCAGTTGGAAGGGGAAAAGGGGGACGACACTGAAGTACGCCGCGCCACGCTTTGCGACCCATTCGGCGGTATTGCTAATGGCGGCCGCCATGCCGTGGGTCGTGCTGCATGTGCCGGTTGGTCCCGCGCCCGCACTCGCCGGCAGCTCTGCCGGAACAGCGCTCGCCGGGGCGCCCTTCGGCCGATCGGTCGACGGGATCGGCTGGTCGATGAGCGGTTCGCTCGTCGTTCCCGCTTTACCGGTCACGCCGCCGACCGACAAGCACCGCGACATCGTCCACTACATCGCCCACGATGGCGACACACTGCGTGCTCTTGCCGCCAAGTACAGCCTGTCGGTCAATACCTTGCTCTGGTCCAACCCGAAGCTGGTCGACAAGCTGAACGCCGGGCAAGAGGTGGTCATTCCGCCGGTCGACGGGGTGTTGGTCAAGGTCGCCACCGGCGATACCATCGCGGCGCTGGCTCAGAAATATCATGCGGAGACCGACGCGATCGTGCAGTTCAATTTGCTGCGCCATCCCGAGGCCCTGCCGCTCGACCAGTACCTGATGATCCCGTACGGGGTTGGCCCGGAGCCGCCCTCAGCGCCGCAGGCGAATGCGCATACCGTGAACGTCGGCAAGCGCACCTGGTACGTCACCCCGGTCTGGTCCTCGGGCGGTGGGATTTATCCCTTTGGGCAGTGCACCTGGTACGTCAATACCCGCCGGCCGGCACCCTGGGGCGGAAACGCCTGGCAGTGGTACTCCCGGGCCAAAGCCTATGGCCGGCCCGTCGGGCCAACGCCTCGCGTCGGCGCCATCATGGTCACCTGGGAGTCGCCCTACTGGGGCCACGTCGCCTACGTTGAACAGGTCTATGCCGATGGAAGCTGGCTGGTCTCGGAAATGAACTACGCCGGCGTCAACGGTGGCGGCTGGGGCAAGGTCAGCTTTCGCCACGTGGTTCCTGGCACGGTTCCGCTGATCGGCTTCATCTACTGAGCGCTTCGAGCTGACGGCCAACGGCGAGCACTGTCGCTTCGTCGTTCCATCGCCCCACCACTTGCAGGCCGATCGGCATCCCACGCTCCTGACGCCATGGAACGGAGAGCGCTGGCACGCCGGTGAGATTGAAGGGTGCGGTCAACCGGACGAGCGCGCCGTCGACGGGCTCCTCTCCGGTCCGCCACCTGACGGTCCGCGCCCCGATGAGCGGCGCCGTCATCGGCGTGGTTGGGAGGATCAACACATCCACGTCGTCGAACGCCCGCCGCAGCGCCTCACGCAGCCGCGTCCGCACGCGCTGCGCCAGTACATAGTCGCTCCCGCTGACGAGTGCCCCAAGCTGAAGCCGGACACGAACGTCGCGCCCATAGGCGCGGGGACGCGAACGAAACCATCGGGCATGGACGGCTGCCGCCTCCGCCCGCAAGGTCACCAGCTGGGTCGCTACGGTCCAATCCAGCTCCGGAATTCGCGTCTCTTTGAGGCGCATCCCACGCCTGGCAAGCGCCCTGGCGGCGTCCTCGGTCGCGGCGCGAACCCTCGGCTCGCATGGCGTCAGCAGACGGACACGAAGCATTCCGAGCCGTAAGCCGCGAAGCCGGCGCGCGCCGGTCTGGCGCGCCTGCTGCCAGGTCGACGACCCCGAAAGCACGTCGAACAGCACGCCGGCATCGTCGACCGTTCGGGTCAGCGGCCCGGCATGATCCAGCGACCAGCCCAGAGGAATCGCGCCGTCAAGGGGCACGGCGCCGAACGTCGGCTTCAGCCCCACGCATCCGCAGAGCGACGCGGGAATCCGGATCGACCCGCCGGTATCCGACCCGAGCGCCGCAGCCGCCATGCCGGCCACCGTGGCGATTGCCGATCCACCGCTCGATCCGCCGGGAATCCGATCATCGTCATGGGGGTTTCGGGCGATGCCCCACCATGGATTCGCGGTCGTGACCCCGTAGGCGAACTCATGAAGATTCGTCTTGCCGAAGATCACAGCGCCCGCCGCGCGCAGCCGCGCCACGGCGGCGGCGTCCTTCGCTGGAATCCACTGGTCCAGGATCTTCGAGCCACCGGTTGTTCGCACGGAGCGCGTTGCGAACAGGTCTTTGATCGCGATCGGGACGCCCAGGAGGATTCCCGGCTCGTCGCGGGCCAATCGCTCGCCGGCGTGGCGCGCTTGGCGTGTGCTGGTCGCATCGGGCGGGGAGATGAAGGCCTGCAGCCGGCTCCCGTCCTCAATCTGGGCCAGGTACTGGCGAGCCAGTTCGAGCGGCGAGATGGTTCGCCGGCGAAGCGCCCTGGCGACCTCCATCATGGAGGCCAGCCGCAGCTCAGGAAGCGCCGACACTCAGTCCTCTGAGATCGCAGGCGTCATCACGGTTCTCAACTCTTCGACCAGCACCAGGTATCGCTTCCATGCTGGGAGGAGAGCGGTCAGGTCGTCGGCGCTTAGCCGAAGGCCGGCGGCCCGGACCAGCGCTGCCAACCGGTCTCTCTCGGTCACCGGCACAGTATGCCTGTGAAATCGTTTGACAAGAACGATGAGTCCGCCCTAAGCTGCAACCGCCGCCAACGGGCTCGTGGGGAAGGCGCCTCGAAGGCGGAGGCTGCCGTTCATCCACTTTTCATGCGAGGAGCCCGAAGAGATGCTGCTGGTAGAAGTCCGCCGCCTAGACATTGCGCCCACGACCGATCAGTTCTGGACCATCGTCTCGAGAATCAACGGCCCCGAGTTCATGGGCGTCCTCTACCGGGCGCGCGAGGCGATCTTCGACACCGCCGGCATCGCGTTCACCATCGATCTGCTCAATCGCTTCCTGCAGTTCGATGTGACCAAAAGCTGGTCGGCTGCGGACGAGGGCGAGCTGTTCATGGGCTCGGCGCCGGTTGTCGGCTGGCTGCGGGTGCGCCGGCCCGGCTCCGCCACGCTGCGTGAGCTGCGCTCCGATGACATCCACTTCATGGAGCTCGAGCACGCCGCCAAGCCGGCGTTCGTCGAAGTCGGCGTCGCCTTTCGGGCCGGCACCGAGAAAGTACGGACAGATTTCCTGAAACGGATCCGCACTGCGGCTCAGGAGGTGCTCGGTTCCGAGGTTGGCACGCCTTCGTCATGGCCGGTCCTCGCGCCGGTCGGTAGTCACAACTTCGAGGCGATTCGCAAGAGCCGGCAGGTGAGCTACGAGGCCTCAGCCGAGGAGAACCAGGCCATGGCCGCCTTTACGACCCCGGAGATTCGCGCTTTGATCCGTGACCTCGAGCGGGTGGGGTCATTGACCGTCTCGGACCTGCCCAAAGTTCTCGGGGAGGCGCAAGGAACTGCCGTGGCCGGCCGCCTGGGCGAGCTCCGCACCCTCGGCTTGATCCAGTCCGAGTATGTGATCGTCTGCTCGCGCACCGGCAACGCCGTCCTGCGCACCGACGATCCGAACAAGCTCTCCAAGATGGCGCCCGACTGGATGAAGTGCGCCTGCGGGCGGCCGTTGAACGAGGAGCGTGTCGACCAGGTCATCATGCCGACCGATCGCGCCACCGCCCTCAATGACAAAGGACGCTGGATGACGACGCTTTCGATCAGCATCCTGCCGAAGCTGGGCATCAGCCGTGAGCAGGTGATCATCGATGCCGGCCCGCAGGGCACCGATTTCGTGCTCGATCTGAGCGGCGACCTGGTGCTGGTGGTGCTCAAGGATCGCGAGTTCAATCTCGCCGATGCCTACGCCTTCAACGCCAAGGTCTCACGCATCAAGGCGGCCGAGGGTGTGATCGTCAGCAACGAGGGGCTGTCGGGCGATGCCAAGAAGCTGGTGCAGGATGAGCTCGGTCCGCAGCGCGCGCGCATTACCGATCCCTTCCGGATCAGCTTCGTGGAGGGCATCCAGGGCTTCGAGCACGAGCTCGCGCGCGTCGTCGAACGGCGCCGCCGGCAGTACTTCCTTCGCGCGCTTGGCGACCTGGCGACCATCCAGGGGCTGAACATCGGGCAGCTGGCGATGGCCAAGGTCGAAGCCGGCGGCCGGACGGGCAAAGAAGTCGTAGCCGCAACACCCGAAGCCGTCGCCGCCGAAGCGTAGCTCAGCGACTTAACCGGGCGGCGGCGCCGTCCAGCCGTCCGCGGCGCACTCGCGCATAAAGTACGTGCGCTCGTGTGCTCGCACGAACGGCATTCGGCGCCCGCCCTCATTCGCCCGAAAGGGCGGCGGCCCGAGGGCCGCTGACGGTGCGCACGCCCGGGTGTTGAAATGAAACGAGCCAGCGTATTGTTCTGTTAGACATGCGCCAGCTGTTTCTGGTGGTTGGGGCGATCGGCATGGTGGTTGGCGCCGTGTGGATCGGGCAGGGAGCTGGCTGGATCGCCGGCAGCTTCATGACAGGTTCACACTTCTGGCTCATCATCGGCATCATCGTGGCGCTGATCGGTCTCGCATTGGTCGTTGGTGGAGTCCGCCGTCCGGCCAGGTCCTAAGGAGGTTTCTCCGCCGGCCTTATCAGCCGGTCGTCATCCCCTGATCATCGGGCTGAGCTCGGGCGTCCTCGCGCTGGCGGCCGATTACCTGGCCCACGCGTTTTTTGGTGTTCCGCTGCTGCCGCAGCAGGCAGGTGACCTGCTGCTCAGGGTGTTGCCGTTGCCGGTTTTCGAAAATCTGCTGAAGGCGCTTCGCGTGCTGGCAAGGCCGTTGCTCCTGGCCGGCTCGAGCGTCATCATCGTCGCCGCCTATGGCGCTGCCGCGGTGGTGATCGCCAGAGTTGTCCCGAGGTTTTTCGTGGCCGCCCTGAGCACCCTGGCCGCGCTGGTCAGTGCGGTTGTCGCGCTGCTCGATTTCTCGCCCAGCGACAACCCGCTGTTGGTGCTGATCGAACTGGTCATCCTCGGCGGGATGGTTCCACTTGTCGATAGCACCGCCCGGCAGATCGCCGTCGACACCGAAGTCGCCGATGACCGGCGGGTCTTCCTTCGCAACGCGTTCTACGGCGTGGTTGGCATCGCGGTGCTCGGCATCGGCTACGCCAACGTGCGGCGCCTCATGACCGCGCTCGCCGTCAACGAGGGCAGTCGCGCCACCGCCGAGCTGACCCCGGTCGGCGACTTCTATGTGGTCTCGAAAAATCTGGGTGGCGACCCGGTGGTCGACGGGACGACCTGGCGCCTGCAGCTGCCGGGCAGGACGCTGACCTACAGCGATTTGCTGGCGCTCCCGGCACAACGTCTCGAGTTGACCCTGGAATGTATTAGTAATGATGTCGGTGGCACGCTGATCAGCAACGGGCTTTGGCAGGGCCCGCGGGTGCGCGATCTTCTTGCGTTAACCACCGTGCCATCGGACGCGGTCTGGATGCTCATGGAAAGCGCCGACGGCTACACGGAGAGCTTTCCACTCAGCGAGCTCAGCGATGATCACCTGCTGGCGACGCATCTGAACGGCGCGCCCCTTGGGCCGTCACATGGTTTCCCTGCGCGCTTCATCTTCCCCGGCCATTACGGAATGAAGCAGCCGAAGTGGGTCACGCGCATCCATTTCTCCTCGAGTGACCAGCCCGGATATTGGGAAAACAACGGCTGGGATGAGCGTGCCGTGGTCAAGACGATGTCGCGCATCGACCAGCCCGTCGACGGGGCGGCCCTCGCCGCCGGCTCGGTAAGTTTTCGCGGCATCGCGTTCGCCGGTTCGCGCCGGATCAGTGCGGTGGAGCTGAGTTGGGACGGCGGATCATCCTGGCATCCGGCACAGCTCGACACCGAATTCTCGCCGTATGCCTGGCGGTTCTGGCAGCTGACCAGCGGCCTTTCCGGCGGGCAGTACCGCGTGGCGGTCAGAGCCCGCGATGGCGAAGGGAGATTACAATCGGCCACTCCGGCGCCGACGCTGCCGAACGGCGCCGACGGGTATCACAGCATTACGATCGATCTCGCTTGAGCTCTTGGCATCGAGCGATCGCGTTCATGCGCAGCCTCGACGAGCGCGGCGCGGAAGAGGTCCAGCCGTTTACCTGGGGACGCGCCCTCATCAACCGCGGGCTCAGCCTCGTACACGACGCCAACTATCTGATCGCTGATCATGTTGACGGCGCCGGCGCGCAGGCCCTCATGGATGCGGCGGAACGGATTCAAGCCAGCCTGGGATTATCGCATCGACGGGTCAACCTCGACGACGAAGCGGCGGTCCTGAGACTGCAGGCCGACTTTGAGGCTCGTGCATACGTTGCCGAGCAATTCGTGATCATGGTGCGGCAACGGCCACCTGACCGAGCCGTCGATACCGGCGCCGTCAAGGAAGTGCAGTGGGCACAGATCCGTCCAGCACGACGGGCGGAACGCGACCTGGAGCCATGGGCCTATCCCGAGCTCGTCGAGCAGCTACTCGCAAAACAGGAAATGACGGCGCGCCTCGTCAGGACGCAGTATTTTGCCGCCAGCGTCGGCGGCAAGCTCGTCTCCTCTTGCGAGCTGCGGACCGAGGGCGATATCGCGCAGGTCGAGACCGTTGAAACCTTGCCGCCATTCCGTGGTCGTGGCCTGGCGCGTGCCGTCGTCTCGGCGGCGCTCGACGCGGCGCGAGGGCGCGGCTTCGTCTTCCTCGTCGCCGATCATGAGGACTGGCCACAGCATTTCTACCGACGACTCGGGTTCGAGCCGGTCGGGATCGAATCGCGATTCCTGCGTCTGCTGCAGTAGGCTGGACGGACGCTGGCATCGCGGCGCGGGATTGGCTCGAGGAGGTTGCCCAATGCGAATCATGGACGTCGTCAACGAAAGCCGCTCGGTAATGAGGGCATCCGAGGTTTTCGGAACACCGTTCGAAAAGAACGGCGTGACCGTCATTCCGGCGGCCAGGATCATGGGGGGCGCAGGCGGCGGCGGAGACCAACACCAGCCTCAAGCCGGTGGGATGGGCTTCGGCGTGATGGCGCAGCCGGCGGGAGCCTTTGTCATCAAGGGCAACGAGGTCAGCTGGCAGCCTGCGCTTGACCTCAACCGTGTGATCTTGATGGGACAGGTGGTCGCCATCGTGGCTCTCTTCACCGCGCGAGCGATTGTGAAAGCCGTCGCCAAGCGGCGCTGAGCATGGCCGCCGTCACGGCAATCGACCTCGACCTCCAGGCGGTTCGCCACCAGTTTCCGGCGCTCTCCCTGCAGGTCGGCGGTAAGCCCGCGGTCTATCTCGACAATCCGGCCGGCACGCAGGTCCCCCAGCGCGTGATCGATCGGACCGCCCAGTACTGGCGAACCATGAACGCCAATCACGGCGGCGCCTTCGTCACCAGCCGTCGATCCGATGCGATGATCGACGAGGTGCGGCGCGCGGCTGCCGTTTTCCTGAACGCGGTATCACCCGACGAAATCGTCTTCGGGCCCAACATGACGACTTTGACCTTCGCGGTAAGCCGCGCGATCGCCCGTGAATTGAAGCCCGGCGATGAAATCGTGGTGACCCGACTCGAGCACGACGCCAACGTCTCGCCCTGGCTTGCCCTCGAGGAGCGGGGCGTGACGGTTCGCTTCGCCGACATCGTCGTGCCGGAATGCACGCTCGACCTTGACGACCTGCAGCACCAGATCACGCCACGCACCCGGCTGGTCGCGGTGACTCACGCCTCGAATGCGGTCGGCACCATTCCCGACCTCAAGGTGGTCTCCGCCGCGGCGCAGCGGGTGGGTGCCTGGCTGTGGGTCGATGCCGTCCACTACGCGCCGCACGGCCTGATCGATGTCCGCGCCATCGACTGCGACTTCCTGGTCTGTTCCAGCTACAAGTTCTACGGTCCTCATCAGGGTCTGCTCTACGGGCGGCGTGAGCTCCTCCAGCGGCTCCATCCTTATAAAGTGCGGCCGGCCGCCGACCAGGGCCCGAGCCGTTGGGAGACCGGGACCCAGAACCACGAGTGCCTGGCCGGCATGCTTGGGGCCTTCGAGTACCTGGCCGAGCTGGGCGGCTCACAGGAGGTTGAGCGCTCGGCGCTGGAGGCGGCGATGCGGCGGATCGCGGCGCATGAACGGGCGTTGGCCGCCCGCTTGATCGATGGCCTCGAGCAAATCCCCGGAGTCCAGATTTTTGGCATCACCGATGCGGACCGATTCGCCCAGCGGGCGCCAACGGTCTCGATCACCTGGGCGCCACATCCGCCCGAGGCGCTCGCCGGCTGGCTAGCCGATCACCAGATCTTCACCTGGCACGGCGATCACTACGCCTTCGAGGTCATCAACCGGCTTGGCTTACGGGAGCAGGGCGGGACGCTGCGGATCGGGATCGCCCACTACAACACCGCAAGCGAGATCGACCTGCTGCTCGAGTTGCTGGCCGGGTTCAAGGGCTAACCGCTCAGAGGCTGATCAACAGCACGCCGCCGAATGCGAGCAGGATGCCGGCGAGCTGGATGCCCGTCATGCGTTCATCGAGCACCAGCCGGGCGAGGATCACAGTCGCCACGGGATAGAGCGAGGAAAGAACCGAGACGATGCTCAGCAATCCGATGGTGGTCGCGATCGCAAAAAGCACATCCGCACCAACGTCGAGCACGCCGACCGCGACCAGCGTCGAGAGGTCTCGGCGCTGAAGCCGGATGCGCGGTCGGAAAGCCAGGGCGAGCACGATCAAGCCGCCCACGCTGCCTGCCCGGACGGCGAGGACGCCCAGGAGCGGATCCGGCCGGCTGGCGTAGCGGACGGAGACCAGGAATAAGCCGAAGGCGACGGCTGCCACCAGCGCGAGACCGACTCCCGGCATCACGCGCCGATGGTCGAGCGACTGGCGGCGCTGAACCGTGAGGAGCAGCACGCCGCCGAGCGCCAGGCCCATCCCGACCAGCTGTCCGGGCGCTGGCCGCTCGCCGAGCGCGAGGCCAAACAGCAACGGGACGATCGGCGCCGTCGCCGCAATCGCCGCCACGACGCTGACGACGCCGATGGCCATGCCGCGATAGAGCGCCGCCAATCCCACCAGCCCGATCAGGCCGCCGAAAACGCCCGCCACGATCCACAACCCCGCCGCCGGCCGGGCGCCGCGCACGGCTACCAGCAGAGCGAGCAGGAAGAGCGTCGGCGTCTGTGAAACCAGCAGCACGACGAGGGCGCCAAGCCGCCGGGTCATCAGCCCGCCCAGGAAGTCGCCGACGCCCCAGCTGAGGCTCGCGGCGAGCGCCAGCAGGACGGCGCTCAGCGGGCGACCCGGCGTATCGTCGTGCCGCTCAGCCGATCGCCCAGGCGCTGGCGGCGCCGGTCTTGCACGACGAGCAATGCGTCAACCGGCCACAGGGGAAGCATGATCCCGACGAGATTTCGCAGCAGGGCTCGCCACCAGGCCGGGACCCCACCCTCGGGTCCGTAGACGGAAACCCCCATCATGGT
>Ga0209474_10001083_pt1 | contig 27571 bp, 26 predicted proteins | sample GraSoiAngelo_145_FD_185902 | JGI IMG/M metagenome (GOLD analysis project Ga0209474, IMG submission 185902) | Grasslands soil microbial communities from the Angelo Coastal Reserve, California, USA - 14_1009_05_20cm (SPAdes) (version 2) | ecosystem: Environmental > Terrestrial > Soil > Grasslands...
CACGCTGTCCTGCACCCGGCGGCCAAGATCTTCGCCGGCTCGGCGCGTGCGGGCGGTGAGCTGATCGAACCGGCGTCGGTTCTCGTCGCCGCTTGCTCGTCCCTGCCGCAACCAGGTGTTGGCCATCTCATCGGTCTTCTCGAATGCCCAGCTGGCGGCGCCGAGCATCGTATAGAAGCCATCACGGATCACCTCGCGCACACGCTCGGTCCCTTCGCCTTGCTCCCCGGGTCGATCAGCGCCGCTCGGCGTCGATGGTTCGTCTGCCATGCGCTAAGTTTAGGCTCAGCCGATGCCGATCTACGAGTATCGCTGCGCCGACTGCGGAAAACGCCCCGCGATTTTCTTTCGCAGCCTCGCGGCCGTCGATGATGTTCCGGCCTGCCCGCATTGCGGCGGGACCCACCTCAGCCGGCTGATTTCCCGCACCGCCCAGGTGCTCTCCGAGGACAGCCGCCTCGAGCGCCTCGGCGACGACGCCGCTCTCGGCGACGTCGATGAGAACGATCCCAAGAGCGTTGCACGCTGGGCGAAGAAGATGGGCCAGGAGATGGGCGGCGACGAGCTGGGCGAGGACTTCGACCAGGTCGTCGACGAGATGGGTGACGCCGGAGCCGGCGGCGCCGAGCCGGACGGCGCCGGGGACGACGACCTTTGACGGCCGCATCGATTGCCCGTGTCCATGGGCGCGAGATCCTCGACTCGCGGGGCAATCCAACGGTTGAAGTCGACGTCGTACTCGAGTCGGGGGAGTTGGGACGAGCCGCCGTACCCTCGGGTGCATCGACCGGCGCGCACGAGGCGGTCGAGCTTCGCGACGGCGATCCAAAGCGCTATGGCGGCAAGGGCGTGCTGCAGGCCGTTTCCCATGTCAACCAGGAGATCGGCGCGGCGCTGCGCGGCTGCGACGCCCTCGACCAGCGCGCGATCGACGAGCGCCTGATCCACCTGGATGGGACCGCCAATAAGTCGCGGCTGGGGGCCAACGCCGTGCTGGGAGCCTCGCTCGCCACCGCAAGGGCGGCCGCCCTCGCGAAACACCAGCCCTTGTATCGCTCCCTCGGCGCCGCCGAGGAGCCGCTCCTGCCGGTCCCGATGCTGAATATCCTCAACGGCGGCCGGCACGCCGACACGAAAGTCGATTTCCAGGAATTCATGGTGGTCCCCGCGGGGGCGCCGACCTTCCGCGAGGCCCTGCGCTGGGGAGCCGAGGTTTTCCATGCGCTGAAAACCACGCTGCACGAGCGCGGGCTGAGCACCGGCCAGGGGGACGAAGGCGGCTTTGCGCCGGAGCTCGCGGCGAACGAAGAGGCGATGACGTTGCTGCTACAGGCGATCGAGCGCAGCGGTCACCAGCCCGGCGCCGAGGTGTCGATCGCGCTCGACCCGGCGGCCTCCGAGCTCTATCGCGATGGGTCCTACCAGCTCAAGGGCGAAGGCAAGACGCTCGACCCCAGCGAGCTCATCAATCGCTGGAAATCGTGGGCCGGCCGTTACCCGGTGATCTCGATCGAGGATGGGCTCGCTGAAGACGATTGGGCTGGATGGCGGACGCTGACCGGCGAGCTCGGCAAGGGGCTGCAGCTTGTCGGCGACGACATCTTCGTCACCAACGTCATCCGCCTGCGTCAGGGCATCGAAGAGGGCGTTGCCAACAGCATCCTGATCAAGGTGAACCAGATCGGGACGTTGACCGAAACCCTGGAAACCATGGCCACCGCGCGCCGCGCCGGATACACGACGGTCATCTCGCATCGCTCGGGCGAGACGGAGGATCCATTCATCGCCGATCTGGCGGTCGCGACCGGAGCCGGCCAGATCAAGACCGGCGCGCCCTCCCGATCGGAGCGGGTCGCCAAGTACAATCGGCTTCTACAGATCGAGGAAGAGGTGGGAACCGCCGCTCGTTACCCAGGCCGCGCCGCATTCGCCCATGGATAAGTCCATCGGGGTTTGTGGGGATTCCCCACATGTCTAGACGGGTGCCGCCGCGCGGCTTCTTCAACGGCGAGTCCCCATTTGGACGCCTGCCGACCGAACCGAGCTTTCCAACCGTGCGCATCACCCGGCGTGCGGTTGGATGGATCCTGGGGATCGCCGCCGTGCTCCTCCTGCTCTTCCTGCTCAAGCCGTTCGCCACGCTCTACACCGATTGGCTCTGGTTTCGCGCGCTCGGCTACGGCGGCGTGTTCGGCGTCCGCTTTGCGGCGCAGCTCTGGTCGTTCTTCATTTTTGCGATCGCCTTCTGGGCGATCGGCGCCGCCAACGTGCTGGTCGCCCTCAACGGCGGCCGCCGCCTCTCGTCGATCGGGATCCGACAGCGCCTCGTGACGGCACCCTCCACCATCCTCGCGATGCTGGTCGTCGTTCTCCTTGGATTGCTGTTTGGCAACATCGCCTCCGGCCAGTGGCAGACGATCCTGACCTTCTTCAATCAAAAGCCATTCCATATCCAGGACCCGATCTTCCACAGCGACGTGTCCTTCTACGTCTTCAGCCTTCCCTTTTATCGCTTTATCTGGGGCTGGCTGCTCGGGGTCGTCATCCTGATGATGCTGGTCGTCGGCGGGCTCTATATCTCACGTGCGGGGTTCCAGAATCTCCAACTGCCGGCGCGCGCTATTCGCCATCTCTCAGTGCTCGCCGCGGCCTTCGCGGTCCTGCTCGCGGTCCACTACCGGCTCGACCTGTGGGAGCTGTTATTGAGCAAGCGCGGATTCGTCAGCGGCGTCGGTTATGCGGACGTCGCGGCGCGCATTCCGGCCTACTGGATCATGACGGTGCTGATGTTGCTGATCGCGGCCGGACTGCTCGTCAACGGCTTCCGCGGCCAGCTCGCGCCGCTTCCCGTGGCGGTGGTCGCCTGGCTGGGCGCCGCCTTCATCCTGCTGGTGGTGTTTCCCGGCTTCGTCCAGCGCTTCCAGGTCGCCCCCAGCGAGCTCGCCCGGGAGACGCCGTACATCAAGAACGAGATCGAATTTACGCGCCAGGCCTATGGATTGACGAGCATCCAGGATCGGCCATTCACGCCTTCGGACACGCTCACCCCGGACGCGGTGGCACGAAATCCGCAGACCGTTCAGAACGCCCGGCTTTGGGATCCGCAGCTGGCGCTGCCTGCCACCCTGGAAAACCTGCAGAGCCTTCGCGGCTACTACCAGTTCTATCAGGACGAGGTGGCGGTTGATCGCTACCAGGTCGGCACCCAGTATCTGCAATTGCTGCTCGCCGCGCGCGAGATCAATCCCGACAAGCTCGGCACCTTTGTCAGCGGATGGGTCGCCCCCCATCTGCAGTACACGCACGGTTACGGCGTGGTGGCGGCTCGAGCCAACCAGGGGACCAGCCAGGGTGATCCCGTGCTGACGCTCCAAAATATCCCGCCCGCCGGCGTGCCCACGGTCACTCGGCCCGGCATCTACTTCGGCCGCCACACCAACAACTACGTGCTCGTCGACTCCAGCCAGGCGGAGTTCGACTATCCCTTCACGCCAGACCAGTACACGCACTGGTCCGGCAAAACGGGCGTCGCGCTGACATCGCCGCTGCGCAGCCTCGCCTTCGCGATGCGATTCGGCGACATCAATCTGCTGATCAGTCCGCAATTGACTTCTCAGACGCAGGTCCTTTTCAATCGCGCGGTCCAGGACCGGGTGGCCGCCCTGGCGCCGTTCCTGCAATTCGACCAGGATCCGTACGTCGTGGTCGTCGACGGCCGCGTCTACTGGATTCTGGACGGCTACACCGTCACCGACCATTACCCGTACAGCGATCCGGCGCCCGATACCGCCGGTGGCTTTGCCGGCTTGAACTACGTCCGCAACTCGGTCAAGGTCGTCGTCGATGCGTACGACGGGACGACGACCTTCTACCAGATCGATAACCACGACGCCCTGGCCAATACCTATGCCTCGATCTTCCCCGGACTGTTCAAACCCTTCAGCCAGATGCCGGCGGGACTCCAGGCCCACATCCGCTATCCCCGCGATCTCTTCAACCTGCAGGCCGATCGCTTCACCTACTACCACATGACCGATCCCACCGTCTTTTACACACGCGAGGATCTCTGGAACGTGGCGAAAGAGACGCAGCAGCAGTCGCAGTCGGGAGCCCAGGTGCCGATCCGGCCCTTCTATGTCATCATGCGCCTGCCCGGCGAACCGAAGGAAGAGTTCGTCACGATCCTCCCCTACACGCCCAACGGGAAAACCAACATGATTGCCTATCTGGCCGCGCGTTCCGATCAGCCCGATTACGGAACCCTCTTCGATTTCCGTTTTCCCAAGGACGTGCTGGTGACCGGGCCGCAGCAGGTCGAGGCCAATATCGACCAGGCCCCGGTGATCAAATCGCAGTTCGCGCTGCTCAATGCGCAGGGTCAGGGTTCGAGCGTGATCCGTGGCAACCTGCTCGTGATTCCGATTGAGAATTCGCTGCTCTACATCGAGCCCGTGTACCTCGAATCGACCAATGTGCAGAAACCGCAGCTCAAAAAAGTCATCGTGGCCACCGGCCAGAACGTGGTGATGGACGACACGCTGGACAAGGCGCTCAACGATCTCTTCGGGGGCGCGCTTCCGACGGCGCCGAGCGGGCCAACCGGGCCGGCGCCGACGGGAACCGTCCTCCAACTGATCGCCGACGCCAACAAGCATTACAGCGCCGCCCAGACGGCGCTCACCAAGGGAGACCTGGCGACCTATGCCCAGGAGATGAAGATCGTCGGTAGCGACCTCAACCAGCTGGCGATCCTGACGGCAGCGAGCGCATCGCCGAGCGCGTCGCCCAGCGCCTCACCGAGCCACTCGCCCTAAAAGGCGAAGGGGCGCTTGCCTGCGCAACAAGCGCCCCTCCCAAGCCCCCCGGAACCGATCGGTTGCTAACGGCCTCCTGGCATCGTGTCGGCGACGCTGAGCACGGCGGCGACGATGGCGACGGCAAACGCGACGAAGCGGTAGCGGAACATGAGCACCCTCCTTTTTCACCGGGTGCTCCGTCCCCTCGGCCGGAATCTAACACCCGGTCAACTTCTAGTCAATATACTTTCCCGGCGCAGGTTTAGCTACCCTATACTGCAAGCCAGCAGATGAACTCGGTCGGGAGGCAGCTGCGTGAGGCCCGGCTCGCCAGAGGACTCACGCAGGAACAGCTGGCCCGCGGGCTGGCGACCAAAGGCTTCATCAGCCAGGTCGAACGCGATCGGGCCACGCCGTCGCTGGCGAAACTCAGGTTGCTGGCGGACCGGCTGTCGTTGCCGCTTGCTCGACTGACGGGGGATCATCCTCCGCTCGAGTTGAGCTATCTGGGAAAGAGTGCGGCGCTGGCGATCAAGGCGCAGGAAGCGGAGCGCGCGCTGGCGCTGTTGGACGAAGCGGACGCGCTCGCCACCACCGCCAACGAGCGGGCTGACCTCTATCGCATCCGGGGCACGGCCCTCGATGAGCTGGGCCGCCTCTCGGAAGCGCTCTCGACCTACCAGCGGGCCGCGGCCACCGCCCCGCCCGATGACCCCGAACTCAACGCCGCGATCTACGCCGACATCGGCACGGTGCAGAACCAGCAGGAACAGTTCAACGCCGGCGTCGAGGCGGGGCTGCGGGCGCTCCACTGGCTCGACCGCACGCGGCCCGCCGACCCAGCCTTGAGGGCGCGGGTGCTGACCAACCTCGGCCGCTCGTGCTACGGGCTCGGTCAGCTGGAACGCGCCCACGGCTTCCTTCGGCAGGCGCTCGAGGCGGCGACCGATGCCGAAAGCCTGTATCGAATTGCCAACGCCCGCATGGCGCTCGGGGTCACCGCGCGGGCCACCGGAAAGCTGGATGAGGCGATCGAGCATTGCAACCGTGCGCTGGAAATCTGGGGCCGAATCCAGCAGGAGCGGACCGCGAATCGCGTGCTGAACAACCTTGGCGATGTGTACTGGTCGATGGGCCGCAAGGCGGAGGCGCGCGCGAGCCAGCAGCAGTGCCTCGAGCGCGCCCGTGAGCTGCACGACCAGCTGGAAGTCGGGATCGCGGGCGGAGAACTGGCTCGATATCTGCTCGAGGCCGGCAAGCCTCGCGAGGCGGCCGGCCTGGCGCGCGAGAGTCGCCAGGCGGCGCGCGTCGCCGCCGACCACCTCCATGAGGCGTACGCGCTTTCCGTCGAAGCGGGTGCGGCCGAAAAGCTCGGCCATCACATCGTGGCCGACCGAAAGTTCCGGGAAGCCCTGATGATGCTGCTCGAGCGACAGGCCGGCGGGAAGCTCGCCGAGGTCTGCGCGATGTACGCGGACGTGCTTCGGGCCCGCGGCCAGCATGATCGGGCGTTCGCGTTGATGCGGCTGGCCGCCTCGCGAGATTTTGGCCGGCTTCCCGAGCTGATCCGGCCTCGAAAATGATCGATCAGGGCACGGCAAGCAGCGCTGAAGCGCGGAGCACCGTACTGCTGGTCGATGACGATCAGGGCCGCGCCCGTGGGCCGGCGGCCGCACTGGAAATCGCCGGCTATCGACTGATCAAGGCCGCCGAGGGCGCGGCGGCCCTGCGGCTGCTGTCCGCGCATGAATGCGATCTCGTTGTCTGTGAGGCGCTGCTTCCCGACATGGACGGCCTCGATGTCTGCCGCGCGATCAAGCAGGCGCCGGCGACTCGAGAAACGTCCGTGGTCGTCATCGTCGATAGCGAAGACGACGTCAAGCGCGAGAAGGCGCTGTCCGCCGGTGCGGACGACGTCTGTGCCCGTCCCTTCGACGACGCGACCCTGCTGGGGATCGTGCGTGCGCAATTTCGAATCCGGGCGCTGCGGCTCCAGATCTACGAGTTGGAGGGCGCCGTGTTGACGCTCGCCCGATCAGTCGAGGACCGCGACCACAGCAGCGGCGGGATTTCCGAAAAAGTGGCGCACTGGGCGATGCAGCTCGGGGAAGCCTGCGGATTGGGGAAGGACCAGCTGACGCTGCTCTACAAGGCCGCGCTGCTCCACGATGTCGGCAGCGTCGCCGTTCCGGTTGAGGTCCTGACCAAGCACGCGCGACTCGATCCCAGCGAGTTCAACGCCGTCAAGCGACATCCGATCGTCGGTGAAGAGATTCTTCGCGCCCTGCCCGGATCAGACCAACTGCTCCCCGCCATTCGCCACCATCACGAACGGATCGACGGCGCGGGGTACCCGGATGGGGTGATCGGCGAGTCGATCCCGCTCTTCGCCAGAATCATCGCGGTCTCTGATGCCTTCGTCGCGATGACCAGCGACCGGCCCTACCGGCCGCGGCGGACCAAAGAGGAAGCGGTCCGCACCCTGCGCCAGGGAGCGGGTAAGCAGTGGGACGCGGCGCTTGTCGACCGCTTTCTCGGCCTGGTCGCCGGCGCCGATGCCCATGAAGCGAGGCTCAGCGGCGCCGGCTGAGTCCGGTCATGGATTGAGCGCCTCGCCCAGCAACCGTTCGACGATGATGCAATCGCGCCACACGCCATCGAGCTTTCCATGGCGATGGTAAACCCCGACTTCGCGGAACCCAAGCGTCGCGCAGAGTCGCCTGCTGGCGGCGTTCTCGGGGAAGATGCGCGAAACGAGCTTCCAGAATCCCTTGCGCTCCGCGGCGTCGATCACGCTGGCTAACGCCAGCCGGCCAAGTCCCTGTCCACGAGCGTCTTTCGCCACGTAGACCGAGGTCTCGGCGATACCCGCATAGGCGCGTCGCGGCCGGTACTCGCTCGTCCAGGCTACGGCGACCACCTCGCCGGCCTGCTCGACCACGATCGCGGGATGCGTGTCGGCGCGCTTTCCGAACTGCTCGGCCATCGTCGATGGCGACCGAGGTTCGGTCTCAAACGTGGCGATTCGCTCCGCGATGCCCTGGTTGTAGATGGCCGCCACCGCCGGTGCGTCGGCGGCTGAAAACGCCCGCACCTGCAACTCTGGAGCCATTTCTCGGCTAGCTCGGCCACTCTTCGGGCCGATCGACGTCGATTCCCATCGCTTGCGGGAGCGCGACCTCGATGGCCGCCGCCGGATGCGCCGCGATGAGACGCTGCCCGCCGCGGTCGCCGGACAGGCGTTCCAACTCTCCAAAGAACCGACGGTCGAACAGGACCGGATTGCCGCGATGGTCCCCATAACGCGGCACGACCATCGTCCCCGGCCGGAATGCATCCATCAGCGACCGCAGTCCGCTCGCCGTCAGGTGCGGCTGGTCGGCCACGCCGATCAGTGCCGCATCGGCCTGGGCCGGAACGGCTGCAATGCCGAGGGCGATCGAGCGACTGATTCCGGTCTCCGGCGTCGGGTTCTCGACGAGCAACAGGGCAAGACCATCGAGCGCCCGGCGCAGAGCCGGATCGGTCGAGACCACCGCCACGAGCGGCGCCAGGCCGGCCCCAAGAAAGACCTCGGCACTGTGCCGCACGAGCGGCTGGCCGGCCCACGATTCCAGCAGCTTCTGCCGTCCGAACCGGCTCGACCGCCCGGCGGCGAGCAGGATCCCCGCAATCAGCCGGCGGTCGCGGCGGCCTTGAGCTGTTGCTCGACGCAGCTGCCGAACCGCTGCGTCAGCCGCTGGGCCACCTCTTGCATGATGCCGCTGCGACCGAACTGGGCGACGACGCCGCTCACCTGCAGGTCGCTGCTCATGACAACGCTGGTCCCCGCATCGCTCGGCGTTAGCTCGGCGGTCGTGGTCGAGGAGGCGCCACCGCGGCCGCGGCTCTCCACACCCTGGGCCTTGATCTCGAGGCGATGCCCGTCGGCGTCGATGTTCTGCAAGGTGACCCGCCCCCGGTAACTCACCGCAATCGGGCCGAGACGGATCTCGATCTTCCCGTCGTAGGTATGGTCATCGACCACCTCGGTAAGCGATCCACCCGGCACGCAACTGGCAACCTTGCGAACGTCGAGCAGATAGGCCCATGCGGTTTCGATCGGCGCCGACAGGTCGAAGCGGGTCGTGATGACCACGACGATAAGCATAGGGCCGGCGCCTCTCGGAGCCGGCCACGAGCGCCTGTTGGCTCGAGTCTAGCTCAGGAAATCGTAATCGGGGTTCCTGGATCGACGAGGTGGATCCAGGTCAGCCCGGCAGGAAGATGCATCAACTGGCCATCGGCGCCGACGATCTTCAGCGGCAGCTCCGGATTGCTCAGATCCCATTTGGCCGAGTAATGCTTTCCCTGGGTGAAGACATCGGCGGGCCCGGTGCCAGTCAGGTCGAAGTCGACCGCGGGTGCCCCCAGCACATCGGTGAAGCCGGCGTTATGGTGTGCGACCTGCACCACGATGACATTGACCGGCTTGATCGGCTGGCCGGTGTTATGGTCGATCAGAGGTCCGGTCTCGGTGCCGTAGCTGTAGGCGTTGTCCGCGGCTGCATAGGTGTAGGTAACCTTGTGGACATTCGTCTGGTCGAAGACGATCCGGTTTGCCGCCGTGGGAGCCGGGCTCGCGGCCGGTGTTCCCGCGACCGGCAGCTGGTAGGTGACTTTGGGCGCGTGTTTATCGATGCCCTGGGCGAGCCGGTTGCCATCCGTATAGAGGTTGTGCGGCGCCTGCCGCGCCGGATCGCGGGAGAAGTAGGCGCCCCCATCGCTCCCTTCGGTCAACGCCGGGATCTGTTGCTGCGAAATCATGTCGAGGACTTTCTGATTCGCACCGGAGAAGAAGATCACGCCGTGATAGGCGTGCCAGAGCCGGATCGTCACCGGGCGGGCACTGCGAACCGGCTCGATCCGCTGCGTGCCCGACGGCTTGAAGTAGATCACGGTCATCCGGGTGATGCCGCCTTCGGCGAGGTATTCGAAGACCAGGTCCGCCTGCTGCAGGCCCGATTGCGGCCTGGCGAGCACCGAGTTTTCCACCTGCACCATGGCGGGGCCGGGCCGGCCCGGGGTCGGAGTCGGCGTCAGTGGCGCGGTGGCCGGATTGCCGCAGGCGGCCAGCAGCAGCGCAGCCAGGGCGGGCAGCAGCCTCATCAGCGGACGAGGTCGAGTGATCATGCTAAGCCCAGTATAAAGAAAGGCGACAGCGGTGTCGGCCGATCGCCCTCTGCGGGCTGAGATCCGGGCTAGGCCGCGATTCCGATCTTTCGAAGGGCCGGCGCGATCTCGCGGACGCTCCGAGTCCGCCGCTCGCGCCAGTCGAGGATCAGGTCGGCAAAGGCCGATTTGGAAAGCCGTTCCCGCCGGACGACCTTGGTCTTGAGGTCGGTGATCTCGAGTTCGATCCAGACGAGCCCGATTTCGATCACGCGCGCCGGATACTCGTTATCTTCGATCAGCTGAATGACTTCGCGTTCTCCCAGCATTCCATCCACCTCAAGAACAACCGGTTGCCGACTGCACTTATTCAGCCCAACGGCGACGGCCAGAAAATCCGTCACCCCGTGACTTGGACGAGTTGGCGGGAGGCCCGGAATGGCCTCGGTAGACTTAGGGCCAGTGCTCGTCGATCTCCACATGCATTCCACCGCCAGTGACGGCTGGCGCGACCCGGATGAGGTGCCCGATCTTGCCGCCGATCAGGGCGTCCGGGTGATGGCCCTGACCGACCATGACACGGTCATCGGCATCGATCGGGCCCGGGAGGTCGCCCATCGGCGCGGCCTGGGTTACGTGCCGGCGCTGGAGGTCACGACCTACCCGCCGAACCAGATGCGCCATATCCTCGCGCATGGCGTCGACCCGCATCACCCGGCATTGCTGGCCATGATCGACCGCAGCCAGGCGGTCTGGCGGCGCCAGACCGAAGCCTGGATCGAACTCCTGCTCGACCGGGGCATCGGCCGTGGACTCGGGCTCGATGCCTGTCGCGACCGGCCGACGCTTATGCCCGGCGCCGTCCTCAAGGTCCTCCTGCAGCACGGCCGGATGGGCGAACGCGAAGCCTGGGACAGCGTGCGCGAGGCGGCCGCGTCGCTTCCGGCGGATTTCGACCGCGGCGTCCCCTCGCCGGCGGAGGCCGTTGCCGTGATCCACGAGGCCGGGGGCCTCGCGGTGCATGCCCATCCGGGTTCGGTCCCCGACCAGGCGCTGATGAAAGAAGTCCTCCCGCTGGTCGATGGACTCGAGGTTTACACCCGCCGGCATCGCCCGGAGCAGATCCCGGTCTATGAGGCGCTCGCCACCGAGCACGGGCTGCTGGCGACCGTCGGCACCGACTATCACGGCTTCAACGGCGACCCCTATGAGGCGCCGAAGGTCACCATCGACCAGCGTTACCTTGACCGTCTCGGTCAGCGGATCCAGTGGCCGGCGCTGGAGAAGGCCGGATGAGCCCGACGCTGGTCGCGCCCGCGGTCGCCGAGGCGCGAGCCGCCCTGCTCGAAGTCGGTGGCCGTGAAGCCACCGGCGTCGCCGCCGCCATCGAGGCGCTGCCGGCGATCCCTGCCTTTGCCGTGATGGCGACCGCATCGCAGGCCGCTCGACCGCAATGGGCGGGGCTGGTCGACGACCTCTTCGAACGGCCGTTGCTGAAATCCGCGAAGGCCGGACTGCGGAATGCACTGATGTCCACCCTCACCGGGGACACGCTCTATCGCAACGTCTTCTTCTCGTTCGCGGACGCCGTCGTGCTCTGGCACTATGGGCACACCCAGCAGCGAACCGGCTCGGCACGGCTCGATGTGGCCTATGCCGCGATGCGCCGGCTGCTCGCCGGCGGCGAGCGTTTTCTCGAGACCATGGCGCCGGCCGAGCCGGACGTTGCCTTCTTCCACCGGCTTCGACGCGTCCGGTTGACGAAGGACAACGCCTACCCGACGCTGCGCGCCGCCGGACGGCTGCTGGGCGCGGTGGAAGCCGGGCTCACGGGCGAAAAGCTGCACGCGGTCCGCGGCAGCATCCTCACCAGTTACATGACCTTCAGCGCCCAGGTGGTCGGGATGAGCCGGGCGCTACGCGCGGATCGCGACGCGATCAGCCGCGAAGACGTGATCGCAGGGCTCGACGCCATGACCAGGCTGGTGCAGACGCCGCCCGCGGCCCTCGCGACCTGAGCGCGATCGCCGGCAGCGTCGCCCCGAACCCGAGCATCGCCAGCGAGCCCAGCAGCATCGGCAGCAGGGCAAAACGGAACTGACCGGACCAGTCCCAGACGACGCCGCCGAGTGCCGGCCCGAAAAAGGCCGTTCCGTAGCCAATTGCGAACATGAAGCCGCTGATGCGGGCGACTTCCGACGGGGCGAGCAATGCCGGCAAGCCCAGATTGAGGATAAACGCCAGGCTGCTGGCGGCGCCAGTTAACCCCGCCCAGACCGGCGCCGTCTCAACCGGCGCCAGCGCATAGCCGGTGACCCCGACGAGCGATCCGATGCCGGCGACGACGTAGGGCCACCGGCGGCCCAGCATCCGATTGCCGTTGAGGGTCAGCCAGAAGCTCACCGGCAATTGCATCGCGTTCAGCGCACCGAGGGTCAAGGCGATCAGGCCATGCCCATGGCGAGCGTCGAGGGTGTCTGGGATCCAGCTATTCATCCCGAAGTACACGAGGCTCGCGCCTCCCATCAGCAAGCCGATCCGCAGCATCGAGCCGCTGCGCCAATCCGGCAGCCAGGCCGTGGTGGCCGGCGCTTGACCGCTGGTGGAGGGCGTCAGCGTCAGCCAGAGCGCGAGTAAGAGCGCGGCCGGGACCGCCCAGGCGGCGAGCGCTACCTGCCAGCCGAAGGGAACGACCAGGAGCGGGAGCGTGATGCTGGCGGCGATCACCTCGCCCACCAGCAGCCCATTCGAATAGATGGCGATCGCGCGCCCAACCCCGTGGGGAAACCAGGCCTGCGCCAGGCTGGGCATCGCCGGCTGGCTGACCGCGATGCCGGCGGCGAAGACGACGGTGAAGATGAACAGCGCGGTGACGCTGGGAACGGCGGCGCGGAACAAGGCGCCGATGCTGACGAGCGCCAGGCCAATCGCGACCGCCCGCCTGGAGCCGACCCGACTGATCAGGTAGGCGCCCGGGATCGCCCCGAGCGCCATCAGGAGGATGGGCAGCGAGGTGAGAAAGCCAGCCGCGCTGTAGGTAATCGAGACCGCCCGATGCAACGATGGCAGCGTCGGCGGTACGCCCAGCACCACGGTCCGCAGGTTGATGCCGACCAACCAGAAGAGCAGAAGCAGCAGCAGGGGTGACGGCCTTTTCGAGACGATCACCTGACTCGACGAGCCCGTCGCGCTAGCGCCTTTCCGGTTTAGAGGCCGCCGACGGGAAGCTCCTCGATCAAGACGCTGGGACTCCCGATGAAGCCGCCGGCGAACATGAAGCGGAGATCGTCGGCGAGCGCGATCACCTTCTGGAGGAGCGCGATGACATTCCCCGCGACGGTTAGCTCTTTGACCGGGCGCGTCAGCTGGCCCTTTTCGATCCAGTGTCCGGTGAGCCCGAGCGAGAACTCACCGGAGACGGGGTTGACCGTGTTCAACCCGGAAAGCTGTTCGACGTGGAGCCCGTTGTCGACCCGCTTCAGCAACGCGTCCCGTGACAGTGAGCCGGGCTTGAGCACCAGGTTGGAAACGCCGACCTCGGGAACGCTCTTGTACGACCGAACCGCGCTCCCGGTCGACTGGCTCTGGGTGCGCATCGCGGTGTAGGTGTTTTGCAGATAGCCCTGCAGGACACCGTTTTCGATCAGCGAGTTCCGCCGCGAGGGAACCCCTTCGCCGTCGAATGGCCGGCTTGCCAGTCCCTGAGCCAGCCGCGGATCATCGCTGATGTCGACGATGGCGGAGCCGACCTGCTGCCCCACCTTGCCCGCCAGTAATGACCGCCGCTTGATGACGGCATCGGCGCTGAAGGAGCTCGAAAGCACGCCGAGGATCATGGCGGCCGCATGCGGGTGAAAAACCACGGGAACGCTGGCGGTTGGGACCGGCCGCGCCCCCAGCAAGCCGGCCGCATTCTCGACCGCCTCCGCGACGACGCCCGCCAGGTCGAGCTCGCCGAGGTCGCGGCCGTGGGTGAAGGCGAACCCGGATTGCATTTCCGAGTCTTGTTCGGCGATGGTGTCGAGCACGCCATAGGCGATCGTTCGCGCATACCCGGCGCTCAGCCCATGGCTGTTGGCAATCTCGACCTCGCCGCGTCCATCGCTGTAGAGCGCCTTGCTGACGCGACGCACGCGCGGATCCAATGCGGTCGCCCGGCGCTCCATTTCGAGGGCGAAATCGATCTTGCGCTGGGGGTCGGTCGGCGCATGGGCGGACGACGCGAGCCCGTCGAGCGGGTCGATCGATTCCGGTTGGGGCAGCACGTTCGCGTCTTCGGCGGTGTTGTAGCGACCGTTTTCCAGCGCCTCATCGACCAGCCGGTCGAGCGCCGCCGGCTCCAGTTCGGAGGTGTACGAGAAGCCGATCCGGTGTTCGCGGAAGGTGCGCAAGCCGACGCCGCGGCTTTCGGCTGACACAAGCGACTCGATCTCGCCCTTGAAGACTTCGACCGTGAACTCGGTGCCGGTCGAGACGTAGACCTCGGCATGCTCCGCGCCCGACTGGCGGGCTCGCGCCAGCAGCCGCTCGGCGACCGAGGTCAAGGCCGCATGGCGCCGGCCGGACCGATACCGGTGCCGCCAACCGTCAGCTCCGAGATCCGGATCGTCGGCTGGCCGACGGACACCGGCACCGCCTGGCCTTCCTTGCCGCAAGTGCCGGGAGCAAGCTTCAGATCGTTGCCGACCATGTCGATGCGATGGAGCGCGCGAGGGCCGTTGCCGACGATGGTTGCGCCCCGCACCGGCCGGCCGATCTGGCCATTCTCGATCAGGTAGCCCTCGGTGACGGCGAAGACGAAGTCGCCGGTCGTCACATCCACCTGCCCGGCGCCGAGCTTCTTCGCATACAGCCCATGAGGGGTTGCGGCGATGATGTCCGCCACCGAGTGCGCACCGGCGGCGATGAAGGTGTTGGTCATTCGCGGAATCGGTAGGTGCTGGTACGACTGACGGCGCCCGTTGCCCGTGACCGGGTGATTTTGCTGACCGGCTCGAATCCGGTCGAACATGTAGCTGACGAGGACGCCGTCCTGGATCAAGGTATTGCGCCGGGTCGGGACGCCTTCGTCATCGACGCTCAGCGTTCCCCAGCGGCTGGTCAAGGTTCCGTCATCGATCGCGGTGACGATCGGACTGGCCACAGGCTGGCCGATCTTGCCGGTGAAGACGGTCGAGCCTTTGCCGACGAAATCCGCCTCGAGCCCGTGGCCGCAGGCCTCGTGGAACAGGACGCCGCCGAATTCGTTGCCGATGACGACCGGCATCGCCCCCGCCGGTGACGGAGCCGCGTCGAGCAAGGCGACGGCTCGCTGCGCGGCGGCGCGAGCGTATTCGGCGGGCGAGGTCTGGTCGAAGAACTCGAACCCTTGCTGCATGCCCGGCGCCTCCATGGCGGTCTGGATTTCGCCATTGCGTTCCGCGACCGCGTGCACCATCAGGCGCACCCGAGTCCGGGAATCAACGTGCTGCATGCCCTCGGAGGTGGCGACCAGCACCTCCTGGGCGCTCTGGCCGTAGCCAACCGCGACCTGCCGGATTGAGCCACTCACCGCCCGCGCCGCCTGGTCCGCTTCGAGCAGCAGCTCGATCTTTGCCTCCGGCCCGACGCTTTCCGGCGGCACCTCGATCAGCTGTGGCTTGTGCGCGTCGCCGGCCAGGTCGGCGAGCGCGAAGCGTCCGCCGCCGCGCCGCCCCACCTGCGCGGCGAGGTCGGCGCTGCGCAAGAGGCCGTCTTCCGAAAGATCCTCGGTATAGACATAGCTGACGGTGCCGCGGTGGATGATGCGCAACCCGGCACCAAGGTCATTGCCCGAGCTGATTCGCTGCACCTTACTTTCCTCGACGCTGATCGACTGGTTGCGTTTCCGTTCGACGAACAGCTCGACGAAATCGGCGCCCGATTTCAGGGCGCGCTTGATGACGCTGTCCACGAGCGATGGTTCGAGCAGGGGCATGCTCACGAGTCTACCGGGGATATTCCCTCGCCCTTGTCCGGGTCAGGGTGTAGGGCTCGCCGTTGGTTCGCGAACCAGCGCCATCACCCAGCCGCCGAGCGCGACGAGCACCGTCGCGGTGGCAATGAACACGGCGGAATAGCCGAAGCTGGCCGCGATCGTCGATCCGAGCAGCGGACCGATCGCATTACCGACGGCGGTGCCACCGTTGGTCAAGCCATAGGCCGAACCCCGGATCTCCGGCGGCGTCGACAGGCCGACGATCGCGTTGGTGGCGGGGATCAGCACCCCGAAGAAGATGCCCAGACCCGCCCGCAGGAGAAGGAGCTGCGCGATGTTTCGGGCAAAGGCCTGCGGCAGAAAGAAGAGGGCGGCGCCGAAACAGGCGAAGACCAGGATCCGGCGATAGCCGCCGCGATCGACGAGCTTGCCGTATGAAATCGCCGCCAGGGCGCTGAACCCGGCGGTCAATCCGAAGGCGAGACCGGCATACAGCTTGACGGGATCGCCGGGCGAAGACAGTTGCTGCACGTAGAGCGGCAGGATGGGAAAGACGATCGCCGAGCTGAGCTGGACGAGCAACAGCGTGACCATCAGCGGCATCAGCGCCCGCGAGCGCAGCCCATGCCCGAGCGTTTGCATGAACCCGAGGCGGGGCGCGCTCGACGGTGGGGCAAAGTGTTCATGCACGAACTGCCAGACCAACAACCCGGCGATCACGAGCATCCCGCCGGCCACGAAAAATGTGCCCCGAATGCCGGCAACCTGCGCGATCACGCCACCCATCACCGGCCCGGCCGAGATGCCGACATAGACGCTGGTCTGCAGGATCCCCATGCTGGCCGCCAGTCGCTCGCGCGGGACGATGCTCGCCACCAATGCGGTCGAGGCGGCGATTGTCCCCGTGAACATTCCCTGCAAGATGCGCAGCGCGAGAAACTGGCCGACGTTTTGCACCAGCCCCATCAGCGCGATGATCAGTCCGCCGACCAGCATCGAGCGGAGCACCATCAGCTTGCGGCCGCGACGGTCGGCGAGCGCCCCCCAGATCGGACTGAAGATCGCCAGCGAAACGCCGGTGCTGGTGACGAGGGCGCCGGACCAGAACACGACGGCGCTGTCGGGACTGACGCCGATCTCTCGCAAATAGAGCGGCAGAAAAGGCAAGACAAAGCCAAACGCCAACATCGCCGTTGCCTGGGCGACACAGATCACATAGAGACTCGTCCGCCAGCTGGGACTCACCGCACCCGAGACGTGACTGGGTGGCGCCGGCACGAGCCTGGGTCGAAACCTCACGCCTACTGGAACCGGCTTAGCGCCGCTCGCGGCGCCGCCCTTTCGGGCGTAATAGGGCGGGCGTCGTATGCCGCCTGTACGCGCAAACGAGGCCGTCGTGATTTCGGCCGAGTGCGCGATGGGCGGCTGGACGACGCACCCGCCCGGTTAGATCCCTGTCTAACTGCGGCCGCTAGCCAGCTCCCCGTGCATAGGAATGCAAGCCGACGATCCATAGATTCACGGCGTAGAGCGTGACCATGATGGACACAAATCCCACCGTCGCGATCAGCGCGGTGCGCCGGCCACGCCAGGCACGCAGCGTGTGCGCGTGCAGGTAGATCGCGTAGACGATCCAGGTGATGGCCGCCCAGGTCTCTTTCGGATCCCAGCCCCACCAGCGGCCCCAGGCATGCTCGCCCCAGATGGCCCCGGCCATGGTGCCGAAGGTCCAGATCGGAAAGCCGAGGAGGATGGCGCGGAACGTCAGCCGGTCGAGCGTCTCCAGGCTGGGCAGCCGGGCGGCCATGGCGCTGCCGTTGAGCCAGGACTTGACGCTCGCGCTTCGGTCCTTGATCAGATAAAGCGCGGCGAAGACGAAGCTCGAGACCAGAACGCCCGACGAGGCCATCATGCTGGTGACGTGGATCTTCAGCCAGTAACTCTGCAGCGCCGGGACCAGCGGCTCCGGGGATTGATAGAGGCCATAGCCAATCCCCATCAGCGCCACGACGACGAAGAGGGCGACGCCGCCACCGAGCGAGGCGACCGGCCAGCGAATGGTCATCAGCAAAAAGACCGTGACCGCGACCAACGCCAGCATGCTGCTGTACTCGTACATGTTGGCCAGCGGGTAGTGACCATCGGCAAAGCCACGCGACACGATCGCGCCGACGTGCAGGAGCGCGCCCGGGACAACGATCGCGATCCCGAGCCAGCGCATCGCCTCGTTGCGATACGCGAAGTACGCGAAGTAGGCAAACATGCCGCCGACATAGCAGGCCATCGCCGCGAAGTAGAGATGCAGCGAAAGATCGGCCACCGACCCTGGCAGGCTGGCGATGTCACCACGGACCAGCGCGAATGCCAGACCGTAGAACAGCAATGGCACGAGCCGCCACGCCGGTGGCAGACGGCGCTCGAGGGCGGCCGCGCTGACGCCGGCGACGCGTTCGTCGATGGTGGCGTTTGCCATCTCAGACGGCGTTCGCCGGCATCCGGTCGCGGGAGGCGACCGGCGTCAGCGGGATCATCTGCATGGCGTCGTCGCGGAAGCGGACTCGCTGAAAGGTGATGCAGTTCACCGGGCAATGGTCCTCACAAATCCGGCAGTTGGTGCAGCGGTCGTAGTTGACCAGGATCTTTCCCGCCTTGCCCCCAAACTCCTCGCCGAGCACCGTGTTGCAGATCTCCACGAAGCCGCCGCTCGAGGTGTCGCGATTCTCGCCGTAGACGACGACGTCGAGCGCTTTTTCCGGGCAGACGTCGTCGCAGGCGCCACAGAGGATGCAGGTTGACTCGTCGACGTGATGCACCGTGTCGCACTGGAAGCAGCGGAGCGCCGCGGTGATCGCCTGCTCATCGTTCCATGGAAGCTCGACCGGCGTCATGTCCATCCGCTTGTCGGCAGGGAGGATGGGCGGCTCTTCGCGGTTGTAGTAATCCGCCTCGCGGTGGTCGTCGGTGGTCTCGATCACCGTGATCGGCTTGGCGTCGCGCGGGATCGCCGCACCGAGGTACTCGTTGATCGAGCGCGCGGTGCGATGACCCCAGGCGATGGCATTGACGATGAACGACGGTCCTTCGACGCAATCACCGCCGGCGAAGAGCTTGTCCAGCTTCGTGTGCCCACCGGTGTCTGCCTCCATCAGCTTGCGCGGGGTGAGTGGCACGCCCTGGTCCTGGGCGAAATCCATGATCTGGCCGGAGGCGAAGATCGCATACCGGCAGGGGATCACGTGCTCGGTGCCGGGGAGCTTCTGCACCGTGTTGATCAGGAGCTTGCCGCTCTCGGGATCGAACTCGAGCTTGCTCTCATCGACCCGAATGAACTCGACGCCGCTGACATGACCGGCGCCATCTGCCTTGATGGCGTTGACGATGACCCCGGTGTGCAGGGTCAGGCCAATTTCGCGAGCCTCGACCAGCTCGTTGCCGAAAGCGGGCAGACGGTCGGCCGGCTCGATCGACACCATCCACACCTTGCGGGCGCCGGATTTGATCGACGTTTGGGCGGCATCGGTCGCGACCGCGCCACCGCCGATGACCACGACATCGCCGCCGCGCGGGAAATTCTCCGGCATGATGTCGTAAGAGCGGACGCGAAGGAACTCCATCGCTGAGATCACCTCGGGGAGATCGGATCCTGGAACCGGCAGGATGCGTCCGGTCATCATGCCCACCGAGAGAAACACCGCGTCGTACTCCTTGAACAGCTGCTCGAGCTTGACGTCCTTCCCGACGTTCTTGTTGAGGAAGACGTTGACCCCCATGTCGACGATCATCTGCATCTCCCACTCCAGCTGGTCGATGTCGAAACGGAAATGCGGGATGCTTGCCGACAGCAGGCCACCCAGCTTCGCTTCCCGCTCGTAAAGGTCGACCGTGTAGCCCATCAAGCGCAGGTCCTGTGCTGCCGTCATGCCGGCCGGCCCGGAACCGACGATCGCCACCCGCTTGCCGTTCTCGGGAGCCCGCTGCCAGTCGATCTTCACTCGCCGCGCCCATGCATAGTCGGTGGCGAATCGCTTCAGCGACTTGATCGAGACGGCGTTCTCCGGCCCCTGCACCCAGCCACGCTTGCAATCGGTCTCGCATGGATGGTTGCAAAGGCGTCCGAGCATCGACGGAAAGGGATTGGTCTCGTGGATCACGAGCCAGGAATCGAGGTATCGGCCCTGCGAAACGTAGTCGACGTAGGTGGCGATGTCCTGGTGGATGGGGCAGGCCCGCTGGCAGGGTGACACCGGGACGTTGAGGCCCAGGTCACGACGCCCGAGGAAGACCTTGTTGGAGGCGGTGTCGGTTGTGGTCTTGCCGATCTCGGCCAGCACTTCGAGGGCGCTGACGATGCCGATCGTCTTCGACGTCTTCTTGAACAGCGGACCCTCATCCTCGGTGATCAGAACCAACGGCGTATCTTCGCGATACATGATGTCGGCGCCGGACTCGAGTGAATCGGCCACGTTGCGCCCCGGCAGCGGCCGGCGCATGTAGCGCTCGACCGGCCGGCTCCCATCGTCGAAGGCGGCGACCGCCTCACGATGTCCGAACAACCCGACGATCGTCCCCTGCTTCTCGACGAGCAGGGCGTCGGCCCCGGTCGCGAGCAGCTGCTGCAGCGCCTCGCCCGCGCTGAGCTCAGCGGAACACGTCTCCGGGACTGGCTGGACGACCTTGCTGAGGGCAGGCATCAGGCGGCCGGCGCCATGGTCCGGGTCACATCGCGGACGGTCAGCGCCCCGATCGGCATGCCCGCCGATGTCGTGACCAGCACCAGTTGCCGCCCGCTTTCGTCCAGCAGGCGGATCGCCTCCGAGAGGCGCAGCTCTGGCCGCACCTCGGGCAGCGGCGCCCGCACCAGGTCGGCGGCCCGGCCCGCCAGCTGCCCGCGCACGTAGCGCTGCAGGATGTCCAGATACGAGATATAGCCCAGACTCCGCTGGTCGACGATGACCGGGAGTTCGTAAACCCGGTTCTGCGCCATCATCCGAGCCGCCTGGGCGAGGCTGGTATTGGGAAAGCAAAAGGCGAACTGCGACGACATCGCCTGTTCAACCGTGCGCGAATCAAGCAGGGCGGTGGGCATCGTCGAAATTATAGGTGTGACCTGTTAGGCGGCCGACTGTAACGGCGGCGTGACGGGAGGGACCCGGCGCGCCCGTTATACGAGGCGGAGTTGGCCGGACACCTCGCGCAATCCTCGATGCATGACCTCGACCTCCCGGCGAACCTGGCGGGCGTCAAAGCACGCATTCATCTCCCCTACCACAGCAGCCTCTACCGCGTTATCCGCGTGCTCGGCATGGTGTCCCTGCTCGCCTGCTCGCTCGGGTTGCTGGCCGCGGTTGCCGGCTTTGGGCTGAACTGGCTGAGCATGTTGTTCGGGTTGCTGGTCAGCCTGATCTTGATTGGCTTCAGCGTCCGCCCCAGCCTTCGCAAGCCCCGGGTCGTGGTTCCATCCGGCGACACCGCCCGTGACGCTCAGTAAACGCGGTTTACTACGAAGCCAGTAGCGCCAGGACGGCGGCGCTCATGACCCGGTAGCCGATCAACAGGCATCGCTCGTCGATCCGAAAATCCGGCGTGTGATGGACGACGCGGGGTCCCGTCGGAGCACCGCCCAGCAGGAAAAAACAGCCGGGTCGCGCCTCCAGGAAATAGGCAAAGTCTTCGCCGACCGTAAGCGGATCGAGCTGGACGACGGCGCCGTCGCCCAGTACGCCGGCTGCCGCCTTGCTCACGAGTGTGGCGACCCCCGGATCGTTGACCACGGGGATCGTTTCCGAGTCGAGTCGAAATTCAGCCCGACCGCGCATCGAACGGGCGATTCCCTCAGCAAGCTCGTCGATTCGCTGCAACGACCGATCGCGCAGGGCGCGGTCGAAGGTGCGCAAGGTCCCTTCCAACACGACTTCCCCGGCGACAATATTGCCCGCGGTGCCGCCGTGCACGCTGCCAATCGTCAGCACCACCGGGGAGCTGGGGGCGGTCTCGCGACTGACCAGCGTCTGCAGCGCGCTGACGACTTCCGCCGCGATCGTCACCGCGTCCACCGTGAGATGGGGCTGTGCCCCGTGACCGGACTTGCCAGAAATCGTCAGCGTGAACATGTCGGCGCTGGCCATGACCACATCTGGCCGAATCGAGATTTTTCCGACGGCCAGCTCGGACCAGACGTGAAGGCCAATCACCCGATCGACCCCCTCGAGAATGCCGGCCTGGATCATGGGCTTCGCTCCGCCGGCGCGCTCCTCGGCGGGTTGGAAGGCGAATCGCACCATGCCGGGGAGGTGCTCTTGGCGGCTGGAAAGCGCCTGGGCGACCTCGAGCGCGATCGCCATATGCACGTCATGGCCACAGGCGTGCATCACGCCGGCATTCGTTGAGCGGAACGGCACATCGGCGGTTTCTTCCAGGGGCAGCCCGTCCATGTCGGCGCGTACCAGCACCGTACGACCCGGGAGCCTGCCCTTCACCTCGGCGACGACGCCATGCCCGCCGACCCGCACCTTGAGGTTTTGCAGCGGCATCCCCCGGAGCCGGTTCGCGACGTACTCGGCGGTCGCTTCTTCCCGACCGGATACTTCGGGGCGCTGGTGAAGGTCACGGCGGACGTTGATCAGCCGTTCTTCGGCGTTCGGATCGATATCCAGGACGAACCGCTCAGGATCGGTGACCATCGGATCATTCTGGCAAACTCAATTCGATGCCGCGTTCGCTCGCCGAATATCAACGAAAGCGCGATTTCAGCAAGACTTCCGAGCCCAAGGGCGTGCCGGACCCAAGCGGCGGCAACCGCTTCGTCGTGCAGAAGCACTGGGCGACACGGCTGCACTACGACTTTCGCCTCGAAATGGAAGGGGTGCTGGTCAGCTGGGCGATCCCCAAAGGGCCGACGCTTAACCCAGCGGAGCGCCGGCTGGCGGCGCACGTCGAAGACCATCCGGTCGGCTACTACGACTTCGAGGGGACGATTCCCAAAGGCGAGTACGGCGGCGGTACCGTCATGGTCTGGGATTGGGGGACGTTCAAACTCGAGGAGTCGACGCCGGCTGAGTCGATGCGCCGCGGCGAGGTCAAGTTCTCGCTCAGCGGCGTCCGCCTCAAAGGCCGCTACGCGCTGGTCCGCACCCGATCCGATAAAGACTGGCTGTTGATCAAGAAGAAGGACGAGGCCGCCGATCCGACGTTCGCGATCGAGACATTCGACACCTCGGTCAAAACCGGCCGGACGAAGGAAGAGATCGAGCAAGGGAAAGACGCGGTTTGGTCGAGCCGGCGGGAGGAGGGTGCGGGCGGGCTGATCAATCTGGCCAACGCCGAGAACGGCCCGATGCCCAAAACGCTCGACCCGATGAAGGCCCAGCTCGGTGACCAGGCCTTCGATAACGACCGCTGGCTGTTCGAAGTCAAATGGGATGGCGTTCGTTTGATCGCCTTCATCGACGAGGGCAAGGTCTTAATGCAATCGCGCGCCGGCCGCTCGGTCGATGCTGAGTATCCACAACTGCAAGCGATCTCACGATTCGTCAACGCGAAGCAGGCAATCATCGATGGCGAGGTGGTGGTGCTCGACGAGCATGGCAAGCCGTCGTTCCAGCTCTGGCAGAACCGGGGCCGCGAGACCCGCGCTCTGCACTACATGGTCTTCGACATCGTCTACTACGATGGTCAGCGCCTTTTCAAGGTCCCGCTCGAGGACCGCAAGCGCCTGTTGCGCGACATCGTGCGCGATTCCGACCTGGTCAAGTACTCGGACCACGTCGTCGGCGAAGGGAAGGCGTTCTTTGCCGCGGCCAAGCAGCAGCAGCTCGAGGGGATCGTCGCCAAGCTGCGGGACAGCCTTTATCAGCCGGGCGCCCGCAGCAGCGCCTGGATGAAGATCAAGGCGAATCGCGAGCAGGAAGTCGTGATCGGCGGCTTCACCGCCCCGCGCAACAGCCGCAAACACTTCGGCGCCATCCTGGTCGGCGTCTATGACGAGGGCAAGCTCGTCTATGCAGGCCACACCGGTGGCGGATTCGACGAGCGGACGCTGGCCGCCCTCGCCGCACAGATGAAGCCGTTGATCGTCAAGCAACCACCTTTTTCGGGCAAACCGCCGCAGACCAATGAAAAGCCAACCTGGGTCAAGCCTCAGTTGGTCGCCGAGGTGAAGTTCACCGAATGGACGCACGAAGGTGTGATGCGCCAGCCGGTCTTCCTTCGGCTACGGAACGATGTCGATCCGAAAGACGTGCATCGCGAAGAGGCGCGCAATGCGGACCGCGAGGCGGCCGCTGCCGCCAAAACGAAGACGGCGAGCAAGCCCAAGACCCGGGCCGCCGGGCGATCCACGTCAAGAGTGGCGTCGAAAACGGTTGCGGTGGCACGCCGGCCGACCCGGGCCGAGCCCGTCGCCAGTGACCTGCCGGACACGCCGCTCAGCCACGCGGCCGCGAAGATCGGGCGAACCCTCGGCCCAAGCATCCGGGGCGCGACCGCCGCCGAGCTGAAGGCGCTCGACGCCATCCACAAGGAAGGACACTGGGAGATCGGCGGGCGGACCGTGCACCTGACCAATCTCGACAAGCTGCTGTTTCCGGAGGACAAGTACTCGAAACGCGACCTGATCCGCTACTACGTTCAGGTTGCCCCGGTGATGATTCCCTACTACAGCCACCGGCCGCTGTCGATGAACCCGCACCCGGACGGCATCCACGGCAAGAGCTACTGGGTGAAGGACAAGCCGGACTATGCTCCCGACTGGATACCCACGTTTCGCTACAAGGACCAGAAGGGTCTAAAGGACTGGATCCTCATCGAAGAGGTGGCGACCCTCGCCTGGCTCGCGAACCACGCGGTGATCGATATGCATCCCTGGTACTCGCGGGCGGACAAGCCCGAGTACCCCGACTGGTCGGTGGTCGACCTCGACCCCGCCGAAGGCGCGACCTTCAAGGACGTGATCGCCGTCGCAAAGGTCGTCAAAACCGCGCTCGACCACCTGAAGCTCGAGGCGTTGCTCAAGACGACCGGGCAGAGCGGCCTGCACGTCTACATCCCGATCGAGCGTCGCTACACCCTCGACGAGAGCCGGGGCTTCGTCGCCACGCTGGCCCACATGATTGCCGAGCTGATGCCGGACAAGGTCACCGAAATCTGGGAAGTCAAGCGGCGCACGGGCAAGATCCGCATCGACTACACGCAAAACGTGATCAACAAGACCCTCGCCGGCCCCTACTCGGTGCGTCCGGCGCCCCGGGCTCCGGTGTCGATGCCTATCAGCTGGGAAGAGCTGGACGACCCGCGGCTTCGCCCGGACAGGTGGACGATCAAAACCGCGGGCGATCGTCTGCTGGAAGTTGGCGATCTGTTTCATGATGCGCTGACCCTGCACCAGCGGTTGCCGTCGCTCTGAGCATGCCGGAGCCTGGGTTGCCCTCGGACCGATACTGGTCGCCGCTCTCCCAGTTCGCACGGCTGGCTGAGGAGGTGGGCGAGCTCGGTCGCGAGCTGAATTTTCGCTACGGGGACAAGCCGCGGGCGGCGAAAGACGAAGGCGGGTCGCTCACTGATGAGCTCGGTGACATTTTCTTCATCGTCCTGTTGCTCGCGAACGATCTTGGCATCGATCTGGCCGCGAGCTTGACCGCGACGCTGAGCAAGTACGAGCAGCGGAACGAGCGATAACCACGAATTTTCCACAGGAGTTTTCCACCTCCTGTTGAGCGTGCTGTGCAAAACGACAGGCAACAAATGTTCCGTCTGGACGGTGGATACCGCCCGACGTATTCTCAGGCCCTGCTTTCGAGCAGGCGGCACACTGGGAAGAGGAAGTCGGAAGGGCGAAAAGCACCCACTCGGTCCTGCGGCCTTGACACGCTAACGGACCGGCGCTACACTTCGCCAAAAGCTATATCTGGTATTAACGTTGATCATCGGCCCCCACATTTAGCGGAGGTAGCGGACCAAGGCGCACGCAAGGGAAAAGGGGAATAACCGGCGGCGGCAGACGCCGGACGGCACGCTCGGTGCCGGCGCTCGACTTGTTGAGCTAGGGGGAGACCATGCTCAGGAACACGCTCCGGATGATCAACCAGCAGGACCAGTGGTTCAACCAGTTGCGCCGCGAAGAGTCGGCGCGGCGATCCCTTCGATATTCCCTCTATCAGGCCCTCGAACAGGTGGAGCGGCTCCTCGAAAGCGATGTCATGGAAGTCCCGATCGAAATGCAGGCGCGCTTGCGCCAGATCGTCGAAGCCGTCGACACGCAGCTCGCCTACCGGATGGACCAATCCGGGCCGAGCGCGCTCGACATCCAGGACATCATCTTCGAGGCGCAGGACCGCCTCATCAAGCAGGTCCGCAGCTGATCCTCCAGTAACTCGAACGCCTCGCCTCCTGCAGTGACGCCCGGGAGCCTCTCCCGGGTGTCATTGCGTCTGGGGCAAAATCAGCGCATGGGCGACGAGATCGAGACCTGGGACCTGTGGTATCCCGGGCCCGGCGCGACCGGCTTACCCTTCGCCCGAGCGCGCCTGAAGGCCGGCGACGCCGGCGATCGGCTGCTGGTCCATGCGGCGCCCCAGGTGCTGCAGGTGACGGTCCGCGATCAGGCGGGCACCCCGGTCGCGAGCGGCGAAAAGCTGGAGCGGCATCAGCCGGGGCCGATGAGCTTCCTGGTACGCCGCGGCGCCATCGTCACCCTCGAGGACGGCTGGCCCACCGAGCGCGATCTGGGACGGGTGGTCATCCTGCCTGGCGGGGAGGCCGGCATTCTCAAGAGCTGGTGGAATGCCGACGATCGAAAAGAGTGGCGCTGGCAGGTCGAGTTCTACAACCAGAACCGCGCTTAAGGCTCGCTGATCCCGACGCCCGAGGCACATAGCGGACACTCGCTCGGCTCCCAGAGCGGATTGCCGACCTGGTCGAGCCACTCGAGCGGCAGGTGCTTTTCGGAGGCGAACCCCTGGGCGCGATCGCCGACGAGCAGCAGCGCCCCGATGACCACGACGATGGCGCCGCAGGCCTCCAAATCGGTCAACGTCGCCCTCACCGCTGAGCCGGCACTGATCGCGTCGTCGACAAGCGCGACCCGCTTGCCGCGGACGGCCTGGCGAAGCGGAGGCGGGATCGCATAGGCAACCGACCGGCCGTCGGTGCCGGCTTGCCGTTCGGCAAAGCTGAACCCGACGCCGAGCTCGACCGCCATCAGCTGCGCCAGGAATGCGCCGCCGGTCAGCGGGCCACAAACGATGGCAGGGTCGTGCCGGGCGATCTTCGCGGCAATCGCGCGTAGGAACGGCGCAACGGTTCCCGGCACCGTAAAGAGCGCGTCCAGATCCATCCAGCGGTCGGCGTGATGACCCGATTCCAGCCGGAAATGGCCGGAGCGGGATGCGATCAGCCGCTGCAGGCTCAGCGCTGACGTAGGTTATGCCTGAACAAAGTAGGAGCGGCAGGCGAGATCGATCAACTCGGGCTCGAGCCGCGCCGGCCGGCCGAGGAAGTAGGCGACCTCATCCAACTGGTTGAGGATATCTCGCGGCTGGCAGCCGCGGAAGGGACGCTTGAACGGTTTGTAATAGCGGTCGAGCACATAGTTGTAACCGGCCTCGTTGAAGACGATCTCGAACTCTTTGCATGAGCGCTCGAAGATCTGGCGGAACTCGGCGGGCGTCGGGTC